>WNFP01002688.1_pt1 | contig 14192 bp, 10 predicted proteins | sample 5400201 | NCBI WGS metagenome assembly WNFP01 (sample SAMN13153355, study PRJNA577476) | soil metagenome | isolation source: 115 cm saprolite under Madrone tree | place: USA:California | collected 2016-06-14
CGCTCTTGCCACGGCACGCGGCAAATCGTTGCCGCTCGGACTTTCATTGACCGCTGCATCCACCGACTCACGGGCGGGAACAACACCGCGGCGTCTCACTCGAGGAAAATCATATGTTGCTAATCCCAAATTTGACATCCGCGTCATCGGCGCTCCCGACGCTCAACATCCATACGCATGGCCATAAAAAAGGCTCACACGTGGGATCCCCCGACGATTCGACCAGCAGCAGCTCGGCGCAAGCGCCGGCGGGGAGCGTGCAGAATCTATTCGGTACACTGCTGCAATCAGTGGAGCAGGTGATCGGCTTGCAATTGAGCGCCGCGAAACCTGCCGCAACGGCAACTACGGCAGCCGCAACGAGCGCGCCCGCAACCACCGCGGCCGCCGGTGCCGGCGCGGGCTCGACTGCCGCGACTGCGTCGACGGGTGTCGCTGCGGCGTCAACTCAGTCCGCAGCCAGTCTGCTGCAAAACTACTTGAACAATTTGTCGCAGAACTTGCGGGCCAACGGTTCGCAGACGCCCAGAGCCGCGGGTACTGTCAGGGTCGACGCGTAGCATCACATCGAACCGAGAATCGGGCCGGCGCTCGATTGACGTTCGCGGGTCACCCGGCTAGGCTCAGGTCCGCCGGACAACTCCCCTGTGAACGCCATCAAACGACTGCCGACTCTATTCATCCCGCACGGCGGTGGTCCGTGCTTTTTCATCGATCCGCCGGCGGCGTATCCGCACATGTGGGACGGATTGGCCGCCTATCTTCGCGGCATCGATGGATCGCTCGGCGTGAGGCCCAAGGCAGTGTTGGTGATTTCGGGGCATTGGGAAAATCCGCTGCCCACGCTCAATATCGCCACCAAGCCTGGATTGCTGTTCGATTACTACGGCTTTCCCGAACATACCTACCGGTTGAAATATCCGGCGGCGGGCGCGCCTGATCTCGCCGAACGGGTGCGCAGGTTGCTGGGCGATGCCGGCTTCCAGACCGACGTGGAATCCAAGCGGGGTCTGGACCACGGCGTCTTCGTGCCCTTTCTACTCATCTATCCGAACGCCGACGTGCCGATCCTGCAGCTCTCGCTGCAGGCCAGTCTCGATCCCGCGCTTCATCTCGCCTTAGGGAGTGCCCTCGCGCCGCTGCGCGACCAGGGCGTTCTGATCGTCGGCAGCGGCATGAGCTATCACAATCTGGCCGACATGTTTTCAGGCCGGGGCGGGGCCGCCGCTCTGGCTTTCGATGCCTGGCTGGGAGACGCCGTGCAAGATCCCGCGACGCGCAATCAACTGCTCGCGAAGTGGCGCGAGGCACCGGGGGGCGCGGCCTCGCACCCGCGCGAAGAGCATCTGATTCCGCTGATGGTTGCCGCCGGCGCGGCCCAGGGCGACCGCGGAATTCGCAGCTTCGGCGAATCGATCGGCGGCAAACAGATCTCCGGCTTTCAGTTTGGTTGAGGACCGCCGATGAATCGAATGCTTTTCTTTGCCCTGGGGCTGGTGATGGCTGCGCGCGCCGGGATTGCACAGGACGCAAGTCACGCCGCGGTGAGCCCCGCCGCTCTGCGCACCGTCGTCGTTCGCGCGCAATGGCTCATCGACGGCATCGCCGACAAGCCGCGGCATGACATGGAGATCGTGATTCGCGATAACCGCATCGTCGACGTGCGCCCCGCGAATTCCCAGGCGTTGCCGGCCGCGGCGCAGGTGATCGATCTGGGCGCCGCGACGGTGTTGCCGGGGCTCATCGATACGCACACGCATATCTTCCTGCAGGGAGAGGATCCGGCTGCGGGCGGCTATGACGTGCAATTGCTGAAGTACCCCGCCTCTTACCGTGCCGTGCGCGCCGCGGTGTCGGCGCGCCGCGCCCTCGAGCAGGGATTCACGAGCATCCGTGACGTGGAGACCGAGGGCGCCGGGTACGGCGATGTGGGCATCAAGCGGGCGATCAATGAGGGAGTCATACCCGGTCCGCGGATGTGGGTGTCGACGCTGTCGATTTCATCCACCGGCGGCTATCCCCTCGAGGGCTATGCGCCGGAGATCGCCGTGCCCAAGGGATCACAGCTGATCGACGGACCCGTCGAAGCACGCAAGGCGGCGCGCGAGCAATTGGACAAGGGCGCGGATTGGATCAAGGTGTATATGACCCATCGCTCCTGGCTCGACGCACAGGGCGCCCTGGTGTCTCAGCCGACGCTCACCGTCGAAGAACTGAAGGCCGTCGTGGATGAGACCCATGGCTGGGGAAGGAGAGTGGCCTGCCACGCCTACAACGGGCCGGGTCTGCAGCGCGCACTCGACGGCGGTTGCGATTCGATCGAGCACGGGCTGGAGATAACGGACGCGCAGATCGCGCAAATGCTCAAGCAGGGCACGTGGTACGTGCCGACCCTGCAGGTGTACTACACCGATTGGGAGCCTCCGGACACCGAGGAGGGAAAACGCGATCGCAAGCGCGTGGCCCTGCATGGAGTCTCGTTCACCAAGGCGCTGCATGCGGGAGTCAAGATGGCATTCGGCACGGACGTCGGCGGATTCAAGTGGTCCGAACCGATCGCCGAGGAATTTGCGCGTGAAGTGGAGTTCGGTATGACGCCGATGCAAGCCATTAAGTCCGCGACGTCGCGGGCGGCCGAGCTCCTCGGCAAGCGCGGCGAGCTCGGGGTGGTGGCGCCCGGAGCGTTCGCGGACCTGATCGCCGTGGCGGGCGATCCGCTCGCGGATGTCAGTGTCCTCAAGGCCGTCCGCTTCGTGATGAAGGACGGCGCGGTGTTCAAGTCTTCGGCAGGCGAACGAGTCCCGTAAGTAAGGAGCCTGTCCGAGTAATGATGCGCCTACTGCGGGCGCCCCATATCGGCATCTTTCCGCGATCATTTCGCTTACATGGTGCCCACCATGCGCGCGAAATGATCGTGGAAATCTGCTCGATCTGGGTCATTGCGCTGCGCAGTCCCTGCTCCGCGCAAGCCCGGGGCGACCATCCATGGTCGCCCGTGCGACGCATGCGTCGCACCCTCGCTACGGCGATCATTACTCGGACAGGCTCCTTAGTCCTGGGCGCGAAGCGTGGCGATGTTTTCCGCCGTGACCGCCGACGGCCGGGCGCCGAAGCGCGCGGTGACGTAATTGGCGAGGCTGGCGATTTCCGCGTCGGAATAGGCGCTGCCGAAGGCCGGCATGGCGGTGCGAGAGTCGGAAGTCTGCAGATGCGCGCCGGATAGAATGACCTGCACCACATTGATCGCAGTGGGATCGTTTACCGACCGCACGCCGGTGAGTGTCGCATAGGGGATCACGGGACTGACCCCGGTCCAATCATGGCAACCGGCGCACGCGCCCGCATACACGGCCTTGCCGCGCGGATCGGCATTGGCGGCGACGCCATCCGCGAATGACGAGGGGGCGGGGCTGGCCTTGGGCTCGGGCAGATCCGACGTTGAAATACCTGGTACCGAGCGCAGATAGGCGACCATCGCCGTGATGTCGCTCTGAGTCAGATAGCGGAGGCTGTGGTCGACGGCCTCACCCATGGGTCCCGTCGCGGTGCCCCGGCCGTCCGCATGGCCTATGGCCAGATAATGTGCAAGATCGGCTTCACTCCATGCACCGATACCGCTCTTGGGGTCCGATGTGATGTTGTAGGCACGCCAGCCGGCTTGCACCGTGCCCGCGAATTTCTGTCTCTGGTCGAGCGCCTGCAAAAGATTTCGCGGCGTGTGGCATTCGCCGCAGTGCTCCATGGCTTCCACGAGGTAGGCACCTCGGTTCCACTGCGGGTCGCGTGCGGGTCGCGGCTCAAATCGCTTGTCCGGATTGAACAGCAGCGCCCAGATTCCCATCAGCGAGCGCTGATTGAACGGGAAGCCCAGCGAGTTCTCCCGATCCGGCGCATGCACGGGCTTGAGGCTGAAGAGGTAGGCCTTGATGGCGCCCACGTCGGCATCGCTCATGTACGTATAGCTGGTGAAGGGCATCGCCGGATAGAGTTTCTCGTTGCCGGGCGCGATACCCTTGTGGACGGCGTCCAGAAAATTCGCGTCGGTGTAATCGCCGATTCCTGTTTCCTTGTCGGGAGTGATATTGGTCGAGTACAGCGTGCCGAACGGCAGCACGAAGGCGCGTCCGCCCGCAAAGGGCTCGCCGCCTTCGGCGGTGTGGCAGGCCGCGCAATCCGCGGCTCGCGCAAGGTACTGGCCGCGCTCGATGAGGCTCGCGCCTTTGAGTTCCGCGGGAACGCCGGTGGGATCCTCCCCGTGATACTCCGTCAGCGCCACGCGGGTACCGCCCGCGAAATCCGTGGCATGAGGCGCAAGCACCACGATCCACAAAAAACCGATCAAGACCACGGCGAGAACCGCACCGATGATGATCAGGGTGTAGCGCTTGGCGGGGCTGGTATTGGGGGAGTCGTTCATGATGGTTTCTTCCCGGAAAGGACATCTTGGTCTATGGGTAGCCGGCGCAGGCGAATGCCGGTGGCGGCGAACAATGCGTTGCCGAGGGCCGGCGGCGCGGCGGTCGCGCCCGTCTCGCCGATGCCGCCGGGGGCTTCGGCGCTCTTGATCAGGTGCACCTCGATCTGCGGAATTTCGTTGATTCGCAGCATCCGGTAGTCGTTGAAATTGCTTTGCTGCACCCGCCCTTTGTGGATGGTGATGTTGCCGTACAGGGCGGCGGTGAGCCCGAATATCAGGCCGCCCTGCAGCTGCGCCACCACGGTGTCCGGATTGACGATGATGCCGGTATCCACGGCGGAGACCATACGGCGCACATGCACCGCGCCATGGGTATCGACTTCGGCTTCCGCGACGGTGGCAATGAAGCTGCCGAACGCGACCTGCACCGCGATGCCGCGGCCGGTACGTGCGGGCAGGGGATTTCCCCAGCCGGACTTGGCCGCCGCAAGCTCGAGCGCCGCCTTCAGGCGGGGCGATTTGCCGAGCAGGTCGCGGCGAAAGGCGACCGGATCCTTGTTGGATTTCTTCGCCAGCTCGTCCATGAAGCTCTCGATGGCGAACACATTGTTGTTCGGGCCAACGCCCCGCCAGAAACCCGTGGGCACCGCGGGCGGTTCATCGCGCACATATTCCACCCGCAGATTGGGGATGTCGTAGGGAATGTCGGCGGCGCTGTCGATGGCATCGATGTCGATCCCTTTTTGAAAGGCCGGCGGCAGCCAACGAGCGATGATCGAGGAACCTGTGATGCGGTGCTTCCACCCGATGATTCGGCCATTGGAAACACTCGCCGACAAAGTATCGCGATACACGGGACGGTAAACATCGTGTTGAATGTCCTCTTCACGCGTCCAGACCACTTTGACCGGCCCGTCGACTTGCTGTGCGATTTGCACGGCACTCGCGACCATGTCCACTTCCAACCTGCGGCCGAAGCCGCCGCCGATGAGGTAGTTGTGCGCGGTGACCTTGTCGAGCGGCAGTCCGGTAACCTTTGCCGCGATGGCTTGGACCCTGGAGAACACTTGACTGCCGACCCATACCTCGCAAGCCGTCGGCGTGACATGTACCGTGCAATTCATCGGCTCCATGGTGGCGTGGGCGAGAAAGGGCATTTCATACGCTGCTTCCAGCAAGTCGCCCTGGGCCAGGCCCTTGGCGACGTCTCCCACGGAGTTGGCGACCGCGCCCTCCGTTTTGCTGGCGGCACGGAGCTGCTTCCAAACGTCGTCGGAGGAAACGGCGGAATGGGGTCCCTCGTCCCAGGTGATGTCGAGCGCGCTCAAGCCCTGCTTGGCCGCCCACATGTGATCGCCGACGACGGCGACAAGATCCTTGAGCACGATCACCTGGCGAACGCCGGGGAGACTTTTCGCTTTGGCGTCATCGACATGCCCCACCGTCCCGCCGAACACCGGGCAGGCGGCGAGGGTGGCAAACTTTACCCCGGACGGCATGACATCGATCCCGTATACCACTTTGCCGTTGACCTTGTCGGGCGTGTCGAACCGCTTGAGCGGGTTGCCGATCAATTTGAAATCTTTGATGTCCTTGAGCGGCGGGTCTTTCGGCGGCGTGAGGCCCTGGGCGCGATCGATCAGCGCCGCATATGCGACCCGGCGGCCGCTCGCCTCATGGATGGCCTCGCCCTTCTCGGTGCGAATACCGGCGGGCTCCACTTTCCATTGCTGCGAAGCGGCTTGAACGAGAATGGCGCGCGCGCCGGCCGCCGCCTTGCGCAAGGGCAGCCAGAACGCGCGCACCGAGTTCGAGTTGCCGGTGACTTGAATGCCGAACACCGGATTGCCGTAGAGCTTGTCGCTCGGCGGCGCGGCTTCGAGGGCGACTTGATCGAAGGCCGCGTCGAGCTCCTCCGCCAGTATCATGGCGACCGCCGTGTAAATGCCCTGACCCATCTCGACCTGCGGCATGATGAGCGTGACCTTGCCATGGGCATCGATGCGAATGAAGGCATTGGGCGCGAACACTGATTTTCCAGCTTGCGCGCCGTGAGCCGAAGGCAGCTGAAATGCGACCACCAACGCGCCGCCCACGGCGAGCCCGGCTTGGAGAAATCCGCGTCTGGTCAACGCAGAGTCGGTCCTTGGGATCGATTCCTGGACGATTGGGTCGGACATGGCTGATTCCCGGGATGCGGAGTTAGGCTTTGGCAGCATGTTTGATCGCCTCGCGGATGCGCACATAAGTGCCGCACCGGCAAATGTTTCCCGCCATGGCCGCATCGATGTCGGCATCTTCGGGATGCGGGGTGGAGTTGAGCAGAGCCGTCGCCGACATGATCTGCCCGGATTGGCAGTAGCCGCATTGGACTACCTCCAAATCCAGCCATGCCTTCTGCACCTTGGCCCCGGCCGCGGAAGCGCCGACCCCTTCAATGGTCGTGATTGCGCGTTGTCCGATCGACCCTACCGGCAATAGACAGGATCGTACGGGCGCGCCGTCGATATGCACGGTACAGGCGCCGCATTGAGCGATCCCGCACCCAAACTTGGTGCCGGTAAGTCCCAAGATATCGCGCAGCACCCAGAGCAGGGGCATATCGGGCGGAGCATCGGCATTCCTCACTTCGCCGTTTATTTTTAGACTGACCATGAGGCACCTCTTAAAGGGAACGCAATGGTTAGGGCGTCGTTTGCAGGAGCAAGACTATAGAACTACTGAACAAAACCCGCCATTGGGTTGTTGATTAATTGCGGCGAGCCGGGGAGGCCATGGGCAAATGATAAAATTTACAAACGCAGCTCGGCAATGCCTGCCAGATACGCGTCTTGGGCCATGGTCTATCCCCCTTTAGTCGCGCTTCAACGATCGGAGCAGCGGCGTGATCAGATCGATGGGCAACGGGAACACGATGGTCGAACTCTTTTCGCCGGAAATGTCGGCGAGCGTTTGCAGATAGCGCAGCTGTAACGACGCGGGCTCGCCCGACAGGATCTTGGCGGCTTCCGCTAGTGTCTGCGCTGCTTGCTTCTCGCCCTCTGCGTGGATCACCTTGGCGCGTCTGCCGCGCTCGGCTTCGGCCTGCCGGGCCATGGCGCGGATCATGGTCTCATCCAGATCGATGTCCTTGATCTCGACATTGGTCACCTTCATGCCCCAGGCCGCCGTATTCGCGTCGAGGATCTGCTGAATGGCGGCGTTGAGCTTGTCGCGCTGGGCCAGCATCTCATCCATTTCGTGTTGCCCCGCCACCGAGCGCAGTGTCGTCTGTGCCAGCTGACTGGTTGCCTCCCAGGGGTTGGTGACCTGCAAAATGGCCTTCTCGGGATCGACGATACGAAAATAAACCACCGCGCTGACTTTCACCGAAACGTTGTCCCTGGAAATCACGTCTTGTTTCGGCACATTCAGCACGACGGTGCGCAGTTCCAGCTTCTTCATCTGCTGAATCGCCGGCAGCACGAGCCGCACGCCGGGGCCTTTGACGCCGGTGAACCGGCCAAGCGTGAACATCACGCCGCGCTCGTATTCCTTCAGTACGCGTATCGAACTCATGACCAGCAGCAGCAATACGACAACGATGACGGGAAGCGAAAAGCTCATCGGCGACTCCTTCTAATTCTGTTGCGGTTCCACCCAGAGCGTCAGCCCGACGACTTTGACTATACGCGCCTGTTGTCCCGCTCGCAGCGGACCGGCGGTGCGGGCGTTCCACAATTCTCCGCCATAGCGCACGACGCACTGATCCTGACAATCGCCGACCGCTTCAACCAGCGCGCCGATCATCGTCTCGACACCGGTGCTGATGGGCCTGCGCCGCGCACGGGCCGCCAGCCAGCCGATGGTGACGATGACGAGCCCGCCGGCAACCGCGATTCCCACGATCAACGGCAACGCCACCTGCAGTCCCGATGCACGATTGTCGAATAGAATGATGGACCCGATGACAAATGCCGCCAGGCCGCCGACGCCGAGCGATCCAAACGCCGGCATGAAGAATTCCGTGACGATCAGACCGATGCCGAGCGCCATGAGAGCGAGACCCGCGTAGTTGACCGCCAGCAGTTGTAAACCGTAGAGCCCCAGCAGCAGCGCCAGCGCACCGACGACACCGGGCAGCACCGCGCCGGGGTTATATCCCTCGAGCAGCAGGCCGTAGACGCCGATCAGCAACAACCCGTAGGCAATGGTGGGATGAGTCAGCACCAACAGCACGCGCGTGCGCCAGTCCGGCACGACGCTCCGCACCGCAAGTCCCCGGGTATCGAGCACCAGCTCGTGATCCGCGGCTTTAACCTTGCGCCCCTGCAGCTGCAGCAGTAGATCCGGCACGTCTTTCGCGACGATGTCGATCACATGCTGCTCGAGTGCGTCGTTCGCAGACAGGCTCGCCGCCCCGCGCACGGCAGCTTCCGCCCAAGCGGCATTGCGGCCGCGCAATTGCGCCAGCGAGCGGATGTATGCGACCGCATCATTGACGGCTTTGCGCTCATGGGCCGTGCCGGCAGGAATGTCCTCCGGGACCGTGTGCTTCTTGCTTTGCTTCTTGTCGTCTTTGTTGTCATCGCCGGGATTGGCCGGCGGCGTGGCCGGCTCACCGCCGATCGAAATCGGTGTCGCTGCGCCCAGATTGGTCGCCGGGGCCATGGCGGCGAGATGGCTCGCATAAAGAATGTAAGTGCCTGCACTGGCCGCCCGCGCTCCGCTCGGCGCAACGTAGCCCACCACAGGCACCGGAGAGGCGAGTATCGCCTTGATGATGTCGCGCATGGAGGTGTCGAGTCCACCGGGGGTATCCATCTGCAGGATGACGACGGCGCTGCGGTCGTTGCCCGCGGCCGCGAGCGAGCGCTCGAAATAGAGGCTCATTGCGGGCCCGATGGGACCGCTCAACTCGACCACGGTTGCGAACCGGTCGGCGGGTGCGGTGTCGTCGCTGCGGCTCGATGCCGGACTCACAAACAAAAGCAGTAAGCTAAGCCACTGCGCGATGCGGCGCAATTCAATCCGCCTGGAACGAACTCCGCTCACTGCCCGGCCCCTTTTGGCGGTGGCCCTGTATCAAGCTTTCCGATGGTAGCCTGAAGCGGGACGCGCGTCTTGACTAATGGTGCCCGGGCGATCAATGGTGCCCAGGCGAGCAATGGCGCTCAGGCCGGCGATGGCGCTCAGGCGGGCAATGGACCTGTGTACATCGCCGGTTCTCGGATGACGCCGCCGACTTCGTACTGTTCGATCGAGTGGGCAATCCATCCGACAGCTCGTCCCAATATGAACAGCGAGTCCTTGCTATCCAAGCCGAGACGACGTCCGAGATAGACGTTGGTCAGTGCAAAGTCAGGTTCGAGTCCCTTGGCATCGTAGACGACGGCGATGGCGCGTTGAAGTTTCCGGTAGTCGGTATCGTCGGCGAGAATCTCGTTGAGGCGCCGAAGCACGGCGCGCGCGCGCGGGTCGCCATTCTTGTATAAATCGGACCCGAACCCCAAAATTTCCTCGCCCTCGCGCATCCGCCGCACCATCGGATCTTGCGGATCCTGCGCGTTGGCCACTTCGTTGAGGAGGCGGGCAAGTCCTTCGTGCCTGCCGATCTTGGTCCTGCGCCCCATGGAAACTGAAAGTCCCGTTAGAACCGAACGATAGGGCGTGACACCGGTGCTTGCTACGGCGCGCACCGCATAGGTTCCCGGCTCGAATCCGTGGTCGGCCGACAGAACCATGACGCGACGGATGAGGTCCGCCATATCGTCGGAGGCGCCGAGCCCGCGCGCGACAGTCACATGCAGTGGGTCGCTGCTGGGAGCGCGCGCCTTGACCAGGAATGCCGCCAGCCATCGAAGCACGTCAACACCGGTTTGGCACATGCCATCGCGAGAGAGGTCATAGGCACGGGGGTTGGCGACCTCGATGAACGGGAACAGCGCCGTTGCGCGATCCGCGGAGCTGGCCCCGGAAAATAGCCGCAGCATCTCCGGAAGTTGAGCGGGCGCATTAGGTAGTGCGCCGGTGAAAAGCGCAGACCGCTCGGCTTGCCAAAGCAACGCCGCAACCTCCTCGATGCTTCGAGTCTCCGACAACTGAACTGCGTTCTGGCCGCGATAGTGAGGCCCAAGTTCCGTGATGAGGGTGATGTCGGTCTCACGACGCAGTCCCCCTGGGCGCTCGGGCGCAGGCGCCACGCCGCCTCCCGCGACTCGTTCGATATCGGCCCTCCAGTACCGGTTTCGCCGAGACCCGGGAACCGGTTGGGAGCGGATTCTCTTCCTGCCGACGTAGGCATACAGCGTCGAGAGGTTTACGCCAAGCATCTCCGCGGCGGTCTCGGCCGAGACATAGAGGTCATCTTGCATATCTATATATGTACTCTTTTTATCCAGATTGACGAATCAATCTCACTATCTCACGATTGAAACCAATAAAACGTACATGTGGATAATAAGTGTCAATATATAGGGGGAGTTATGTCAGTGTCAACGATCAAAATTCGAGTTCTGACCCGCCGCATGGGCTCGCGAGCAGCGCTCGGTACAGTCCTGACTGCGGCGTTCTACCTGCCTACCGCGCTCGCAGAGGACGCAACACCGCAGTCGGTCGCGCCAGGCACCCAACTTGAGGAGGTGCTGGTCACCGCGCAGCGGCGGGAATCCAAACTCCAGGACACCCCGATCGCCGTATCTGTCATCGACGGCGGCGAAATTCAGCGGGAGAACTTGGTCAACCTCAGCGAGATCGCCGCAAAGGCCCCAAGCATTACATTCAATCAGGTGAACCACTCCGAGTCGTTCATTTCCATTCGCGGGACGACCATCGGCAATGACGCCGCCGGCATCGACCAAGGTGTGTCCGTCTTCATCGACGAAGTGCCGACAACCGGCTTTGGAGATGACAGCCCTGATCTCTACGATTTGCAAAGCGTCGAAGTGCTCCGCGGTCCGCAGGGCACGCTGTTCGGCCGAAACGTGACGGGCGGGGCCGTGCTGATCCGCACCGCGCCGCCGAGTTTCACGGAGTCGGGGCGCGTGACGGCCACGTACGGCTCCGACAATCTGATGGAGGTACAGGGGTACGACACCGGCCCGCTCGTCGGGAACGTCGTGGCCGGCAAAATAGCCGTGGACGTTCGTCGCCGCGATGATTTTCTGACGAACCTTGCTCTCCACGACAAGACTTACGGCGAGAACCTGGGAACGTTCAGAGGGCAGCTGTTGTGGACGCCGAGCTCGGAGGTACGGGTGCTGTTTGGAGGCGACTACCTGGACGACACCTCCGCAGGAAAGACACAATGGCTGGTGGGTAATTTTCAGCCCAGCCTTTTCCCTACCTTGAGCTACAGCCCGGACAATACCAATCAGGGATCGAACGCGCGCACGGACAAGAAAGTGGGCGGCCTTCTGACCCACGTCGATTGGGATCTGCCGTTTGCCACGCTCACGTCCGTCACGGGCTATCGAAAGGTCGACGAGCACGTGCACTTTTCGACCTCGGGCGATCCGTTCAACAGCATCATTTCCGATCCGGTGATCAACGACAATCAGACCTCCGAGGAGGTTCGGATCACGTCGCCGGCCGGTCAGCGTCTCACCTGGGTGGGCGGCATTTTCTATCTCCATGCCGATCGCGCCTACCTGCAGACGGTGTCCTTCGATGCCTTCCCCGGTACCCGGCTGAATGCACTGGCCCAGTTTGGAGTTCCGAGCCTTGCCCGGTTCTTGAGTCCCTACGTCAATCAGGCGAATCAGCACGTCGCGGTGGAGAGCAGGGCCGGATTTGGCGAAGCGACATATGAATTGACCTCGGGTCTCAAAATGACCGTCGGTGCCCGCTACTCGAGCGAGTCGAAGTCCGGACATACGGAAATCAGCAATACGAGTGTGCAGAACCCCAACTTGAGCTCCGGGCCCTATTCGAAGACCTGGACGGCATTCACGCCAAAAGCGCTGGTGTCATACGAGCCTGTCTCCAACGTGATGATGTACGTGAGCGCCACCAAGGGCTTTGAGAGCGGCGGCTACGATACCAACGGCACCACGAACGCAGAGCTCGCCTCGGCGTACAACCCCGAATATGTATGGAGCTACGAAGGCGGGATCAAGACGACGTTTCTGGACAAGCGCCTGCAGATCAACCTGGCGGTCTACGATGCCGAGTACAAGGACCTGCAAACGCGCAATTTCGATCCGATCTCCGGCAACATCATTGCCGGAAACGCTGCGAAGGCGCGGGTACGAGGCGGCGAGCTCGAGGTGGAAATGCTGCCGGTCGAGTGGCTGACTCTCGGACTTTCGTACTCGTATACCGACGCGAAATACCGCAGCTACTTGGTCCCGAACGCTCCGCCCGATCCGCCGACCGACAACTCCGGCCACACCATTCCATTCACGCCGCGCAACGCGGCTAACTTCCGCGCAGAAACGAACTTTCCGGCTCCGGGCGACGCCGGCAAGATTCGCATCGGCGCCGACGTTACTTACCGCAGTGCCATTCAGTTCAACGACGCCAACAGCACGCCGGATTTCATCCTTGCCAAGAGCGCGTATCACGGCGTGCTGAACATGCATGCGACGTGGTCGTCCACGAACGATCGCTCCGAGGTGACCGTGTGGGCGAAGAATCTCACGGACAAGCGGGCGATCATCAACAACGCCGACCTGTCCAATTTCTTCGACACGTTCGCGGAATTCAACAAGGGGGGCTACGTGTCGATCGACAACTGGAACGATCCGAGAACCGTGGGGATCAGCCTGACGAAACGATTCTGACCCCTGGATCGGGTCGACGCGATGCCCGGCTCGTGCACCGCGCCCGACATATCATTGCACCGTGAGAACGAAGGAGTATTCGCTTGAACGAGATTCGGTATGTAGCAGCGACCGGCGCTTTAGGGGTGGGCGTCGACGCAGAGGCGCTCGAGCAGTCGCTCGACTTGCGTCCGCACTTCATCGCCGCCGACGCCGGAACCACCGATGCCGGCCCCTTTGCGCTTGGTTCGGGAAGCGCCGCGTTTCCCCGCGAAGCGGTCAAACGTGACCTTGCCCGGGTCCTCGTCGCGACCAGGAAGGCGAATATTCCGGCGCTGATAGGCTCGGCCGGCACGGCCGGCGGCGACCCGCACGTCGACTGGGTTCTCGACATCGCCCGCGAGATCGCGGAGGAGAATCATCTATCCCTGCGCACGGCGGTCATTCGGTCAGAGCAGAATCGCGACTACCTCCTCGGCCTGTATCGCGAGGGACGCGTCCGCGCGCTCGATCCCGCTCCCGAAATCGACGAGACAGTGTTCTCGCGCAGCGCACGAATTGTCGGCATGATGGGCGTCGAGCCTTTGCAGGCGGCGTTGGACGCAGGCGCTGACTTCGTGCTGGCGGGACGCTGCAGCGATCCCGCGTTGTTCGCCGCGCTGCCGACTCTGCGCGGCCTTCCTCCGGGCCTGGCGTGGCACGCGGGCAAAGTGACCGAGTGCGGAACCATGGCATGCGAAGGCCCGCGGGGCGGCGTGATCACGGCGACAGTGCGGGAGCACGAAGTCATTTTGCGGCCGGTCGGCGAGGGGCTGCGTTGCACTCCGCAAAGCATAGCCGCGCACAGCCTCTACGAAAACGCGCATCCCTACTTGCACAAGGAATGTTCCGGCATTCTCGACTTGACGCATTCCAAATACACCGCCATCGATGATGTTTCCGTCCGCATCACCGACAGCGGCTTCATTCCGTCGAGTGACTACACGGTAAAGCTCGAAGGCGCGGAATTGGTCGGGTACCAGTCGATCATGATC
>WNFP01002689.1_pt1 | contig 14186 bp, 10 predicted proteins | sample 5400201 | NCBI WGS metagenome assembly WNFP01 (sample SAMN13153355, study PRJNA577476) | soil metagenome | isolation source: 115 cm saprolite under Madrone tree | place: USA:California | collected 2016-06-14
TACGGACACGTCGTACCTGGCGGACTGGGGCACGCAGATCATGTCTCTCGGTGTCGACTACTACCAGATGATCGGAGCCACCTCGGGCTCGGGCTCGAACCCCGGCAACGCGATCGGCTGGGACAAGTACGGCCGCGTCGTCGCCGGCGCGAAGGCCAGCTACGCCCTCACGCCTGCCCTGACCGTGGGCGCCGGCGTGACGCCGAACTGGACAGTCAATAAGACGGACACCGACGCCTTCATCGTGACCGGCGGCGGTCTCCAGCCGTCGTTCGTCTGCCGGAAGACCGGGCAGACCTGCCGGCCCCAGGGCGAACGTACGTTCCTCGGTACGGAATTCAACCTTGCGCTCACCTATCGGTTTGCCCCAGGCCTCGTCTTCGACTGGGCCTTCGGCTACATGATGTCCGACAACGCGATGTCTCATCGGTATATCGCCAGCGACTACAACGCTGGCGCCGGCGCGCCGGTCCGCAAGGACATCGGCGTTCAGCCGATCGCGATCTCGACGGCTCGCGTCCGCTTCAGCTTCTAGCACGCGGGTCACCGTAGTCAGCGGGCCCGGGGGGTCGCCCCCCGGGCCCGTAGTCTTTTGCCCCATTGCTTGCTGTGTCACCCGGGGGTCGGTATCATGGGCGCCATGACGCGGGTCGTCTCGCTTGTTCTTCTCTTGGCGCTGAGCACCACGCCGGCATGGTCCGAGGAGTTGCCTTGGGCCAAGCCCTCACAGGCGCCGCCCGGCGGCGGGCCCGGCCCCGCGCCCACCCCGATCACGACGCTCGTCGGCCAGGTGACCGCGCTTTTCCCCAAGGTCGAGGGCGACGTCTTGAAGGTCGATGGCGGCCAGGTCACGCTGTCCATCGGCCAGCGCGACGGAGTCGTGGCGGGCGTGGAGCTGGTCGTGGTCCACGAAGGCGAGGAGCTCAAGCACCCCAAGACGGGCGAGGTTCTCGGCAAGAAGGAAGAGACGGTCGGGCGGATACGAGTGGAGGAGGTCGCCGAGGCCTATTCCGTCGCCAAGGTGACCACGAGCAGGGGCAGCGGCATCACCCCGGGAGACAAGGCGCGCGTGTCGTCGGGGAAGATCCGCCTCACGGTCCTGCCGCTTTCCACCGGCATCAGGGACAACCTGATCGAGGCCGCGGTGCAGGAGCTTGTCGACGGGCTCACCCACACAGGGCGCTTCAGCGTGGGCATGGGCGACTCTCTCGGCGTCGCCCTGCAGCAGCAGGGCGTCAAGCCCGAGGAGGCCCTCGAGGGCAAAGGACTCAAGCAGGTCGCCGAGCGCTTCAAGGCCGAGAACGTCCTCGTGGTCCACTTCAAGCGGGTCGAGACCAAGCCCTACATGGACGTGCGCCTTTTCGAGATGCCCCGTCCGGAGCCCGCGCTGTCCACGGCTTTCTTCGTGCCGCCCTCCATTCGCCCGACCACCCAGGGGGGCCGCTTCTCCCAGGGCGGACCCGCCAATCCGCCGCAGGCCAAGCAGCGCTCGCTCCTGGCTCGGCTCCTCGGACGCGAGCTCGAAGCGGGGTCCTACTCGACAGGGGAGAACAGCATCCCGCTCAGGGAAGTGGCGAAATTCCCGTACGCGGTCCTGGCCATCGACGTGGGCGTCATGCCGAAGGACAAGATTCCGCGCATGGTGGTCAGCGACGGCTACAAGGTCTACATGTACAAGATCGCGGGCACCAAGCTCGAGCCGGAGTGGTCGATGTCGGTGCGCTCGCGGGGCCAGGTCTTCTCCCTGTACCTGGTGGACCTGGACGGCGACGGCGTCTTCGAAGTGCTCGGGAACCGGCACGATCCCCAGGGGGGGCTCAATTCGTTCATCCTGGGCGTCAAGGACGGCAAGCCACGCTACCTCGACGATAGCATCGAGGAGTTCCTGTTCGCCGTGGACATCAAGGGCGAGGGACACAAGCAGACCGTCTGGACCCAGCGCTTCAGCAGGGAGAAATTCTTCTCGCAGGGCCAGGCCGAGCAGATGGCGTGGAAGAACGGCAAGCTCGTGACCGACAAGCCGGTCCGTGTGCATCCGGCCTTCAGGCCCATGGGCGCGGTCCTGTCCAACATGAACGGCAAGGACTCCCGCGTGGTGGCCTTCATCGATGAGTACAACCGGCTCCAGATGGCCGCCGAAGGCGAGGATCTCTGGCGCTCTGGAACGGCAGTCGGCGGTGGCGCGATCACCATCGAGCAGGACACGGGCGTCGTGAGCGCCAGGGTGAGGCGCACCGCGTTTTACAAGATCGAGCCGACTCCGCTCGCGATCGACCTGGACGGCGACGGCGTGGACGAGGTCCTCGTCCCGCAGAACATCGTCAAGGAAGGGCTCCTGGCCGTGATCTTCAAAGGACCGGCCGGCTTCCGCCTGCAGTCGATCGATACGGGCTTCGAGGGCACGATCACGGCGCTGGGAGGCTACAAGACCGACGACGCGACCCAGCCGGTCATCATCGCCACCGTGGTCCGCTACAAGAACATCCTCAAGACCCAGGCCGAGACTCAGGTCATCATGACCGTCCCGCAGGAGTAGTCTCGCTGTCCTTCCTCGCCGACCGAACCGGGACCGAGGCTTCTGCTGAGATCCGCGCGTGCCGGGCCGCACCGCTGACGTAGCCATGGCCATCAAAGCCGTCAGAGGCGTCCGTGACATCCTGCCCTCCGAGACCGGCAAGTGGCAGCGTGTCGAGGGCGCCGCGCGCAGGACCTTCGAGGCGTATGGATACCGGGAGATCAGGTTGCCGGTGTTCGAGCGGACCGAGCTGTTCGCCCGCGGCATCGGCGATGAAACCGACATCGTCAAGAAGGAGATGTACACCTTCGACGACCGCGGCGGCGATTCGCTGACGCTTCGACCCGAGGCGACCGCGTCGCTCCTGCGCGCCTACATCGAGCACGGCTTCCAGGTCGAGCCCAAGCCCGTCCGCCTCTACACGGCCGGCCCCATGTTCCGCTACGAGCGCCCGCAGGCGGGGCGCTACCGGCAGTTCCACCAGGCCAACGTCGAGGCGCTCGGGGAGCTGAACCCCGCGGTGGACGCCGAAGTCATCTGCATGCTCATGGACTTTTTCAGCACCCTGGGCCTCGGCGAGCGTCTGGCGTTGCACGTCAACTCGATTGGCGACCCCGGGGACAGGGCGGCGTACATCGCGCGGCTCCTCGACTACCTGCGGCCTCACGCGGCCTCGCTCTGCGGAGAGTGCCAGGCACGGCTCGGGCGCAACCCCCTCCGCGTGCTGGACTGCAAGGTGCCCGACTGCCAACCCGTCATCGAGAAGGCGCCGTCCATCCTCGACTCGCTTTCGTCTGAGGCGGCGAAGCACTTCGAGAGCGTCCGCGGCTACCTCGACGTCATGGGACAGGCCTACACGGTCACGCCGCGCCTGGTGCGCGGCCTCGACTACTACGTCCGCACCACCTTCGAGGTGAAGACCGCGGACCTGGGCGCCCAGGACGCCGTCGCCGGTGGAGGGCGCTACGACGGCCTGATCGAGCGGCTGGGCGGCCCCGCCGATCCCGGGATCGGCTTCGCCATCGGACTCGAGCGGGTCGTCCTGCTCATGGGCGACGCGGACGCGGCCGCCCGGCCTTTCGTGCTCCTCATCCCGCTGGGAGAGGCGGCGCTCCAGCGCCTGATGCCCGTCGCGCGGGCCGCCCGGCAGGGTGGGGTGGCCGCCGAGCTGGGGTATGGCGCGCGCAAGCTGCCCCGTGAGCTCGAGCGCGCCAACAAGCTCGGCGTCGCCTATGCCGTCATCGCGGGAGACAACGAGCTGGCTGCGGGGGAGGCAGTGCTGCGCGAGATGAAGACGGGCGAGCAGCGGCGGGTGCCGATCGCCAAGCTGGCCGCGGAGCTCCGCGCCCTCGACGGCAAGCCGGAGGCGCGGTGAGCGCGCTCAAGGTGGAGTTCATGTCCGGCTGGAAGCGGACGCATTCCTGCGGGGCGCTTCGCGCCACGGATGCCGGCAAGACGGTGACGCTGATGGGCTGGGTGTTCAGGCGGCGTGACCACGGCGGGCTCATCTTCGTGGACATCCGCGACCGCGAAGGCATCACCCAGTGCGTGTTCAACCCGGCCGACGGAGCCGAGGCGCACGGCAAGGTCCAGGACGTCCGCGCCGAATTCGTCATAGCGGTGCGAGGCACCGTCGCCCCACGCCCGGCCGGCACGGAGAACTCGAAGATACCGACCGGCGCCGTCGAGGTCCACGCGGCCGAGCTCAAAGTCCTCAACGACTGTCGGCCTCTGCCCTTCCAGGTCGACTCGGAGGGCGAGAGCGAGGTGGACGAGACGCTTCGGCTGAAGTACCGCTACCTCGACATGCGGCGCGCCTCCGTGCTGAACGCCTTCCAGGTGCGCGACCTGCTCTGCCGGGCCGTGCGCGACTACCTTCACGAGCACGGCTTCCTGGAGGTGGAGACGCCCTTCCTGACGCGCTCGACGCCAGAGGGCGCGCGCGACTTCCTCGTGCCGAGCCGGCTCCAGCCTGGCAGCTTCTACGCGCTGCCGCAGTCGCCCCAGCTCTTCAAGCAGCTCCTGATGGTGGCGGGCTTCGAGCGCTATTTTCAGATCGTGCGCTGCTTCCGCGACGAGGATCTCCGCAAGGACCGCCAGCCGGAGTTCACCCAGATCGACATCGAGACCTCGTTCCTCGACCGCGACGATCTCCTGCCCATCATCGAGGGCATGGTCGCCGCGATCTGGCGGCGGGTGAAAAACGTCGATCTCCAGCTCCCGTTTCCGCGCCTGCCTTACGACGAGGCCATGGCGCGCTTCGGCTCCGACAAGCCGGACTTGCGATTCGCGATGGAGCTGGCCGACGTCTCGGCGCTCTTCGCGGGAGGCGAGTTCCAGGCCTTCGCCCAGGTTGTCGCGAGCGGCGGCGCCGTCAAGGCGCTCCGCGTCTCTGGAGCCGGCTCGATGTCCCGCAAGGAGCTGGACGATCTCACCGCCGAGGCGAAGCAGGCGGGAGCCAAGGGACTCGTCTGGATCAAGGTGACGCCCGACGGCGTCAACTCGCCCGTGGCCAAGTTCCTGTCAGCCGTGCAGGACCGGCTGCTCTCCGCGACGGCCGCTGCGGCGGGCGACCTCCTGCTCCTCGTGGGCGACGCCGCGCCCGTGGCAGCGACGGTCCTCGGGCGGCTGCGCGTGGACCTGGCGCGGAGGTTCAAGCTGATCCCCGAAGACCGCGACGTCTTCGCCTGGGTGATCGACTTCCCCCTCGTCGAGTGGAATGAGGACGAAAAGCGCTGGGACGCAGTCCACCACCCGTTCACGGCGCCCCGGGACGAGGATCTGCCGCTTCTCGAGTCCGATCCGGGCAAGGCGAGGGCGAAAGCGTATGACCTTGTCCTCAACGGCCAGGAGGCTGCGGGCGGCTCGATCCGAATACACCAGCAATCGGTCCAGGAGCGCCTCTTCGGCCTGATCGGCATCTCCAAGGACGAAGCGCGCGCGCGCTTCGGCTTCCTGCTCGATGCGCTGGAATTCGGCGCGCCGCCCATGGGCGGCATCGCCTTCGGCCTCGACCGGCTGGCGGCGAGCCTGGTGGGGCAGGAGTCCATCCGCGAGGTCATCGCGTTCCCGAAGACGCAGAAGGGCACCTGCCCGCTCACCGACGCGCCGGCCCCCGTGGACGCGCGCCAGCTGCGCGATCTCGGGATCCGTGTCGTCGAAGGAGCCGGCCCCGCGTGACAGAGGTCGCCAGCGCCACCCGCCGCGTCCTGATTCCGCCCGATCTCAACCTGGTCGCCCTGCTCGGGCGCAATGACGAGCACCTGAAGCTCCTCGAGACGCAGTACGACATCAAGGCGACCTCCCGGGGCCACGACGTCTCCCTGCGGGGCGACGAGGGGCAGCTCCAGCAGGCCGAGAAGGTGCTGCGCGAGCTGATCGACATGTTGCGGGCGCGGCCGTCGCTGGCCGCGGCCGACATTCGCTCCGCCCTTCGCATCGCGGGCGCCGAGCCCGACACGGATCTCAAGGGTTTTCTGGCCGACGCGATCGCCGTGCCGTCCCGGCGGAAGCTCATCAGCCCCAAGACGGCGAACCAGAAGCGCTACCTCGACGCGATCAGGAGCCACGACCTCGTCGTCTCGATCGGGCCCGCCGGCACCGGCAAGTCCTATCTCGCCGTCGCGATGGCCGTCTCTGCGCTCGTCAAGCGCGAAGTCTCGCGGATCATCCTCACGCGTCCTGCCGTCGAGGCGGGCGAGCGGCTGGGCTTTCTCCCCGGCGACCTGATCGAGAAGTTCCACCCCTATCTCCGCCCCCTCTACGACGCCCTCTACGACATGCTCGAGGCCGAGAAGGTCGCGACGCTCAGCGAGAAGGGCGCCATCGAGATCGCGCCGCTGGCCTACATGCGCGGCCGCACGCTCAACGACGCGTTCATCATCCTCGACGAGGCGCAGAACACCACCTCGGAGCAGATGAAGATGTTCCTGACGCGCCTCGGCTTCAACGCCAAGATGGTGATCACGGGCGACATCACGCAGGTCGACCTGCCGTCGAGCCGCCCGTCGGGGCTCATCGAGATCCAGCACGTGCTCAAGGACATCGACGGCATCCGGTTCATCTATTTCGATCACCGCGACGTCGTCCGGCACGACCTCGTCTCGGCCATCGTGCGCGCCTATGATCGCGTGAAGCCCGCCCGGACGGCTCCGCCGCCTCCTGACACCGGCGTTTGATGCCCGCCGCCGTCAGCAACCTCCAGCGCAAGGTCCGCCTCTCCCCGGTCAGGCTTCGGAGGACGGCCGAGTCGGCGCTCTCGGCGCTCGGCCGCGCCGACCGCGACGTCCACGTCAGCGTCGTGAACGACCCCGCGATCCGCCGCCTCAACGCCCGGTATCTGCGCAGGCGCGCCACCACCGACGTGCTCGCCTTCGACCTCCGCGCGCCCGGTCCGTCGCGGCTGATGGGCGAGGTGATCGTGTGCGCGGACACGGCCCGGCGGCAGGCGCGGCGAGCCGGCGTGCCCGTGGCCCTCGAGCTGGACCTGCTGGTCGTCCACGGACTCCTGCACCTGGCCGGCTGGGACGACCATGAGCCGCGGGAGGCCAGGCTCATGCACGAGCGCGCGCGCGAAATCCTCGCGGGCGCGGGCAGGCGCGTCCCCAGGCGGCTCTGGCACGGTCTCCTCGCGTGAGCCCGCCACCGCATCGGTCGGGTTTCGTGGCCCTGGTGGGTCGCCCGAACGTGGGCAAGTCGACGCTGCTGAACCGGCTCGTGGGCGAGAAGATGGCCATCGTCTCGCGCCGGCCGCAGACGACGCGCACGCGCATCACGGGCATCAAGCACATGCCCGCCGCCCAGGTGGTCTTCGTGGACACGCCGGGCCTGCACGAGGGCACCGGGCGCCTCGGAGAGCTGATGGTCAAGACCGCCGAGCGGGCGCTCCTGGACGTGGACCTCGTTTGCCTGGTCCTCGAGGCGACGGAGCGGCCCGATCGGCTCGACCGGTCGGTCTTGAAGTGGCTCGAGGGCACGCGCGCCCCGGTGTACGCCGTCCTCAACAAGGAGGACCTGGTCGCGCCCAAGTCGAAGCTCCTCCCGCTCATCTCCGCCTGCCGGGCCGCCTACCCGTTCAAGGAGATCGTGCCGGTCTCGGCCGAGACGGGCGAGAACTGCGACCGGCTGCTCGGCCTCATCGTCGACGCGCTGCCGGTCCAGCCGCCGCACTTCCCGCGCGAGTCCCTGACCGACCAGCCCGAGACTTTCTGGGTCGCCGAGGCCATCCGGGAAAAGATCTTCCGCCTGACCCACCAGGAGGTGCCCTACGCCTGCGCGGTCCGCGTCGCGGAGATCACCGAGCGCAAGCGGCCGGAGTGCCTGTACATCCGGGCGAGCATCTTCGTCGAGCACGACTCGCAGAAGGGGATCCTCATCGGCAAGGGCGGAGCCGCGCTCAAGCGGATCGGAACCGCCTCGCGGGAGGATCTCGAGCGCTTCTTCGGGATCAAGGTGTTCCTCGAGCTCGCGGTGAGCGTGAGGCGGAACTGGCGAAAGGACGACAAGGCCCTCAAGGAATTCGGCTTCCTGCTGACCTCCTAGGAGCCTGTCGGAGTAATTCCCATGCCCACACGAGCCGGACTGTTCCGCTGCGAGCGCCGGCTTCGCCGGCGCGCCTTCCGGATTGCTCGCCTCGGACGGCGGGGCCCCAGCCCCGCGACGTCCTGCAGTTCGCCCTGCACTTGGGGGGAGTTTCGGAGGGAGGGCGGAGCCCCCCTCCGAGTTTCGTAGCGATGGCGCTCTACAAGACCCAGGGCATCGTCATCGGACGCCGGGCGCTCGGCGAGAGCGACAGGCTGGTGGACTTCTACACGCGCGATCACGGGCGGGTGCGCGGGGTTGCCAAGTCGGCTCGCCGCACGCGCTCGCGCTTCGGCAGCGCGCTCGAGCTCTTCACGCTGGGGGAGCTCTGCTTCTTCGACACGGGTCGCAGCGAGCTCGTCCGCGTCGACCACTTCGACATCGTCCATCCCTTCGTGCGGGTGCGCGAGCACCTGGAGCGGCTGGGGCAGGGGGCGTGGGTCGTCGAGTGCCTGACGCGGCTCACGCCGGATCGCGATGCCCAGCCGGCCCTCTTTGGCCTGACGCTCAGGAGCCTCCGCGCGCTCGACGCGGGCGCGCGTCCCCAGCGGGTCGCCGGCTGCTTCGCGCTGCGCGCGGTGGATCTGCTCGGCCACCGGCCGCGGCTCGATCGCTGCGTCGAGTGCGGGCGCGCCTACCCGTTCGCCGAAGCCGCCCTCGACGTCACGGCGGGCGGGCTCCTCTGCTCCCGCTGCGGGGCCGGGGCGGATGCGATTGCCGTCTCGGGCGCCGCCGTCGGGCTGCTCAAGCGGCTGCGCGCCCTGGCCTGGGAGGAAGGCTTGCGGCTGGCGCTCGCGGCCGACCTCGACGCGGAGATGGCGGCGCTGATCGAGGGCATCATGATCCGGCTCATGGGTCAACTGCCGCGCTCGTCGCGCTTCCTCGCGCAGACCAGGCTCCCGCTGTCGCCGCTTCCCGCACCGCTGTCCTGAGCCCGCTTCCCTCGTGCTATCCTGATTCCATGACCGTCACCATGGACACGCTCGTCTCCCTGTGCAAGCGCCGAGGCTTCGTCTTCCAGTCGAGCGAAATCTACGGCGGCACCGGCTCCTGCTACGACTACGGTCCGCTGGGCGTCGAGCTCAAGAACAACCTCAAGCGGCTCTGGTGGCGCGACTTCGTCCAGAACCGCCCCGACATGGTCGGCATCGACGCATCGATACTCATGCACCCCATGGTCTGGAAGGCGAGCGGCCACCTGGAGAATTTCACGGACCCGATGGTGGACTGCCGGGAGTGCAAGCTGCGCTTTCGCGCGGACGACGTCGACACGCTCGCCTGGACGCACTACTGCGAAGCGACCAAGGGCAACAAGTTCACGATTCCCGCCGGGGAGCCGTGCTCGCACTGCGGCGCCCGCAGGACCCTGTGCCCGGATTGCGGCAAGGGCGAGCTGACGCCGCCGCGCCGGTTCAACCTGATGTTCAAGACGTTCATGGGCCCGGTCGAGGAGGAGGCCTCCGTCGCCTACCTCCGGCCCGAGACGGCCCAGGCCATGTTCGTCAACTTCGAGAACGTGCTCCAGTCGATGCGGCTCAAGCTTCCGTTCGGCATCGCGCAGGCCGGCAGGTCGTTCCGCAACGAGATCACGCCCGGCAATTTCATCTTCCGGACGCGCGAGTTCGAGCAGATGGAGATCGAGTACTTCGTCAATCCGCGGGACACGGTCGAGGGCCGGCCGGCCGACGAGTACTGGCACGACCGGTGGATCGCGGACTGCATGGCATGGTTCCGGCGCTACGGCCTGCGCGAGGAAAATCTGAGATTGCGCGAGCACGATCAATCCGAGCTCTCGCACTACTCCAAGCGGACCGTGGACATCGACTATCGCTTCCCCATCGGGTGGAGCGAGCTGATGGGCATCGCCAACCGCACGGACTTCGACCTCAAGCAGCACGCGAAGTTCAGCGGCAAGTCGCTGACGTACTTCGACGAGGAGCGCAAGGAGCACATCGTGCCCTACGTCGTCGAGCCCGCCTCGGGCGTGGACCGCGCGCTCCTGGCTTTTCTCGCGGACGCCTATACCGAGGAAGAGGTGCGGGGCGAGAAGCGCGTGGTCCTCCGCTTCCACCCCGAGCTGGCGCCGGTGAAAGTCGCCGTCCTTCCGCTCCTCAAGAAGCGTGACGAGATCGTCAAGGCCGCGCACGCCATTCGCGCGACCCTCGCCAGGGAGTGGCGCGTGGTGTACGACGACACCGCCGCCATCGGCAGGCTCTACAGGCGCCAGGACGAGGTCGGCACCCCCTACTGCGTCACCGTGGACGTGCAGACCGTGGGCGATAGCGACAAGGGCGAAGTGGGCGACGGCAAGGTCACGATTCGCGATCGCGATTCGATGGGGCAGGCCCGCGTGCCCATCGAGGCCTTGACTGGCGTCTTCCGCGATCTCCTGAGCGGCGGCGACTGGGCCAAGGTCGCCTCGGAGTTTCCGGCCGCGAAGTAGGCTACTGACCCTCGACGACGGGCTTGGCGGTCGGCTTGTCCGCCGGCTTGTCTGACTCGCCGGCCTGATCGGCCGGCGTCTCGACCTTGACCGTTCCCCGCGCGGGGCCGCAGCCGCTCTTGGGCTCGGTCCCCGCCAGGAAAGCCATCGGGACGGGCCTGGCGCACCCCCCCGACAGCGACAGGTCGACCGGCATGACCACCACGCCTTCCGGTACAGGGAAGTCCTCCACGGGCTTGCCCGCGAGCGCTTCCTTCATGAAGGTCGTCCAGATCGGCACCGCGACGCGCGAGCCCGTCTCGTCCTTGCCGAGGCTTCTCGGCCGGTCGTAACCGACCCACACGCCCGTGGCCAGGGTCGGCGTGAAGCCGATGAACCAGGCATTGGAGTAGTCGTTGGTCGTGCCGGTCTTGGCCGCGACCGGCCTGCCGAGGGCGCTGGCCGCCTGGCCCGTTCCGCGCAGGACCGTGCCCTTCATCATGTGCAGGGTGACGTAGGCAAGGTCCGCGGGGAGCGCTTGCCGCCCCTGCGGCACGTTTTCCTCGAGGAGCTTGTGCTGCGCGTCGAGGACGTAGCGGATCGCGGTGGGCTTGACCCACACGCCCTGGTTCGCGAGCGCTCCGTAGGCCGAGGTCAGCTCGAGCAGCGTCAGATCGGACGTGCCGAGCGCGATCGAAAGGTTCTCCTGCAGCGGGCTGTCCACGCCGAGGCGCCGCGCAATATCGACCGTGTGACGGATGCCCGTCCGCTCCTGGACCTTGATGGCCGCAACGTTGATCGACTCTTCGAGCGCCTGCTGGTAGGTGATCGGCCCCCGGAACTTGCGGTCGTAGTTGTCGGGCTTCCAGATCTTCCCGCCCGCGAGCGGGAACTGGATGGGCGAGTCGTCCACCACGCTCGCCGGCGTCTGGCCGGCTTCGAGCGCGGCCATGTACACGAAGGGCTTGAAGGCCGAGCCCGGCTGCCGCCGGGCCTGCACCGCGCGGTTGAACTCGCTCTTGAAGAAGTCGTAGCCGCCCACCATCGCCCGGATGTAACCCGTTTGCGGCTCGATGGCGAGGAGCGCGCCTTCGGGCCGCTCCGGAGGCGGCGCGTCCTTTCCGGCCGACGAGGCGCGCCGGGTCTCGAGCGCGCGCAGCCCGTCGCGCAGCGAGGATTCCGCCTTGAGCTGCAGCGTGGGTGAGAGCGTCGTGTAGACGTGGAGCCCCCCCTTGAAGACCAGGTCGGCGCCGAACTGCGCCTCGAGGTATTGCTGCACGTACTCGAGGTAGTACTGCCCCGTCGTCCGGCGCCGCTCGGGAGGCACCAGTCCGATTGTCGCCCCGGCGATCTGCTTGGACTGGACGGGCTTCAGCATGCCCGCGTCCACCATGCGCGCCAGCACGACGGAGCGCCGGCGTACCGAGGCCTCCGAGTGGTCGAAGGGCGAGTAGGTCGACGGCGCCTTCGGCAGGCCCGCGAGCAGCACGCACTCGGGCGGCGTGAGCTCGCTGACGCCCTTGCCGAAGAACGTGCGCGCGGCGGCCTCGACGCCGAACGCGCCGTGGCCGAAATAGATCTGGTTCAGGTACATCTCGAGGATGCGGTCCTTCGAATAGCGCCGCTCCAGCTCGACGGCGAGGACGGCCTCCTTGAGCTTGCGATCGAGGCTGCGGTCGGGCGTGAGGAAGAGCACCTTGGCGAGCTGCTGGGTGATCGTGCTGCCGCCTTCCACGATGCGGCCGCGACGGAAGTTCTGGTAGATCGCGCGGGCGATGCCTATGGGATCGACGCCGAAGTGGGAGTAGAAACGCGCGTCTTCGGTCGCGAGGACGGCTTCCTTGAGCGTGGGTGGCATCTGGCTGAGCGAGACGAAGATACGCCGCTCGACGTGGAACTCGGTGATCTGCTCGTCGTTCTCGTCGTAGATTTTCGAGCCGACGCTGGGCTCGAAGCTCTCCAGCTGGCTGACGGAAGGCAGCGAGCGCGGCAGGATGGTCAGGACCCAGAAGGCGGAGACGCCCGCGGCGAGGACGCCGACCGCCAGGATCACGACCAGCGGCACCAGCAGCAGGCGAATCCAGCGACGCCGGGGCTTCGGAGGCTTGGACGGCGGTTTCCGACGAGGCTGATCGGCCATGGATTGCTATTATACCCACGTGAGCGAGACCCGTCCTTCGATCGACGTCCAGATGGCCCGCATCCGGCGCGGGGCCGCCGAGATCGTCGTCGAGACCGAGCTGCGCGGGAAGCTCGAGCGCTCGGCGCGGACCGGGAGCCCGCTCCTGGTCAAGCTCGGCCTCGACCCCACGGCGCCCGACCTGCACCTCGGGCACACGGTCGTCCTGCAAAAGCTGCGCGACTTCCAGGACCTCGGCCACCAGATCGTCATCGTCATCGGCGACTTCACCGGCATGATCGGCGATCCCTCGGGCCGCTCGGAGACGCGCAAGCCGCTCACGTGGGAGGAGATTCGCGCCAACGCGGAGACGTATCGCGCGCAGCTCGGCAAGGTCCTGGACATGAGCCGGACGCGGGTCGATTTCAATTCGACGTGGCTGTCGAAGCTGACCTTCGAAAACATCATCCGTGAGACGGCGCATCTCACGCTGGCCCAGATGCTCCAGCGCGAGGATTTCGCCAACCGCTACGCGTCAGGCCGACCGATCAGCCTCCACGAGCTTCTCTATCCGCTCGCGCAAGGCTACGACTCGGTCGCGCTGCGTTGCGACGTCGAGCTTGGAGGCACCGACCAGACCTTCAACCTGCTCGTCGGCCGCGATCTCCAGCGCGCGCATGGGCAAGAGCCCCAGGTGGCCTTGACGGTGCCGATCCTCGAAGGGCTCGACGGCGTTCAGAAGATGTCGAAGAGCCTGGGCAACTTCGTGGGCATCACCGAGCCGCCGGCGGAGATGTACGGCAAGCTCATGTCCGTGTCCGACGACCTCATGTTCCGGTACTTCGAGCTGGTCACGCGGGTGTCGGAGGAGGAGATCCGGGAGCTCAAGAAGCTGCACCCGATGGAGGCCAAGAAGCGCCTGGCAGCGACCGTTACCGCCATGTACCACGGCGAGGCCGGGGGCTCCGAGGGCGAGGCCCACTTCTCACGGGTCGTCCAAGGGAAGGAAATACCTGAAAAGATTGAGGAAGTGAAGCTCGCTACACCCTTTGAAGGACTATCGATCGTGAAGGTGATAGTGGGCTCCGGTCTCGTGGCTACGAACTCCGAGGGAAGGCGCCTGATCCTGCAGGGAGCGGTCGAGGTTGACGGGACGCGACTGTCGGACGTCAACCAGCCGCTTCAGACCGGCCGGGAGTATCTGATCAGGGTCGGAAAACGGCGATTCAAGCGGGTAAAGCTGGAACCACGCAGCGAATAAAAAGGATTTGCTTGACAGGCTCTTGGCCCATCCGTATCATCACTCCTTGCCCATCCTCACAGGTGGCAACGCCTGTTTGGTGGGTCTTGAGACGGCAGCGGGTCGGAAGCACTCATGCTGACCTGTTCCACCTCATCCAAAGGGGTACACACCCCGCCGTTCTTTGAAAATCGCATATGTTACTGGCTCACCGACGAAGTGTGAGCACCATCCGTAACTACTGAGTACCTTGCGCTCGACCGATGCAACATCTTGGTTGGGCTTTTAGGGACCAGGTTTCAAGTTTGTC
>WNFP01005819.1_pt1 | contig 14184 bp, 10 predicted proteins | sample 5400201 | NCBI WGS metagenome assembly WNFP01 (sample SAMN13153355, study PRJNA577476) | soil metagenome | isolation source: 115 cm saprolite under Madrone tree | place: USA:California | collected 2016-06-14
CGATTGATTTGTGTAAACAATTTTTAAGGGGCCGCCGCGCAGAGCCGCACTAAGAGCGGATCCCGCCGACGAGCTGAACTGCAGCTGGCCTGAAAGCAAAGTCCGCGTGGCGATCCCGCCGCCGGCCCTGATAATCTTGACATTGAGACCTTCGTCGAGAACGTAACCTCTCTCGATGGCCACCAGATGGTCCATGTAGGCGGCGGTAAGGGAAGCGTAGGAGACAGTGATCTCTTCACCGAAGACAATCCCCGGTAGGATACACAGATAGAATGCCGAGCAAAGCCAAAATGCTTCTTTTTTGAATGCATTACACATAGCGTGTTACACGACCAAAAACACCACTTCAGCTATCACTATGAAATAACCCTGTCAAAACATACGCCGACTTGTTATCTGCTAGTAAATCGGGAGGCCGGTTAATGGATCCGGCAGAATCCGGAATACCAAGACGCAGGAGATGGAATCTACTGCGGGGACTCTGTATACTTTCATCTTGCTAGAGGACAGCAAATGCAAGGTGGCCAACAAGCCGTAGACATAATCGCGCTTTTTCTCGCCCCATTTTTTGCACTCATCACGGCGCTGGCATTGGTCGCCTTTTCGCCCTTGGGTAAATTTGACCGTCCCATCAGATTTTTTCTCTTTGGAGGCATCGGCAGCGCCGTCGCAATTATGATATTGACCGCCATCGGTCTACTCGGGAGGGTAAGTAACGGCATATGGCGATTCGATGTTGTGTTATCGCTGATCGCGAGCGCTCTTATAGGACTCAGTCAGTTTGGGTCGTTGGAGAAATTGAGTGACAAGATCCAAGATGACCGCGAACGAGTTCATAAGCAGGATTCCGGCTGGTTCTGAGATTTGTCATTCACCCGGCACTATTTCCGACCGGTGACTCCGCGATCACCGCCCAGCTTTTCATTTGCTCGCGTAATCTTCATACCGCCCTTTTGCGTTGATGCCGGGAATTTCCGGTACCCAATCTTCCGCCAACAGTTCCTTTGGATCACCGTAGCGCGAAGTCAGGGCACGCACTTCAGGGCTGTCGAGCGAGTTCATGTGTCCTCTATTGACAATGGTCACCCAGGTATTTTTCGTGCCGCGAACTCGCAACCGATAAGTCACGAAATAGTTGTGAATGTGAAACCAGTGGTCGTTGGGCAAATTGTTTTTCGTCGTGAAGTCGACCCATTCCTTAGCCCACTCGGGCGAGTCGGGCCCGTGGTGAACGCGAATCCCATGTCCAAAGTGCATGACTCCGCTGCGGTTTCGTTCAGTAACGTTATCACCGATCCTATTTTCGTCCGGGCGCTTATAGAACTTCGGATTGGTACCCAGTGCCGCCTCATAGAGCAACCAGTAACCCGGACGATCATGATAGGGATAGGTAACCTCATTGATTTTCGGATATTTCAAAAACTCACGCCAAACTTCCGCGTAAGTTCCGTTTCCTTTCACATCGACAACGTAGCCGTCTTTAATATGCACTTCCGTGCGCGGGAAATGGCCGGCATGATTCGCCGTTCCGGCGATCACGCCATTCGCCTTCGGTGTCGGCGAGCGTGGATTCCATTTTTTCTGAAAAGCTGGGTATTCGACTACGGAATAAGGGAAGCGACCTGTCGCCTGATTGGGAAACATATAGAGATGCCCCTGCTGGTAAACGCCTCGCGCCCACCTTTCCGCCATGTCTTCGGTAAGATCGCTGGTCAAATTGGTCCCTTCAGGATCCGTGATCTCCAGTCTATCGGTCCAGGCGATCGGTTCGATGGTCCGCTCTTCCGCCAATCGCCACACATCCCCTGGAAACTGCGAAATTTTGCTCATCACCGTCCAGCGGTTGTCGAACACCATCACCCCCAAAAATTTCTCTTCGTAAGGCCGGACGTACCGTCTCAGCGTGGTCGTACCCGCCCTGCCCCAGAAAAAGCCTCTCACATTTGGATTTTTTTCTAAATATTCCTTAATGCCTTTGCCGACGTTTTCTCGATCCAGTTTCTTCTGCGCCTCCTTTAAACGTTCAGGGATCTCAGCTTTCGCCGGATACAGCGCGTTGTACAGATCCGGGCGTCTCTCTTTAAGCCATTTTTTCGGTGCTTCGATGTCCGCGAAGCGGCCCTCAATCCACTGCCGCGCTTCTAAATATCCCTGCTCCGAAGTAAACTGCTGACGCACCTTGCGGAGTTCGGCTGCGTCCGCCCGGCTCACTCCCACCAGCTCGTAGTCATGGAGAATCTGGACTTTGATGCCACGCTCCTCGATGGCACGTTTGATCGCTTCGACGATCATGTCTTCCGCGGTTGCCTCTAGCACAATCGCGACTGTTTCTCCCTGTTTGAGTATGCCAAAACCGTCGCCCTGCAGTCCGGTGGTCTGGCGCGCAATCGAGCGGGCGAAAGGCATGACTTCTTCGATCGATTTAGGCGATTTGGTATAGGAAGGAAAACGGGGCTGAGGGTAGGTGGTTTTCTCAGCGCCGTAAGAGTTAGCGCTCCAGGTGATAGCAACTGAAACGGTGAAAACGGCCACCCAAGGTTTCATAAGACCTCCGTGTCAGCTTCGTTTGCAATTCAATCTTATTCTCTTATGGTCTCGCTCCCGGATTAGCAGACAGGGCGATCAAGACCTCCGCCTACTTAAACTGCGCCTTCTTGTCCAAGTAGAAGTTGCGCATCGTCACCGAGCGTCCGGTGGCGTCATGTATGACCTCTCCTTCGACTCACCCTAAATTCATCTGATCACACGAAACTTCCGTCCCGCATGTGATAGACTTTTTTGAAATGCTCCACGGCTTTCGGATCATGGCTCGCCATGATAACTGTTTTGCCATAGCGTTCCGCTAGTGACAGAAAAAGCGCGGTAATCGTCTCGGTGTTTCCGCTATCCAAGTTACCCGTCGGCTCGTCGGCGAGAATCAGTGATGGATCGTTGGCGAGAGCAAGCGCGACGGCCACTCGTTGCTGCTCGCCGCCGCTGAGTTCCTCAGGCCGCTTGTACCCTTTGGCGGCCAAGCCGACCATTTGCAGGAGGCCGTCGATTCTCTGCTTTCGCTGGACTGGATCAACACCCGCAATGAGCATGGGCAGCTCCAAGTTTTCCACCGCGGTCAGCGTTGGAATGAGATTGAAAAACTGAAATACGAAACCAACTTTGTACAATCGATATTTTTCCAAGTCGCGTTCCGAAAGCGACGTCAATTTCTGATCGCCGACCCGAATTTCCCCACCACTAGGATGATCGACGCCACCCAGAATGTTCAGCAGCGTGGTTTTACCGCAACCGGACGGACCCATCAATGCAACCGCTTCCGCAGGACCGATCTGCCAGTCAATATCCTTCAGTGCCCGAACTTGTTCGGCGGAGGTCTCATAGGACTTCGCAACCTTAGAGACTTTGACGTCCACGCCGCGATTTTTAAAAAACCCGTCTTGCTCCATTTTGATCCCCCGAATCCAAAACCTAAATCGTTTCTACCTCTCTGTCATCGTCTCTCGCGCCGAGCGGCGAAAGACCCACAAACTAAAAAGCAGCGCAATTGCGATGACAACGACCAGCAGTCCAAGACTGATCCAAACCGTCCAATTGGAAATCACCAGGTGCGTGGGCAGCAAGTGGACGACGGATTTCAGTTCGCGCAGACTCCAGATCAAGTTGGTGAGACCAAAGCCTGCCGCACCGGCAACCAAGAGGCCCACAACGAGGCCCAGGAGCGCCGGTGCGAGCAAACTCGAGGAGAAAAATCTAAAGAGCAGAACCGGCGAGACGCCGCGTACTCGCAAAAGCCCAAGGGTTCTTCTATCTTCTAAATAGTTCGTGAGCGCAATCGAGAGGATCGCGATCAGAGCCAACAACACACCGCCGACGAGATAAATGCGCATATTCTCCAAAGCGAGAAAGATAAACATATCGCCGCCAACCTTTTTAAGTTCACGCTTGAGCTCGCGAACTTCCAGCGGTCGAGCTTTCAATGTCTGTGTAATCGACGTGACGATGACGTCCGTATCGGCGTTCGGCTTCACGCGCACGAGTAAAAGGATACGAGGGACCAGAACTTTCAGATTCTCTATCAGACGATTGTCTATGGTCCCTACCAGATAAGCATCGGTGCTCGAAAGATAGTTCAGATAGTCAATGCGCGCAGAGACAAAACTCTGGCGATCCGAGATGCTGCGCGGCGGCATGCCGGGGAGAAAACCGATTACGCCTCCGGCCGGCACCAACACTGGCTTCTTGTTCAGGTCGGCGCCCAAAAGCACCGGCTCGCCGGGACCCAAATTCCAGAAGGCGGCCACCGGCGGCGAAGCCGCGACATGTTGTTCTCTGAGCACATTGATCACGTCGCTGAATTTTGCGCTGACGCCAAGGTTTTCCTCAAAGATAGCGGTCTTCAGGTATTGCCGCGTATCATCGAGTAGATAGAGCGGTACGCCACTCAGCCCGTATCCTGGGAAGAAAAATCCCGGCAGTATCACCTCGAACATGGAATCCACGGACAACACGTCCTCACGATGAAATGCCCCTAGCCGCTCCTTAAGCACGTCGCGGATCGCTCGGATTTGCCCGCCGAGACCCTGCTCCAATTGTTCTGCCTTGACCAGATCGTTGGGATTGATCGAGACATGCAGCTCGCTACCCACCTGTACGGTAGCGCCGCGCATTGCCTTATCCTCGAAGGATTTCGAAGCAATGCTCGGGTAGAGACTGACACTCGCCATCAGTCCGACGATAAGCAGGAAACTCGAAATGCGATGCGGCTTCAGCGACATGTGTTTGAGTGACAGGGTGCGGAGTTTGCCTCCGACAAAATAGGTCACCGAACTGAGCAGGCCGCCGATCAAGCGCCGTTGAACGACTAGAAGCGCCACGAGGCCATAGACGAATAGCGGTAGGGCCACAAAATCGAGCGCGCGGTCGAGAGTCGAAATGGCCTGCACAAATCTATTCCACCATGCGCCATCGTCATCGTTAATGGTCAAGTGCGAAGATATTTGAAAATCGAAAACCCACCCGCAGATTTTATAGGCGCCGAGAACCAACGCGAGCCATTCGAGAATAGCAAAGCGCACCCTCGCTTGCCCGGATTCCGATACCGCTACTCGCCGCGACGCTTCCAGCGGTGAGATCGTCGTCGCGTAGCGCACGAGTCGCCGGCTGATGAGCAGCACAAGCATCAAACCGACGATCAAAAAGAGCAGCATCAAGAACGGCCCTTGCACTCGCGACAACGTTTGCCACGAAAGCAATTCCCCTTCGTAGACATAAAGTGGAATCACGGTGCCGAGCGTTAGGCCGATAATACCGCCGATGAGGCCTCCCAGGCCGATGGATATGAGCAGGCTTTGCCCCAACAGTTTGCCGGGGACGCCTCGGAGGCGCATCAGTCCCAGTTTTCTCCGCTCATTGAGAATCAAGAGAGAGGAAAGATTCGAGGCCAACATCCACGCAATACCGAGCAAGGGAATGGCGATGAGTAGCGTCGCCAGGCCGATGAGGCGCGAGATCTCCGCCATGCGCTTGAGAAGGACGAGAATGGCGTTATCGACAAAGATCGTCGGCCCCAACGCCTTCGATTCCTGTTCAACTTCGGCATTAAGCCTTTCCAGCCTTGCCAGCGATCCCGGGATATCCCACCCCGAGATCAAGGCTTTTCGATCGATTCGAGCCAGATGCATAACCTCAGGAAGGTACTCGCCCGCCGTGACGTGAATATCCGCGTCGTCCTCCAGCGCGCCCCGAGAAAGTGCATCGAAACGCTGTAGTAGCTCGAAATTGTGCGGCACCACGAGAATCACACCGATATAAGGAATGAACGAAATCGACCCGATTTCGTCCATGAAGTAACGATTCACCTCGGAGCGCTCCAAGCGGACGACGCCGCGCAGGGGGAGATTAAAGAGCCCGGAGCTTTGTTTTTTGTGCTCTGAATAAACCCGCACGGAAAAAAAACGCGAGCCTTGCAGAGCCAAAAACGCCTTGCCCATGTGCTGCTCCGGTCCCACGAGGGCAAGAAACGCGCCGGCTGGATTGGACTGGACGGGACGCGTTTCGGGCGGCAGCAAATTGATATCCGTAGCCGAGAGAATCGATACCCATGGTGACGCCAACGGTTTTCCGTCGACCATTAAAATGGCTTCAGGCGGCGGCTTGGAGCGGAGAAAACTCAAGCTCTCGACGCGCGTAATGCCTTGGATTGCACGGAGCTTAGCGCTAACTTCGGCCGAAATAGTGAAATCCGAAGTCTGATAAAGCGCGATGTCCCACGACAAACGTGAGAGCTGATCTTCGACGTAAAGCTTCAGTGCATGATGCGAGGCAAGATTGATAGCAGCCAACAAACCCGCCACCAACAGTGTGACAATGCCGAAGGCCATACAGGCCCTCTTGCCGAGAATCTGCGTCAGTCGTATCCGGAGGTTGATCACTTTTATTTTCGATTTTGGATGACCGATCTTAGATTTGACGAGAAAGGCAAAATCCAGAACCTGACATCGCTTCTGGTGTCACTGTTTCTTGGTTTTGGCCGCTGGATAAAAATACTCATAGGTTCCCGCCTCGATTCTTTTCATCACCGATGAAATAGTTTTCCACGGATCTTTCGCATAGTCCTGATATGTTCCCGGCGCATTGATACCGGGCAAGTAGGGCGCCCAATCATCACTCAACACTTCGTCAGGGTTACCGTAGCGAGATGCCAACGCGCGAATCTCCGGGCTTTTAAGCGCTACGACTTCTCCTTTATCGATCAGCGTTAGCCAACTGTTTTTCGTTCCGCGGACTCTTACTTTGTAGGTCGGCAGAGTGTTGTGGATGTGCCACCAGTGATCATTGGGCAAGCCGTGCTGTTTGGCAAAATCCATCCATTCTTTAGATTCGACAGGCTTATCCGGACCATGATCCACTCTCAGGCCAAAACCCCAGTGAATCACTCCGGCATTGTTGCGTTCGGAAGTATTATTGCCTTCCCAGTTTTCGTCGGGCCGCTTGAAAAACTTCGGATTGGTTCCCATACCAGCTTCGTAGATCCACCAATAGCCGGGCTGGTCATGGTACGGATAAGTGAGCTCGTTGATGTTCGGATATTTCAGAAACTCACGCCACAAATCGCCGTAAATCCCTCCGCCCTTGACTTCCTTCACGTAACCATCCTTTACATATACTTCGATCCTGGGATAAGAACCCGTGTGGTTGCTGGTACCGGCGAAGACGCCGTTCACTTTGACTAGGTAACGCGGATTATATTTTGTGGTAAACGCCGGATAATCTACTGACGAATAGGGGAACCGCCCCGTGGCCTGGTGCGGGAACATGAAGAGATGGCCTTGCTGATACGCCCCTTCGGCCCAAGACTGCGCCTGCTTCTCGTCCACTTCGAAGGCGAAATTCGTTCCTTCGGGATCATTTACTTCAACCCGGTCTACCCAGGAGAGCGGCTCAACAACGCGCTCTTCGGTCAAACGCCAGATATCCCCTGGAAAGGTCGCGGCCTTATTCATTAACTCGTAGCGGTTATCGAATATGAAGTTACCGAAATATTTGTTCCCATGCGGCTCAATCGATTTGCGCGTCACCGTTCGCCCGCCCCTGCGCCAGAAAACCGCATTGACCTCTTTGTGCTGGTCGAGATATTTAACGATGGCTTCACCGACGCTTCTACCGCCAAACTTCCGTCCCAGATCGACTAACTCCCGTGAAACTCCTTCCTCCTCTCTCTGGAAAACAGCTTTGTAAAGATCGGGCCGGTGCTCTTTCAACCACTTCTTGGGGATTTCCGGATCTGAAAAGCGCTGTAGGAGCCAAGCCCTCATTTCCATATAGCCCTGCTCCGAAGTAAACCAGCGCGAAGCCTTTACTGCCTTGAGCGCTTCTTCCTTGCCCACACCGAGGAGCTCGTGTTCGGGCACGATCTGGACCTTCACGCCGCGCTCCTCGTAAGCGCGCTTAATCGCCTGCATGACCATCTCTTCCGCCGCGGGTTCGGTGAAGATCGCCACCGTCTGTCCCTTCTCGACCAAGCCCAACGGAGTCCTGCCGCCGGTCTGCCGCACGGCGGCACGGGCAAACGGCATGACATCTTCAATGGACTTGGGCGGCCTGACATAAGACGGAAAACGGGGTGCGGGGTATTTAGGTGATTCCGCAGTTACCCCATCGATCGGGCAAGCCAACGTTAGAAGAAACGCCAAAACCATAAGACATCTCATAACGCCCTCTCATTTCTTAGCCGTCGGTGGAGGATAGAAATACTCGTAGGTTCCCGCCTCGACCTTTTTCATGACATCACTGAACGTCTTCCACGGATCCTTGGCGTAGTCTTCGTACTTCCCCGGCGCATTGATTCCTGGGATGTGCGGCACCCAATCTTCTCCTAGCACGTCATTCGGATCACCGTAACGCGACGCCAGCGCGCGCAATTCAGGTGTGCGATAGGCTGTCACTTCGCCTTTATCAATCAAGGTAATCCAGGTGTTATTGGTCCCGCGCACATGCACGCGATAGGTTAAAAGCGTATTGTGAATATGCCACCAGTGGTCCTTCGGGAGGCCGTTCTGTTTTGGGAAATCGATCCATGCCTTTGATTCTTCAGGTTTGTTGGGATCGTGAACCACGCTTCCGCCGAAACCCCAGTGAATTACCCCGGAATTGTTTCGCTCTGAGGTGTTGTTGCCTTCCTTGTTCTCATCGGGCCGTCGAAAAAATTTCGGATTGGTTCCCAGGCCGGCTTCGTAAAACCACCAGTACCCTGGCTTTTCTTGATATGGATAATTCAGTTCGTTGATCTTGGGATACTTCATGAACTCGCGCCACAGCTCTCCGTAAGTTCCGCCGCCCTTCACTTCGGTTACATAGCCGTCTTTTACATGCACTTCGATCCGCGGGTAAGATCCGGTATGGTTGCTCGTTCCGGCGAAAATTCCATTGACTTTAATTTGTAGCGGCGGGTTCCATTTTTTCTGCAACGCCGGATAGTCTACGGAAGAATAGGGGAAACGACCTGTTGCTTGATACGGCGACAAGAACAGATGTCCCTGGAGATAAGCAGCGGAGGCCCAAATCTTCGATTCCTCTTCAGTCACTTCGAAATGCATCTGCGTCCCTTCCGGATCGAAAGCTTCGACGCGGTCTGTCCAAGCCAGGGGCTCAAGCACCCGCTCTTCGGCCAGCTTCCACACGTCCCCCGGAAAGGTCGACGCCTTGTTCATTAGCTCGTAGCGGTTATCAAAAATAAAGTTGCCGTAAAACTTCGCGCTGTGCTGCTTTAGGAACCGCGCGGTGCGCGGCCTCCCTCCACGGCGCCAAAAAACGGCCTTTACGTCGGGATGCTGGTCGAGAAACTTAACGATAAATTCGGCGATATTCGGGCCGCTGAACTGTTTCGCCAGCTCCCGCTCTTTTTGTGGCGCTTCTTCGCCTTTCGCGTAAACCGCGTTGTACAAGTCGGGACGCCGTTCCTTGAGCCATTTCTTGGGCACCTCGGGATCGATGAACAAATCATCGAGCCAGTGGCGCACTTCCATGTAGCCTTGCGCCCCCGTGTACCAGTGCGAAGATTGAAGGGCTTTCAGCGCATCCTCTTTATTGACCTCAAGCAGTTCATATTCCGAGACGACGTAAGCTTTGACCCCACGCTCTTCGAAAGCGCGCTTGATCGCCTGCATGATCATCGGATCGGCGTTGACTTCCGTCACGATCAGCGTCGCCATTCCTTTCTCGACCAACCCGAGCGGAGTTCGCCCTCCTGTCTGACGCACTGCGGCGCGGGCAAAGGGCATGACATCATCAATCGATTTTGGCGGTCGCAAATAAGAAGGGAAACGAGGAGCCGGATATTTGTTACTTTCGGCCCCAGACAGTAGAGAAGCCAAGCCTAAACAAATTATCGCCAGCATCATAGTGACTCTTCTCTTCACAATAACACCTCCGTGGTTCTCGCTCCTCGAATACGAAATTACCTACGATTTTTTTTATGTTTTTTTGCTCCAATATGTCAATTCTTTTCAATTTCTTGGCATCGCTATGGAATCTAGAGACTCGGACGATCAGTTGTCAAGCATTTTTGGGTTGCATGAGGGTGATGATTCGAGTAGCCTCTGCAAGTTTGTCGGTGACCAAGCTATGTCGACGCGAACTCAAATTCTAGTCCTCAGCTTGGCGGTTGGCTTCTTACACGGTTGCGCATTCTTTCAAATTCCACTCCTGCGCGACGCGGCCCCCAGAATAGAGTCAACGCAAGAAGCCCAAGCTGATAGCCCATTTCCCCAACCGTCGCTTGCTGTCGAGTACGACGTTACGTTGGCGGCTCCAGCGCAGCAGATCGGTGTGGTGCAAGAGGAAAATCTGGCGGCCCCGGCCGAATTGGAGACAGGCTTAAAAAACAGCCCAGAGGCAGCGAGCAACCCTGATCAACAAGACCCGAAGGTGCGAACGCCAGCAGTTCAGAACAAACCTTCGGCCCTAAAAAAAGTTTCCGGATCGAACGCAGATGATCGATTGTTGGATCTGCTGCAAAAAGACATCGACAAGGCCGTAGAGCAGCCGATTGAACGTCGTCGAATCCAGTTCTCGAAGGCCGTCATCGAACACGCCAGAGTCCGTCGCTAAGGTCTTAGCCCGCTCAGGTCGCTACATGCCGATGATAACGAAAATCCTCCGTGAAGAGGGATTGCCGGAAGAATTTGCCTATCTTGCGCTCGTCGAGAGCAGTTTTTTGCCCGAGGCAACGTCTCCCAATGGCGCCGCGGGACTTTGGCAGTTTGTCCCGAGCACCGCCCGCAAGTACGGGCTGCGAATCGATACGTGGGTGGATGAACGGCGTGATCCTGTCAAATCGACCTACGCAGCAGCCGCCCATCTTAAGGATCTTCACGAATATTTCGGCAAGTGGTATTTGGCAACAGCGGCATACAATGCCGGACTGGGCGCCATCGACAAGGCAATGCAGACGCCTGGCGCGAAAAATTTATGGGGGGTAAGTGAAAAAGCCAAACTCAGCGACGAGACGCGTAACTTTGTCCCTAGGTTTGTCGCAGTTTCACTCATTACGACGAACCCGGAGAAATACGGCTTCGAAGAAGTTCAATATGAAGACCCGTTGAATTACGAAGAGGTCGAAATCCGCGGGCACTTAACACTGCAGGCGATCGCTACTATGGCCGAATCGAGTCTGGAAGCGATTCAAGAACTCAATCCGGCTTTGTTCCGAAACTCCACGCCGCCGGAAGGAGACTTTACGGTAAAGTTGCCCGCCGGAAGGGGCTTAGTTTTCGCGAACGCCTACGAACGCTTAAGGGAAAAAGATACTGGGCCCACGCAAGTGGTAACCCACGAAGTTCGGAGAGGCGAGACTCTCTTTTCAATTGCCCGTCGCTACGGTCAACAGGTGAGATCCTTGATGGAACTCAACGGTCTTTCAAGCCCGCGCCTTCGGATCGGTCAGCTGCTGAAAGTACTAATATTTGATGGACTTCGCGGCGATCTCAGGTAGGCTCTTTAGGTCTTCTTCCTATTTTCTCTTTTCCATCGGCACGTAGTCGCGCTTCTCAGCACCGAGATAGATCTGCTTCGGCCGCGCTAACTTTTGATCCGCATCGGTGAGCATTTCTTCCCATTGAGCAATCCAGCCCGAGGTGCGTGGAATGGCGAACAAGACCGGGAACATGTCCATCGGTAGGCCCATCGACTGGTATATCAGACCGGAATAGAAATCGACGTTGGGATAGAGCTTGCGCTGGATAAAATAGCCGTCCTCGAGAGCGATACGTTCGAGTTCGAGGGCGATATCAAGCAGCGGGTTGCGCCCTTTGACCTCGAAGACCTGGTCAGCAATCTGCTTGATGATCTTGGCGCGCGGGTCGTAATTCTTATAGACCCGATGGCCAAAGCCCATCAATCGCCCCTCACCACCTTTGACCTTCTTGATGAAATCGGGGACTTTGTCCTTCGAGCCGATCGCCATCAGCATTCGCAGCACAGCTTCATTGGCGCCTCCGTGAAGCGGGCCATAAAGAGCAGCCGCAGCAGCCGCGACGGCGGAATAGGGGTCGGATTGGGAACTGCCAACGCCGCGCATGGCATTGGTGCTGCAATTTTGCTCGTGATCCGCGTGAAGAATAAAAAGGACGTCCAGCGCCCTTTCCAGAACTGGATTCGGCTTGTATTTGAGCTCCGTCATTTTGAAGAGCATGTTCAGAAAATTACCAGTGTAACTCAGATCGTTGTCTGGGTAAGCATAGGGAAGACCGAGACTATGGCGATAGGCAAAGGCAGCTAGCGTCGGCATCTTGCTGATCAATCGGTAGGTTTGCTCTCTACGGGACTGGGGATCGAAGATTTTCTTCGCCCCCGGATAAAAAGTCGATAAGGCTCCTACGGTACTGACCAGAATTCCCATTGGGTGGGCATCATGATGAAACCCGTCGATGAGCTTCTTGATGTTTTCATGGATGATGGAGTGATACGTAATGTTATGTGTCCAATCCTCCAGTTGAGACGGGGTTGGCAGCTCGCCGTGAAGAATCAAATAGGCGGTTTCTAGATAGTCGCTCTTTTCCGCGATCTGCTCGATCGGATAGCCCCGATAACGCAGGATACCCCTGTCGCCGTCAATGTAGGTGATTTTGCTCTGGCAGGAGGCGGTATTCATGAAGCCTGGATCGTAACTGACCAATCCGTCGTCCTCAGCAACCTTGATTTGGTACAGGTCTGTGGCCTTTATCGCCCCGTTGCGGATGGGAATCTCGTATTTTTTGCCTGTCCGGTTGTCGATGATCGTCAGTGTCTCTAAAGCCATTACATTTGCCTTTCAATTATACCCTGCGCGTCTCCTGTTCCTTTTTAGACTATCCCCCCGTGCTGGTCAACTGCGTGTTAGAGAGTCCGCGGCGTAAGCGTCCAAGCGATCGTCCATTTTGACCCATCCCGGGCACAACACACCATAGTCGCAGGTAGGAACTCCATAACCTGAGACTCCACGTCACCGCTGATTAACAACGCCGCCAACCGGTTCAGATGGGGAAGATGACCCACCAGCATGATCGGATGCTCCGCATCTTCCAGCTCGGCTTTGGCTATGTCTGGATCGTCTTGCGGCAACAAGCCGGAGAGTTGCTGTACCCGCAAGGTGGGTTGCAGATGCTCCGCCATTATCTCTGCGGTTTGTTTTGCGCGAAGAATTCCGGAATGAAATATAGCCGAGACCTGAACACTTTTACTCGCCGCTATACGGGCTATTCGCTCCACCTCCTCCCGCCCCAAGCGAGTGAGCGGTCTTTCCGGACTGGTTGTTTCCGACTCTGCCTCCCCGTGTCGCACGAGATAAATATTCACGCCGGACTGAACCTCACCGATTTTAGTTGCGGAATGTTCACTTGAGAAGAAAATTCTGCCGGCCAGCAATGATGCTACCGTCTAGGCGAGCTATTTGTATATAAGATCGCGTTCCCGTCTGTTGCAAAATGCCCTTGTTCATATAGTATGCGGTCCGACATTTTGCAATCTTGCTGAGTGACATATAACTTCTTGCCGTGATCGAGTTTCGCGATGTAAACAAGTGGTTTGGGCCGCTTCACGTTCTCAAAAGCATAAACCTGAAAGTCAGTGCAGGAGAAGTCGTGGTGGTGTGCGGACCCAGTGGCAGCGGCAAAAGCACGCTCATACGCTGCATCAACCGGTTGGAATCTACTCAGTCCGGCGAGATCATCGTTGATGGCCAGTCGCTCTCGGATCCCAAGTTTGAACCATCTAAACTGCGGACACATGTGGGCATGGTTTTCCAATCCTTCAATCTTTATCCTCACATGACCGTGCTAAAGAACATCACCCTCGCCCCCATCAAAGTAAAGAGGTTAGCTACAAGCGAGGCCGAAAAAGTGGCCAAAGAGCTGCTGGATCGTGTGGGGATTCCGGACAAAGCCAATGTCTACCCTGCCAATCTCTCGGGCGGGCAACAGCAACGGGTGGCCATTGCCCGCGCCCTGGCGATGAAACCGAAGATTATGCTTTTTGATGAACCCACTTCAGCCTTGGACCCCGAAATGATTAACGAGGTTTTGGAAGTCATGACCGACCTCGCGCACGACGGGATGACTATGGTCGTGGTCACGCACGAGATGGGCTTTGCCCGACGCGTCGCTCACCGGGTTGTTTTCATGGATGAAGGTCAAATCATCGAAGAAGGCGCGCCGG
>WNFP01005220.1_pt1 | contig 14175 bp, 9 predicted proteins | sample 5400201 | NCBI WGS metagenome assembly WNFP01 (sample SAMN13153355, study PRJNA577476) | soil metagenome | isolation source: 115 cm saprolite under Madrone tree | place: USA:California | collected 2016-06-14
CACTTACCGCCGCTTTATCAAGGAGTTACGGCAGAGTGCCTGAAGAGGTCATCACCCATTCGGCCGAAGAGACCACGAACTGGGGCAGGCAATTCGCCAAGCGCGTGAAGGCCCCCGTCTTGGTACTTCTCACTGGCGATCTGGGGACGGGCAAGACGACGCTTACCAAAGGCATCGTTGCCGGCCTGGGCGCCGCCCGCGAAGACGACGTTACCAGCCCCACCTTCACCCTCGTTCACATTTACGGGAAGAACCCTAAGGTTTACCACGCCGATTTATACCGCATTGAGAGTCTTCACGACTTTGAGACCCTAGGCATGGAGGATATGTTCAGCTCTCCCTCCGTCGCTATTCTGGAGTGGTCGGAAAGGTTTCCGCTGCAGGCTCCCTGGCCGCAGCTTCGCGTACGGCTTGAGCATCTCGGGGGCGATGCCCGCCGCATCACCTTGTTGTAAGCTCCGGCAAGCCCCTCCTGCAGGATCTCCCCTTACTCTCTCGTTACGGACCCCATCCGGATTCCTTGCCCGGCCCTATTGCGGCTGCTAACGTAAAAAGAGCCCTTTGGCAAAGTTCATGGCCAACGAATCCTCATCACCCAGCGCAGCCGAAGCGGCCCGGATCGAACTCAAGAGCTACGACGTCACCATCCCCATGGGATCGCTGGCGATCGGCGTGGATAATATCCATCACGACGTCTTCCTGAGCCCCAGATTCGTCCAGGTCGCCCGCGATTATCTTTTCGACCTCATTCGCCAGCACACCAGCAGAACCTACTTTTCCGGCATAGATCTTCGCACGACCCGCGGGCCCGATCACGGCGGGTTCCGGAAGCTGCTTACTGAGCTTCTGCAGAGTTCTCTGACGCAGGCCAAATATCACAAGAACATCGAGATGGACCTGCTCTTTCGGCTGAGCCTGCTGAAGTTTCTTACTTCGGAGATGGTCAATCAATTCGCCAACTTGATTCACGAAGGCAAGGAATGGATCCGGCAGCGGGGCGAACATTTCGAACGCAGCCAGCAGGCGCACGTCATCAAGGCGCGGCTGTCGGAATTGCAGTCCGGGCGGCGTGCCGTCATCCGCCGTGTGGGCCAGCAGGTGGCGCAGATTGTCGCGGATGTCGAGGACAACATTATTTCGAAGGCTCGGCGCGCACTCTTTGGAGAAGACTTCGCGACGTTTTACGAACTTTGCAAGAATCGCATTATTTTCCTCGACGGCGGAAAAGACGACGTCTACTTTCTGGAGCACTACGTCCTGCTTGGGAATTACGTTCGTGACCCGGATCGCTTCGAGGCTATGGACGCGCTTTTTCAGGATTTCCTCCGCGAAGCGGGCATTACCGTCAACCAGGAACCCGCCCACACGGAGGCAATCGAGGCGCACACCGCGCTGTTGGAATCTGCGCAGACAATTCGCAATGAAATCGCGGGCCTTGAAGAGCAGCTCGAAAATACGCGGAAACGTCTCGAACGAGGCGGCGGATTCTTCAACAAACTTCTGAGTTCGGATGCCCCGGCCGACCTGAAGGCCTCCTTGAATGACAGGGAACTCCGCGTGAAGCATCAGGAGTACAAGCTGGAGGAAATAGGGCCGCTGATTGATGCCGCCAGACAGAAACTCGATTTTCACATCAAGGATCACGCTGGGAAGCTGGGTGAATACCTAAACGAGCCGGAGAATGCGACGCGCTTGTTCGACGCGGGTTCTGCCTCCGAGGCGGAAGCGCCTCTTCGCGCCCGGCTGCTGTTGCGCTTACTTGACCGCCTCGAGCAAGAGGAAGTTCTCTACCACGTTCTCGCCAGCTATGAAATCCGCCCGATCGCGGCCGATTACTGTCCGCCCGTCCACTTGCAGCAACTCCGCAAGGCGTTGGTCTCGAAAGAAGAGCTGAAGCGCGTCGAGCAGGTGGTCAAGCAGGTGCCCGCGAAGCAGTTGTCGATCAAGGCCATCGAGGAGCTCTCGAGAAAGATCCGGCGCTACTCCCGCGAGGAGATGCAGGCGCTCGTGCTTCGCTTCGCCACGGACTTCCTGCATCTGCGGCGCGATCTCCATGATGCCGATCACCTGACCACCTGCATGGAGCGCATCAACCTGGTCACCACCGAAAAAGCGCGCGAACTCTCCCGGATGAATAACCGTTTGTACGAATGCGTGCTTCCCGACGAAGCCAGGCCAGAGCAGGACAATGTCATATCGCATGTCATCATCAAAGCCGATGTGCGCGGTTCCACGAAGATGACGCAGGACCTGTTGTCGCGCGGGCTGAGCCCGGCTTCGCACTTCAGCCTAAATTTGCACGAGCCCGTCAAAAAGCTCCTGGACCGCTTTTCGGCCAAGAAAGTATTTATCGAGGGCGACGCGATCATCCTCGCGATTTTCGAAACGGAGGCCACGCTGACGTATGCACGCTCCGTGGCCAAGGCCTGCGCCCTTTCGCGCCAGATTCTGGCCGTCTGCAATTCCTACAATGAGAGCGCCTCGACAAGTGATCTCCCCGCCCTGGAACTCGGCCTGGGCGTTGCCTATCAAGGCTCCGCACCGACCTACTGGACCGATGGCGATTCGCGCATCATGATCTCAAAAGCGCTGAATCTCTCCGACCGCCTTTCCGGCTGCGCTAAGCTCGCCAAGCGCATGCTGGCCAGGCAGAAATCTCACTTTTCGGTCTTTCAATTCCTGAATGTCATGGAAGGCGCGTCGGCGGAAGAGTTGGACGAATTCCTCGTCCGTTACAACATGAACGGAATCGAACTCAACGAGGAAGGCTTCCAAAAGCTTTCGGAGGAAATTTCTCTTGACTCCATCGAAACCAAGGTCGATATGCCCTGGGGAAAAGAGAAGGTCACTCTCTATTACGGCGAGGTTCCCCTCGGCGAATCCGTAGAACTCCTGGTATTGCGCAAGGGCCTGGCGCGGCAATTGCTCCCTGACGGAAAAATCGGCGGCGCCTCTTCGCATGCCTACTACGAAGTTTGCACCAGCCCGGCCCTCTACGATCTCGTTGCTGCGTTAATCCGGACCAATCAAACTGCCGCCGTGGTTTCTCAGCGCGTCTAACCTCTCCTCCACGCTGCGTGCCGAAATTCAAGGTTCGTGGTCGCCGCAGTCACAAGCAGAGCTTTCCACGAGTCGTAGCATGCCTCGCCCTGTTGGACTCACGGGGCACTCGACGGTCCAGCGTGGAGATCCAAGCTATACTGCTCGCGGAGGCGAAAGGGGCCCGGTGGTCCTCGCGGTCTTCAAAGCCGTTGTCTCGCTCCTTCGCGGCGCGAGAGGTGGGTTCGACTCCCACACGCTTCCGCCACGACTCATTAATTTACAGATAGCAAACACCAGGCGTGTAACATTTCTCTCCTCTGATTACGTCTAATGTTTTACCTGCCCTTGTAGTGTGCAAGCTCGCCCGCTATAAGGAGAGATTTGCCCCCGGCAGGACTGAGAGCCAGCAGGACTGAGAGAATGTGGGGGAGTGAGGATCCCAGATGGGAATTCGCAAGCCTGTGAATCGAGAACTGAATGTGATTGCCGTGATTTGCCTGGTTTTATTCGCTGGAAATAGGGGCTTTGCTCAGGTTGCTCAGCCTCAGGGCGCGCAGCAGCCCTCCGCCCAGACTGCAGCCACCGCGCGCCCTGTGGGAACTATCAAGTCGATTTCGGGGAATACCATTACGTTGACAAACGATGCGGGTGTTGACGTGACCGTTCTGGTTCAAGACGCTGCCAAACTCCTTCGAATCGCCCCCGGACAAAAAGGTTTGAAGGACGCCGCGCCTATCCAGTTGCAGGACCTCCAACCTGGCGATCGCATTCTCGTGCACGGCAAGCTTGCCGACGATGGAAAGTCAATTCTTGCCACGTCGGTTGTCGCCATGAAGAAATCGGACTGCGGCGGTATGCTCAGGATTCCGTCAAGTTCGATGATGCAAAACCTGCTCCGCTAGAGCAGATCCGGCCCGGCGACCAGCTTCGCGCTCGCGGCACCCGCAGCTCCGATGGCAACGAGTTGACCGCCGACGAAATCGTGTCCGGCACGTTTCGAAACATTGCCGGAACCATTTCTGCCATTGACCCTTCCGCAGGCAGTATCAACGTTCAGGATTTGGTTTCGAAAAAGCTCATCACCGTCAAGATCACCGCGGAATCTCAATTGCGCAAACTGCCTCCTCCCATGGCTCAGCGTATCGCCATGCGCCTGAAAGGTATTCCTTCCGATTCACAGATGCCTGCGCAGGCTCCGAATGCCGGAGCCGTCGCCGCAGCGAATCCGGGGCAGGCGCCCCGATCCGGTGGTCCACCGCTCGGCGGTCCGGGCGCTGGGGGGGCTGCGGGAATGGGAAGGCCCGGGGGCGGGGGCGCTCCTGATTTGCAGCAGGCGATTAACCGCATGCCCGCCGGTACGCTGGCCGATTTGCAGAAGGGTGACGCCGTCATGGTCGTGGCAACCGAAGGTGGCCCGAACGGTGAGCCCACAGCGATTACCTTGCTTGGCGGCGTGGAGCCCATCTTGGAGGCGTCTCCCAACGCCAATGCCTCCACGATTCTTACGCCTTGGAGCCTTGGCAGCGCGCCCGGCGGGGAAGCGGCCACACCCTGATGCTGTTCCAGCTCAATCCATCTCACGTTCATCAGGAGACCCGATGAGTCTTCGGCCCGTTCAAACGGCTTTGCTGCACTTCTTAGTTCTTCTGCTGATCCTCGCGACAGGCGCGCATCTGTATGCGCAGGCGCCCTCGGGCGGTCTGAGTGGTGTGGTCACTGACCCGTCGGGCGGCGTCATCGCGAAGGCCACCGTCCGTCTGGTCACGTCGGGTGGTCGGTCGCTGGACACCACCACGAACCGGGACGGCTTCTACGAATTCAAGGGCCTCGCGCCTGGTACGTACACGCTGAAGGCGGCGGCCAAAGGCTTCGCTCTTTTCACAAAAGAAGGTGTCCAGATCCTTGATGGACAGACACAACAGCTCAATATTGGCCTGACCATTCAGATTGAAGAACAGGAGGTGGAGGTGACCGACTCCTCCACCAGGGTTGACGTCGATCCCTCCAGCAACGCCGGTATGGTGGTTCTCAAGGGCAAGGATCTGGAAGCTCTCTCCGACGACCCCGATGAATTGCAATCCGAGCTGCAGGCTCTTGCGGGTCCCTCCGCGGGCCCCAACGGCGGGCAGATGTACATTGATGGTTTTACCGCCGGGCAACTCCCCCCCAAAGCCTCCATTCGCGAAATTCGAGTCAACCAGAACCCTTTCTCGTCCGAATACGACAAATTAGGTTATGGCCGTATCGAGATTTTCACCAAGCCCGGTTCGGATCAGTTCCATGGCCAGCTCTTTGTAACGGGCAATACGGCGGGCCTCAATTCGCGCAACCCCTTTGAGGGAGCCACCCAGACGCCGGGATATTACTCCACGCAGTACAGCGCCAATCTAGGTGCCCCGCTCGGCAAGAAGGCATCAGTCTTCTTCAACATCGAGCGCCGCAATCTCAACGAACTTTCCGTCATCAACACTCCGTTCGTGGATCCAAGCACTTTGCAATTCACGCAATTTACCGACGCGGTTTCGAATCCGCGCACCCGCACCAACCTGAGCCAGCGGCTCGACTATCAAGTCACCAAGAACAACACGCTGACGGCCCGCTACCAGTATTGGCGCAATAACGAGAATAGCGACGGGATTGGGACCTTCAGCCTCCCTTCCGTCGGTTACAACTCCCTCAGCTCCGAACACACCGCGCAAATCAGCGACACTCAAGTTGTCAGTTCCAGAACCATCAACGAAACGCGCTTTCAGTTTGTTCATGAGACTGTCAGTCAGAATCCCCTGAGTACGTCCCCCATGATTCAAATTCAGGGCGCCTTCGTCGTCGGCGGGAGCAGCGGCGGAATCAGCAATGACACGCAGAAGCGCTACGAGCTCCAGAACATCACCTTTATGACGTTTGGCAAGCACGCCATCAAATACGGGGGCAGGCTGCGCACCACAAACATGGAAAACGATTCGAATGCCAGGTTCAACGGCGTCTACAACTTTGGCTCTCGCCCGGACCCAACCGTTGCGGGTTGCAATGTACAAAATCCGCCCAGCACGTGCCCGCAAATTTCAGGCATTCGGGCCTATCAAATTACGCTGATGGACGTGCAAAACGGCACTTCCTTTGCCACGAACGGGGGCGGTGCCAGTTACTATGCGCTGAACACCAACCCCGCAGGAAGCGCCGTCGCCGATGAGACCTGGGTAGATGGTGCTCTCTTTTTGCAAGATGATTGGCGCATCAAACAAAACGTCACTTTCAGCTACGGCGTTCGCTACGAAACACAAAACAATCTCGGCGATCATGCCGATTTCGCGCCGCGCATCGGGCTGGCCTGGGGCATTGGCGGTGACGGAAAAAACAAGTCTCCCAAAACCGTGCTGCGCACCGGTTACGGAATTTTCTACGATCGATTCTCGGCGGACTTGGCTCTTCAGCAAGAACTGCAAAACGGGGTCATCCAGCAACAATTCCTTGTCCAAAACCCCCCATTTTTTGACGCCAATCAAACCGTCTCGCCGTCCCAATTTCCCCAGTCCGCGTCCTCACCCCGGACGATTTATCAGCTAAATTCCAATCTCCGCACTCCCTACGTCATGCAAGCGGGCGCCACGCTGGAGCGGCAACTCACAAAGTCCGCCAACCTGTCTGTCACCTATCTCCATTCGCGCGGTGTGCATCAGTTCTTTACCAGTTTCACCAATGCCGTTCCAATTGTTCCCCCGGCAACCAGCGCCCAGCCTCACAGCCCGATCATTTATCAGTACGAATCGGGTGGAATCTTTAAGCAGAATCAGCTCATCGTGAACAGCAGCGTTCGAATGGGGCAGAAGCTCTCGCTCTTCGGCTATTACACCCTCAACTATGCGAATAGCGATACGTCTGGGGCGGGGAGCATTCCTTCGAATCCCTTCGATATCACCCAGGACTATGGCCGGGCCTCGTTCGACGTTCGTCATCGTGTTTTTTTCGGCGGCACCGTCGGGCTGCCGATGGGCTTTCGAATGAGCCCCTTCATGATCGCGAGTTCGGGTTCGCCATTTAATATCACCACTGGACAAGACCTCTACGGCAACGCCGTTTTCAACACGCGAGCAACGTTTGGCTCCTGTTCGAATGGTGCCGTGGGCGTCAAAGACACGGCATACGGCTGTTTTAATTTGGTCACCCTGCCCGGGCAGACCGTCATCCCCATCAACGATTTCACGGGGCCGGGACGGTTCACCTTGAATTTGCGCCTGAGCAAGACGTTTGGTTTCGGACAAAAGAAGGAAGCTACGGCTGCTGGCGGCCCCGGGAGTGCCATGGTTGTCCGTGGCCCGGGCGGTGGCGGCCCGAGAGGCGGAGGAGAGCACGGCGGCGGTGAGCGCGGCGGAGGGATGTTTGGAGGAAATCCGTCGAATCAGCGCTACAGCCTGACCTTCAGCGTGAACGCTCGAAACATCTTCAACAACGTCAACGTGGCCAATCCCATCGGGAATCTCAGCTCGCCGCTCTTCGGCCAGTCCAACGCGCTTGTTGGCGGGCCGTTTTCTTCTTCGACCGCCAACCGGCGCATTGATTTGCAGGTGTCCTTCAATTTCTAGCTGCGCTAGAATCCCGGCTCAGGCCCGGGATGAAAAAGCGGAAAAAGAAAACCATTGACGCCGGCAAAGAGGCCCGGCGCGTAGCCCGAAAATCCGGGCTTGCGCCCGCCGCCACGCGCGTCATTCCTGACAAAAGAAAACACCCGCCGAAGCACAAGAAGCAATGGCTGGAAGGCCAACTGGACTGACATAATTCAGGTGTCTTTCCTGCATTGAGCTTCGCAAAGTTCTCCTGAATCGTGGCCACCGCAACGCCTTCCAAGAGCAGCGACCTTCCGTCGAGAATTCTTCAAGTCAACGCTGCCAAACTCGCAGGCCCGGACCGGACCTAGTTTTTCGAGCTTCATCCAGGTTTGTTGGCGGGCACGACCTCGTCGTGACGGAAGAGCGGCGCGAGAGAAATTTTTTTGCGTTGGGCGAGCTCGGCCGCAATGGTTTCCAAATCCTTCTTGTCGAAACCCATGGAGCTGACTTTGACGGTGCCGTCCGTGTCGATCAGGAAGACCGTGGGTACGTTGGTCAGGCCGTAAGCGTTGGACACCGGGTAGCCATTCTCGTCGAGGACCAGCGGGAAGGTCACGGCGTATTCCCTGGCAAAATCCTTGGTCGCGCGAGCATCGTCCTGCGAGACGCCGAGAAACGTCGCGCGGTCGTCTCCGTAGTGTTTGTAGAGGCGCTCGAGAAAAGGAAAGGTAAATTGGCAGACAGGGCAGGAGATTTTGAAGAAAGCGGCGACGACGGGGCCGCGTTCCAAGAGAGTGTTGAGCGAGTATTCCTTGTTGTCGAGAGATTTCAGTGAAAAACCGGGAGCTTTGTTTCCGGCAACGATGTGCGTCATCTCTCTTTGATTCCCCCTTCAGCCCCTCGGGTACAGTTCCGAGGTAAACGTAAAAGCCGCCGCAAAATTCCCATCGCCTAAGTGTAGCGCAGGGAAGCGGGCTGCCGCAAAGCGGCGGGAAGAGCGTTAATCCGGTGAAACGGAGACCGGCGTCTGAGCCACCCGTCATTTTTGCACACCCGTGCACAGATTTGCACAAAGGTTCGATCAGATTTTGATTGACGGCGCGAACGGGAACCACTATCTTGCGAGCCAGATTGAACCGGGAAGCTTTAGAACTTTACGGATCAATTTAGAGGGCGCAGCAAGCTTAACCGCGGTTGCGCCGCGAGATTGAATCGCGAAGCTCAAAGCCTTTACGGCTCTTTTGGAGGGCGCGACATGCCTAACGGCGGTTACGCCGCCAGATTGAATCAAGAAGGTTAGAAACTTTACGGCTCAGTTAGAGGGCGCAACAAGCTTAACAGCGGTTGCGCCCTCAAATTTTTTTGGCCTTGCCCTCCCGCGACAACCGAAGTCACCTGCAGCAAGAAAATCGCCCACATAGCGGAAAGTCATGAAGAGATAATCTTTATCGGTACTAAAAAAGAGGTTGACAACTCGGGTCCGCCCCGAGTTCTGTACCACTGTCCCATCACTGGGCTGATCGGCATGAACTCGCTCACAAAATGAGAGTCGCGATCGTATCGGATATTCACGGCAACCGGCGTGCCTTCCAGGCGGTTGTCGCCGATCTGAGAGAGGTTGCGCCGGACTTCGTTCTCCATGGCGGTGATTTGGCTTACGGTGGAGCGCACCCGGCGGATATCGTCGATCAGGTCCGCGCGCTCGGATGGCCCGGGGTCCGCGGGAATACCGATGAGATGCTTTGGGCCCCGGAAGGTCTGGCGGAATTCGCCGCCAGACAGCCGAAGCTCGGGCCACTTCTTGCCATCATCCAGGAGATGATTCCGCCGACGCTCGCCGGCATCGGTGAAGAGCGCTTGCGATGGCTGGAAGAACTTTCTCAGCAATACTCCGGGGAAGGCTTTAGCCTGGTTCATGCCAGCCCCGGAGACCTCTGGCGCGCTCCCATGCCCAATGCCAGCGACGAAGAATTGCATAGTACCTACGCGTCTCTTCGCGCTCGCATCGTCGTCTACGGGCATATTCATCGTCCGTACATACGCCGTCTTCCAGGCATGACGGTGGCGAATACCGGCAGCGTCAGCCAATCGTATGACGGAGATCGGCGCGCCTCCTATCTGGTGTTGGACGGAGAGAGCCTCACCATTCGCCGCGTCGAGTATGACGTGGAGAGCGAAGCAAAAGAACTCTTGAGTTCGGGGCTGCCCCATGCGGACTGGCTGTCCCGGATTCTCCTCGCTGGAAAATATTGTCCTCCCGAGTAAGAACTCAACCGGAAAGGGCGAGCCGATTCAGTCGCTGCCTGGAGTCAAAAGTGAAGACCCAGGCCGAGGCTGAGCTATTGAAGGGTGACCGCGAGCGTGACGGAGTGCCTGACCGCGAGGCTGCCGGAGCCGCCGCTGGCGGTCACGGTGACAATAGTTGCGGTTGCAGGGGGCGGGCCTGGAGGAGCAGCAGAGCTGCTGGAGCCGCCGCATCCGGCGCATACTCCCAAAGAGCAAATGAGGACAAGGATCGCGCAGAGGAGGCCAGAATGGCGATTTCTGCGCGATGCGAAAAGAAACAGGCAGGCCGCGGCGCTGAGTCCGCCCAGCGAGAGCGGTAACTCTCGCGGGGGTACGGTGGACGCGGCGTGGAGTGAGGCCTGCGCGGACCGCGTGATGGTGAGCGCCGTGGTCATGGAATCAAAGCCATCGAGCAGAAGCTGTGCCGGCTGAAAGCTGCAAGTTGCTCCAGCAGGCAGCCCGGAACAGGCAAACGAGACGTTGCCGAAAAAGCCAATGCCGGGACCCGGACTGAGAAGCACCGTGGCTCGGCCGGGTGCGGCGGCGGTAACCGTCAAATTGCCCGGGTTGACGGCAATTTGAAAATCAGGGATGCCAACAAACAGCGTGCTTGGGGACGAGGTTGAACCATTGAAATTGGAATCGCCGAAGTAGACAGCGGTGATACTGTGGGTGCCGTTCGCCAATTGCGGCACGGTGATAACGGCAAACAAGTTTTGAACCTGGACGGGATTTCCGAGAGCTGTTGTGCCGTCAAGGAATTGCACGGTTCCCGTGGGGCCCGCCGTGCCATTCGGGAAGACGATGGCCTCCAAGGTGACGGGAGAATTAGGCAGGGCGCCGGTGGGAGTGAACAAGAATGTTTCCGTGGTGCCTTTTGTGATGGTGACGCTCACCGGGCCGGCGCTGCTGGGCTGGAAGCTGGGATCGCCGGAATAGGACGCGTTCAAAGAATGGCTTCCGATGGCAAGCGACGTTACCGTGAGGGAAGCATTGCCTTGAACGTTCAGGGGAGCGGTGAGCAGATTTGTCGCGCTTCCGTTAAAGGTGTCGGAGAAGGAGACCGTTCCGGTGGCGGTTCCTTGTTGAGATACGCCGGAGACGCCGACCTCGAGAAAGAGGAAATTGCTGAAGGTCGTGGAAGCCGCGGAGGAGGTAAAAGTCATTTTGCTGGGTTCGGAATTCACGGTGAGCGGCACGCCGCTGGAGACACTGGCGCCGAACGTGCCATCCCCGCCATAGCTTGCGGTAACGGAATAACTGCCGCCGGGCAGGGTCGTTACCGGGGAGGATATGGAACCATTGGCGAGGCTGCCGAGGTTCACATTCTGGAGGCCGCCTGTCAAGAGCGCCACGCCGCCTGTAGGGGTTCCCGTGCCGGTTGCTGGAGCCACGGTCACAGAGGCGGTCACAGGTTGGCCGTGCGTTATGCTGTTGGGCGCGAGCTGCAACACGGTGGTCGTAGCGTGGAATGTGTTTGTCACGTTTTGCCAGCCGGTGACGAGATTTGCGGCATTGACGGAGCCGAGACCCGTGGCCATATCGTATCCCGCTATGGCCGGAAAACCAGTTTGTCCGGGCACACTGTTGTTGCCCTGTGTGGTGTCATTGAAAATGCAAGTGTTCTGGGGACCCGCGGAAGCATTGCAGTTTGCGGCGGTTTGGCTGGCAGCAAGCGGGTAAAGGACGAAATCCGCCTGTCCCTGCCTCGAATTGGTCTTCTGAAGAACGAGGGCCATAATGCCTGCGAAGGTGGGTGCGGCCGCCGAAGTGCCGCCGACGACCTCCGCTTCGATGAGTTGGCCCTGGCCGTTGGTCAGACAAATTCCGTCCTGGCAAAGTAAGTAGCCATCGTGTTGACCGGCTGCGTTCAGCGAGACATCGGGCAGATCGCGCTTGCCATCGTTGGGTACGCCGGGTCCGGTTTGCCAGGAGGGCTTCTTATAGAGCTGGCTCGGTCCGCCGCCGGTTGCAAACAGCGTGAAAAAGCCGCACTGCGTGGGGTCGGCGCAGCTCTCATTCCAGGCTGTTTCCGGGATGTAGCCAAGCGCTGAGGATTGGTCGGGCCCGTTGGTGGCCGCCCAGTAGGTGCTGTCGGCTCCGTTTTCGTTGAACTGCGTCCCACCGGCCGCGACGTTGAAAGGCGTGGAGGCCAGACCGTTGACGGCAAGTCCGTGAGTGGCTTGCTGGCCCTCCGGAAAATCGCAGCCGGCCGCGCCACTGTCACCGCTGGCGACAACGACCGTGATGCCTTGGGCCGCGGCCTGCTCCCACAAGTTGTTGATGAAAGTGGTCTCGGTTTGCCCAAGGGTCGCTTCGCAGGCACCGAAGCTCGCACTGAGGATGGGAGCGAGATTGTTGTCCACGATATAGAGGGCCGATAGGTCAACGCCGTCCGTGGCGTTGGTGCTGGCCGACACGACGAGCTTGATCGTGGCCTTCGGCGCGACCGCTCCCGACCACTCCACGTCCAAGTCCGCTTCCGCTTCTTCAAGGCCAAAGAAATTTCCGGGGTCCGGACCATCGAGAATGATTTGGGGATCGTTCGAGGGAAGCCCAAAGGCAAGACGAAAAACTTGAATGTCAGAAAGATTGATGTTCGTTCGTGCGACGATGGCAATGCTTTGGCCGGTCCCGTCGATCCCGCTCTGGCGCAGAGAGGCAACATTGTAGATTTTCGCGAAATCTCCGGGGGCCAAGTAGTGAGCTGTGCCTGCGAAACCGGTGAACGTGAAATCAGGCTGCCACAGGCTGCTGTTCGCGATCCGATTGGCCGATCCAAGCACGCGGATCGTGCTATGACTCTGAAAATCATGCAAGGTGCTCACTCCGGCGACGATCGAGGAAAGCGCGGCGGGAATTTGCGGGTCCGAGGCGTTTGCATAGTGATTCTCTCCGTTCACCTGGTACCGGTGAATCGAAGTATGGAAAGCTTCCATAACCTGCGCCGTCGTGCCGCTGAACTCGATGACCATTCCACCGCGGCTGATGCGGTTTACGCGGAACCCGTGCGACACAAGCCAAGCTGCCGCCTTTTGGCGGTCGGACTCGGAGGGGCCGAAGCGATTGGCGAACTCCTCGGGGGAGAGCCAGACGTGATAGCGGGGCGAAGTTTTGTCCTGCTGATCGGCAATCCATTGTCGCAAGGCGGACTCTGCTGCGGGATCGCGTTTCAAAACTAAAAGCATCCGCTCCATCGGCAGGTCGGGCGCAGCTGGTCCGCGATCGTTGGCGGCATTCGCGAGTGGATGATGATTGCCTTTCAGGAGCACCAGCGACGATTCATTGATGGCTCCTGCTCCGATCGGCGGAGGTGGGGCGACCTGTGCCTTCAAGAAATTCGTCGAAGCGATAAGCGCGGCAGAGTAAAAAACAACCGAGAGCAGGAATCTGTGTGTGTGTTGCATGGCCTTCGACACCGTTTGTCAAGAAGCATGTCTGGCGTGCGCCGCTGAGTTTATATCCGAATTCGGTAGTAATTTTAAAAAATCGCATTCGGGCCAGAGGTGAACAAACGGGATTGGAAGAAATGAAACCAGCGTTCCATGCAAAAGTGCCGGATGATGCGGCCCCGGCTGCACTGGGTTTTTTCCGCTCCGTTTATTAGGGCCTTGACCTGATTGTTTTTCCGCTGCCCAGCGGCGATTCTCTCATTTGGTCCCCAACCCCAAGTTTTTGCGAGGAGCGCGAGGGGTTCCATGCCCCGCAATTTCAGACCCTGAGCTTCCCGCCGCGCAATGAAAATCGTCTGCAAGAGTTTACTTTGTCTTTTGCTTTACGCTGGCCACGCATCGGCGCAATCGCCGATCCCCGCTGGAGTGGGACCCGCGATTGATGCAAGCCTCGGATTCTCGAACATGAGTCGCGGGGCTTCACCGTCAGGCCGAATCGGGATGAACGGCGTGGGCGCCAGCATCACCGGAGCTCTCTCTCCTCGCCACGGCGTGACTGTGGATTTGAGCTACACGCGCGCTTCAAACGTCCTTGGTACAGGGCGTCACGGCGATGTCTTAAGCTACCTCGGTGGTCCGGTTTTCTACCCGACAAGACGCCGGGAATTGGTTACCTATGTTCATGGGCTGCTTGGAGGGGCCAAGGTCAGCGGGGTGATTCCTCTCAACACCGGCGGGTTCGCCACGCGATATGTTCACCACGTTGCTTGGGGTTTTGGTGGCGGGATCGAGCACTGGTTCTCTGATTCAATGGCCGTTCGAGTCAGCGCAGACGCCATACACACTTCCTTTTACGACTCGTCGCTAGCGATTCGGGGGCAATATGACCTTCGGACGATGTGGAGCGTGGC
>WNFP01012727.1_pt1 | contig 14175 bp, 11 predicted proteins | sample 5400201 | NCBI WGS metagenome assembly WNFP01 (sample SAMN13153355, study PRJNA577476) | soil metagenome | isolation source: 115 cm saprolite under Madrone tree | place: USA:California | collected 2016-06-14
TTCGCCAAGTGGCTGGCGCTCGGCGTTGTAGGTGGCAAGCGCCGGGTCGATGTCATCGTAAGCCGAAAGTGCTTCTGCCAGCGCTTGCGCCTCTGCGCCAGCCTTGGAGACGCCAAAACCGATGTGCGGACGCGGCGTCGATGCCGCATCACCCACGAGCGCCACGCGGCCAAACACCAATCTGGGCGAGCAGAAATCATAAACCGGTGTGAAAAATGGCTGGTCAATGTGCCGCAGACAGTCGACGTATTGCGGCGGCAGTGGCGTCTCGGCTTCGGCACGCATCCGCGCAATCAAATCCTTGCGGACGAGCGGCGGCGGTACCCCAAATTCATATTCGCGGCCATGATCGTCCACGCACATCTTTTTGAGTTCGGCAGCGTTTGCTACGCGATACCAACCGAAATTGTAGCGGCGATAGCCGATACGTAGTTCGTCGTCGGCACCAGATATCGGATAGCCAAGCGCCTGAAGCTGATCAGCCAGGAAGAACGAATAGTAGGGGAACATTGTTCTGCGGGTTTCCGCCGAGAGATCGGATTCATTCGGCGCGCCCCGCCAAATGTAATAGCCGGAATAAATCGGCCGCACCTCCGGAGCGAGGTAGGCGCGGACGCTCGACCGAAACCCATCGCATCCAACAAGGAGATCGGCGCGCTCACTGCGCCCGTTGGCAAAATGAACGTGAACGCCGCTACCGTCTTGCTCAACGCGCTCGAAGACATGTCCGAAATGATAGCGTTGCCGATCGATCGCCTTTAATAGCACCTGCCGCAACCGGTCCCAGGACGTGACGATCTGCAGCTGTGGCTTTTCGGCAATCACGTCGCCCGTCCGATCGAACGTGATGCGCTTGTAAACAATGACGCCAATGTCGACGGTGCCTGCGGCACATTTATCCAGCGCCTCAAGCAATTCCAGATGGGTCGCAAATATACCGACGCCACGGCCGATGAGCTCGATCGATGAGCGTTCATAAATATCGACCTGCCAGCCAATGCGGCGTAGAAACGCCCCAACGAATAGACCAGCAATGGAGCCGCCGATGACGATGGCACGGCGCTTGTGGAACTTTTCACTTACATTCATAAACAGGCTCCACTCCGCAGGCCACCAAGCGTATGGATTTTGCGCGTAGGGGAAAATAATTATCTTGTGCAGCGCGTAGGGCGCAATAAGCGAAGCGCATTGCGCCGTTCATGCCGCGCCATTTCTAGGAAATTCGGGACTGCGAGCGGCGGAGCCCGTGAGGTCGGGCGCCTACCTGAGTAGAGCTCCGATGGCGCGATTGGCGAAGCTGAGGCGTTCGGCCATCACCCTGATAACGAAGGTGAGCAGAGCCTGATACAGCGCCGGATTGTTTCTTCTAATACGTTCAAATGCGTCGGCTTTGAGAGCGTACAGCACGCTCGCGAGTTCGGCTTCGATCGTTGCACTCCGGGCTTGGCCGGTGATGAGACCCATCTCACCAATCGTAGTGTGCCGCCCGAGGCTTCGCACACGCAGCCTGCGCCCCTCTCCCGCACTCACAACGATGCTGATACGGCCGCGCAGAATGAAATGCATGGCGTCGGCTTTCTCGCCCTCCCGGGCGATGATCTCTCCGGGGGTAACTTCGATCCGCTGGCATTCTTCCACCAGCCGCGAGGCGTGCTCGGTTCCGACTGCATCAACCAGCCATTCGTGCAGCGATTCAGATTCGCTCGCCTCTGGTTGATATGCCTCGATGATCGCGTTTTCGCAAAGCTCAAGCGCCCGATCGAGGTCGCTTGCCACAAGAACATCACTCGAGATCAGGCCGCTAATTCGGAATACGTCGTGAATCTCGCGCGCCATATTCACGAGCACCAGTCGCGCTCCGCAAGCGTCAGCCAGCTCCTCGATCTGCCGGAAGCTGTTCGTGGCCGATGAATCGAGTCCGGTTACAAACCGGAAATCGAACAGGAGAAAGCGACATCCTGGTCGGGCCGCCAGCAAACCCTTGATATGCTCGTGCAGCCGGCTGGCTGAACCAAAGAAGAGGTAACCCTGCAGGCTGAGACCCTGCAACTCATGGCCGTGATCGAGGAGGGCCCGGAGCTCCTCGTGGCCGCGATCCAGCGTAGAGTGATACTCCGACCCATCGAAGCTGAATTTGATTGCAGGAATCCGGCTTGCACTGAGCGCGAACGTGGCGCAGCCGATTACAACTCCAATCAAGAGTCCGGCGACAAATCCCCACACCACAATGATCAACGCTATCGCGAGCAATGACAGGTATTCGAGGAGCGGAAGCCGGCGCGCCGAATCGACGATCCATCGATACAGCAGATTCCCACCAAGGTAGAACAGAAGTCCGCCCAAGACGCATTTGGGCACGTAGCCAAGGAAGTTTGGATTGGCGACAACGACTGCTGCCGAAACGACAGCGACCGTAATTGCCGAGAGACGACTGGTTGCTCCAGCCAAATAATTCACCACCGTTCGGCTGACTGAAGTGACGCCGATGTAACCGCCAAGGGCTGCTATCAGCAGATTGGCAATACCGTGCGAGTTAAGCTCCCGGTCGAGATTCGCCTCTCGGTGGATCGCAAGTTCGACGGCGCTGGTATTGAGCAACAACGTGACCGTGGCCACGAACACGACCGAGAGGAGCTCGCCGGACAATGATGGAAGTACTCGCCAGGGAAACTGAACCAGTTCGTCAGTCCGCCAAGGGGACGCGAGTCCGGCATGCAATTGTGGGCTGAACATCCAGCCGTCTGCCTGTGCCTGGTCCAGCGTTACACCGAGCGCCAGGAGCACGAGATGGGCCCCTATCACGCCCGCCAATAAAAGGCCGGGCAGAGCGAAGGGGCTTCGCAGCCGGCGCTGTCCAAGAAAGAGCGCGATCGCGAGTAGCACAGCTGCCAACAGCTTTTCGCCGGTCAGCGAATCGAAAAGCACGGCCACAGTGTCGGCGGTGACATTCTGACCCGTCGTCACTTTGGTAGCGCCCATGACGATGAGCCATCCAGTCGCACCCAGAAATCCTCCGATCACCGGAAAAGGTACAAAACGTATCGCGCGGCCTGCATGAGTAACGCCAAGGACAAGCAGCACGGTTCCAGTCAGCGCTGTACTAAGCGCCATGACTATGATTGCGCGCTCTAAGACATGTTCGGCCGCGCCCTGGGCGAGCACCCGATCGACGAACGCGGCGACGAATGCCGCCATGACCGCCGATGTCGGGCTGTCGGGCCCAGCGATTGCCAAAGGCAGCGAACTGCGCAGCCCGATCACTAACGCGGCAATAGCGGCGGAGAGGAAGGTGACCGCAACCCCATAGCCGAGCCATTGCGAAAGAGGGCCGGAAAAAACCAGAGTCGCATACGAAAGCGAGTACGCGATTGACAGAAAGCTGCACGTTGCGCCGGCGGAGAGATCTTGCAGCCTGGCACGAACAACTGCAGCTCTTGGTCTAGAACTGATCGGGACAGTTTCGGTGGCCATTAAATTCCCCAGACTGATCCCCGTCTCACCGCGAGCAGAAAGGATAACACGCCAATATACGGCAGGGGACTGCTGCGACGCATTGCTGAACGCCATAATACCGGCTGCGACGGCAAGATCTCGATCCTGCCCTGGGGAACCTGGATCAATCGCATCGCCCGCTTCGCTCACGACGGAGCGTCTCTCCATATCTCGTCATCACCTTGGACATGAGGTTCGGTTGAACGCGCGGCGGGGGCTGTGTCATGCTCAGCCCACGAGGGCGCGAGCATGGCTGCCATGGCGCATAGCACGCAGGCCGCACACGGCCACATGCAGGACTATGAATACCACGTCCAGGCGATCGAGGCCGACCTGGAATACTGGCGCACCAAGCGCCTGGAGCCCCGGCTCATTCAGCTACACCGCCGCGGCGTCCTCACGTTCTACGACCTCATCCGCGCCGCCGGCCATGGTCCCGCGGCGCCGGCCGCGGCGGGCGAGGCCACGCACGACACCGAGAGGCGCATCCGCGCGCTCGAAGACGCCCTGGACGAGTATATTCGTGGCATCGCGCTCGCCTCGATCGACTCGCCCGACCAGCCCTCGGTCATCGAGGATACGCGCAAGGAGCGCGGCGACTACGACGACTTCTTCCGCATCGCCAAGCCGCCGCACGGCGGCACGCTCGAGGAGCGCATCGCGCGGCTCGAGCACGACATTCGCGAGTACCAGCGCCTGCTGGACGTGCTCATGCGCGCGCTGCTCGACAAGGGCGTGCTGACGAAGGCAGACATGGAGCGCCAGCGCGCTTTCCTCGCCGGGCGCGGTGCCTTTAACGGCGCTCGCATTGTCGCCCGCGCCTGGGTCGATCCCGTCTTCAAGCAGGCCCTCCTCACGCGCGGCCGCGAGGCCGTGCGGGAGCTGAACATTCCGCCCGGCCGGCTCGGCAAGCTCGGCGTCGCCGAGAACACGGCGACGCTGCACAATGTGGTGGTGTGCACGCTCTGCTCATGCTATCCGCACGATCTCTTGGGCGATCCGCCCTGGTGGTATCGTGACGATAGCTATAAGGAGCGCATCGTGCGCGACCCGCGCGGCACGCTGGCGGATCGGTTCAACCTGCGGCTGCCCGATACCGTCGAGGTGCGCGTCCACGACAGCACCAGCGACGTGCGCTGGATGGTGCTGCCGCGCCGGCCCCGTGGCACCGACGGCTGGAGCGAAGAGGAGCTGGCGCGGCTCGTGACCACCGACAGTCTCGTGGGTGCCGCCCCGGCCTTGACCCCTGCGGCCCTCGCACAGACCGAGTGCGGCGTGCCGAGGTGAGGATGCCCGCACCCGAGGCAACGCATCGCTTTCGCGTCGGCGAGCGCGTGCGAGTGATGCAGGCGAACCCTTCCGGCAACCCACGCACGCCCGCTTACGTACGCGGGAAGACCGGCATTGTCACCGCGCTCCACGGCAGCATCGACAATCCGCTCGACCACCGCGGCGTCTATCCGCCGCTGTGCAGCGTCGTGTTTCCGGTTCGCGAGGTGTTTGGCGGCGCGAGCCGAGACATGTTGTCGGTGGACTTGCACGAGGACTGGCTGGCGCCCGCTGGGACTCTTGAGGAGTAGTAGTGCGAGTAGGGCGCAATAAGCGAAGCGCATTTCGCCTCGCCCAATTCGCCGTCGCCGAGGGAGCTACTGGATGACACCTTTCCGCCTCGTGCTGCTTACCGCTGCACTGGCGTGCGCCGCATCCGCCCGCGCCAGCGACATTGCGCCGGGTGGCACGCTACGCGCGGCGTACCTCGGCACCAACCCGGCGCAGGCGATGCGCGATCCGGCGACCGGCGAAGTCCGTGGACCTGCCTACGACCTTGCCCGCGAATTGGCGCGCCGCAACAACGTGTCGCTTGAGTTCAGACCGATTGCCAACCCGCCGGCCGTCATCGAGGCGGTCAAGAACGCAGAGGCCGACATCGGCTTTGTTGCCTATGAGGCGACGCGGCTCGGGACGGTGGAATTCTCGCAAACCTACATGCTGGTGCGACAGAGCTTTCTCGTGCTCGACGCCTCGCCGATCAAGGCGATCGCGGATATCGACCACGCGGGACAGAAAATTGCCGGCACAGTCAATGATTCGATCACGCTGTGCATGAAGCGCATTCTCAAGCAGGCCATACTGATCGAGCTGGAGAACAATGCGGCCGAATTGAGCAAGGCGCTGACGGCGCGCACCATCGACGCGCTCGGCGCGAACCGTCAGCGGCTGACCACGCTCTCGATAGCGACACCGGGTACGAGGCTGTTGCCGGATGACCTCTTCAACGTACCGCAGAATATCGTCGTGCCGAAGGACCGGGCGGCGGCGCTCGCGGCCGTCAATGCGTTGATCGATGAGGTGCGCGGGTCGGGCTTCTTGCAGAGCGCGATCGAGCGCGGCGGCGCCATTGGGGTTGCCGTCGCGCCGGCGGGCGTGAAAGCCGGATGTCCAGGATAGGATCAACGCGAAGTACGGTTATCGTACAACCGGTCCTACATAACGGAACTTCTGCGCCCGCTTACCGGTGTCCACCTCGGTGGTGTAGATGTTGCCCTTTGAATCCACCGCCAAATTGTGCACCCAGTGAAACTCCCCGGCGTTGCGGCCGTTGCGGCCGAACGTACCGACGATCTCTCCGGTTTCGCGCCGTAGCGTTCGTACCTCGTTATTGGTGCCGTCGGCGTTGAACAGATATGTCTGCTTGGGATCGATCCAGAAGTCGAGGTCCCAAACCGACCCCGCGCGGAGCGTGTTCTTTTCGACGATGAATTCCTTGACGAAGCTACCATCCTTGCGAAAGACCTGAATTCGGTCATTCGCACGATCGCAAATATAGACGAGGCCATCCTTGGCGATCTTCACGCAATGGACCGGATTGCCGAACTGCGGTGAGGGCGCCGCTGCCGGGTTATAGGGCGGCAACTTTTCGTCAGTCGGCTTTTTGCCATAGGCGCCCCACTGCCGTTTGTAAGCGCCGGTATTGGCGTCGAATACGATGACCCGGTGATTGAAATATCCGTCGGCGATATAGACCTCATTCGTATCCGGATCGACCTCCGCATCGGCTTGCGGCCAGTCATAGCCCTCGCCGGGGCCGCCCCACGCCTGGATCAAATTGCCTTCGGCGTCGAACTCCATGACCGCAGGCGCCGGGCGGCAGCATTTGGACTGCGGTGGATTGAGCGTCAGCGCCTTCTCGTCATCAGTGAGCGAGCGCGGGCGTTGTATGACCCAGACATGATCCTGCGCGTCCACCGCCACGCCCGCGGCCTGACCCATGATCCAGTCGTTTGGCAGCGGCTTGGGCCAGGCGGCGTCGACCTGAAAGCGGGGAGCGTCATCGGCGAAAGCCGGCATGGCGATCATCGCCGCCAGAAGCACTGACAAAATGAACGTCACGGTATCCTCCCTGTGCGAGCTGTGAACGGCTGTGGGACGCGGCGCTCTCTCTTTTTCGACAGGCATAAGGACGAGGCTAAGCGCGTTATCCCACTCGATCCGCATGGAATCGCGGACCTTCGATTTGTGCATGATCATACCCTCGCCATCTCGGCCGTCTGCAGGTGCTGGCGGAAAAAATCCAGCGTCAACTCCAGCGCACGGTCCGCTTCCGGCTTGCTGTAGGTCTTGCCGCCGTAACGCGCGAAGGCGTGGTCGGCATTGGGATATTTATGGATCTGCACCAGCGGGTTGGGTGACAAGCGCCGTTCCAACAGATCGTTCACCTCAGCCTGAACCCACCGATCCTTCATCGCCATGTGCAGCAGAAACGGGCGGTGCAGATTTTTCGCCTCTCGGATGTGGTGTTCGATGTAGGTGCCGTAATAGGCGACGGCGCAATCGATATCGCTGCGGCAGCACATGAGGTAACAAAGCTTGCCGCCGAGACAATATCCAACGGCGCCAACCTTGCCGTTGCACTCCTGCAATCCGGCAAGGTAGCGCCACGTGTCCTCCATGTCGCGAACCGCGAGGTCGTAATCGAAATCGTAATAAAGGTCGAACGCCTCGCGCACATGCTCTGGATTGCCGTCGGAGAGTTCGACGCCTCCCTCTTGCCGCCAGAATAGGTCGGGGACCAGACAGATGAAGCCAGCTTGTGCGAATTCGTGGGCATGGTGGCGCATGGTCTCGTTCACGCCCCAGATTTCCATGATGGCGATGATCCCGCCCGCCGGCGTGCGGTCGGGGATCGCGAGATAAGCTCCCATCTCGCCGTCGCGCAGCTTCACTTTGATGTTCCCTGTCTTCATGCGCGCGATCTCGCTTTCACCGCCGGCTCGGCGCTTAGTCGCAGGAGGTCGCGCGCGTTGCCGGCGAAGATGCGTTCGCGCTCGTGGCGCGAAATCTCCAGCGCCTCAACCGCTGCGATGGTCTCGCGAATGAGGCCCCTGCCCTGCTCGGCATCGAATGGCGCATCTGTTGCAAACAGGGAAAAGCGCGTGCCGAAAAACGAGTGTCCGCAGCGGGTCGCCGCGGGCTCGCCGTTCACGGCGGTGTCGGCATAGAGCATCTTGAAGTACTCGACGGGCGCGCGCTTGAGGTGATGCTCCTCGGCAACCGGATTGCGCTCCGGCGTGCCGTAGAAAATCTGGCGGAAGCCGAGCTTTATCTTGCCGGAGAAGAATGGAATCATGCCGCCGTAATGATGGGTGATGATCTTCAGTTTCGGCAATTCGTCGAAAATTCCGGAATAGATCAGGCGCGTCATGCAGGCGGTGGTCTCGTACGGCCATCCGAAGGCGAACCAGACTTCATCCTGCGACTGTTGCTCGGTTTTGTAATCGGCGAAGTCGGGGCCGCGCATCGGATGGACCCAGATGGGCAGATCGTGTTCGGCCATGCGGCGGAAGATCGGGCGGAATTCCGGTCGGCTCAGCGGTTGGTTCGCGACGTGGGTGAAAATCTGCACGCCGCGCGCGCCCAAAGCACCGATAGCACGGTCGGCTTCCGCAATGGCCGCATCCATATTGTTCATCGGTAGTGCGGCGACAAAAGCAGGGAAATAGTCGGTGTGCCTCGCACAGATTTCAGCGAGCGCATCGTTCGCAATCCGGGCGAGTTCGGGTGTGAGGTCAGGTCCGGCAATCAGTTCGAGCGGCGGATTGGCGAGCGACAGAACGTTCTGCAGATCGCCGAATTCATCGAGCAATCGCAGCCTCGCTTCGACGTCGCATAGCGTCGCGAGGCGCGGAAACGCAGTGACCGCCGCGTGGCCCGGTATCAGCGCTGCAAGACGCTCCAGGTACGGCTTCGGCATGAAGTGATTGAAGATATCAATTTTCATGTGTCATGACTTCAAACGGGCTTCGCCTGCGTGATCTCTTCGAGCACGCGACCCTTGGTCTCGACGCCCACTGCGATCAGCGCGAAGGAGGCGATCAGATAAGAGAGAGCGAAGGTATAGAGCGTCCAGCCGCCGAGCCCGTAAGCCAGCATGAAGCCAACCACCGAGGGCGCGAGGAAAGAGCCGATGCGCCCGATACCGAAGAACCAGCCGACTGCCGTGGCCCGCAGATGGGTCGGGTGCAGTTCGCCGACGTAGACGCTGGTGGCGCCGTATACGCCGGGGTTGACCCACCCGACCAGGAAGGCCGTGACATAGGTGGCAAAGCCTGTCGACATCGCAAACGCCAGATGGAAGAAGGCGCCCACGAAATAATACAGGAAAAGAACCGGGCGGCGGCCATAGCGATCGATCAGAAAGCTGCAACTCGAATAACCGAAGAAGCCGCCGATCGCCTGGACCAGTTGGAAAGCGATGGCATCCGTCAGCGGTATCCCGCGCTGCGTCAGGATTGTCGGCAGCATGAACAGAATGCCGTTCGAGGCCCACAAGAATCCGAATGAGACGATCCAGACCAGAATGGTCGTGCGCGCGCGCCCCGGCGCGAACAGTTGGAATACGGTAACCCCGGTCGGGACGGCAACCTCTGGCTTCACTTTCGGCGCGGCCCGTATTTCCTCCGCGGTCAACGAACGGCCAAGCGCTCGCCGCTCGATCTGCGCAACGGTCGCTTCTGCCTCCGCGAGGCGACCTTTGCTGAGCAGATAGCGAACCGATTCCGGCATGTAACGGCGAACGAAAAACAAGAGCACGGCGGGAACGACGCCGACCACGAACAGCGCGCGCCAGCCAAGCGTCGGGATGATCAACAGGCTCAGGAGCGCCGCGACGATCAGACCCACCGGAAACGCCGCCATGATATTGCCCGTCATGGCGCCGCGAATGCGGCCCGGGCTGAATTCGGAGGCAAGCGTGGACGTCACCGGGACTTCGCCGCCCAGACCGAAGTTCGAGAGGAACCGCGACACAGCCAGCGAGGTGACATTCCATGACGCGGCTACGAGCCCGGTGAACAGCGCAAATATGCCGACCGTCGCCGCAAAAGAGGTGCGCCGGCCGATGTAATCGGACACCGTTCCCCAGAATAACGCGCCGAAAAATGCCCCGATCAGTCCGACCGTCGCCAGCAGGCCCGATTGGGCTGGACCAAGCCCAAACTCGCGGGCAATGGGCGGCAGGGCAGCCCCGAACATGGCGAAATCCGCCGCGTCGAACATGATGCCGAAAAACGCCAGGATGAAAAAACTTCGGTGCCAACGCGAAAACGGCAGCTGCTCCAGCCGTGCAATGAGTTCCGCCGATTTTGCTTCGTCCGCGACAGCCATGCGCTTCTGGGGTTAAAGATCGCCTTCCTTTACGAGAGACTAGCAGAAAAGTCTTGGGTTTCGCTTCGATCACCCCAGGCTACAAGGACATCGCCATGACAAGCTCGCGGCTGCTTCGCTGGCTCAGCCGGTCGCCGGTGCAAACATTCATTCTTTGTCCGCTGCTTGTGGTCGCATTCGAGCTGGTCCGGCAGCGCGGAGAGCTGACCACCGAGCCTGCGGGCGTTGTTCTGCTCGCCTGGGGCTATCTGCAATATCTGCTGGTCGGACGCTTTCGCACTCGTGTGGGCGGCGGCGGTCCCGGATTTGGCGTGCCGCCGGATCGGATCGTGGAGGACGGGCCTTATCGTTACGTCCGCAATCCGATGTACCTCGGGCACCTGATTGTCATGCTGGGCTTGGCGGTGACGTTCGTCTCGTGGTTTGCGCTCATCCTGTTCGCCGCGCGCGCGCTCTGGTTTCACCGCCGCGTGCTCGAGGACGAAGCGCGCCTTGAGAAGATGTTTGGACCGGCTTACCTCGATTATCAGCGGCGGGTGAAGCGCTGGATCCCAGGTCTCTTGTGAAGGGACGCAGCGCTTTAGGCTCAGGTCCGCTTCGCCTGGACGGGAACGGCCCCATTGTGCGTTGCTTGTGCCGCGCGCTCAGCGCTGCGGCGCCAGCGGCGCATGACCCGAGAGCTTGGCCAAGGCGGCCTGACGCACCGTCTCGCGACGCAGGACATCCGCGAGCTTGTCCGGCGTGTTGTCGGCCGGCACGGTCATGCCGAGCGCCTCCATGCGCTCGCGGAACGGCCGCGACTGCACGACCGCGTTGAGCTCTTTGTTCAGAAACGCGATGATCGCGGGCGCCGTCTTGGCGGGCGCCGCCAGTCCGACAAACCCGCTATAGTCGAAATTCGGAAATCCCAGCTCCTGCATGGTCGGCACATCGGCCCAGCTCGCAATCCGCTGCGGAGCGGCCACCGCCAGCGCGCGCACTTTGCCATCGTCGGCGAGCGGCTTGGCCTGGGCGTAGAACGCGAACGCGCCCTCGATGAGACCAGCCGCGACGTTGCGGGCGGCCTCGCCGGAGCCGCGATACGGGACGCCCACGATCTCGGTTTTGCCGAGCGAATTGAGCTGCGTCAGCGCGATCGCCGGCGAGGTCGCGGGACCGGAGGTGCCGAAGCTGATTTTCTTCGGGTTGGCCCTGGCGTCGGCGAGGAGCTCCGCGAGTGATTTGTAGGAAAGCTTCGCATCGATGATGAGAACCAGCGGCGGGCCCTCGACGATCAGTCCGATCATGGCGAAGTCGTCGACCGCGTTATACGGCACCGGGATATAGTGCAGGTTCTGCGCATCGGCGATCGAGTTGGCGAACAATGTGTAGCCGTCGGGCGCGGCACGCACGGCATAGGTCCCACCCACGACGCCGGAGCCGCCGGGTTTGTTCTCGATCACGATGTTCTGCCCGATCCGCTCCTGCATCATCGCCGACAGAACGCGGACCGGAACGTCGGTCAAGCCGCCGGGCGCGAACGGCACCACAATGGTAATGGCTCGCGTCGGATAATCCTGCGCCTGTGCGGCCACAGGCGCGGCCGCGATGAGTGCGGCCACTATGCCGACCCCTAGAGCCCTCGTCATGATTGGCTTCCCGTTCATGTCATCCAACGCGCCAGCATAACAATCCGAACTGGTTTGTGCATCGATTACTCGATCCGGATGCCGGCGCTGGCCTTCCCCATATCTTCCCCTCCCGCGCGTACAATGCCAAGCTTGTGCGGCCTCCTCACGACCCATTGGACCAGCCACGATGAGCAATAAGAGCGCGTTGCGCGCGGCGGAGCCGCTGCTTCCTGTCGAGCTCGGCGCCGGCAAGGTGAAGTTTGCGCAAGGCATGAAGGCCGGCCGTTGGGTTTTCGCCACAGGATTGATGGCGCAGGATTTCCGCAACGGCATTGCGCCCGATGTGTTGGCCACTCGCGCGCCGCATGCCGGGCTTCCCAAGCGCGAGAAGGAGGCGCAGCGCATCTTCGAAAATCTCGAGACCGTGCTGTCCGCCGCCGGCACCGAGCGCAGCAATCTGGTTCGCACCGATCAGTACTATACGACGGTCACGGCGGTGCCGCCCTATCAGCAGGTCCGGCGCGAATTTCTGCGCGGCCGCATCCCGCCGTCGACCTCGATCGCCCAGAAGCGGCTGCTGCTTCCCGACGCCGACATGACCGTGCAAGCGCTGGCGGTGATCCCGGATAAAGACTTCACGGTGGAGCACCTCAAACACGAGCACCTGAAAGGACGCCCCACCTCCGGCTATTCGCCTGCGCTCACGGTCGGCGACTTCATCTTCATTCCCGGCATCACCAGCATGGCGGTCGGCGACGAGCCGCGCCGCAACGGCATTGCCGCGGCGGCATTGATGGCGGAAGGCGCGCAATGGGGCGGGCAGCCAATCAAGCTCGAGACCGAATTCATCATCACGCAGCGCATCGTGCCGTCGCTGAAGCTTGTCGGCGCCGGCCTCGAGGATGTGGCGCATGCGCAGATTTATCTCACAGACGCCGAGGACTTTTCCGCCTTCACCGAGGTCTGGTCGCGACATTTCGGGGAAAACGGACCGACCTTCTCCGTCATCCCCTGCATCGAGCATGGGCTTGCGCCCTACCACGGCAAGATCGAGATCAACGTGCTGGCGGTAAGACCGGGCAGTTCCGCGCGCAAGCGCCACATCGATGCTGGCGTCACGACGGCTTTGCATCGGCAGCCGCAGGCGCTGCGGGCAGGAGACCTACTCTTCATATCCGGCCTTATGGCCGCGGATCGCGATGGCCTTGCGCCATCGGCGGCGCGCGATCCGCAGGCGGAAATCATTATCGGCAACATCAAGCGGATCTGTGAAGCCGCCGGCACGTCGCTCGAGAACGTCGTGCGCCTCCAGCAATTCCATACCGACATCAGCGAATTTTATGCAGTTTACAAGGTTTGGGAGCACCATTTGGCAGGCCGTCCGCTGCCGTTCTCGGCGGTCGAGGTGCCGGCGCCCTTGCCAGTTCCCGGCGCGACCGTGCTGATCGAGGCCTGGGTCTATGCGCCCTGATGCGTTTGCCGTTTCCAGACGCGAAGCACGAGAAGCGGGATCCTGGGGGCTGCGAGCCCTGTCTGGTTTTGCTGCACCAGCTACCGAATTGCGGGACGCAATAGCATACCCTGCAAGTTTGCTGGGGTGATGGTCGGGTACATTGCTACAAAACGGCGATCAATGCCCATGAAAGCGAGGCAATCATCACTCCACATAATGTCCAAGCCACGATCAAGCTCGCGAAACGATTTAGACCGTCCAATTTTCCAACCATGACCCTCGATTTCAAGTACCGCGAAAATCCGTAAATGAACCAAATAGCGACGGCCGGGCTCAGCGCGACGCTCCGCAACATGTTTTCGAAAACGCGCTGCTGCTCTTTCTCGTCCAGATCGCTCAATGCCGCCACACTGAAAAGCGCGCCGAACGGCACGAGTGGCAATCCCGCGAGTACACCTCGTACTCCATCCGGCACGCGCCGATGCGCTGTCGTCGCCAAAAAGACCGCCAGCGCGAGCGGGAACAGGACGATTTTAACCGTGCTGCTCAGGATTGTGCGATCGATCGGCTGCCAAGAGAAAATGCTGCTATCAGCCGCAGCAAGATGGACTTGGAGCAACAGGAAATGTGCGAGCGCAACCAAAAGCAAACCAGCTAGCGTGCAAATGATCGCGTACGGAAGTTGTCGCCGCTCCGGAATGCCCGCTATCACTTGCGGTCGGAAGGCTATCAAAATCCATGCACCAACAACGGCAACGGCAAGAGAACCCGCGAGAACTGTTTCGTTTACATCGCCCAGCAGGCGCAAAAAAACGACCATGAACACAGCGCAGAGCGACCCGTTTATGACGGGAAGCCACAACATGCTCCTCGCCATTGGGCCTATGCTCGGTTGCTCGGCGAAGAAGAATGCAAGCCCGTTCAGCGCCGGAAACGTCAACGTCAAACCTGCCGCGT
>WNFP01002693.1_pt1 | contig 14174 bp, 11 predicted proteins | sample 5400201 | NCBI WGS metagenome assembly WNFP01 (sample SAMN13153355, study PRJNA577476) | soil metagenome | isolation source: 115 cm saprolite under Madrone tree | place: USA:California | collected 2016-06-14
GCTGGAACCAGGCGCGGACGACGAAGACGAAATTGCGCTACTAAAGCTGTCCGTAAAACCACCGGCAAGAAACGAGCCACTGGCGCCGTTCCAATTCGATCCGGAATAGAACGATGGCGTATACGCGATCGAATCTGAACCGGAATAGGGCGCTTGGCTCGCCGCGTTGAGCACTCCAGAGAATTTTTCCGCCCAGGCTTGCTCGACATCGAGCGCTAGCGCATACGGCAGGAATTTTTCGAAGGTTTCGGAAGTCTGCTCCGGGGGATTGACGCGGTTCAAGCGGTCACCATCCACTGCGCCGAGAAACATTTTGAATCCTTCGACTTGATCGAGCAGGCGGCGTCCGGCGACGGTCGGCGCTTTCAACAACCAATGAAACAGAATGTGCAGCGCGATACTGGCAAACAGGAAAATCACCAAAGGGAGTGAACCGAATTTCGTGAATGCGAAAATGGCGAAACATTCGGCAGCGAGGAAAGGCATCGAGAAAAGCGTGAACAGAAGCGCCTTGCCGATCAGTGGAGCTGTGCGCGCCTGAGAAGCGAGAGCCTCTTTCCAAGCTGAAACACTTCCGATGAGCAATCCCACAACCGCGACGCTCCAGACAGAGAGCCACAGCGAGAGAAATGCGATCACCAGCAGAAGCGCCGGAGATTTTAAATACGCCACAGTGGCGACCATCCCCACGCTGAAAACCATGGCGGGAATCAGATAATGGCTGTTGGTGAAGAAATAGATTTTCTGCTCGTTCAGTTTGAGCCAGCTTTTCAGCGCCGCCATACCGCCGCTGATGACCGTGTGATTTTCGTTGTGCAGCCACAATTGGTCGCGGCCGCCGAACATTTGACTCGCCAGCTGTTGTTCGTCGGGGGTTAGTACGCGATTTTCTGTTTTTGTGCGATACAGAGTATAGGAACCTGCTTGAAATTTTATTTTCAAAAAGCCGCGCGCTGCCAAGTCCAGAATGGCAGAGGCAAAAGTTTTGTTGTCGAAGCCCATTCGAACCAGGTAACGCATCGCAGCCGGCGAAAGATTTGCTGGAGGTTCATACAGCGGCATAATCACGCCGCGCTTGGGGTCGCGGCCCACTGCGGACCATACAAACGCGTAATAGAGCAGCAGCACGAGAAATGCAGCGAGCATCGCCAGTACGTCGCGATTGTCCGCGAAAAAATAATTCACCTTTTCTTGTGTGGTGGGTGGCGCGATCAATCCTTTACTCCACCTGACCACTATGGAGAGTCCCTCGTGCGGAGCCAGCGCGCGACTGGCTTCGAATCCCAGCTTGCCGTCAGGCTGCAGCGCCGACGTCAAACTTTTCTCCAGTGAATGTTGCAGCCCGGTGAAGCCATCCAGCGACACCTCGCTCGGCAGGATCGCCGCAGGCAGGGCCACACTGGCGGATACGTGGTCAATCGGAAAAGCCCAGCCATTCCCGGTTACGTTCCAGAAGAGCTCGTCGTGATCGCTGAAGAATCCCAGTTGCCGGTTGGTGGAGTAATTGAGTTCGTAGGTATGCTCGCCGCGGTTGATGTAGGACTTTTGGTCGCCGAGATAAATGCGCACACCGTTCGAATAATCTTCGACGCGTGAAGTTTTCGAATAGCCATCGCAAAGAGCGCCGAGCCAGTGGAAGCCAACGGCATAGTTGTTTCCGAGGCGATCTTTATAATGCGTCGGAAATTCGCGGTAGATTCCGTGGCGGATCAGATTGCCTGTGCTGAAGACGGTGATGGTTTCTTTTACCAGCAGCGTGCCGTCATCAAGCAGATGGATGTCGCTGTGAAAATCGCGAATGCGCTCGGTTTGCGCCTGGGTTCCGCCGCTCGAGACACAAAGCATCGCAATGATTCCGAGAGTACGCAAAATTAGACGCATAGGCTTGGACGGTACCGTATATTTCCATGCTAAAGGAAAAGTGCGCGAAAACTCTCAGCCCAACGAAAACGCGGCGTTCTGGTTACTGCCGGCGATATTTGATTCTTCCGGCGACGATGGTGGCCATAGGAGCGCCCTTGAACGTACGGCCGTCGAAAGGTGAATTGCGCGATTTGCTGGGCGAATCGTTCACGTTGTACGTCCACTCGTGAGTCGTGGAGAAAATGGTGACGTCGGCGGGCTGTCCCGCGGCGACCTTGCGTTCCATTCCGAGGACCCGCGCCGGACCCGTAGTGAAAAGTTCCACCATGCGCGCGAGCGATATCTTCCTGGTTTGTACGAGTTGCTCGAGCGTCAGCGCAATCGCTGTTTCGAAGCCGAGAATTCCGAACGGCGCGCGATCGAATTCCACATCCTTCAGCGCGGGTTCGTGCGGAGCGTGATCGGTGGCGATCACGTCCACCGCGCCGTCGGCAAGTCCGGCGATTAACGCCTCGCGATCTTCGCGCGCAGCCAGCGGCGGATTCATCTTAAAGCGTGAATCGTACCGAACATCCTCATCGATCAGAGTGAAATGGTGTGGCGTCACTTCGCAGGTGACGCGTAAACCCTGAGCTTTCGCTGCACGCACTTGTTCCAGCGAACCTTTTGCCGAGAGATGCGCCACGTGTAGACGCCCTCTAGTTAGCTGCGCGAGCTGCACATCGCGCGCCACGCAAACGGATTCCGCCGCGGCGGGCATGCCGCGCAAACCCAATCGAGTGGACGTGACGCCTTCGCGCATCACCGCTCCCGCAGCGAGTGAAACATCTTCGGAGTGTTCGATCACTGGCAGATCGAGCGAACGGCAATAGTCCATCACCAGTCGCGTTAAACGGGCGGTGGCGATTGGCTTTCCATCGTCAGAAACCGCTACGATGCCGGCTTCTTTCATGGCGGCGATTTCGGCGATGGCTTCGCCCTGGCTTCCGATGCTGGCGGCGCCGATGGGCCACACGCGCGTGGCGCCAACCATGCGCGCCTTGTCCACGATAAAGCGCGTGATGGACGCATTGTCGTGCACGGGTTTCGTGTTCGGCATGCAGCAGACGGCGGTAAAGCCGCCTCGCGCGGCGGATTTTGTCCCGGTCTCAATGGTTTCCGAGGATTCCTGTCCGGGCTCGCGCAAGTGCACATGAAGATCGATGAAGCCAGGTGCGACAATCATTCCGACCGCATCGAAGATTTCTGCATCCTTTAGCGCGGCGAATTTCCCAGGCGCTCCGAGTTCTTTCACCAACTCGCCATCGAGAAGAACATCCATTGCCGCGTCCGTTTTCGATGCAGGATCAATCACTCGGCCATTTTTGATCAGCAGCATTCTACGAATCCTTGCCCTTCGAAATTGGCTGTTCAGCGCTGCGATCCGTCACGCGGCGATTGTGCGTCGCAGGCGTGCCAGGAACAGCTTGGGTAGCCGGATGCGCCGCGCCGCCTTCCACTTCGCCGGCAGTCAGCAGATAGAGAATCGCCATTCGCACCGCCACCCCGTTTGTAACTTGTTCGAGCACGCAGGATTGTGGACCGTCGGCCACCTCGGGAGTAATTTCGATGCCGCGATTCATCGGACCCGGATGCAGGACGAGCGCATCCGGCTTGGCGCGTTTCAGCCGTTCGGCATTCAGCTGATAACCTAAAATGTAATCGTTGGCGGATATCGAAGCTTCGTGCTGCCGTTCCGTCTGCACGCGCAGCATGATGATGACGTCGGCATCTTCGACGGCTTCTTCAATTTTGTAAACGCTGCGAATGGCCGCGCCTGGCGCGATGTTTTCCAGTTCACGTGGCACCCACATCGCAGGACCGCAAAGCGTGAAGCGGCAGCCAAATTTCCCCAACAGGTGGATATTCGAACGGGCTACACGCGAGTGCGAAAGGTCGCCGAGAATCGTGACATTGAGATTCTCGATGGTGCCTTTGCGATCGCGGATGGTGAGTGCATCCAACAATCCCTGCGACGGATGCTCATGTGTGCCATCGCCGGCATTGATCACGGGAATATCCAGGCGGCCGGCGACGTAATCCGCCGCGCCGGATGCAGAATGCCGCATCACCAGGCAATCCGGCTTCATGGCGTTCAGGTTGAAGGCAGTGTCGAGGAGCGTCTCGCCTTTCTTCAGGCTGGACGCTTCGGCTTGAAGATTCATGGTGTCTGCGCCGAGCCGGGACGCTGCGGTATTAAAACTGATCCGCGTGCGCGTAGAAGTTTCGAAAAACGCCAACGCGACCGTTTTTCCGCGTAACGTCGCAAGTTTCTTCAACGGATGGCGCTGAATTTCCTGGAATGGTTTGCTTTGATCGAGAAGAAATGTAAGCTCGGCCGCGGAAAGCGGCTCAAGAGCCAAGAGATCACGGAATCTGTAAGTCACAACCTCTTTACCTCAGGGTTTGTAAAACAAACCCTGAAACCCGGCCGGTCCGTTCAACAAATCCGGTACCACTTCTATTCTACCCGGTCTACTAGGACTACGCGCTCTTCGTTGTCGATTTCGCGCAACCGCACTTCGATGATTTCGCTGTCGCTGGTTTGCACTACGCGGCCGGTGTATTGCGATTCGATAGGCATCTCGCGATGGCCGCGGTCGATGAGCACGCATAGCGAAACACGCCGCGGCCTTCCCAAATCAAAGAGCCCGTTCATCGCCGCGCGGATGGTTCTTCCGGTGTAGAGAACGTCATCCACCAGCACCAGGTCCATACCGTCCACGCCAAAGGAAATATCGGAAGACTGAAGCACGGCCTGCGGCGCCACTTTTGAAAGATCGTCGCGATACAAAGTGATGTCGAGAGTGCCTACGGGAACTTCCACGCCGTCGATGCCACGCATGGCTTGCGCAATTCTCTGCGCCAAAGGCACGCCGCGCCGCCGAATGCCGATTAACGCCAAATGCTTTGTGCCGCCGCTCTTTTCCACGATTTCATGCGCCAAACGCTGCAGCGTGCGGTCGATTTCCGCAGGGGACATCAATTGCGCTTTTTCCACGATTTTCATTGCGCGGAATTCTAACACAAGCAGGGTCAGCAAAGGGTGTAACCAGCCGTCAATAAAATTGCATTTGTGAGCGTGCTAGACTGCACAACGATGCAAAAGGCGAAGCGAATGAAATGGAAACCGGACCTGAAGGTATTTGCAACGCTGCTGGCCGTGGCAAATTCTTGCGTGGCGCAAGCTCCGCACGTTGCGCCGCCACCCCACAATACTCATCGGGCAGCGAAGGAAGTTCCAGCGTCGAACGCGCGTCCGAAGTTGGTCGTCTTGCTGGTGGTAGACCAAATGCGTGGCGATTATGTCGATAAATTCCGGAGCCAGTGGACCGGCGGACTGAAACGTCTCCTGGACGAAGGAGCATGGTTCCGCGAGGCCGCTTATCCGTATGCCGCGACGGAAACTTGTGTGGGACACGCGACAATCTCGACCGGGGCTTTTCCCGCGACGCACGGAATGGTCGCCAACGCCTGGTGGGACCGCGACTCTCAGTCCATGGCGACGTGCACTGCCGATCCTAACGTCAAAAATTTTGCGTCTGCGGACGGCACCGCTACCGGCGGCGATTCCGCGTGGCGGATGCGAGTTCCGGCCTTCGCCGATGAATTGCGGCTTCAGGGTGGCGGAGCGACCCGCGTAGTCTCATTTTCATTGAAGGCGCGCGCGGCCATTACCATGGCTGGCCACAAGGCGGACGCTGTTACCTGGTTCGATCACGGTTCGTGGGTCAGTTCGAACGCATATGGTTCCATGCCGTTCATCGAAGACTTTGTGAAGGCGCATCCGCTGAAGGCGGATTACAAAAAAGCCTGGCGGCTCTCGCTGCCAAAGAACGCGTATCTTTATGACGAAAAAGCGTTGGGTGCGGAGGTGCCCGAGGGCTGGGAGCCCACATTTCCTCATGTTCTTGACGGCAAAACGGGCAGCGATCAACCTGACGAGGCGTTTCTCAACCAATGGGAAATGAGTCCGTACGCGGACAGGTACCTGACAAAGCTCGCGGAAGACGCGGTAGACCAGTTGGGCTTGGGAAGGAGCGGCGGCACGGACTTTCTTGCTGTGGGCTATTCCACGCTTGACCACATCGGCCACGCATTCGGTCCGCGAAGTTGGGAAGTTCAAGACACGCTCGTACAGCTGGATAAGGATCTCGCGGAATTGTTTGCGCATCTCGATGCAAAAGTGGGCCGCGGAAATTACGTCGTTGCGCTGAGCGCCGACCACGGCGTCGTTCCCATACCGGAAGAAATGCAAAAAACCGGCGCAGACGCGGGAAGACTGCGTATTCCCGAGGTGAAAGAGAAAATTGAGAAGGCGCTCGAGCCGTTCGGTTATACGAAACCAGCCGTTGCGCGCATCGCAAGTTCTGATGTGTATTTTTCCACCGGAACTTACGACAAGCTGAAAGCCGATCCAGCTGCAATGCGCGCGGTACTCGATGCGATTCGCGGCGTGCCGGGCGTTGCGGAAGTTTTTCGCGCAGAGGAATTGCAAGATCGCCCAGCAACGCAAAGTCCGATTCGAATGGCGGAAGCAAACAGCTATTTCCAGGGCCGCAGTGGTGATTTGTTTATTGTGCCTAAGCCCTATTGGTTGGTGTCTTCAAGTCGCCCAGACAAAACGCGCGATCGCGGGACGGGCCACGGAACGCCTTACAACTACGATCAGCACGTTCCCGTGTTGCTGATGGGCTGGGGCATTGAGCATGGCGAGTTTTTTGGACCAATCACTCCCGCAGACATCGCTCCCACTCTCGCGTCGCTTTGCGGCGTCGCGTTGGCTACGCGCGATGGCCGGGTGCTCGCCGAAGCGCTGAAAAAACCTGCCGCTACGGCCGGCGCACACGCAGCTAACTAAATTCCCGGCGGAAAATTCCTCGGAATGACCGCCTGAACGGCTAAGCGAATAGTTCTGGCACTGTAGCCCTTCGTGCTATCCTTCTGCCCGATGTGACTTCCTCAAGCGCTGCCAACTCCGGCCGTTCCCCGGCTGATGTTGACCTGAGCGTTGCCATCGGCGCGCTTCGCTTTCGCAATCCCATCATCGCTGCCAGCGGTACTTTTGGTTACGGGCTGGAATTCGCCCACCTGGTGGACTTGAATCGCTTGGGCGGCCTGGTCACCAAGGGCCTTTCCCTCGAACCGATCGAGGGGGCCTCCGCGCCTCGGCTCTGCGAGACCCCATCGGGCATGCTTAACGCGGTAGGGCTGCAGAACGTTGGCGTGAGGGCGTTTGTCCAGGAAAAACTGCCTGAGCTGCGTAAGTTCGACGTGCCGGTCATAGCCAACGTTTTCGGGTATTGCCAGGAAGACTACGTAGAAGTCATTCGAATCCTCGAAGACGCCGACGGGCTGTCCGGGTATGAGCTGAACATCTCTTGCCCGAACGTCAAGAAGGGCGGGCTCCAATTCGGGAACGATCCTGTGGCGGCCGCGGAAGTAACGCGGGCGGCCCGGAAAGCCGCCGTAAAACGCCCCCTGTGGGTGAAGCTGTCACCTCTCGTTGCTGACATTGGACTTATGGCCAGAGGAGTGGCTGCCGAGGGCGCTAACGCCCTTACTGTGGCCAATACCTACCCTGCTATGGCCATAGACCACCGCACCCGAAAGTCCCGTTTAGGGAACCCCACGGGCGGTCTGAGCGGGCCCGCCATTAAGCCAATAACCCTCCGACTGGTCTGGGAAACCGGCAAAGCCACAGAAATTCCTATACTTGGCCTTGGGGGCGTCGAGACGGCAAACGATGTGCTTGATTACGTCCTCATGGGAGCCACAGCTGTACAGGTCGGAACGGCCAGCTTTACTGACCCTCAGGCCAGTGAGCGGCTTGTACAGGAGCTTCGCACTGCCCTTTTCAAGCTTAACTTGTTTAACATCAATGAGTTAAGAGGTAAATTTCTCGCAGAAATCGGTTGACATAATGATGCTTTCCTGCTACACTTTTCTGTAAGTTGTAGCAAAAAAACAACACTATGAAAAAGCCACTCTTCATGATCTGGGCTGCAGTTCGATGGGTGCCACTGATGTTCCTCATTGCACCAGTGATGGAAGCGCCTCTCGTAGCCTATAAGACTGAACCTGCCAAGCCGATTAAAACTTGGGTTGGCAATGCCAGCTGGTACGGAACCGAGTTTAACGGCCGCAAGACGGCCAACGGCGAACGGTTTGATTGCGAGTCCCTCACCGCCGCCCATCCTAACCTTCCCTTCGGATCGATCGTGCGCCTGGTCAACCCCCGCACCGGGCAATTTGAATTGGTTCGCATCAACGATCGCGGTCCTTATCAGGAAGGGCGCGAAATTGATGTATCCTATCGCGTAGCTCGAAAGATTGGCTTGATTCATTCGGGCGTCAGCCAGGTCCGGCTGGAGCTTCTGCAAGTTCCCAGGAAACACTGACCTCCCACGGGCCCTCGGAGGTCACAAAAACAGTGACCTTCGACGCTCATCCGCGCAGCAGCCTGATCGTAGCCCTGGACTTCGACTCTTTGTCGACGGCGCTGAAATTTGCTCAGAAAATTTCCGACCTGGTCGGCATGTTCAAGATCGGCAACCAGCTTTTCACCAGCGCCGGTCCTGAAGCCGTTAAACAGATCGCGGCGCTTGGCAACAGCATTTTCCTCGATTTGAAATTCCACGACATTCCCAATACCGTCGCGGGAGCGGTGCTTAGCTCGGCTGCTATGCCCAGCGTGCAGCTTGTCAACGTGCATGCATTAGGCGGCACTGCGATGCTCGAAGCGGCGGTGCAAGCCGTCAGCGCGGGCGTTCCGATGGGAGCGGACCGCACTCGGCTGATCGCAGTTACCGTTCTGACCAGCATGGACCACAAAGCCATGCGCGATGCGGGTATCGGAGGCACTCCGCTCACCCGGGCTGTAAAACTGGCGCGTCTAGCCAAGAAATGCGGAGTAGACGGAGTCGTAGCTTCGGTGCAGGAAGCAAAAGCCATTCGCAAAGCGTGCGGAAGGGAATTCTTGATCGTCACGCCTGGTGTTCGTCCCGCGGAAAAATTGGCGGCCGATAAAACTGCCAACAAAAAAGACGATCAAGCGCGCACTGCTACTCCCGCGCAAGCCATCAAAGCTGGTGCCGATTACATCGTGGTCGGCAGGCCGATTATCGCCGCGGAAGATCCACGATCAGCGGCACAGTCAGTCGTGGACGAAATAGCCAGCGCCAAGTAAATTTTCATCAGAGAAAAGTTCTTTTGCTCGAGCTGTAAATGTATGCCTGCCATTTCCGAAAGTCGCGATGCGATTCTTGATCAACTGAAAAGCTCGGAAGAAGCTGCGGCCAAGCTTATCGCCGGGTTGTCTCACGCCCAGATGAACTGGCAACCGAACGATCGTCGTTCGTGGAGCATCTGGCAATGCCTGGATCATCTGGCGCGAACCAATCGCGCCTATTGCCAGTCGATGCTGGAGGCTATCGCGCATCCGGGACGCCACTCGAAGGCAACGCAGGCGATAACGCCCGGATGGTTCGGTCGTTTGTTTGTCGCGAAAATGGAACCGTCTGCCCGAACCAAATACAAAACGGTGAAAAAAGTGACGCCGGGAACCGAAGGCGATGCAGAAGCTGCGATGCGGGATTTCGTGGATTCCCATGCTGAAGCACGCCGGGTAGTGGCATCATGGGAGGATGTGGACTTTAATCGCGTTCGTTTTCAAAATCCTTTTGTGCGGGTTCTTCGCTTCACCGTCGGTACGGGGTTGATGATCATCAACGCTCATGACCGCCGTCACCTTTGCCAGGCGGAACGCGTCAAAGAGTCCTCAGGATATCCAGCCGCTTAAGGAATACTTACGCGAAGATGAGTGCCACATCCAGTTCAGCGAATACCGCAGCAGCAAGTTCCGGACTCAAAAGCATCATCGTCGGCACAGCTGGTCACATTGATCACGGCAAATCGTCGCTCGTCGAAGCTCTGACCGGCACGCACCCGGACCGCCTGGAAGAAGAAAAGCGACGAGGCATCACCATCGATCTGGGCTTTGCCTTTCTGGAAGAAAGCGGCGTGCGGTTTGGCTTTGTGGATGTTCCAGGGCACGAACGCTTCGTTGGAAATATGCTTGCTGGAGCCGCAGGAATCGATCTGGTACTCCTGGTGATCGCAGCCGATGAATCCATCAAGCCGCAAACACGCGAACATTTTGATATTTGCCGGCTGCTGGGAATTCAGCGCGGCCTGATTGCAATAACCAAGGTTGATCTCGTGGATCGCGAAACGCTTGAGCTGGTTCGCATGGAGCTGGATGACTTTCTTCGCGGCTCGTTTCTGGAAAACGCACCTGTAATTCCAGTCAGCGCAAAAACGCGCGAAGGCCTTTCGGAACTAACCCAAGCACTGATAAAACAAGCACGCGAAGTCACCGGAAAAGATTCCCAGCGCAATTTGCGGCTGCCAATCGATCGTGCTTTTGCGGTCAAGGGCTTTGGCAGCGTGGTGACTGGAACGCTGATCAGCGGCCACGTTTCGCCCGAAGACGAAGTGGAACTTTTTCCCACTGGCGAAAAGTTGCGGGTGCGCGGCGTGCAGTCCGGCGGCAAAAGTGTCGATCGCGCCGACGCCGGCCAGCGCACCGCTGTCAACCTCGCTGGTATCGATCACCATTCACTGCAGCGCGGCATGACGCTCGCCACGCCATCACGTTTTCGTGCCACGCACAGGCTGGATGTGAAGCTGCGGCTCCTCCCTGGCGTGCGCAAACTCAAGAACCGCGCCGTCGTCCACTTTCATGCTGGCTCGTTCGAAACCATGGCCGAAGTTGCGCTGTTCGAACGAACGGAATTGTCCGCTGGCGAAGATTGCTACGCGCAATTCCGGCTGCGGCAACCGGTGCTGATACTTCCCGGCGATCCCTTCATCATTCGCCAGTCGTCACCGCTAATCACGATCGGTGGAGGGGTGGCGCTCGATCCGATCCCACGGCGTCCGCGTGCCCGCGAAGCTTCCCGCACCGAATTTCTTCGAGCCGTCGAACGCAATGATAAGCCCGAAATCCTGAGCCAACTTACGCAACGATCGTTGTTCGGCCTGCTGCAATCAGAAATTTCCGCGCGCACCGGATGGACCGACGCGGAAATCAAGGCAACAATTAGCAACATCGTCGGCGCCAAGCGCCTTCGGCTGATTCCCGCGGAGCCTGCAATACTTTTCACCACAGCATCGTTCGAAGAATTGCTGAAAAAAATCTCCGAACGTGTCGAACGTTTCCACAAAGAGAATCCGCTACAACCGGGTGTACCCCGCGAAGAACTGCGCGCTGGCCTTGCCCGCCGGCTTCGTCCGGAAATTTTTCGCACCGCACTCGAAGAATTGGCCACACAGAAGAAGATCGAACTGCAGGGCGAACTCGTCAAGCGCGCCGGTTCGCAAGTTTCTCTCTTGCCTGACGAAGCCAAGGCCAAGGAAAAGATCGAAGCTGCATTCGCTTCCGCCGGACTGGCGGTTCCTTCCGCCAAAGAAGTGCTGGCCACACTCTCCGTGGAGGCGAAACGGTCGGAAAAATTGCTGCAGCTTCTGCTTCGAGAAAAAGCTCTGCACCGCGTGACTCCTGAGCTAATCTTTCATCGCGACGCGCTGGCCGAACTGCGCCTGAAGCTTGCCGCGTACAAAAAGGCGAAAGGTGAGCGAATCTCCGTGCCCGCTTTTAAAGATTTGACCGGCATCACCCGCAAATACGCCATCCCCTTGCTCGAATATCTGGACCGCGAACGCGTCACCCGCCGGCAGGGCGACGAACGTGTTATACTGTGATTTCGCGGGCTTTTTCGCAGGGTTCCCGTCTTTTACTGGGCGTGTTAGAGTTGTAAGTGGCAGGAGGCTTTATGGAATTTCCAATGCACTGGCTGATTATCGCGGTCATCGTGCTGATCCTTTTTGGCGGCCGCAAAATCCCCGAACTGATGCGCGGGCTTGGCGAAGGTGTTCGCGGTTTTAAGGAAGGTATGTCCGGCAATCAGGGCAAAGGCGCTCCTCCTCCGGCGCAATCCGCGTCGACTGAAAAGCCTGCGGAAGAAAAGCCACAAGCCTAAACGAGGCAGCAACAAATTTTCCGATTCACAGGGCGGCTATCTGCCGCCCTTTTCATTTTTGAAAGGTATTACTGAACGAAGCCTTCTATTCTTCCAACCAGCCAAGCTCCGCCAATTCCTTACACAGCCGCGACAGCGGCAATCCCACCACGTTGAAGTAGCAACCATCAATTCTGGGAATGAACCGTCCGCCAAGTCCCTGAATCGCGTATGCGCCGGCCTTGTCAAACGGCTCGCCCGACGAAAGGTACTTCACAATTTCCTCATTCGAGATCGAAGCAAAATGCACCTGGGTGGTCTCGATGAATTCTCGTCGCTCCACATCCGGCAGCCGAATCAGCGTTACGCCGGTCATCACGGAATGCGTGCGCCCCGAAAGTTTTTCCAGCATTTGCCGCGCATCTTCCGAAGTCCGCGGTTTGCCAAGAATCGCCCCTTCCAGCACAACGACGGTGTCCGCCGCAATCACAATCGCCGGCCCCAACGCCCGTGCCGCCACCAACTCCGCTTTTGCCAGCGCCAGCCGCCGCACTAAATCCTGCGGCGACTCGGCGGGTACCGGCGTTTCATCCACCGCCGAAGAAAGTAGGGAAAATGGCAAGCCCGCGGAGCGCAAAATCTCCGCGCGGCGCGGCGACGCCGATGCAAGTATCAGTTTCATCGTATTCTTGAGGAAGAATACTACAGTAAGTGCGGGCGGCATGGGCGTACTTCGCCGCCGTCACCGTGGCGATTACAAGACCACCGATTCCTGATACTCGCCAAAGACTCGGCGCAGCGCATCGGAGATTTCGCCGACGGTAGCGAACGATTCCACCGCAGCCAGGATTGTGGGCAAGAGATTTTCGTTGGTCCTCGCGCGGCGTTCCAGTTCCGTAAGAGCGGCGTGTGTCTCGTTTGCGTTGCGCCTGCTGCGTAGCGCTTGCAAGCGCGCTATTTGCTCACGTTCGAGCGCAGGATCAACGCGCAGAGTGGGAATCTGGCGCCCTTCTTCCGCTTGAAATTCATTCACGCCGACAACGATCTGCTCTTTTGTTTCGACCGCATGCTGATAATCAAACGCCGCCTTCTGAATTTCGCTTTGCACGAAGCCGGAATCAATCGCCTGCAACATTCCGCCAAGCGCATCGATCTTGTCCAGGTAAGCCTTTGCGCCAGCCTCGATTTGGCTGGTCAGCGATTCGATCGCATACGAGCCTGCGACCGGATCGATGGTGTTCGCCACTCCCGTTTCATGCGCGATGATCTGCTGTGTGCGAAGCGCGAGCAGCGCCGAATCTTCCGTCGGCAGCGCCAGCGCTTCATCCAACGAGTTTGTGTGCAATGACTGGCAGCCGCCCAGCACCGCTGCCAGCGCCTGAATCCCCACACGCACGATATTGTTTTCCGGCTGTTGCGCCGTAAGCGACGAGCCCGCCGTCTGTGCGTGAAAGCGCAGTGCCAACGAACGCGGATCCCTCGCACTAAATCTTTCTTTCATGATTCGCGCCCACAATCGCCGGGCCGCGCGAAACTTGCCGATCTCTTCCAGCAGATCATTGTGCGCATTAAAAAAGAACGAAAGCTGCGGAGCGAATTCGTCCACTTGCAACCCCGCGTCCAGCGCGGCTTGTACGTAAGCGATTCCGTCCGCAAGCGTGAAGGCCACTTCCTGTATCGCCGTCGATCCCGCTTCTCGAATGTGATATCCAGAAATAGAAATCGTGTTCCACTTCGGCAGCGCATCTTTGCACCACGCAAAAATGTCGGTCACGATGCGCATCGCCGGCCTTACCGGATAGATGTAAGTCCCGCGCGCGATATATTCCTTCAAAATGTCGTTCTGAATCGTTCCTGCAAGCTTCTGCAAAGGCGCGTCCTGGTTTTTCGCTACCGCCACATAGAGGCACAGCAGAATCGCCGCGGTTGCATTGATGGTCATCGAAGTCGAAACAGTCTCCAGCGGTATTCCCTCGAAAAGCGTTTGCATATCCTCGATCGAATCGATCGCCACGCCGACTTTTCCCACTTCGCCGGCCGCCAGCGCATGGTCGGAGTCCATTCCGATCTGGGTCGGCAAATCGAACGCCACGGACAATCCTTTTTGCCCCTTGCTCAACAAATAGCGATAGCGCTTGTTGGATTCAGCGGCAGTGCCATATCCTGCGTACTGGCGCATCGTCCACAAACGGCTGCGGTACATCGTTGGATAAATGCCGCGTGTGAACGGAAATTCGCCCGGAAAACCAG
>WNFP01003383.1_pt1 | contig 14170 bp, 9 predicted proteins | sample 5400201 | NCBI WGS metagenome assembly WNFP01 (sample SAMN13153355, study PRJNA577476) | soil metagenome | isolation source: 115 cm saprolite under Madrone tree | place: USA:California | collected 2016-06-14
CAAAGTTGGGCAAGGGCCGATCGGTGCCACGTCATTATCATTGCCCGATCACTTTGCCGGGATCGACAACGGGTAGATCCTCATCTGCATGTTCACGAATGCGACTTCCCCTGATGTTGCTGCTCTTGTGCACAGTCGCGAAAGTGATCGCGTGTAATGGGCTCAACGCAGGCAAAGCAAGCGGGAATACCATTTTTCTCAATCGCGACCTATCCACCGGGGATCTCTCGCAATGGAACCATCAGGACTTCGGCCTGGGCACCGACAAGGGCTCGAATGCGAACGGCGTTGGGTACCTGTGGTATCACTCGAACGTTGGAGGACGCAGAGCCGCGGGGATGACCGTCACTCCCACGGCGCACGCTTCCCCGGCGGCAAATAGTGATAGCGTTTATTTATGGGAGCGCGGCCAATATTGGAATCACCAGCCTTACGAAATCTGGCTGCGCACCTCACTCATGTTTCCATCCGTGGCGACAATCTCGTCGAGCGGTCCTAGCGGGGAAGCGCCGTTTGCGCCTACCACCGGAGAGTGGAACTGGTTTTTGGAGTTTCACAATGACAGCAATCCCATGCCGAGTTGCGCGAAGGAATTCGCAAACATATCGCTCGACGTGAAGACTGACGATCCGGTGCAAAGCGGTGTCGTCGGGACGAAGAATGTGCGCTTAGCCATGCGGATTATGGGCAGCAATGATTGCGCTCCGAACATCGTGTGGGTTGATGGCCCTCAACTCCAGTGGGACCACTGGTACGAGATGCTCCTGCATATCAAGTGGGACACCAAGGGTGGGATTGTGGAGTGGTATGTGGACAACTTCAACATCGCCTACTACTCGGACCTGAAGATTCCAACGCTGTTCACGCGCCCAAAGGGGTACGTGAGCCCTAGCTATACAACACTGACGGTCCCCAACTATCGTTTGCACGCGCCTTGGAACTCCACGATTTACATTGGACCCCTCGCTGTCGGCTCCACTCGGCGCTCGGTGCTGAACGCTTTCTGAACGCCAGGGCCGGGACCGCGTCGGGCGCACGTTGCCTGAAAGTGGAAGCTGTCGCCATTCAAATTCACATTGAATCAATCAGAACGAAGACTCTGCTAAGGCGGACTTAGCGCGCACTAAATTTCCTAGTGACGTGAGTGCGCAGGCATAAAGCGTTTTCAGACACCAGCGGTGTTGAATCCCGTCAGCAAAGAGATTCTTGTTCCCGCTCCGCCCTCGGAAACTCGGAGAAGGAGCTTGTTCATGTTCGACGCGAAGCCTCATTTCCATTCCCAGTTTATTCGGTCCCGGTCAATGTTTCCAACTCCTGTCATACTTCTACTCGTGGCTCTCACGCTTTGCCCTGGTCGTGTCTACGCAACCGTACAGAATGTGCTAAGCTACGGTGCTCTCGGCGACGGAATACACAATGACACCTCAAACATCAACTCTGCCATCGCCGCCTTGCAGCCGGGTGACACCCTGCTGTTTCCATGCACTACGAACAGCACCTATCTCATCACCTCCCAACTAACCATCAACGTGTCGGTGGACGGCTCGGACTGCGCCATCATCAAGGACCAATATTCCAACACAGGGACGCCAACAGGAAAGATTATGGTCATTGGGGGGACCGGCACCAGCATTGATGCCAACTATGGCTCGGCAGTCGCATTGAGTGCGGTCGCCAACGAACTATCTACAAGCTTTACGACTGTTTCGAGCCTGGCGGTAAACCCGGGTGATTACGTCTACTTATGCCAGGGTGGCCAAGATGGTTCGGCAACCCCAGGCGCATCATGTCCCCAATCTGGCACAAATGGTATCTGCGATCCGGCTGGTTGCCGCGGCGAAGTCTTGAAGGTAGCCTCGGTTTCTGGGAACGTAGTTACCATCACCACCGCGCTACATGATACCTACGACCCAGTGGCAAATTCCGCGGTGGCCCAAAAGATATCGAACCCCCTCACCGGCATCACCGTGAAAAACATCACCTTCGACGGAAACGGGACCAACGCCTACGGATTGGTGCTGGCCGGGGTTGCCTACTCGACGGTCAGCGGCGTAACAGCAAGAAGAGTGCAGGGCGCGGCTATCTTTGGTGGCGGGGATTTTAACGTGGCGTGGAGCAACATAACCGTCACTCAAGCTGGTAGCGAGGACTGTGGAGCGGCCGCGCACTTTGAACAGCAGGGAAACTTGTCTGTGAACACACTGTCGATTTCCCAGGAGAATCAGCAACAGGCGGGAGGAAGTGGCACATGCTTCATTAACGCAGGCGCCTTCGGCTTTTCGCTTACTGGGTCAGCGAATAGCACGATTACTAATCTCACCGTGGACGCTACCGGAGCCTACGGACGCCCATTCAAAACCACGGCCGCTCGTTGGAATATCCTCAATTCGGTAACGGTTCAGAACGGCTCCCAGGTATATGACAATGGAATAACCATCGAATATTATTCTTCCCACAACACGTTTAACGAGTGCGTGGTTACTAATAACGGGAAGTCCGGGTCGGGCACCGGCAATGGCGGTATCAACCTCACCGGAAACTTCAATCAATATAATATCTTCAGCAATTGTACGGTTACAGGAAACGGGAACGTACAGTTTTATGACGGCTATTTCGATGCCCTCCGTCTAGGAACAGACGCCGCTAATGCTATCGTCGGGGGAACTTATACGGGAAGCGGTACCGCGGAGGCGGTTATCCTCCTAGAGGCATCCGGCAACTCTGTATCGGGTGCCACAATCAATGGGCCGGGATCTTTGGGGATCGAAATGGATCCGGCCACCGGAAATGCGCCAGGGGCCCCCAAAGCCTGCATCAACAACAACGTCTTTGGAACAGGACTTACTGGCGGTATTTACGCGGCCTTTGGCAGTGACAGCGGCTCCGGCAACCAACTAAACGGCCTAAGCAGCAACTTGACTCCAGGTACCTGCACGGCTCCCTAGCAGTCCGTGGCCGAGACGGGTTCGTAGCGCGCTTGAATGACAGCAGACCGGCTCCTGTGGCCTGGGAGCAAGACTAACTGTCGGGATCAACAGCTAACAGCTGTTATCCGATCGGGTTATGATTTGGGGAGAAACCATGAATGCAGCTGGACTAGCGCGAGCGCATTGGAACTCGAACATTTATGTTGGGCCGCTCGTCGTGGGCTCGGCCAAGAACTCCATGCTCAGCGCTTTCTGAAGAGCGAACTTCAGGGTCTGAATATCGTGTAAGTCTGCTTGATGTTGACGTGGCAACGTTGGCCCGCGCAGTCCGTTAGCTGCGAAAGGACGCAAGTGTTTGCCCACGACCGTAGCACGTGCCGCACTCACTCTAATAGGAGCACATTGCATGCAACCAGTAATTTACCTTGCCTTCGTGGATGACTGGGAAGTCCGGGGCAATGGCACCGGGGACCCCAGGGTGCTTCAATTTGAGCCCATGCGAAAGCTGGTCAAGATCTTCAACAAGTATGGAATACGAGGCTCGTTCAACGTGGAAGTGATGCAGCAACTCGCGTATCGGAAACTCCAGGAGCGTTTCCCCGAGTTGAAGGTTGTGGCGGACGAATGGGAAGACGTGGTTCTGGAGTCCTTTCGTCAAGGGCACGACATTCAGTTGCATCTTCATCCGCAATGGTTGGGCGCCCAGTACGAAGGCGACGGCAATTGGAAGGTTGACGGTGACTGGTCGATCCTCAACTATCCAGACCAGCAGATCAGAGCGATGCTCGTATCTGGCAAGCAGTACTTGGAGACGCTGCTCCGCAAGATCGATCCAGCTTACTCCTGTGTGTCATTCCGGGCAGGATCGTGGTGCGCAGCACCTTCAGATTCACTGCTGCCAGTTCTTACCGAACTCGGATTTGTCTTTGACATGAGCATCGTGGCTGGAATCCGCTACGATACACCGCAATGCAAACTCGATTACACGCGATGCGAGGAGCCATTCGCACCCTACTACCCTAATATGCAAGACGCCCGTCGGATATCTCGTTCCGTGGAACCTATAGTCTGCATACCTACGAACAGATTTTTCGGTGCACGTGCTGCCCTGCTCCGGCGTGATTTCGGTAAGGCACGTATGGTAGTGTGGCGCAAAATCCAGAGGCTCAGAAACCGAAACGGCCGGTCGCTGCCAGCGTTATCCCGCGGACGCAGCGGCGACGAGTGGACCAACAAAGATGAATCCGGTGTGGCTGGCCTCCCAAGAAAAATATTCAAGCGGTATATATGGGGCCAAATTCACATTGCGGATCTTAGCCGGCTGAACTACCCGATGATGTGTCGGATGATGGCGAATATCCGAGACCAAGCAACAAAATCCGGTCTCGCACGGGTCCCGATCATTCTAGAGAACCATACAAAAGACATTCTTGATTTCTCTCACATCGAGCGCTTCACTGCGACTCTCACTCGCTCGCCGGATGTAAAGACCGTGACGCTCACGGATGTAGCCCATGGACTCAGAGACGGCACATTCAAAGTCCGTACTGCCTGACCGTCGAAATGGAATCTTGCGCGGAGCGCTTCTCCAAAGACGGTCCGAAGTCCGGAAATCCTGGAAACATCTCATCTCGGCGGATTGCCTGGAGCACTTGGGGCCAATTGCGCCGGAGGTCGAGGCGTTCCTGTCCGGACCGGACGCGGCTCGCGGTTGGCCGCTGCTTGACCATTTCACTTGGCTGTGTAGTGACGCGGATTTCTGGGGCTGCTTGCAGGCCTTTGCTCTGGCGCGAAAGATAGAATGCCGCCCGGGGTACACAGCTCCGGCGCCTTTGTCCCTCGGGAGTCTCAAAAGGCTGGCGAGCGCGGACGGCTTCAAACTCCTGTGCGTGCGATACTGTTGTCCCGTGAACATCGCCGCCCCAAGCGAGCTTGAAATTGCCGAAGAACTCTTGCGCCAGCTGATGGTGACGGACCGTGCGAAGATCGAGGCGGGAGGGGCATTTGACGTGGCCGGTGTGCTGCTCAGGTTGAATCTTGTGGGCATTCGGGCGCTGGTCGCTCGTGATTTGCGGTCGTTAGACGCTCTTAATTATTTCTATGAGCTTCCGCATCGATCGTTGGTTCGCATGCGGGCGAATTCTCGGCTTCTTGCTTTCTGGTTGTGTATCTATACGCAGCTGCTATCCAAGCCGGATTGGTTGAAATGCGGACAGCTGTAGTCGCAAGCTCGATCGCAGCGGGCGTACGCGTCGCCGCGGGAATAGAGAACCTCCCCGGCGTCGATGTATTTATCGTTGTTTGCAATGTGGGAATGAGGCCCGCACTGCTGCGATGGGCCCGAGAACTTTTCTTGGCACTTAGATCATTTGAGTGGCGAACACTCACCACAAAAGTATGGAGCTACGCGCGATCTGGCAAATTAATTATCCTGCGTCGACCTTTGAACGATTCAGCGTCCACTGAGCGCCTTAGATCACTCCGATGTGACGTAGGTCTGCATGCCGCTAATGTAATTTACCGCGAGCCGACAATTTCGGCATTTAAACTAGGCATTCTCAATGCGCATATAGGTATCCTGCCCAAATATCGAGGCAGATCCGTCGTCGAGTGGTCCGTCTTGCAAGGGGATCCTATAGGAGTAACTGTTTTTTTCATCGATTCTGGAATCGACACCGGCAGGCGCATTGTCCTGCGTGAGTTTATTCCATCGGACCGCTGGAACGACGCGCGGGCGCTTAAGAACATGCTGTTTGGCTGTGACGCTCGCCTGTACCGCAAAGCGCTTGAGGGACTCATGAGGCCTGGAGTCCAGTTCGAAAACAACGATATTTCGAAGGGCAGACGTTACTATGTAGTGTCCAAGATATTCACGCAGATTGTTGATGAAATCCTTAGTGTCGGCGCCAATCGCGGACATGCCAATCGTAGCCAGAATGGGGCCTTCGGAAACCTTTCAACCAAAGTAGAAATAGACTTTGGGCAGCGGAAGTCCATGTTGAGAGAACAGACTCGCGGGAATGATGGGACCTACCTGCATGGCAACTCAGATATACCTTGTCTTCACCGATGATTGGGAGCTGCGAGGAGACGGTTCGGGCGACCCAACCCAGATCCAGTTTCGGCCGCTGCAAGAATTAGCCCGAATCTTTGCAGAGAGATCAATTCGCGGATCTTTTAACGCAGAGGTGATGCAGCAGCTGACCTTCAGGAGTTTTCAGGATCGTTACCCGCATTTGAAGGACTGGGCGGACGAATGGGAACGGGTCGTGACCGAAGCTTTCCGCCAAGGACACGATTTCCAGTTGCACATCCATCCCCAATGGAAAGGGGCCGTATACGACGGTAAGCGCTGGATCCTCCCAGCTCCGTGGTCTATTCTTGAACACCCTCGTGTGGACGCGGCTCGGATGATCACGGAGGGTATTAAATTGCTGCAGGTCCTGCTGCAACCCATCCGCTCCGGATACCGCTGCGTATCGTTCCGTGCCGGGGCTTGGTGTATTGCTCCTTCAGGATTCATGCTGGACCTGCTAGCGTCGCAGGACATTCGATTTGACATGAGTATTGTGCGCGGGATTTCCTACAACTTTCCTGTTCAACTTGACTACCGCCATGCCGAGGAAGGCTTCTTCCCCTTCTATCCTGACATGTGTGACGCCCGGAGAATAGCGGCGGGCAAGAAGCCGATCGTTTGCATTCCGACTGCTTGTTTCCCCGAGGGTCCGCTCGTTTTGCTGCGTCGCGACGCGCGGAGGATCGCAAACAAATTTTGTACCAGGAACAATTCGACTCCGGCGAAGCTCGCCGCCGCAGACGCCTCCGGTTCTGCTTACCGTGCGTGGGCGCCACGAATAACTCTGCCAGTCCGTGTTCTGCGCCGGTTGCGTACCTATTTCACAGGGCGGTGGTTAATCTCAGATCTCGCTAACCTGGATTACGACCAGCTCGTCAACATGATGCGCTACATCCGGGCGATGGCACGACGCTCGGAAACTGAAGCCGTACCCGTAATTCTTGCGAACCACACGAAAGACATCACAGATTTCAGCCACATCGAACGATTTCTGGACGATATAGCAACTGCTCCGGACATTCACTGCATCACTCTTACTGAGTTAAGTGGAATGCTGGAGTCAGGGCGGTTCTCAATCCGGATGAATAAATAGGAGGAAATAGGAGTTGCTCTGCCGTTTTTGAACTTCAGCATGTGCTTAATGATATATCTTATAAATTATTTATGTAATAATATTTGAATCCGACTGGCGCTGTAACTTAAGGGCATTCCACCCTGCTTTCGCACGATGTCCGACAGCTGTACGATTTTTGGAGCTCTTGCAAGTTTGCGCGGAGACCAATCGAAAAGACGCTTGCAGAGAAAAGCGGACACCTAGAATGCAGTTCTTCCTGACTTCAGGAGAGGGGAGCCAGAGTGAAAGTGGATCGTCGCTGAAAGCGCATGTCTTGAAATCGGCGATATTCCTTTGATTGATCATAGGACATGAGTTGGTTCGTATGGGTTACTCTGAGATTCGACAAATCGCGAAGAGACTCCTGCCTTCTCGAGCAGTTCACGCGATCAGGCAAATGAAGGCGAATTTGAGGTCGGCGCGCCTATCGAGGGTGCCGGCATCAGATGAGAACCAGTTCCGTGACATATTGGCAAAGGATCTCTGTATAGCAGAGGGCGATGTGGTATTTGTGCACAGTTCAACTGATGGACTCAGATTGCAATTCCCTGCGCCGAGGTTGTTGCCAATGTTGCTCGACCTCGTAGGGTCGGGGGGGACACTCTTGTTCCCCTCCTATCCAAGGCTCGGTTCCTATGAGTTCCTAATGAGCGGAGAAGTGTTCGACGTTCGTAAGACACCCTCGTACATGGGGCTGATTACCGAGATGGCTCGCCGTCATAAAGGCGCGATCCGCAGCTTTCATCCCACTAAAGCGGTTGTCGCTATCGGTCGGTACGCGAAAGAGGTCACGGCGAGTCATCAACTGTGTCATTATCCCTATGATCGTGAAAGTCCTTACGGTAAGGTCCGTGACTACGGCGCCAAAATTGTGGGCATTGGGGTATCCACCAGCCGCCTTTCTTGCGTACATTGCGTGGACGACGAAATGAAAGAAGATTTTCCGGTTTGTCCTTACCACGACCGTTTGTTCGGGGCCAACTGCATCGATTATGACGGCAACACCCGAATCGTGGAGACTTACGCGCACAATATGCGCAAGATTAAGTTAAACTTGCCGGCCTTCATGAAGGCTCACATATCGGAAGATGTCTGCAGAGATTTTGAAATTCATGGAATGAAGTTTTTCAAGGCTGATGGCTGCAAGTTGTTCACAAGAATGATCGAATTGGCCCGAACTGGCATAACGATCTATCCTGAATATCTCTACGAGAAAGATCGCAGCTCCCGTAAGGACCGTCAGGGCAGCGTATAAGCTCCGTCGCGGCGGCAAATCTCGTTAGTGGACTGCAGGCTTAGACAAATTCAATCTGCACAAACTGGCCTGGGTGGTCGGCTCATGAAATTGATTGATGCTCTGGAAGCCTTGAAGGAAGACCCAGAATCCCAATCCCCCGTGCTGGACGTACATCTTGCTTGCGGCTTCACTCCGCTCCACTTATTGACGTTCCTGAATGCCCATTTGCGACGGGAGTTCCCTAGTTATAAGGTCTTGATTCGGACAGGAATATTCGGCGATCTGTTGGGTTATCTAGAACGCCTCGAACGGGAGCGACCCGCAGTCACCGTGGCCGTCATTGAGTGGGCGGATCTCGATCCCCGACTGGGAATTCGGCGGCTGGGCGGATGGGAGACGCGGCAAATGTTCGATATCACCCAGAACGTCCGCGACCAAGCCACAAAGCTTTCCGACTCCCTTGAAAGAATCTCCGGAGCTAGTCTTGTTGCATTGGCTCTGCCCACGCTGCCGTTCCCCCCAATAGCATTCACGCCTGGTTGGCAGTCAAGTTCATTCGAGAACGAAGTACGCGAGATTTTAGCCTATCTGGCTAGCCGGCTGGCAAGGTCGTGTAACATCCGTGTCATCAGTTTACAGCGGTTGGATCGAATCTCGCCCCCTGGATCGAGGTTTGACGTGAAGTCAGAGATCAGCACTGGATTCCCATACAAAATAAGTCATGCCGACGCGCTGGCTGGGCTACTATCTCGCATCATTCGCGATCCGCTCCCCAAGAAAGGCCTGATCACCGATCTCGATGACACGCTCTGGAAGGGGATCTTGGGCGAGGTGAACGTCGAAGGCATCGCCTGGGATCTCGAGCACCACGCGTTGAAGCACGGCCTCTATCAAATGCTGCTGACGTCACTTGCTGAAACAGGTATTCTGATCGGCGTCGCCAGCAAAAATGATCCCTTCCTGGTCGAGGAGGCATTCCGAAAAGCAAAGCTGATGCTGCCGCGTAGCCGGATTTTCCCGATAGAAGTTGGCTGGGGTCCGAAATCCACGTCGGTATCCAAAGTACTTCGTGCATGGAACGTTGGCGCAGAGAGCGTCATTTTCGTCGACGACAATCCCTTAGAGCTTGCAGAAGTGAAGGCGGCGCATGCCGAAATCGAATGCCTACGCTTCCCACGGGATGACGACGAAGCTGCATACCAGTTCCTGGAAACCCTGAGGGACCTCTTTGGCAAGCACTTGGTCTCTCCGGAAGATGAGATCCGTTTGCAGAGCATCGAGGCCTCGCAGGTGATTGCGGAAGCCTCACAGTCCGATGGGCGTGCACCTGAACATTTCCTTCAGAAGATCGCTGGAAGACTGACTCTGAGCTTTTCCAAGAATACGCGTGATCCGCGGCCCCTCGAGCTGATCAACAAGACCAATCAATTCAATTTGAACGGCAAGCGTCACACAGAAGTTGCCTGGAGAGATTATCTGAATGATCCGGAGGTTTTTCTGCTGCTTGCCTCCTACGAGGACAAATTCGGTCCTCTTGGTAAGATTGCGGTCATGGCCGGTCGGCATAAGGGAAATAAGTTCTTGGTCGAACATTGGGTGATGAGTTGCCGTGCATTCTCGCGCTGCATTGAATACGGCTGCCTGCTTCACGTTTTCCAGAAGTTCGGCGCCGAAGCCGGAAGCTTTGATTTTGCACCCACGTCCCGAAATACTCCCATTCAAGGCTTCTTCGCGGAGTTGATGGGTGCCGCTCCGCCTGCAGGGTTCTCGATTTCCAGGCAGCAGCTTTTTGATCGGTGCCCTCCCGTCTACCTCGAAATTCAGGAGCACTGCGATGAATGACAACAGAGGACGACTCACGCGGTGCTTTTCCGCGGTATTCCCTGAACTCAATGAGCGGAGAATTGCTTCAGCCAGCCCAAAAACTGTGGCAGCCTGGGACTCGATAGCTACCGTTACGCTGGTCAGTGTTATTGAAGAGCAATTCGGCATTGGGGTTGAACCGGACGCCTTCGATCGGCTGGTTTCATTTAGCTCAATCCTGAGCTATGTGGAGGAACTGACAGCCTCTTCGCATTAGCGACCACTGAGGGAATTGCATGCACCCTTGTCCCGCTCTTTGTTTGGCGCGCAAAAATACTGCCCGTCGCTTGCCGCACTGACCGGAACAGCTTCCAGCTTTCTCGTGAACTCTCTGGGTTGCAAGTATATCGTGTTTACACCGCACCAGCGACGCCCCCTTCTGGGAGTCGATAGCGAGGAGAAATCTAGCCGCAACTCGAGGCCCCGGGCCGGTCATACGTGGGTGGGAAAAAAGATTTTTCGAGTGCTGTCCGATTGGGAAAGACAGCAGGTGTCGCCATGCCCGTCAGTGAGCGTCAACGACTACAACTTTCCGCTTGTATGGGAGAGTGCCGTGTCTGAATCTGGGCCCATGCTCGGGATTGGTCACTGCAGCATAAGCTTGTGGGCGCGGACGTCTCAGAGCATCCGAGAGTCATGGCGGCCCTGGCATTTCCTGGAACCAAGCTAGACTCCTGAGAGCATTAGCACCTGTTCCGCGATTCAGCGAATAGAGGTGGCTTCCGTGTCTGCCGAGGTGAAGTCTAAGAGGGGCTCGATATATTGGCCGGGGTAACTTGGTGAAGGTAACCTACGGCGAGCCTGTGTCGGAAATGGTCTTAAGTTAATCCTGGAGGCTGCGTTGAGCAAACTCTCCCCTTCTAAATGCGGTATTCACTGGCTTGTGAGGGTGTCTCCCGTATGGTATTTCCGATATTCGTGCTGCTGCTGGAGAAGGTGGCGCAGCCCAACCCGGTTCCTCTCAGGAAGGTATTGTTGGTGATGCAGCAGTTTGCTGTCGGCGATTACAGTAGGCGTTCAGCACGGAACTCTCGGTCGAACTCGTCATCTGTATCAATCGAGCTACCCGTATTTTCACGATGCTCCAATCAAAGACTCGCGTGCGAGCGGCTCTTTACTGTCTGAACATCGGGATTCAGAGTCTAGTAGCGCTGTAAGAGCCAGAACACGCTTTCTTACTGAAAGGTTGCGTACATAGATGTCTTCGAGCTGTCTGTACCCCCTATCGGTCCGTAGGTAGCAGGCCAAGTGCCGAAAGGTTCCGAGCTGATCCACATGGATACGGTTCCTCCAACATCATATCGGAGGTTGTTCGCGTTTGCGGTAAGACCATTTGTGTTGTAGGCGAGCCAGTAGTAGGCGTTTGCTGTAACCGGCGTGCTGATCGAGACGGTATTCCACGCATCCGGCAGGATGGCTTGTGGCACGCTGGACGCAATGAGCGCGCCAGGCGTGCCGCTGTTGTCGGCATAGATGGCAACCTGGAATTGGTTATTAGGGGACGCGGAGACGGGCGAGGCGATAAAGACGGATATTGAGGTTACCGTGCCGTTCTGGCCGACCATTTGATATCGCGTGGCTAAGACAGAGTTCGACATACTGGTGCCGACGTTCGCACCTTGGGCGGCATTCCCAAAAGTGTTCGACGGCGCCGACGGGGTTACGGTGACGGTGGCGGAGGCAGACTGGCTCGTAAGGGCTTGGCTGGTAGCCGTGACGGTGACTGTCGTGTTGGTGCTCACGGTCGGAGCGGTGAAGAGCCCCGAGCTCGAGACCGAGCCCGCTGTGGCCGACCACGTGACGGCCGTATTGGTCGAGCCGGTCACGGTCGCGGTGAACTGCTGAGTGCCCCCTGAGGCCACGGCCGCCACCGTGGGCAAAATGCTGACGGCGCTGGACGGTCCGCATATCCCGACGGTGAGATTGCTGCTCAAGCCGTTCAATATGTTGCCCAAACCAATATTCGTGCTGCTGCCTGAGTTAATTGCTCTGCCCATTCCGGTGCCCGCAGTGAACGTGTTGTTGTTGATGCAGCCGTTGGTGCCATAGGAAGAATTAAGCTGTATGCCGGAGGAACCGGGGCCGCTGATCGTCGCCCCTGTGATATAGATATTCGCTCCCCCGATCTCAATGACGGCTGCTACGCTATTGGTTCCCGTGAACGTTCCGCCGCTGAACGTATTGTTATTGTCCTGCCCCAGACGCAGAGCGTCAAAGTCGTTGACTAGAACCTGAACATTCCCGTTTCCAGTAACCGTGCAATTGTTGAATGTGTTGTACTGGTTAAAGTTGCCGAAGGTGTTGATGCCGGCATTGCCGTTGCCCGTCCCGGCCCCCGCGCCGTTATTGGTCACCACACAGTTGTTGTAGGTGTTGTGCGAAGAATAGTACTCCAGGCTCATTCCGTTGTAGTTCTGCACGCCGTTCTTGACCGTTGGAGAGTTGAAAGTGTTATAACGGGCGGCCGTCGTCTTGAACGGCCGTCCATAGGCCCCGGAAGCATCGACAGTCAGGTTGCTAATCGAGCTGCCGGCCGACGCAATCAGCTCGAATCCGAAGGCGCCGTTATAGAGGCAGCCGGTGCCGGACGCTCCCGGATTCTCATTGGAGACCGTCATCCCGTTCACCGACAGGTTGCCCTGATTTTCAAACCACACGGCGCTTCCGCACTGTGCGCTGCCCGCCCCAGTGACCGTGATGTTGCTCCAGGCCACGTTGAAGTCCCCGCGATTTAGGAGCGCCGAGCCCCGAACGTTCTTAGAGGTGACCCCGGTGAGCGTCGACTCGGCGACTCCGGCCACCGCCAATCCGTAGACGTTCGATCCGTTTCCGTCGAAGGTGATGTTTTTCACGGTTAACCCAGTGACCGGGCTCAATATCTTTTGAGCCGTCGCGTTATTTACTGAAGGGTCGTAGGTATCATGCAAGGCGGTCGTCACCGTGATGGTGTTTCCGGAAACGGAGGCGACCTTCAAGGCTTCTCCGCGGCAACCGGAGGGATCGCAACCGGTGTCGCCGCTGCCGTTAGAGGAGTCCTTACCACCCTGCTGCAGACGCACGTAATCACCGGCGGCTACACCGAGACTGGAAACCGTGGTAAAGCTGGCCGCCAGTTCGTTTGCAGTGGTGCTCAATGCGACGGCCGGGCCATAGTTGGGATTGCCGTTGCCTGAGCCGCCGATGACCATCACGGTTCCGGAGGAGGTGTTGTGGAGGATGGCGCAACTGGAACCGTCAACAGTGACATTGGAGACGTTGATGGTCAATTGGGACGTAACCAGGTAAGTGCTGTTGGTGGTGCAGGGAAAGAGTAGGGTATCTCCTGGCTGCAGGGCAGCGATGGCGCTGTTGATGGCTGCGGTGTCGTTGGTTGACCCATTGCCTGTCGCGCCGAAGTTCAAGACGTTGATGATCGAGCCGCTGCTATTTACCGTAAGAGTGGCTGGGCTGCTGGTGACGCTCCCGACGGTGTTGCTGACCACGACCGTGAATTGTGCTCCATTGTCAGAACTGGTTGTAATGGGCGCCGTGTAGGCGGAAGAGGTTGCCCCAGTGATAGCGGTACCGTTCTTGTTCCATTGATAGCTGAGCGGGGCAGTGCCGGTAGCGGCCACGCTGAAGGAAGCAGTCTGGCCTGCCGTAACCGTTTGGCTGGATGGCTGTGTGAGGATCGAAGGTGCCACCGGAGCCGCATTTACGGTGAGCGTAGCGGCGTTGCTGGTGACATTCCCGGCGGTGTTACTGACGACCACGGTAAACTGGGCTCCGTTGTCGGAGCTGGTTGTGACTGGCGTGGTGTAGTTGGAGGAAGTGGCACCGCTGATGGCCACACTGTTCTTACGCCACTGATAGCTGAGCGGGGCGGTGCCTGCAGCGGCCGCGCTGAAGGAAGCGGTCTGGCCTGCTGTCACTGTCTGGCTGGCTGGCTGCGCGGTGATCGAAGGGGCCACGGG
>WNFP01002699.1_pt1 | contig 14169 bp, 8 predicted proteins | sample 5400201 | NCBI WGS metagenome assembly WNFP01 (sample SAMN13153355, study PRJNA577476) | soil metagenome | isolation source: 115 cm saprolite under Madrone tree | place: USA:California | collected 2016-06-14
CGGGGAACGCCGTGATGGACAAGAACGCGTTCCAGGCCACATGGTGGCGCGGCCGCCAGAGCCAATCGACGTGGGGAGGGCTGTTGCGTTGCGGCGAGGCCCCGGCCCAGACGGCGAAGCCCAAGAGCGCGGCCGCGACGGCGATGGAGGCGCCGGCGAGCGCGTGGCGTCTCCCTCCCAGGGCCAGCGTCGCCGCGGCAGCCGCTCCCAGCAATGCCACGGCGTGGAAGAGGACCTGCATCGGGCTGAGCACGGACAGCAGCAGCACCGCCGCTCCGGCGCCGGCCGCAGCCCCTACCAGATCCACCGCATAGGCCCGGTGGAATTGCGCGCCCGCGTACCGCAAGATCAGGGACACGGCGATTCCGCCAAAGAGGAAATAGGGAAAGAAGCAGAGGAAGGCGGGGGCCAGCCAGAAGAAGAGAGGAGGGCGATGCGCGGGCGCATACACCGCCAGGTACGCCATGCCGCCTGCGCTCGCGGCGACGGCGCATGCCAGGGAGAGTACGGCGGCGTCGCGCTCCAGGGTCTCCCGCCGGAACCAGCTCACGCGGACGTGCACCAACAGGGCGCCGCAGGCCAGCCCCAGCATGGCCAGCGAGACGAGCATGAAGGCGAAGTAGTAGCCGAGGGTGGAGGCGAGTACGCGGGAAAGGGCGATCTGCGCGGCGAGGATGTCTGCCGTCAGCAGGGCAAGGCCGACGAGCACGCATCTTCCGAGCGGCTGTTCGTGCATCCAGCGACCATAGGAGATGGTCGCAATCCGTCCAATTTCCCGATCAGCTGCTCATGCGGCGAACTGCTCGGCCGGCGTGGAGGAGGTGGAGTGCAACACGGACGTGGGCCGCGCCAGGCCGTACTTCTTCAGCCGCACGATCAAAGCGCCGCGGTTGAGGCCCAGCCTGCGCGCGGCCTCGGACTGGTTTCCGGCGACCGCGTCCATGGTGCTGGCGATGATCCGCCGCTCGAGCGCTTCCACCTGCTCCGGCAACGAGAGCCCGGCTTCCGGCTCGGCGGCGCAAGCTTCCAGCTGGGCGGCGCGGATTGGGCGAGGCTCGATCGGAGCGGAGAACGCTGGCGCGCCGGCAAACGCCTCGACACCGATCTCGTCCGTGCCGCGGAGCGCGACCATCCGCGCGACCTCGTTCTCGAGCTGCCTGACGTTGCCGGGCCACCGGGCCTGGCAGAGTGCCTCGACGAGTCCCGGCGAGAGCCGCACCTCCTGGTCGCCGAAGCGCTTTCCGTAGCGGGCCGTGAATTCGGCCGCCAGCGCGGGGATGTCTTCGGGATGCTCGCGAAGGGCGGGGACCAGCAATTCGACCACCGCGAGCCGGTAGTACAGGTCTTCCCGGAAGCGCCGTGCGCGGACCTCGGCCAGGAGGTCGCGATTGGTGCATGCGATCACGCGCACGTCGACGCGCTCCACCCGGCCGCTCCCCACGGGCTGGATCTCGCCGCCGTGCAGCGCCCGGAGCAGCTTCGCCTGGATGGGCAGCGGAAGCTCCCCCACCTCGTCGAGAACCAGCGTGCCTCCGTGCGCCTGCGCGAAGAATCCACGCCGGGCATGCGTCGCCCCGGTGAAAGCGCCCTGTGCGTGTCCGAACAGCTCCGCCTCGGCCAGCGCGCCGGGGATGGCCGCGCAATTGAATCGCACCAGCGGCGCCTGGCAACGGCGGCTCTGCGCGTGCACCTGGGAGGAGATCAGCTCCTTCCCGGTCCCGGTTTCCCCGCGCACCAGGACCGTGACGTCCTTGGGGGCGACGCGCGCCACGGTCGCCAGCAATCTGCGCATCGCCATCGATCGGCTGATGATCGAAGGGGGCCGGAGTGTGCTTGCCGGCGCAGCCGGCTCGCGGGAATCGATGTCTGCTCCAGGGTGCCGCATCGGTCCTCCTGGCGACGACCTCGCGCCGGGATGAGGATGTCAATCCCGAAGGGCAAGGATCATCGATTCCGACGGTCGCCTCAGGCCCGGCGACGAAGAGCCTGCGGTTGCGGACGAGGCCCCGGGTCCCTTCGCAGAGGACGGTCAGCGCGCCGCGAAGGCGTCGGTGGCCGCTTCCTCGCGTCCGCCGATGAGAACCAGCTCGAGGCCGGCAGCGTCGAAGAGGTCGACGTCGAGCGGAGCGAAGCGGCGGTCGCCGAACTTCTCCTGCAACCACTCCGGGAGCGGCATCTTGTGGCGAGACGACGATCCCAGCCGCGGCGGCGCTTCCGGGTTGAATGCCGCCACGATGTAATTCTGCCGGGGCTCGATGCGCAGCGCTCGCAGGACCTCGGGCGGCGCGCGCTCCTTTCCCAGCCGGTACGCGAGGTGCGAGTGCTTGCCGTGGCGGGCGAGCTCGTAGGTGCCCCGGGCGAGCGTGCGCGCGGCCGGACGGACGCGAGGGCCGCGGGTTTCGGTCTCGTACTCGATGCGGCCGAGGTCCGCGGTCACCTCGTACTCGTCGCCCACCCGCTCGATGCACGCCCAGAACCTCTGGCGGGGGGAAGCCGGGAGCTTGTTGCGGCCGACCAGCAGGCGGCGATGCACGTGCGTGCCGTGCGCGTGGAGGAGCAGATAGAGCCGCTGCACCTCCCGCGGATGCGGCGGCTCGTCGGGACGAAGCGGCAGGACGTTCCGCGGCCGCACCCGCGGCGTGGCAACGAAGCGCAGGTCGCCCTTCTCCAGCCGCTCGAGGTCGGCCATCCACGAATTGTGCTACGCCGCCGGCGCCGCGCAAGGGACAGGGCCGGAGCGGGTATGGCGAGGTGTGGCCCGGCGCCGCGACTACTTCAGGAACGGCCCGACGAAATCCAGGACGTCCTGGCGGTCGAGCCGGAACACGCCCCCGGTGCCGCCGCACGTTCCGTTGAGGCCGAACGAAGTCACCCCGGCGACGACGTCGCTGCTCCCGAGGTAGTTCGGTCCGCCGGAGTCGCCGAAGCAGGTGCCGCCGGTCGAGGCGTTGTTCGAGAGCAAGAGCGAGAAGCTGCCGGTGAAGCCGGTGTCGATCTGGATCAGATGAGGCTGGGCGAACATGCGGATCTTCAACGCCTCGACGTGGGCGGGATTGATGCGCTGCAGGCCGTAGCCCACCGACGTGAAGGTGGTGGCGCTTCCCGGGTGGAGCGACTCGAGCTGGTCCACCGCTGGCAGCCTGCCGTATTGGGCCGCGTTCAACTTCACGGCCTTGCTCAGCACCACCACCCCGACGTCATGGAGGAAGAATTGCGCCTCGGTGAAGAGCGGATGCGAGTGCCACTCGGTGGCCTCGACGGTATTGGGACCCGCGAACGGAAAGTTGTTGTTGCCGTTCTCCACGTCCGACTCGGTGAACACGCGAAGGCCGGTGAACTCGCCGGGCTCCCCCGCGCAGTGTCCGGCGGTGAGGACGACTCTCGGGGAGATGAGCGTGCCCGAGCACCGGAAGGCCGGCTGGTGGTCGACGTCCATGACGATGAGCACGACGGCGGGATGGGCGTTTCCGTCCAGCTGGCCGTCGGTGATGGTCGAGGAGCGATCGGGGCGCTGGGGCTCGGTCGAGGACCCGCCGCAGGCGAGCAGCGCGGCACAAGCGGCGATTGCCGGAACGAGCAGACGCGTCTTCATGGATCCCCCTTGCGATGCAGAGCGCGGAGCGTCGGGAAAGGTGCGACTTCTTACCACACGCCCGGATTGGGGGCCAACCGGGCGCGAGGAAGCCTCGCCGTTACCGGCTCTTGCCGTCGAAGCTCTGCAGGGGGAGCGTCGCCGCGTCGACGTCCTCCAGGCACCGGGTGTTGATCGCCACCATCGGTCCGCTCGGGCCCTGGCCGCGCGCGAACGATCGCACTCCGCAGACGCGGCAGAACAGGTGATGGATGTGCTTCCTGTTGAACTGGTAGTCGGTCAGCGAGTCCCCGCCCTTCTCCAAGGTGAAGGCGTCGGCCGGCACGAACGAGAGCAATGTGCCGGTACGTGAGCAGATGGAGCAGTTGCACTGCATCACGGGCTTGGAGAGGTCGATCTCGACGCTGTACCGCACAGCGCCGCAGTGGCAACTGCCTCGATGAGCGGTCACGGGCACGGGAAGCCTCCTGTGGATCTGCACTCCTAGCACGGGTGGTGATCGCGGCAGCAAAGGTGCGACGGCCACCTCCGCGATGGAACAGGCGATTTCGGATGCCTCGTGTAAGCTGGCCGCTCGGCTGCTCGGTAGAAATTCGAGTCTCCAAGGACGAGGGGATATGTCGCCGGACGAGAAGTCGCACCAGGCTGGCCGCGAACGGATCGCACGCGTCTTCCGCTACCTCAAGGCGCTGAACGAGCATCGGAATCCGGCGAAGAGGGATCTCTCCGAACAGCCCTGGACGCTGTGGTTCCGCCATCTCCCCGACCACCCGATCATCCAGCGCCGCGCGTCCAACGGGCACCAGCCGGACGACGAGGCCGAGTTCATCCTCAAGGTGGGACGGCCCACCTTCACCCAGCCGCCGCAACCCCCGCTGCCCATCGCGGATTGGATCCTGGGCGACTGGGAAGATCCCGAGAAGGACATCTACGTGCAGGAGGTGAAGGCCAACGGAGCGGAGCCCATCCGCTTCGACGCCGAGCCCCGCCGCGTGGAGGTCTACGAGAAGTGGAAGATCCAGCACCAGAACTGGGCCGTGACCGAGCGGCCCGCCCGCGCGGCGATGAAGGTCTTCGAGCAGCTCTACGAGCTCTACGGCCGCATCGAGCGCGAGGCCGAGCACCTCGAGCTCGTGCTGGGCGACGGGATCCTCAGCTGGAAGCGGCCTGAGGAGGGGAGCATCTACCATCCCATCCTCCTCCAGCGCATCCACCTGGCGTTCAATCCCAGCGTCCCCGAGTTCACCCTGATCGAGACGGGGAAGGAAGTGGAGCTGTACTCGGCCCTCTTCCGTTCCACCGCGGACGTCGATCCGAAGATCCTCTCGCGCTGCCGGGAGGAGCTGGATCGGGGCGGGTTCCATCCGCTGGGCGGAGACGAGACGCTCGAGTTCCTCCGCCGCTTCGTCGTGCAGCTGTCGTCGCGCGGCCAGTTCGCCGAAGGGCCGCCGGGGAAGGAATCGGAGGATCCGAAGATCGGCCGCGCGCCGGTGCTGTTCCTGCGCACCCGGACCCTGGGGTACGCGACCGCGATCGAAGGGACCCTCGAGGATCTCGCGGTCCGCGACGATCTCCCGCTGGCGCTGCTGAAGATCGTCGGCCTCGATCCGCCGCCCAAGGAAGACGAGAAGGCCGAGACCTTCGAGCCGGGCGACGAGCCGGAGGAGATCCTGCTCAGCAAGCCCGCCAACCCGGAGCAGATCCGGATCGCGGTCCGGCTGGAGCGCGAAGGCTGCGTGCTCGTGCAGGGTCCTCCTGGAACGGGAAAGACGCACACCATCGCCAACCTGATCGGCCACTTGCTGGCCCAGGGCCAGAGCGTGCTGGTCACCAGCCACACGACGAAGGCCCTTCGCGTTCTGCGCGATCACGTCGTCGACAAGCTTCGCCCGCTCTGCGTGAGCGTGCTGGAGAGCGATCTCGAGAGCCGCAGCCAGCTCGAGGGCGCCGTCTCCACCATCATCGAGCGGCTCACCACGGGCAACCCGAAGAAGCTGGACGCCGAGGCGGAGCAGCTCGCCGCGCAGCGCAAGGAGCTGCTCGCCCACCTGCGCAAGCACCGGCAGGACCTGTTCGATGCCCGCGCCGACGAGTGCCGCGAAGTCGTCTTCCTCAAGACGAAGCTGAGTCCGCTGGAAGCGGCGCGGAAGGTGGCCGCCGAGGCGCAGGTGCACGGGTGGATCCCCGGTCCACTCCAGCCGGGAGAGGCCCTGCCGCTCTCGGCGTCGGAGATCCGCGAGCTCTACGCGACCACCGAGACGCTGACCCTGGAAGACGAGGCGGAGCTGGCGCGGCCGCTGCCGGCGATCAAGGCGCTGCTCTCGCCGGAGGATTTCGAGCAGGCCGCCGAGGAGCACGAGCGGCTTTCGAAGGCGAAGAAGGGCTACCGGCAGGATCTCTGGAAGACATCTCCGGACGAGCCGGCTGGCCCGTCGCTGGAGAAGGCGCTGGCGAGGGCGGTCGAGGCGGTGGAAGTGCTCAGCCGGGAGCAGCCCTGGAAGATCTCCGCGGTCGCGGCCGGAATCGAGGGAGGGACCCAGCGGGCGGAGTGGGACGGCCTGCTGGAGATGATCGACGAGCTGGCCAAGGAGACCGCGCGCGCGAAGGAGAGCGTCCTGCGCCATGCCCCGGTGCTCGCCGAGGGCGTCGCGTTGGAGGACCTGCTCCAGCTGGTCGACGAGATCCTCGCGCACTGCAAGGACGGGAAGAGCCTGGGGAAGATGGCTCTCTTGACCCACGGCGCCTGGAAGCAATTCGTCACCGACAACAAGGTCGCGTCGGGCGAGCCGAAGACGCCGGTGCACTTCCATGCGCTGCGCTCGGAGATCTTGTTGTCGATGTTGCGGAGGGATCTGGAAGGACGGTGGGACCGCCAGATGGTCCCCCAAGGCGCTCCGGCCTGGGCGGCGTTGTCGGAGAAGCCGCTGGAGCGCGCCGTGGAGCTGGCGGAGGAGATCCGCCGCTGCCTCCGCTGGCAGGAGAAGGAGTGGCAGCCGATCGAGAACGCGCTGGAGGAGACGGGATTCCTCTGGCGCAAGTTCATCGCCGAGCAGCAGGGTGGCGGGAAGGCGGAAGCGAAGCTCCAGCGGCTGAAGGAGGTCGTCGGCACGCTGCTGCCGCAGGCGTTCAACGCGCGCAGGGACATGGCGCGGTTCGGCCAGCTCGCGCTGCAGCTGCAAGCGCTGCGCATGGCGCTGGCGCCGCCCCAGGACGGCCCGCCGGCGAAAGTCATGGCGCAGCTCTTGCGCGCGGCGGAGCGGCTCTCCACCAAGGAGTACCGCGAGGCGCACCAGAGGCTGACGGAGCTCGACCGCAACCGCAAGACGGCGGCGCGCAGGCAGGAGCTGCTGGCGTCCATCCAGGCCGTGGCGCTGGAATGGGCGCAGGCCATGGCGCAGCGCCGGGCGCCGCACGACAAGGCGGCCCCTCCCGGCGACGATCCGCAGGCGGCGTGGCTCTGGCGGCAGCTGCGTGACGAATTGGAGCGGAGAGGGAAGACCTCGCTGCCCGCGCTGCAGGCGCAGATCGATCGCCTCGGACCGGAGCTGAGGAGGGTCACGGCCGAATTGATCGAGCGGCGCGCCTGGGGAGCGCAGGTGCGGCGGACCACCTCCCAGCAGCAGCAGGCGCTGGTGGGGTGGCTGGACATGGTGCGCCGGATCGGCAAGGGGCAAGGCAAGCGCGTCCCGCGGCTGATCGTCGAGGCCAGCCAGAAGATGACGGAGTGCCGCTCGGCGGTCCCGGTCTGGATCATGCCGCTGGCGCGCGCGGTGGAAACCTTCGAGCCCAGCACCCGGTTCGACGTGGTGATCACGGACGAAGCGAGCCAGGCCGACGTGATGGCGCTGATCCCGTTCTACATGGCGCGGCGGGTGGTGGTGGTCGGAGACCACGAGCAGGTGAGCCCGTCGGCGGTGGGACAGGACGTCGCGGTGGTCCAGCAGCTCATCGACGAGCACCTGGAGGACATCCCCAACTCGGTGCTGTACGACGGGCAGATCTCCGTCTACGACCTGGCCCGGCAGTCGTTCGGCGGCGCCATCTGCCTCACCGAGCACTTCCGCTGCGTGCCGGACATCATCGAGTTCAGCAACCACCTCTCCTACGGGGGCAAGATCCGGCCCTTGCGCGACCCGAGCAAGGCGACGTTGAAGCCGCACGTCATCGCCCACCGGGTGGAGAACGGGAAGGCCGCGAACGACATCAACAAGGCGGAAGCGCTGGCCATCGCTTCGCTGATTCGCGCCAGCATCGAGCAGCCCGAGTACCGGAACAAGAGCTTCGGCGTGGTGTCGCTGGTGGGCGACGACCAGGCGCTGGAGATCGAGCGGCTGCTGCTCCACCACCTTCCTCCGGCCGAGTACGAAGCGCGCCGGGTGCTCTGCGGCAACGCGGCCCAGTTCCAGGGCGACGAGCGGGACGTGATGTTCCTCTCGGTGGTGGACAGCGCCGACGACAGTCAGCTGCGCCTGCGCAGCGAGGCGATGTTCAAGCAGCGCTTCAACGTCGCGGCGAGCCGGGCGCGCGACCAGATGTGGGTGGTGCACTCGCTCGACCCGGCGGACCTGAAGCCCAAGGACCTGCGGCGCCGGCTGATCCAGCACGCGGAGGATCCGGAGGCGGTGAGGCTCCTGGCCAAGCAGTCGGAGAGCTGGTCGGAGACGCCGCTGGAGCACGAGGTCCACGACCGGCTGTTCGAAGCCGGTTATCGCGTCCTCCCCCACTGGCGGGTCGGCTACTACACCATCGACCTGGTGGTGGAGGCCGGCGGGCGCCGCCTGGCGATCGAGTGCGACGGCGACAAGCCGGAGGCGCTGGACCAGCTTCGCGAGGACATGGCCCGGCAGGCGATCCTCGAGCGGCTGGGGTGGAGCTTCGTGCGGGTGCGCGCGAGCGAGTTCTTCCTCAATCCCGACAAGGCGATGAAGCCGGTGTTCCAGCGGCTGGGCGAGCTGAAGATCCGGCCGGAGGGCGGGAACGGGGTGGAGCAGACGGTGCAGAACGGGAAGGACGTGCTCGAGCGCATCATCCAGCGGGCGGCGGAGTACCGGCAGCACTGGACGGCGCAAGCCAACGCGCGGCTGGCGCGCGCGGCGAACGCAGTGCCGGAACGCGGGCGCAAGGCTTCCAAGGCGGCGAAGAAGAAGAAGAAGGCTTCGGCGAGGAAGTAGCTTCGACGGACGCCCCGGCCGGAACCGGGGCGCCTCGTCGGAGCGGTCCGATCACTTCACCAGCGTGTACACGGCCGCGTGGGCGACCTCGACGCCGCCCTTGCTCACGGACAGGGTGGCCTGGTTGTCGCCCGCCGCGGCGCTCTTCGCAGCGGCAGCCGTCACCGTGATGGTTCCCGAGTCGCCTGCCGCGAGGGTGAGCGTGGACGGGCTCACCGCGAAGGAGACTCCACTCGCGATGGTGTCGGCGACCGCGAAGGAGAACGTCCCCGACGCGCCGGCGTTGGTCACGGTGACCGTGAAGGACCGGGTCTGGCCGGAGCCAGAAGGCACGGCGCCGAAGCTCACGCTGACGGGGTCGAGAGCGACCGCCGCTCCCAGCGCGGCCGACAGATCCTCGCGGCCGGAGCCGATGACGTTGACGTCGTGTTGCAGGGCGCTGCCCTGGAGGTTCTTGAGCGTGCCCTGGTCGGCCGTATTGACGATCGCCGAGCGGACCATGGCGCCCGACCAGTCCGGATGGCGCTGCAGGACGACGGCGGCCGACCCCGCCAGGTGCGGCGTGGCCATCGAGGTCCCCTGGAAGAACGCGAAGCAGGGCGGGGCGGCGCAGGCATTGGCCGGAATGGAGCTGAGCACGTTCACGCCCGGCGCCACCACGTCCGGCTTGACGCGGAAGTCCACGTCCGTCGGGCCCTGGCTGCTGAATCCGGCCATGATGTCCGCGTTGGCGCTGGAGCTGAGGAAGTACTGCTTGGCGGCGCTGATGGTCGTCGCGACGCCGTTGCTCCCGACCAGTGCGGAACGATCCGAGAGCGCGACCATGTAGGCTGGAATGGTGGGCTGGTTGGCAGTGCCGTCCATGCCCATCGCCGTCGGGGTGCCGCCCACGTTGTTGACGACCAGGACGGCGGCGGCGCCCGCGTTCTGCGCGTTCCGGATCTTGGTCGAGAACGTGCACGTCCCGCGGGAGACGAGAGCGATCTTGCCGGTCAGCGAGGAAGCGGCGAGCGCGTTGCAGGCAAGGCTGAGCGAAGTGCCGGAGAGCACGACGCCGAGCGGCGCGGTGAGGTCCGTCGTCACGGTGGCGAAGTCGCCGGAGGCGGCGCCGATGGAAGGCTTCCCGGTCACCGTCACCGGTGTGCCGACGAAGTGCGGGACGGTGCTCGCGCCTGCCGCAAGAGCGCGGGCCGCGGATCCGGGCGACTCGACGGTGAAGTGGCCGGGACCGGAGTTTCCGGCGGCGACGGCGAAGACCATGTTGGCCTGGTCGAGATTGTCGACCGCGATGGTCAAGAGATCCTGGATGCCGTGGGCCCCGCCGCCCAGGCTCATGTTGCCGACGTCGAAGCCGTCCGCGTAGGCGGCCTCCATCGCGTTGAGGATGTCCTCCGAGCGGGCGTTGCCGACGTCAGCGGGGAAGACGTTGTAGTTGCCCAGCAGGGCCCGCGGCGCGACACCGGAGAGGGCGTAGGGAATGGAGACGCCGTCCACGGTGGCGGCCGTACCCGAGTTGCAGGCGACGGTGCCGGCGACGTGCGTGCCGTGGCTCTGGATGGCCTCGGCGGTGAAGCCGCGCGAAGGCGTCTTGTTGTTGAAGACCTTGGCGGCGATCACCTTGTTGTTGGTGAAGCGCTTGTCGCCGAGCTGGGTCTGGGAGGGATAACCCGCGTCGCTGAAGCAGGGATGCGTGAAGTCGATGCCGGTATCGATGATCGCGACCTTGACACCGGCCCCGGCGTTCGGGTCATTGCCGGCGCTGATCAGGCTCAAGTCCGGATCCGTGGCTGTAGCCGCCGTCGGGTAGTAGAGGCCTTCGTAGTCGGCGCGCTGGACCATCGGCGCGGCCGCGATCGTCGCCAGCTGCTCGCCCCCCAGGCTCAGGGATACGGCGTTCAGCGAGATGTCGAACTCACCCGTCACCTTCGAGCTGGGCGCATTGGTCCGCAGCCAGGCCTTGAAGTCGTTGCGCAGCGCCGAGAGATTCGCGCGGTACGACTTCACGGTCGCGCTGTTGAAATCGATCTTGTTGCCCTTGGGCGGCTTCGTCTTCGCCGAGGTGGCCAGCGGATCGCCCTTCAGCTGCACGAGGGCGGTGGTGTTGTCCTGGCCGGGACGGGAGGTCGGTCCGTCGGAGGGAGCTCCGATGGCCGCTGAAGAGAGCGCGAAGAGCGAGAGCAAAGCGATCGATGCAATCGGACGCAACGGATTCACGTGTCCTCCACTCGAACTGAGGCGCTCTCTCCAGCGCCCCGTTTGCTGGGTAGAACGCCTCGCAAGTTTTGGTAGAGCCCGGGAGGGCGCCATTTAAAGGGGAACGTCGATGGCGTCAAGCGCCAGGCGGCTGCTTGGTGCACTGGCGCCACCGCGCTTGGCGCGCGGGCATCGGCGCGCGGGCGCGAATTTCCCAATCGTTACGACGCAGTGCATCCAGATCGGTCGTGCGCTCGCATTGACGGTTCGTGTCCTGGCCCATTAGTGTCCCGGCGCTCGCATCCGGCGCCGTACTCTTTCGGCGGCGCCGGCGAAGACCTCCAGCCGCAGCGCGAGAGCCATGGCGCACATCGACTTCGCAGTCGGAATCGGCGGGGCCGCCGGCCAAGGCGTGGCGACGCCCGGGAACATCCTGGCGAAGCTCTTCGCCCGCCGCGGCCTGCACATCAACGCCTACAACGCGTACCAGTCCATCATCCGCGGCGGGCACACGTTCCTCACCATCCGCACCAGCGAGGAACCGGTCCGGTGCATGGGAGATGGGTTGGACATGCTCATTCCCTTGAACCAGGACACGATGGATCGGCACCTCTCCCGGATGCGCCCCGGCTCCGTGGTCCTGTTCGATCAGGAGCGGGTGAAGCCGGGTGCGTCGGCGGACGGCGTCCAGCTCTGCCCGCTGCCGCTCAAGGAGCTGGCCAAGAACGTCCTCTATTACAACACCGCGGCGGTGGCGGCGGTGCTGCGGCTCGTCGGAGTGGAGATGAAGCCGTTCGAGGAGATGCTCGCGCAGCAGTTCCAGCGGAAGGGCGACGTGGTGATCGGGGAGAACGTCGCGGCGGCGCGCGCCGGGTACGAGTACGCGGGCGCGCGGTTCCGGCAGTATCCGTTCTCGCTGCCGGACACCGGCAAGCGCCTGGCGGTGGCGACGGGCAACGAGAGCCTGGCGATGGGCGGCGTGGCCGCGGGCGTGAAGTTCTATTGCGCGTATCCGATGAGCCCCTCGACCGGCGTGCTGATGTGGATGGCCCGGCACGCGCGGCAGCTCGGGATCATGGTGCGGCAGGTGGAGGACGAGCTGGGCGTCATCAACATGGCCATCGGCGCGGCGCATACCGGATGCCGCGCGATGTGCGCCACCTCGGGGGGCGGATTCGCGCTGATGACCGAGGCGCTCGGAGCGGCGGCGATGATGGAGATCCCGGTGGTCTGCATCAACGTGCAGCGCGCGGGGCCGGCCACCGGAGTGCCCACCAAGACGGAACAAGGCGACCTCTGGCAGGTGCTCGGGGCGGGACAGGGAGACTACCCGCGCATCATCGCGGCGCCGACCAGCATCCGGGACTGCTTCCACCTGGTGCCGGAGATCTTCAACCTGGCGGACAAGTTCCAGTGCCCGGGGATCGTGCTGGCGGATCTGCTGGAGTCGGAGGGGTTCTCGACGTTCGAGCCGGCGGAGCTGGAGTTCAATCCGCGGCGGGATCGGGGGGAAGTGATCGGGCTCGACCTCGACGGGCTGGACGGGGCGCCCGAGGTGAACGGCGGGTACAAGCGGTACGAGATGACCGAGAGCGGCATCTCGCCTCGGGCGGTGCCGGGGACGCCGGGCCACGCGCACGTCGTCGCCACCGACGAGCACGACGAGGACGGCGTGCTGATCAGCGACGAGTTCACCGATCCGCACAAGCGGCAGGCGATCATGGAGCGGCGCGGGCGCAAGATGGACGGCGTCCTGCCCTTGCTCGATCCGCCGCGCTTCAGCGGGCCGCACGACGCGGAGGTCACGCTGCTCGGCTGGGGGTCCACGGAAGGCGTGATCGACGAGGCGGTGGAACAGCTCGCGGCGCAGGGCATCGTCGCCAACCATCTGCAAGTGCGCTGGCTCGTGCCGCTGCAGGCGGAGGCGATTGCCCGGGCGCTGTCGGGCGCGCGCAACCTGGTGGTGGTGGAGAACAACTACAGCGGGCAGTTCGCGCGGTATCTGCGGTCGGAGACGGGCATCGCGGCGGACGCGCACATCCGCAAGTACGACGGCGAGCCGTTCCTGCCGCACCATCTGGTGGCGGGGGTGAAGAAGATCCTGGCGGGCGAGACCACCCGGTACGTGCCGGTGCACGAGATTCGCGTCTGAGGAGCTCGGTTCCGGGCTTCGACTTGGTTTTGGGAGGACGACATGGGCGAGACGCAGGTTGAATCCAGGGCGCAGATCGCGGCGAGGACGCGGCGCCCCGGGCTCACCGTCAAGGACTTCAAGGGCAAGGCGGATCCGGACTGGTGCCCGGGGTGCGGCGATTTCGGCGTCCTGAACGCCCTCAAGACGGCGGTGGCGGAGCTGGGGCTCCTGCCCCACGAGGTGCTCACCATCAGCGGCATCGGCTGCTCGTCGAACCTGCCCGGCTACATCAATACCTATGGGATGCACACGCTGCACGGGCGCGCGCTGGCGGTCGCGACCGGCGCGCAGCTCGGGAACCATCGGCTCAAGGTGGTGGTGACCGGCGGGGATGGGGACGGGTTCGGCATCGGAGGGAACCACTTCCTCCACGTGATGCGCCGGAACGTGGACCTCACGTACATCGTGATGGACAACCAGATCTATGGTCTGACCACCGGGCAGGTCTCGCCGACCAGCCGCAAGGGGATGAAGACGAAGAGCACGCCCTTCGGCAGCGTGGAGAATCCGGTCAATCCCATTCCCATGGCCATCGTCTGCGGCGCGACCTACGTGGCGCGGGGGTTCTCGGGGCAGCAGAAGCATCTGGTCGGGCTGATCAAGGGGGCGATCGAGCACCGCGGGTTCGCGTTCGTCGACGTCTTCAGTCCTTGCGTGACGTACAACAAGGAGAACTCGCACGAGTTCTTCAAGCAACGGACCCAGACGCTGGAGGAGATGGGCCACGACCCGGGCGACTTGCAGGCTGCCATCCAGCGCGGCAGCGAGTGGGGGGAGACCATTCCGATCGGGCTCTTCTATCGGAAGACCGAGGTGCCGGCGCTGGACGAGTTGGAGCCGGTGCTGGCGGATGGGGTGCCGATGGCGCGGAGGCCGCTGGAGGTCTCGCCGGAGGACGCGCGCGCGTTGCTGGACGAGTTGATGTGAAGCAGGTGCGGGGCTTCGGTCGATGCTGGTGATCCTCGCCGCCGTGGGCACGCTGATCGATCTCACCTATCCGTTCGACGCCAGGACGCTCT
>WNFP01002701.1_pt1 | contig 14163 bp, 10 predicted proteins | sample 5400201 | NCBI WGS metagenome assembly WNFP01 (sample SAMN13153355, study PRJNA577476) | soil metagenome | isolation source: 115 cm saprolite under Madrone tree | place: USA:California | collected 2016-06-14
GCCTTATGTGCCGCGGCAGTACGAGGATCTGAGCGATTTCGGGCCGGTGCGCGTTCCCAAGGACAGTTATTTCGTGATGGGCGATCACCGCATCAGCTCCAACGATTCACGCGTCTTCGGCCCGGTCGCCAGCCAGTACATTTACGGGCGCGCCGTCTTTGCGTACTGGCCCGTCGATCATTTCGGGTCGCTTTCGACCACGGAAGCCAACACCAAGTGAATGGCAAATTTTGATGAGAAATAGGGGAGGACCCACTGACCGAAGTTCAGCACCGACCCGCGATACTCGCGCTGGAAGACGGGCGCGTCTTTAACGGCCGCGCGGCGGGCGCCATCACGCGCCGCGGCGGCGAAGTCGTTTTCAATACCAGCCTCACCGGTTACCAGGAAGTTTTCACCGACCCCAGTTATGCCGGGCAGATCGTCTGTTTGACCTATCCGCACATCGGAAATGTCGGCGCGAACGTCGAAGATGAGGAATCCTCGCGGCCCTACATCGAATCGCTCATCGTGCGGGAATTCTCGCAGGTTTCTTCAAACTGGAGGTCGGCGGAGACGGCGCAGTTGTATATGAACCGTCACAAGATTCCCGTGATCTGGGACATCGATACGCGGGCGCTGGTGCGCCACATTCGAAGCGTCGGCGCGCTGCGCGGCATGGTATCGACGGACGGGACGCCCGCGGAGCAATTGATTTTCGAAGCCAAGCAATTGCCCATCATGACGGGGCAGGAACTCGCCAGCCGCGTCACGTGCGGGAAACCGTACGGGTGGGATAAAGGATCCGTCGAGGTCGCGATTTCGCCCTGGTCCGAGCAAATGGGCGAATCGGATGCGCAAGCGGAGACGCGGAAACATCGCGTGGTGGCTTACGACTACGGAATTAAGCAGAACATTTTGCGGCTGCTCGTGGACCACCACTGCGAAGTGTACGTCGTCCCGGCGCAAACCTCCGCCGAGGACGTTCTGGGGATGAAGCCGGACGGAGTCTTTCTTTCGAACGGGCCGGGCGATCCGGAGCCGGTCACCTACGCAGTGGAGAACATTCAAAAGCTCATCGGCCACGTGCCGGTCTTCGGCATTTGCCTGGGGCATCAGTTGTGCGGCCTGGCGCTGGGCGGAAAAACCTTCAAGCTGAAATTCGGGCACCACGGTTCGAATCATCCGGTAAAAAATCTGCTGACGGAACAGGTGGAAATTACCGCGCAGAATCACGGGTTTTGCGTCGATCCGGAATCGCTGCCGTCGAGCAAAGTCGAAATCACGCACATCAATTTAAACGACGAAACGAACGAGGGCATGCGCCACAAGTCGCTGCCGCTCTTCAGCGTGCAGTATCACCCGGAAGCGTCGCCCGGTCCGCACGATTCGCACTATCTGTTCACTCAGTTCACCGACATGATGAAGGAATTCGAGCAGCCGGGCAGTTCCCGGCACTGAAAAAAGGTCTCACGGGAGATTATGCCGAAGCGGAAAGACATCAAGAAGATTCTGATTATCGGGTCGGGGCCGATCGTCATTGGTCAGGCTTGCGAGTTCGATTACTCCGGCGCACAGGCCTGCAAGGCGCTGCGCGCGGAAGGGTACCAGGTCGTCCTGGTCAATTCGAATCCCGCGACCATCATGACCGACCCGGAACTCGCGCATCGGACCTACATCGAGCCACTGACCAAGGAATATCTCGAGGAAATTATCTCGCGGGAAAAACCGAATGCGCTTTTGCCGACGGTCGGCGGACAGACGGCGTTGAATCTGGCGGTCGAGCTCTCCGAAAGCGGCATCCTCGAAAAATACAAAGTGGAGATGATCGGCGCCTCGCTGCGCGCCATCAAAGTAGCGGAAGACCGTCTGTGGTTCAAGGATGCCTGCCGCAAGATTGGTCTGGAAGTTCCGGCGTCCGCGCTGGTGAACAACGCGAAGGACGCATTGCGGCTCTGCGATCAACTGGGATTTCCGCTGGTGATTCGCCCGTCGTTTACGCTGGGTGGCACGGGCGGTTCGATCGCTTACAACAAGGAAGAGTTTGGCGAAGCCATCGCCCACGCGCTGGACATGAGTCCGGTGCATGAAGCGCTGGTGGAAGAATCCGTGCTCGGCTGGAAGGAATACGAACTCGAAGTGATGCGCGATTTTCGCGATAACTTCGTGGTGATCTGCACCATCGAAAACTTCGACCCTATGGGCGTGCACACCGGCGATTCGATTACCGTGGCTCCCGCGCAAACTCTGACAGATAAAGAATTCCAGCGCATGCGCGACGCATCGGCCGCGATTATCCGCGAAGTCGGCGTCGAAACCGGCGGTTCGAACGTGCAGTTCGCCGTGAATCCGGAAAATGGCCGGATGGTGGTGATCGAGATGAATCCGCGCGTCTCGCGCAGCTCGGCGCTGGCCAGCAAGGCGACGGGGTTTCCCATCGCGAAAATCGCGGCGCGGCTGGCCGTGGGAATGTCGCTGGACGAAATCCCAAATGACATTACGAAGAAAACGCCCGCGTGCTTCGAACCCACGATCGACTACGTCGTCGTGAAGATTCCCAAGTGGCAGTTCGAAAAGTTTCCCGGCGCGGACAGTACTCTCGGAACGCAGATGAAATCGGTCGGCGAAGTCATGGCGATTGGGCGGACTTTCAAGGAGGCGCTGCAGAAGGGAATTCGTTCGCTCGAGCCGAGCACCCCGTGGCGCGCCCCGTCGGAAACGCCGGATTCACTGCTGCGTGAAAAATTGGCAACGCCCAGGCCGGATCGGATCCACTGGCTGCTGACGGCCATGGAGCGCGGGCTGCCGGCGCAGGAAATTTGTGAGCTGACGAAGATCGATCCCTGGTTTATCCAGCAGATTGAAGAGTTGACGGCCATGAACCGGCGCGCGGCGGCCGTCACCGTCGAGACGGCTTCGAAGGAATTGTTGCGCGAGGTGAAGCGCCATGGAACCAGCGATGAGCAATTGGCGCAAATTTGGAGAACGACGTCAGCCTCTGTGCGGTTGCAGCGCGCCCGTTACGGCGTGACCCCGGTGTTCAAGCGCGTCGATACCTGCGCGGCGGAATTCGAATCGTTCACGCCGTACCTCTATTCCACTTACGAAGACGAGGATGAATCGGAGGCCCAGGTGCGGCCAAAGGTCATGATTCTGGGCAGCGGACCGAACCGTATTGGGCAGGGGATCGAATTCGATTATTGCTGCTGCCATGCCGCCTACGCGTTGCGCGAAGACGGTTTCGAAACGATCATGGTGAATTGCAATCCGGAGACGGTATCGACGGACTACGACACTTCCGACCGCCTCTATTTCGAACCGCTGACACTCGAAGACGTGCTGGCAATCGTGGAGCGCGAAAAACCGCAGGGAGTGATCGTGCAGTTTGGCGGTCAAACCCCTTTGAATCTTGCTTTGGAACTGAAGCGCAATGGCGTGCCGATCATAGGCACTGCTCCGGAATCGATCGATTTGGCGGAAGACCGCCGGCGGTTCGGGCGTTTGCTCGACGAGTTGAGGATCCCGCAGCCGCGCAACGCCACTGCGCTGGTGCCGGAAGAAGCAGCTCGCGTCGCGCGAGAAATCGGGTTACCTGTCTTGGTCCGGCCGAGCTACGTGCTTGGCGGGCGCGCGATGGTGATCGCTTATGACGTGAACACCGTGCAGGAGTACGTCGCTCAGGCGGCCCTGATGGGGCCCGCACGCCCCGTGCTGATCGATCAATTCCTCGAGGAAGCGACGGAAATCGATGTGGATGCGCTGGCCGATGGAACGGATGTGGTCATCGGCGGAATTATGGAGCACATCGAAGAAGCTGGAGTGCACTCCGGGGATTCCTCCTGCGTGTTGCCGCCCGTTAGTTTGTCGCCAGCGATTCTCGACACTATCCGTGAATATACGAAACGGCTGGCGCTGGCATTGAAAGTGGTTGGACTGATGAACGTGCAGTACGCGATTCAGCGTGACGCGGTCTACGTTTTGGAAGTAAATCCGCGCGCGTCGCGCACGGTCCCGTTCGTGAGTAAAGCGACGGGGGTGCCGCTAGCAAAAGTCGCGGCGCGACTGATGACCGGGAAGAAACTCGCGTCCATCCAGCTGCCGGTGGTGCGGCACAACGGCGTGGCAGAAATTCCAGTGCACGAATTTTATTCGGTGAAATCCCCGGTATTTCCATTCAACAAGTTTCGTGGCGTCGATACCATCCTCGGCCCCGAGATGCGCTCAACGGGCGAAGTCATGGGGATTTCGACATCGTACGGACAAGCGTTCGCGAAAGCCCAGCTTGCGGCGGGGCAGCGCTTGCCGCGCAAGGGCACGGTTTTCCTCAGCGTAAACGACCGTGACAAAAAGCATCTGGGAGTTCTTGGAAAAGAGCTCTCTTCGTTGGGTTTTCACCTGCTTGCCACTCGGGGAACTGCGGCGGCGCTGGAATCCGCCGGCATCGAGGCCCAAGCGGTATTCAAAGTGAACGAAGGCCGGCCCAACATTGTGGACCTGGTGAAAACTGGCAAGATCGATCTGGTAATCAACACGCCCCTGGGGCGTGAATCGTTCTACGATGAAAAATCGATCCGGCGCGCGGCGATCCGTTACAACATACCGTGTATCACTACTCTTGCCGCGGCGCATGCAGCCGCGCGCGGAATTCGCGCGCTTCTCGAGCAGGGAACGGAAGTCGCTGCATTGCAGGATTTACATCGCGGACAGGCCGCCGCTTCCGGCGTGCCTGCGTCGGGAGATTGAGCCGTGATATTTTCCGGAGTTTTCGCCGCTTTAACCACGCCTTACGCGCAGGACGGGTCGGTTTCTCTTCCTGACCTAAAGCACAACGTTCAGCGCTACAACGAGACGGAGCTGGCGGGCTATGTCGCGCTAGGTTCAACGGGAGAATCCGTGCTGCTCACTCGAGCAGAGATGGACGGAATTCTTATCACGGTAAAGGAAGCGGCGACGAAAGGGAAAAAGCTGCTCGCCGGCGCCGGCGCGGAATCAACAGCAGAAACGATTGAACGCACGAAGCGGGCGGCAGAGCTGGGTTATGACGCGGCGCTGGTGAAGACGCCGCACTACTACAAACCCGCGTACAAGCCGGAAGTGCTTATCGCGCATTACCGGCGCGTGGCAGACGAATCTCCTATTCCCGTTATGCTCTATTCGATTCCGCAATTCACCGGCATCGCGCTGGGAGTCGCGGAAGCAGCCGCTCTCGCCGAGCATCCCAACATCATTGGCATCAAAGACAGTTCTGGGAATGTGCAGGGCGTCGCGGAAATTGTAGCGGCAACGCCGCCTGCGTTTCAGGTCCTGGTTGGCGCCGCGGCCAGTGTATATCCGTCGCTGGTGATTGGTGCGCGAGGAGCTATTCTGGCGCTGGCGTGTGCGCTTCCGGAAAAGTGTGTGGCGGTGTTCGATTTGGTCCGCCAAGGCCGCCACGAAGAGGCGCGCGAACTGCAATCCATCCTGCTCCGCGCATCAAAGCTGATCGTTTCCGAGATGGGTATTGCCGGCGTAAAGTTCGCCATGGACCAGCGTGGATACCGCGGGGGCGTGCCGCGTTTGCCCCTAGTTCCCCTGCACCAAGAACAAAAGAAACGTCTTAACGACTTCCTCGCAAGCCTGGAACCGGCTGCGGTCAGGGCCTAATTCAGCATGAGCCAACAGAATTGATGAGACGTTTTGCCGCGAGTATCATCTAAGGGCTCATGGATTGTCACGTCCTCGCCTTTCGTCAGCTTCCGCATCAACCGAAGGTCTTTCTTGAATATCTGGATCACTTTGAAAAAGTGAAGTCATTTTACTTTCATCCGCCGGCCATGCCGGCGGTGACGCGCGCGGCTCGGAAATTGGACTATCCAGGCGAGCGAAGGGCAGAAGTAACTTCCATTCTTCGCAAACAGAACGTCGATCTCGGGGCGGGAGCGGAAACGCTGTCCAACCTGGACCGGCTTGAGAAAGGCGCAGTCGCTGTCGTTTCCGGACAGCAGGTGGGGCTATTCAGCGGGCCGGCTTATTCCGTTTATAAGGCGCTGACGGCCGTTCAGATCGCCGAGGAGTTGACGCGCGGCGGAATTCCAGCGGTGCCGATTTTCTGGATGGCCACGGAAGATCACGATCTCGACGAAGTCCGTCACGCAACATGCTTCGACCAGGGAAAACTGGTCCGTTTTGAATTGCCGCTTGTCGCGGAAACGGGACGGCCTGTAGGAAGGATTCCGCTCGGTGCACAGATCGAGCCTCTTGTGCAAGAAGCGGCGGAATTGCTTGCGAAGCAAGGCAGCGACCTGCTCGCGCAATACCTGATCGAAAGCTATCGGCCGGAAGAAACGTACGGCAGCGCTTTCGGCAAACTATTCGCGCGCCTGTTTGCGCAGCACGGGTTGATCCTGATGGACCCGCTCGATACCGGCCTCCACAAAGTTGCAGCGCCGCTTTACCAGCACGCGCTTGCGGAGCGCGACGCATTGAACGAAAAATTACTGCAGCGCGGAAAGGATTTGGACCGCGCGGGATTTGATGCTCAGGTCAAAGTGACGTCGCGGAGTACATTATTGTTTCATCTGGCCGGTGGCGTGCGGCAGGTTATCACGGCGAGCACCGGAAAATTTCAGGCCGGCGAGAAAACCTGGGCGCGGGACGAACTGGTGCACATGACGCACACGGAGCCGGAGAACTTCAGCCCCAATGCCCTCTTCCGGCCGGTGGTGCAGGATTATCTGCTTCCCACCGCCGCGTATATTGCAGGGCCGGCGGAGATCTCTTATTTTGCGCAGTCGGAAGTTGTGTACCGGCATCTACTCGGACGGATGCCGGTGATGCTGCCACGCGCGGGATTCACGCTGGTTGACGCGAAGGCCAAGAAACTTCTACGCCGGTATGGGCTGAGCGTTGAAGATGCTTGGGCGGGATCGCAAGGCTTGCGGCACAAAATGGAGCGTCAGTCGGTCCCCGGGTCTCTGTCGAAAAACTTTGACCGCAACCAGAAACAGATCGCGAAGATGTTAGCGCAGCTCGGCAAGCAGATCGAGAAGCTCGATCCCACCTTGAAAGGCACCGTTGAGAGAGCGCGGAAGAGAATCGAATTTCACATCGACAAACTGCGCCGGAAAACGGGCCGGGCGCAGGACCAGAAGGCCGGGTTGATCTCGGGGCACGAGCGGTACCTGGAGTCGCTCCTGTATCCCCACAAAGCGCCGCAAGAGCGGGAATTGTGTCTGCTGCCGTTTCTGGCGCGATGGGGGGCTGGCGGGCTCGGCGAATTGCAAAAACGTTCCACGGGAAAGAAAATCGGGCATCACTTCATTATTCAGCTGCCTTAAGTCACGAACCGTTATCCATATTTCATTGCCTGCGTTAGAGAGGGGGCGGACTGAAGTCCGCCCTTACACAGAAACAGGAACGGCCTGCTCGTTCAGGAATGCTGCATGCTAGAATCCCGGCGCTGGGGGAGGGAATTCGGTGCAGACATTGAGCGTGAAAACTGATCGCCGGACGCAGCTTGTGGATGTGACGGCTCAAGTGCAAAAGGCGGTCGCTTCGTCCGGTGTCGCCACTGGCATTTGCTATTTGTATGTGCCGCATACGACGGCGGCGATCACTATCAATGAATGCGCGGATCCGGATGTTGCGCGCGACGTCGAAGGCGCGCTGGACCGGCTGATCCCTGCGACGGGGCCGTATCGCCACAGCGAGCGCAACTCGGACTCGCATGTGAAGGCGGTGCTTGTGGGAGCCAGTCAAATCGTCCCTGTGGAAGGTGGGAGACTGGTGCTTGGGCGCTGGCAAGGCGTTTTCTTTTGCGAGTTTGATGGTCCCCGCGAGCGGCGGCTGCAAGTGAAGGTTGTGGCTGATTGAGGGCGAAATTCAGCAAAGTATACTAGTTGGGAACCACCCTTCCCCCCTGTGTTTTTTGTAAGTTTTTAGAATGAGCACTTCTAGAAGTGTTGATTCTAAAGGGACTTACATTGCACCAAAATTGTGCAAGATTGGGCTTTTTCACAAGTGTTCATTCTAAAGGGTTTAAGTTGTTTAGAATCAACACTGTAGAACTCGCGGAAGTGTTGATTTCTAAATGACTTGAATTGCACCAAAATTGTGCAGAATCGGTGCCCTTCTCGCAACGGCGGACCCCTAAGAGGATTAGCCGCTCAGGAGGTAAGCCAAAATGTCAGCTATGGCGAAGGAACAAACGGGATGAGCTGGGACACACTTCCTCGCTCAGAGGGGGCCGCAGGAATACCTACGTAACTAAGTATCATAACAAATCTCTTCCCGTCAAGTGGATTTTGATAATGCTCGCGGGGCCAAACTCCGGCATCTTGACTTGCGGGTGCGTGATCGCGACGGGTTTGCTACACGCGAACATCTAGAGGGTAAGAGTAGACTCCCAATCGTCAATGAAGCGGAGGTGGTATTTTGCGCCGGGCCATTCTTCTTCTTGCGACAAAATTCTAGGAGGCGTGGAATCATTCACGGGTGACTCAGTTCTCTGGACCTTGATTGCGACGAAGACGTTGTCTTCCATCACCAAGTAGCGCGGGCCAGTCCGAGTGTCTTGATCCCAGGCAAGTCGATGAATTTTCAGAGTAACCTGCATTTCCCCGTTATCCGAGTCGTCGTCGATGAAGTAGGAACAGTCCTGTTCCTCTCCGTCATCGTCATGCGTGGAGACTCTCACGTAAGTGCGTTCTTGGTCCTGCCAGTGTTGCCAAATCCAGGCGCTGGCCTCGGCGAGGACTGGTTCCGCGTCTTGACCGCGCACCTGAATAAATTCCCTGCGGCTCTTATAGTCTGTGGGGTCTGGTCTCGGGCGCATTAGGCTGTGATGTGCGCCTTGGAATTTTGTAGGTTTTTCCATCAAATTCGTACTCAATCGTTGTACCGAGCGGAGCGTAACGATGACGGAACGGATGCTGCGCAGCCCATTGGTCCTTGTCTTCTGTAGCTCGACGTCATGAGCATTGTCCCGGAGCACCACTCGGTATCCCCCTTGCAATTTGCGAAGGACCCAGAAGGTACTTGTGTGCGCACCACGAGCAAAGTGAGCGCCCATATAACTACCAGGTCGGCCTCAGCCGGGCTCGATAGATGGACTTCCGACGCAGTAAACCAATCCGCAGGGATGCTCTCGACAGAGAGTTTCTGGTCTCGGGGGACATCCGCGATGCTTTGCTCACTAGCGAGAGCTTTCTTAGCAGATTCATCTAGGGGCACAGGGTGGTCAAACTTCTCTTCTTCACAACTGAACGAGGTTTGTTCTGCGAACTCGATCTTTTTTTCCTCCTGGGCAAGTGCTGCAGGAACGCAGAGACTGATAACAAGCAGGCTTGAAACAAACGACTTAGGCAGCAGGACACCAGCGAGATTCATGGACTGAATCCTTTCATCGGTACCCTGTTAGACAAGCATACCAGCGGAATCATGATCCAGAAACGACAACCCGAAATGATCGCGCCGATGGGAGAGGCCTGAGGTGAGTTGCGCTTCTGGCGAGGTTTGGGGCGGGGGTGTGCTAGAGTTTTTGGGAGATGAGGAAGCTGGGGATTTACGTGCAGGTGCCGTTCTGTCAGACGAAGTGTACGTATTGCAATTTTCATACGGGCGTGGTGGCGAGCAGCCGGTTTGCGCCGTATGTTGAGGCGGTTGGCCGGGAGATTCGGGGGCATCGGGGGTTGTTGAGGGGGGCTGGGGTGGATTGGCCTGGGCGTTTGGGGGGCGGCGTTCCCGGCAAGGTCGGGGCCGGTGCTGCCTCCCTACTTAGAAAGAGCGAGGCGCCGGGGGAGGTGGGCAGACGGCCCGCCTCAGAAGGCGGGCCCTACACAGAGAGCACTTTGGCTGTGGATACGGTTTACATTGGCGGGGGCACGCCTAGTCTGCTGGATCCCGTACATCTGCAAAACATTCTGGAGGCAATTCGGGCTGCGTTTGGCGAGCGGCCCACCTCGGAAGGCGGGCCCTACACGGGGGAATTTGAAGAGGTGACGCTGGAGGCGGATCCGGAGACGATTGAGGCGGGGAAAGCGGCGGCGTGGGTGCGGGCGGGAATCAACCGGGTGAGTTTTGGGTTGCAATCGTTTTCGGATAAGGAACTGGTGGCGGCGGGGCGGATGCACCGGCGGGCGGATATTTACCGGGCGGTGCCGATTCTGCGCGAGGCGGGGATCCGGAACATCAGCTTTGATTTGATTGCGGGTTTGCCGCACCAGACGAGGGAAAGCTGGCGGCAATCTTTGGATGAATTGGCTGGGATGACGCCGGAGCATGTCTCGGTTTATTTGCTGGAGATCGATGAAGGCAGTCGGCTGGGCAAGGAGTTGTTGTTAGGTGGCGCGAAGTATAGCGCTGGGGCCGTGCCGAGCGAAGACGAAATGGCGGACTATTACGAAATGGCGCAGGAGGTATTGCGGGCGGCGGGCTATCGCCACTATGAGATTTCGAATTGGGCTAAGCCGGGGTTCGAATCGAAGCACAATCTGAAATATTGGCGGCGGGAGCCATACTTAGGATTTGGGGCGGGGGCGCATTCGTTTTCGGGGACGGAGCGATGGGCGAATGCGCATGATGCGGCGGCTTATGTGACGACGGTGCGAGGAGGACGATTGCCGGTCGAGCAGCATGAAATACTGACGGCGGAGCGCGCGCTGGAAGAAGAATTGTTTCTTGGCTTGCGGCAGCTTGATGGAATCGATCTTGCGCGAATCGAACGGGACTATGGCGTTAGGCTGTCTGGGCGATTCGATCCTCTGGCGTCGGCTGGTTTGGTGGAGCGAGAGGGCAGCATGGTGCGGCTGGCGCCAAAGAGACTAAGCGTTTCGAATGAGGTGTTTGTGGAGTTGATGAAGTAAGACTTGGAATGGGTAGACTTGGGTAGAGGTTGAACTAGGCTTCTAACACAGAAGACGCAGAGAGCACAGAGTCCACGGAGAAGAGAAGAATATGAGCGACACGGTGGCGAAGGGGAATCAGCGGGTGGATCCGGATCAGTTTGCGGAGGCGGGGATGATTTCGGGGGCTGTGGTTGATCTGCGGAGCGATACGGTGACGCGGCCGACGGCGGAGATGCGGCGGGCGATGGCGGAGGCGGAGGTCGGGGATGACGTATACGGCGAAGACCCGACGGTCAACCGATTGGAGCGGCGCGCGGCGGAGATTTTTGGGAAAGAGGCGGCGCTGTTTGTGCCCACGGGTTGCATGGGGAACCTCATTGCCATCAAGGTGTGGACTCATCACGGCGACGAAGTGATTTGCGAAGAGCGCAGCCACGTGAATTTGTATGAGTTGGCCTCGATGTCGGCAATTGCCGGCTGCATGCCGCGAGTGGCTCGGGGAGAAGATGGGATTTTGACCTGGAAACAGATTGAGGCGGTCGTCCGGCCGAAGATTTATTACGATTCGCAGACTGCGCTGGTGTGCCTGGAAAACACGAGCAACATGGCGGGAGGGACTGTGTATCCGACGGCGCAGGTTGCGGACATCTGCGACTACGCGCATGCCGCAGGTCTGAGAGTGCACCTGGATGGTGCGCGGATTTTTAATGCGGCGACGGCGCTCGGAGATAATGTCGCGCAGATGACGCGAAAAGTGGATTCGGTGATGTTCTGTTTGTCCAAGGGACTTGGCGCGCCCGTGGGATCGATGATTGCGGGGACGAAAGCGTTCATCGAAAAGGGCCGGGTCTACCGGAAGATGTTCGGGGGAGGCCTGCGTCAGGCGGGCGTAATTGCAGCGGCGGGCTTGATTGCACTGGAAAAATCTCCGGCGCGGCTGCACGTCGATCAAGAAAATGCCAAGCGGCTGGCGGAAGGCATCGCGGCCATCCCGGGGCTGACGATCGATCCGAAGAAGGTTCGATCGAACATCGTAATTTTTGATTGTTCGAAAACCGGGAAAACCGGCGCGGAGCTATGCGATGCGCTTCATCCCTTCGGAGTGTGGGCGCAGGATACGGGGCTGCATTCGGTGCGGTTTGTTACGCATTGTGATGTGGACCGGGCAGGGATCGAGAGAGCGATCGTTCTGCTGCAGGATGTCGTTGCCAAGACGCAGAAGGCGGGCGCATGAGAGGAAGACGAGTGAAGCGGCTGGTTCATTTTGTTTGCGCAGTTGCAGTTTTGGTTTTTGCTCAGGGATCGGCGGCAGGACAGTCGACGGCCGAAACAGAGCCAGGGAAGAAAGCTTCCGTAACGACAGCGGAGGCGCAGAAATTTATCGAGGACGCGGAGCAGCGTTTGTTTGACCTGGAGGTGAAGGCTTCGCGGGCCGCGTGGGTGCAGGAGAATTTCATTACAGACGACACGGAGCAGATCGCCGCGGAGGCGGGCGAGGCGCTGAATACCGCGAGCACGAAGTACGCGAAAGAGGCGCACCGTTTTGATGGGTTGCAATTATCGCCGGAGCTGGCGCGGAAACGACTGTTATTGGAATTGGCGGCGGGTTTTCCGGCGCCGGATGATCCGAAGGCACAGAAAGAGCTGGCGCAGATCCAGGCATCGCTGGAGGGGGACTATGGAAAAGGGAAATGGTGTCCAGAAGGAGAGAAGGAAAAGTGCCTGGACGTGACAGTAATCGAAAAGGTCATGGCAGAAAGCCGCGATCCGGAGGAGCTGAAGCGTGCGTGGACCGGGTGGCACGCGATTGGCGCTCCGATGCGTCAGCGGTACGTACGGATGGTGGAGCTGGGAAATGAGGGGGCGCGACAGTTGGGATATGCGGACGTGGGGGCGCTGTGGCGTTCGAATTACGACATGCCGCCGGATGCGTTTGCGAAGGAAGAGGACCGGCTGTGGGAGCAATTAAGGCCGTTGTATTTGTCGCTGCATGCGTACGTGCGAGGTCAGCTGCGGAAAAAATATGGGAATGCGCTGGTGCCGGAGCGCGGACCGATTCCGGCTCAGCTGCTGGGAAATATCTGGAGCCAGGAGTGGAACAACGTCTATTCACTCATGGATTCGCCGAAGCCTCCGGCGAGCTATGACCTGACGAAGATTCTGACAGACCGGAAGACGGATCCGCGGGGGATGGTGAAATACGGAGAGAACTTCTTCATGTCGCTGGGGTTTGCGCCGCTGCCGAAGACGTTTTGGGAGAGATCGCTATTCACGAAACCAGCGGATCGCGACGTGGTTTGTCATGCGAGCGCGTGGGACGTGGATTCGAAATTCGATTTGCGCGTCAAGATGTGCATTCAGATCCGGGAGGAAGACTTCGGCGTGATTCACCACGAACTGGGGCACAATTTTTATCAACGCGCGTACAATACACAGCCACCGCTTTTCCAGAGCAGCGCCAATGACGGATTTCACGAGGCTGTTGGAGATACGATCGCGCTTTCCGTCACGCCGGAATATTTGAAGCAGATTGGATTGATTGAGGTGGTGCCGCCGTCATCGGGCGATACGGATTACCTGCTGCAGCAGGCGCTGGAGAAAGTGGCGTTCCTGCCTTTCGGCTTGCTGGTGGACAAATGGCGGTGGGAAGTGTTTGCCGGCCAGGTGAAGCCGCAGGACTACAATAAAGCGTGGTGGGAATTGCGGCGGAAGTATCAGGGAATTGTGCCGCCGGTGGAACGCACGGAGGCGGATTTTGATGCGGGGGCAAAATACCACGTGCCGGGAAACGTTCCGTACGCGCGCTACTTCCTGGCGCGCATCCTGCAATTTCAGTTTCAAAGGGCACTTTGCCATGAAGCGGGATTCAACGGTCCATTGCACCGGTGCTCGATTTATGGAAACAAGGTGGCTGGGGAGAAGTTAAACAAGATGCTGGCGATGGGGCAGAGCAAGCCGTGGCCGGAAGCTCTGGAAACGTTGACAGGTGATAAGCAGATGGACGCTTCGGCGCTGGCGGATTATTTTGCGCCGCTCAAGGCGTGGCTTGACGAACAGAACAAGGCCAACCATTACCCGGTGGGCTGGTAGCCGCACTCGTGTAAAGTATTCGTATAAGAACAACTTTGATTGGGTATAGGGAAAGCCGCTAGTCTACCGAGGAGACCGTGGAATTCGGCTTCACCGAAGAGCAGCAGCACCTTCGCCGCAGTGTGCGGGAATTCGCCGAGGGCGAAATCGCTCCGCACGTGATGGAGTGGGACGAAGCGTCGCATTTTCCGATAGAGATCATGCCTAAGCTGGGAGAGATGGGGCTGCTCGGCGTTATTTTTCCGGAACAGTATGGCGGCGCGGGGCTGGG
>WNFP01008530.1_pt1 | contig 14154 bp, 12 predicted proteins | sample 5400201 | NCBI WGS metagenome assembly WNFP01 (sample SAMN13153355, study PRJNA577476) | soil metagenome | isolation source: 115 cm saprolite under Madrone tree | place: USA:California | collected 2016-06-14
TGTCGGTGGCACAGAAACAAAACCAGGTGGATTCGAGGTGCTCTCCGACGAGGATTGGCAAAGAATACTGGAGGTCAACCTGCTCGCCGCCGTTCGCCTTGACCGCGCTTTCATTCCCGGCATGATCGAACGCAAGTCAGGAGTCGTCATTCATATCTCTTCCATCGCTCATCGTCTACCGTTCTCCAATTCGACTCTCGCCTACGCGGCGGCCAAGGGAGCCCTTACTACTTACAGCAAGGGTCTCGCAAAGGGTGTTGCTCCGAAGGGAGTGCGAGTAACGATGATTTCGCCCGGTTTCATCGAGACCTCAGGCGCACAGGGAATGATCGCCGACATTTCAAGAGGCAGCGGCATCAGCGAGGACGCTGCACGTCAACGGATTATGGACATGCTCGGAGGCATTCCCATCGGCCGGCCAGGCCGACCCGAGGAAGTGGCGGAGCTGGTAGCCTTCCTCGCCTCAGACCGAGGCGCGTTTATCAGCGGGGCTGATTACATTATCGACGGTGGCACGATGCCCACGACTTGATGCCTTCGTATCAAGGGCGGCAGATTAGCTCGGTAGGCTTGCGGATGTTTTCCCGTAGCTGCTCCGGCCGAACCGTAGCGACGCGGAAGTAATCCAGATGTAGCCAGCCTGGGGCGTCTGGGCAACGTTGCCGACGCAGAAGATGCGGTTCAAGACGCTTTGCTCTCAGCCTTGACACACGTTGACCAGTTCAAAGGACGAGCGCAGATGTCTACCTGGCTCACAACGATCGTCATTAACTCCGCTCGCATGAAGTTGCCCCCGTCGTTTATCCCAGGTGTAAGTCGCTCTAGATGAACCCGTGGGGCGAGCAGAATCTTTCCTTGGCCAAGACGCTGTCGGATACCCGACCGGATCCTGAAGAGGCACATCGCAAGCGACAAATTGCGAAAAGGGCTGGCTCATGCCACTTCGCGGCTCTCCTCCACTTGCTATAAGCCGCTTGGATAAGCGTGTTCAGCGCCGATTTGATGTAATCCTGAGGAACACAGCTAAAGAGGATGATGTAAGATTCTTCCAATTCGGAGCCTCTTTCCCCATGGTGCCTTTTTTGATCTTTCTTGTGATTCTAAGCTTGTTGGTTGTCCTGCTGAGTGGCTGGCGCCGAGATCGAAGACTTCTGGGCGAAGCGCGCAGCGCCTTGCAAGTTCGGGGCGCTGAGCGAACGAACGAACTGGCGAAGGCCAATGAGGATTTGAAACGGGCCCAGGCAGAGTTGCAAAGACGATGGCAGTACCTGGCAGAGGCTCAGCGTCTAAGTCATTCGGGAACTTTCGGATGGAAAGTCCGCAGTGGTGAGCTCGTTTGGTCGGACGAAACCTACAGAATTCTGGGCTTCACGCGAGAAACGAATCCTACGCTCGATCTGGTGTTCGAGAGAATTCACCCCGATGATCGTGAACGCATGCAGCAGATCAGAGATCGTGCCACGCAGAACGGCATGGATCTGGATATCGAGCATCGAATTCTCCTCCCCGAGGGTGTCATCAAGTATGTCCATGCGGTTGCGCATGCCGGAAAAGATAGCTCCGGCAATCTCGAGTACATGGGCGTCGTTACCGATATCACTGAACGCAAACGCGCCGAGGAAGAGCACCAGGCCCTCTCTCGCAACTTACAGGAAAGCAAAGTCAGGCTGGAAGAAGCCCAACGCGTTGCCCACATGGGCCACTATTATTGGGATCTCATCGCGAATCGCGTGATCTGGTCTGACGAACTCTATCGCATTTACGGCCTGACTCCGCGAGAAGGTCCCATTGACATGGCGATGGTTGGCGAAATGATCCACCCTGACGATCGAGAACATGTTTTTGGGGCGGCGGAAGAGGCCGTTGGTAGCGGCGTGCACACGGAGGCGGAGCATCGTGTTGTTCGTCCCAACGGCGAAGTGCGTACTGTCCAGGGCCTCGGCACGGTAAAGAGAGACGCATCAGGGCGAGCGTATGAGATGTTTGGCACGGTCCAGGACATTACTGACCGCAAGCGCGCAGAGGAAGACCGCCAGGCCTTGTCTCGCGACCTGCAGGAAAGCAAAGCCTGGCTTGAGGAAGCCCAACGCGTCGCCCATGTCGGCTACTGGGTATGGGATCTTGAGACGAACCACCTGATCTGGTCGGACGAAACCTACCGCATCTTTGGGCTGATGCCACAGGATGGCCTCATTGACTTAGACAAGGTACGTGAAATGATCCACCCTGATGATCGAGAGGCTGTATTTCGGACGGCAGAGGAGGCCATTCGTTCTGGAGAGCGCTCTGATTGTGAACATCGGCTCCTTCGTCCCAACGGGGAAATGAGGATCGTACACAGCCTGGGCGATTTGAAAAAAGACTTATCGGGACGACCCTACCAAATGTTCGGCACCACCCAGGACATCACCGATCGCAAGCGCGCAGAGGAGACCCTGCAGCGAAGCCAGTTTTACCTGAGCGAAGGGCAGCGCCTAGCTCACATCGGCAGTTGGGCGACAAATTTTGCCACAGGGCAAATTATTCATATATCGGATGAAACGTTTCGCTTATATGGCTTCGATCCACGTCGAGGTCCTGTTCCATACGAACGTTTTTACGCGACCATTCACCCAGAAGACGAACCGGCTGTGAGTGCAACTCTTGAGAATGCAATCCGCACCAGAACGGATTATGACCACGAATTCCGGATTTGTCTTCCCGACGGCAGCATCAGATTCCATCGTGCCATAGGACATCGCAGTCCATCTGGAGAAATCGGGGAGTACGTCGGTATCACTATGGACATAACCGAGCTAAAGCGCGCCGAAGAAGAGCGCGAAAAATTGCGGCAGCTGGAGGCGGATCTCGCGCACATCAATCGCGTGAACATGATGGGAGAACTGGCCGCCGCGCTGGCGCACGAAATCAAGCAGCCCATTGCCGCTTCGATCACGAGCGCCAACGCGCTTTTGCGATGGCTTGCTCATGATCCTCCGGACCTGGAAAGAGCGCGGGCAGCAGCAACGAGGATCGAGCAGGACGGGAACCGAGCGGCTGATGTCATCAACCGTTTGCGGTCCTTCTACAAGAAAGGCCCGCCTCCCGAACGCGAGATCGTTGATGTCAAAGACATCATTCGAGAAATGACCGTTCTGCTTGAGGACGAAGCCCTTCGACACTCCGTAACTATTCGCTTTGAACTCGACGAAGATGTGCCTGATATCCTGGCTGACCGGGTGCAACTCCAACAGGTTTTCATGAACCTGATGCTGAATGCGATTGAGGCCATGAAAGACACGGGCGGCGAATTGACGATCAAGTTGGGACTGAACCGGGAGGGGCAGCTGCTCATTTCGATGAGCGATACCGGCGTAGGATTGCCGGCGGAAAATACTGAACGGATTTTTGATGCGTTCCATACAACCAAGCCTCAGGGGACGGGCATGGGTTTGGCTATTACCCGCTCGATCGTGGAGTCTCTTGGAGGACGAATCTGGGCCACGAACAATAATGAGGGGCCGGGTGCAACCTTCCATTTCACTCTCCCCGAAGCTGAGACGCACGCATGAAATCCGGGGACGTTCCACAGCCTTCATCGTCGACGATGACCGCGGCATGCGTCAGGCGATCTAGGATCTCGTAGAGTCAGTTGGCCTCCGCGCCGAGGCTTTTGCAACTGGTCAGGAGTTTCTTAGGAAGCAACTCACTGGTGGCCCGGAATGCTTAATAAGCAGATTGCCTCAGAACTCGGAACCAGCAAGGCCACAGTCAAAATTCACCCGGGGTCACGTCATGCAGAAGATGGAGGCGGATCGTTAGTGGAGTTGGTCCGTATAGCCGATAAGCTCAAAACTCTCTTCTCGTAAAATAGTTTCGCCCGCCTTTTAGCCGGTCCGGTTATTCCCTTCGCTGTTCACTTCTAATCGACTACCACCTAAGTGGTAGTTGGCGTGACGAAGGTCTGATTGTGCCCGTTTTGTGACGGCTCTACTCTTCTCCCAATGAATATCGAGCACAACAGTCATGAGTGCAGTGGGCACAGCAGTGAAGTGATCAAGCTGCGCGCGACACAGTGAATGAGGTTATTACTTGAAAGGACTTGAAGACAGTTCAACCAACATCGAAATTGCAGTGGATCACAGTGGCGCAGACGCCATCGTCCGCTTGAAGGGCCGCATTGACGTGGAATCCTCGCCAGACGTTCGGGACCGCTTGCGAGCCATCCTTTTGAACGATCCACCGCCTCATGTGGTGTCCGTGGATTTAGGTGGCGTCACATCCATCGAAGCGTCTGGGATTGCGACCTTGATCGAGGCCCTTAAAGTGGCAAGGCATAGAGGGATTCGATTCCAGTTGCAGGGCCATGGTTCTGTGCTCCAGTTATTCGAGTCTGCAGGGCTGCTGGCGCTGTTCGACAAAAGTTCGGACGGAAATGGAGTGTCTTGATGGCAAACATTCTCGAAAACGTAGGCGAGCGAACAATCGAACACCTCGACTATGTTGGAAGTCTGAACATTCAGTGGTGGGCCACGGTGCGGGCAATGACACAGGCGCTTCCTTTTGTCGGGAACCGTTATCGCTGGAAGGCTGCTGTGAAGCAAATGCTGGAAATCGGCGTCGATGCGATTCCGATGGTTTCTTTGATGGCCATTTGCACTGGATTCATCTTTGCCATGCAAGGGGCATCGGAACTGCGCCGTTTTGGAGCGCTCCGCTACGTCGTTGACTTGGTCGCGGTCGGCTTCACGCGCGAACTTGGCCCGCTGATGACGGCGATTGCCGTAAGTGGCCGGTCCGGTTCCGCCTTCGCGGCAGAGATTGGGACAATGAAAGTGACCGAGGAACTCGATTCCCTCCGCGTCATGGCTCTTGAGCCGCTTGAGTTTGTGCTCGCACCAAAGTATCTGGCGGCATTGATTTCGGTCCCTTGCCTGAGCGTCATTTCAAATGTCTGCGGCATCCTGGCCGGCGGATTGTTCATGTTTTTCAGCACCCACCTGTCGCCCGCCCTGTACCTCCGCTATGTGTTTGGCGCAATCGAATTGCGCGACGTGGTGATGGGGATGATCAAGAGCGTGGTTTTCGGGACCATTATTGCCCAGGTTGGGTGTCTCGAAGGGTTTCGTGTCCACGGAGGCCCTGATTCGGTCGGTCGCTCGACTACCAGTGCTGTCGTCAAGTCGACTTTCCTGGTCATCATTGCGGACGCGATTTTCACGGCGATTTTTTACCTCACAGCGAAACGATGATGCCCATTATTTCAATCCGCGATCTTGTGGTGGAGTACGACGGCCGCAGAGTGCTCAATGGGCTCAATCTCGACATCGAGCATGGAGAAACCATGGTGTTGCTGGGGGGAAGCGGCTGCGGAAAGAGCACGTTGTTGCGCCACATCATCGGGTTGGAGAAGCCCAAGTCCGGCAGCGTGTGCGTGAAAGGAATGGATATTACGCATTGTTCAAAGTTCGAGTTGAAGAAGATACGCCGGTCGATCGGAGTCGCCTTCCAAAGCGCGGCATTGTTCAACTCGTTAAACATCGAAGACAACGTCGCTTTACCCTTGCGGGAACACACACGTCTTGTGCCTTCCATCATTGAACTCGTGGTGTGGATGAAGCTGGCCGCAGTTGGTCTTGCGGACCATGGCAAGTTGCTTCCTCAGGAACTTTCCGGCGGTATGAAGAAGCGTGCCGCGGTCGCGCGCGCGATCGCGCTCGGTCCTGAAATCCTCGTGCTCGATGAACCATCGGCGGGGCTTGACCCCATTGTTGCCGCGGAACTCGATGAACTGATTCTGCTCCTCAAGCGCACCTTCCACATGACCGTCATCGTTGTTACACACGAACTACCAAGCGCGTTCCTCATCGCGGACCGCATTGCCATGCTCTATCAGGGTTCCTTTAGCTCAATCGGCACAAAAGACGAAATTAAAGCGAGCCAGAAGCCACGTGTTCGCCAGTTTCTTGACCGCGTACCTGAAGACATTGTGAGAGCACCGGTCACCGAACACTTCGCGAGATATCTGAACGCGCCGGAGGAACATCAGTGAGCACAGAAGCCAAAGTCGGAGCCTTTGTCCTGGGGGCCTTCGCGGTCCTCGCATTCACGGTCATCCGCCTGCTCAACGCGCAGCTCAGCGGACACACCGCTCCATATCACACATATCTTCATTACGCGGGCGGCCTGGAGCCGGGCGCACAGGTTCTATTCGGCGGAATCAATGTAGGAAAAGTGACGGCGGTACGGCCCGCCGCCTCGGACCCTACCAAGATTGAGATCCTGCTGGACGTGAAGGAAGACATTCCGCTGAACGAGAAATCTGTAGCCAAGCTGGGGTTCGTCAGTGTCATGAGTGGCGCCGCGCTGTCGGTTACAACGGGCAGCAACGAGGCCCGGCGGCTTCCGCCGGGTTCGGTGATTCCGTCGCAGGAGGCTGCGAGCCTGGACGCGATCACCGACAAGATGGCGGGTGCGGCGGACAACGCAAACGAATTAGTTACCGAGGTGCGCAGCGAACTGCAAGGGGTCAGCGGAGATGCGCGCACTTTGCTAGCAAACCTGAATACGGTGGCCGGCAAAACCAATCAGCAGAAGATCCAGGCCGCACTGGATAACGTCGACGCAATGCTTACGGCGGAACGGCCAAAGATCGACCGTCTTACCGATCAGTTGAATACGCTGAGTCAGCACGCTGATCAAGCCATTCAAAACTTAAACGGTACGGTCAGCGATGTGCGCCAGCCAATCGGTGAAGACCTCGTTCAACTGCAGAGCACTTTGCTCCAAACCAAGCAACTACTGGCAGACATGCAAGTGATGGTGCGGGCGAATGACTACAAGATTAACGACACAATCGAAAACCTGCGTTTGGCAACGGACAATCTGGGCCAGTTGACCGACTCGGTGAAACAACGTCCGTGGAGTTTGATTCGGATCAAGCAACCTGAAGACCGGCAGGTGCCGAAATAAATTGTTCGAATTGAGGAATAAGCGTCTTTCGCAGCGGCGGAGAATAAACATGAAGCGATTTCGCATCACGATCTTCCTTACGCTTTCTAGTCTGATCATCCTGGCCGGGTGTTCAGGCAAGATGCGCAACCCAAGCTACTACACGCTCAATCTTCCAGCTCCACCTGATCCGCCAGCGCCTGAGAACGCCAAAGCAACAGTCGCGATCCGTGAGTTCAGTGCGCCTGCCTACCTACGCCGTGGAGCGATTGTATTTAAGACCTCTCCCGAGTCGGTCGGTTTCTATGTATACCACCGCTGGGCGATTGATCCGTGTGAGTTTGTTACCGACTCTATGAGAGATCGCCTCGGCGCCACCGGGCTCTTTGCACACGTGAAGCGTCACGACGGTCGACCCGGCGCCGAGTACCTGGTTAGCGGACGCTTGGAAAAGCTCGAGGAAATTGACTACGAAGGTGGCGTCAAGGTTGAGGTGGCAATCTCGGCCCAGATGATCAGGTTTGATACCGGTGAGACTGTTTGGAGTAAAGCGGTTTCGAAAGTCGGCAATGTCGACAAGAGGGATGTTCCCGACGTGGTGTCAGCAATGAGCAGCACGATGGACCGCGCTATACAGGAGTTGCTCGCTCCGCTGTCTGTCGAGGTGGCTCGGTCCGCGGCGCGCTTAAAGCCGAACTAGGAACGCAGTAACAAGCGCGCATTCGCAAGTTTCGAACCAAAGGGTTCGGAACCGGTAGGTCGATCGCGAGCGCGGTGGATTGGGCCGAAGAACTCAAGCGTGAAAGGATGCCCGAAATGAAGGCGCTAGTGGTTAACGCACTCGGTCAAGGATTCGATTTAGAGGACGTTCAAATTGCCACACCGATAGGACGCGAAGTTCTCATCAATGTACAGGCATCTGGTCTGTGTCACACCGACCTGCTATTCGCGACTCACGATATCGTCCCTACGCCAGCGGTACTTGGTCACGAGGTTGCAGGGATCGTGGCTGAAGTGGGTCCGGATGTCACGGGACTCCATGTCGGAGATCACGTCGTGGGTTCTCTAGCTCAGTCGTGCGGAGCGTGCGCTCGATGTCTGTCTGGCCGCTCCTTCCAGTGCAAATATCCGGAGTCGACGCTGCGGCGACCGGCTGATCCCCCGCGTTTGAGTCGCAACGGCATCGCCCTGTTCCAGTGCTATGGGCTGGGCGGTTTTGCCGAACGCGCGCTCATCCCTCATCCACGAAAACCAACTCGCCGTTGTGCCCAAGGAGCTTCCGTTCCCCCAAGCGGCGCTGCTTGGCTGCGGTGTTGTAACGGGCGCAGGCTCCGTCTTGAACACCGCCAACGTTAGCGCCGGCGACACGGTCGTGATCTTCGGTGCTGGAGGGGTTGGGCTCAATGCCGTCAGTGGGGCGCGCATCGCCGGTGCGGCGAGGATCATCGTCATCGACATCCATCCGAAGCGACTCGACGAGGCCAGACGATTCGGTGCGACTGATGTCATCGACTCTACGAAAACCAAGCCTGTGGAGGCCGTCCGCAGTCTTATTCCGGAAGGAGCCGATCACGTGTTTGACTTCGTGGGGCTGAACTCGGTGGCCGAGCATGGGCTCGCGATGCTCACCGTCGGCGGTGGACTTTACCTGGTCGGAGTTGCGAGTCCCGATGTCGAGTTTGGAGTGAATATCTTTGACGCGATTGGGGGGCAGAAGCACGTTCATGGCGTGAACTTCGGCTCAACCAGTGCCAAGCGCGACATCCCAATCTACGCAGAACTGTACCTGCAAGGCCGGATGAATCTGGATGATCTTGTTTCGAAAAAGATCTCGCTGCGCGACGTGAACGAAGGTTACGCGGCGCTAAAGGACGGCTCGCTCACGCGCGTCGTCATCGCTTCGTTCTGACTGAAATACACATACCAAGGAGAAGCGCGATGGCAACTCTTACAGAGAAAGACACGATTACAACGATTACGACGCACTACATTGACGGTGCATTCATTGAGTCTCATGGCCGCGAGGTCATGGACATCATCAAACCGGCCAACGGGCAAGCGATCGCCCGCGCTACGCTGGGAGACGAGGAAGATACGCGGCGTGCTATTGCCGCGGCCAAGCGCGCGTTCGCCAGTTTCGGACAAACGACGAAGGACGAGCGCTTGCGTTACTTGCGCCAGTTACACAAAGCTGTCTCAGAACACATCGACGATTTGACGGCCGTGATGATTGAGGAGTACGGCGGGGTCGCCCGGTTCGCCCGGCTGATTGTCGAGTCGGGTATCAACGCCTTCGCCGCGGCCGAGAAGGCCCTTCAAGAGCTGCCGTTGAGAGAAAACTGGGGCAAGACGACGGTCACGCTGGAGCCGGTTGGAGTCGCCGGCCTGATTACAGCATGGAACGCGAACGCTCTGTTTATTTGCCTCAAGCTAGCGTCGGCCATCGCGGCTGGTTGTACGGTCGTGCTCAAGCCGAGCGAAATGAGCTCGCTGCAGACCCGCGCAATGGTTGATGCCCTGAATGAGGCCGGGCTGCCAAAAGGTGTCTTCAATGTGGTGACAGGTCTCGGTACTGTCGTCGGCGCTGAGATGGTGCGCAATCCCGATGTGGCAAAGATATCGTTCACCGGTTCAGTTGCCGTCGGAGAACAGATCATGCGCGACGGCGCAGCGACGATGAAGCGGGTCACGCTCGAACTGGGTGGAAAGTCCCCCACAATCCTGCTGGATGACGCCGTGCTCAACAAGGCCATCCCGGCGGCTCTTATCCTGGCCTTCTTGAACAGTGGTCAAGCTTGCGCCGCAGGAACGCGGCTTCTCGTGCCCAGGAGCCGACTCAACGAGGTAAAGCGGGCGATACAAGATGAGATGCGTAACTACACCGTCGGCGATCCCGCCGACCCCAACATCATGGTTGGGCCGATGGTGTCGCAAAAACAGTATGAGCGCGTGGAATCTTACATTCGCAAAGGCATCGAAGAAGGCGCGGAGGTACTGGTCGGCGGAGAGGGTCGCCCGAAAGGTCTCGACGCCGGCTTCTTTGTGAAGCCCACGGTGTTTGTCAATGTGAAGAACAACATGACGATCGCCCAGGAAGAGATTTTTGGCCCGGTGCTCAGTGTGATCGCCTACGATTCCGAGGACGAAGCGATCCGCATTGCCAACGACTCCAAATACGGCCTTCACTCGGCAGTCATGGGCACCGACCTCGAGCGCGCACGCCGCGTGGCTTCTCAGCTGCGCGCAGGCCGCGTCGTGATCAATAACATGACCGACGATCCGCAGGCGCCTTGGGGCGGATTTAAATACTCAGGCGTCGGCCGCGAATATGGCAGGTATGGAATTGAAGCATTTCTTGAGCCAAAGGCCATCCTTGAGTGACCGCTCTTTGGCTTGCGTGCGCGAATTGAACAAAGAGGTCGAGAGGAGATTTTTATGAGCACATCCATAGATACCAGCCGACTCAATGAAATCAAGCAACCGAAGCCGCTGCCGCCCCCGAAGAGCGACTTCTATGAATTGGCTGAGACGCTGCCGGCAGAGGAACTGGCAGTTCTGAAACAAGTGCGAGCGTTCATGGAGAAGAACGTCGCGCCCATCCTCACCAAATATTGGGTCGAAGATGCATTTCCGTTTGAAATAATTCCGGCCATCAAGGAACTCAACATCGGGGGAGTCGGAATTCAGGGCTACGGCTGCCGGGGCGGAAGCCCGCTGCTGGTTGGCCTGTTGGCGATGGAACTGGCGCGTTTCGATGCCTCGATCGCGACCTTCGTCGGCGTGCATACCGGTCTGGCGATGGGTTCTATTTACCTGGGCGGATCGGAAGAGCAGAAGCAGAAGTGGCTCCCGCCGATGGCTCGATGGGAAAAGATCGGTTGTTTCGGTTTAACCGAGCCGCTGGTCGGGTCCGGAGCGTCGGGCGGACTGACGACGACGGCTAAGCGGGATGGCGACACTTGGATCATTAAAGGTCAGAAGAAGTGGATCGGCAATTCACCATGGTGCGACATTTCCATCATCTGGGCGCGAGACCTCGCCGACAACCAGGTCAAGGGCTTCATCATCGAGAACAAGGCCACGCCGGGCTTCACCGTCGAAAAGATTCAAAACAAGATTGCGCTCAAGATCGTCCAGAACGGTCTGATCACCCTGAATAACTGCCCCGTGCCGGAGGAAAACCGCCTTCAGCAAGACAAATCATTTCGCGACACCGCCCGGGTGTTGCGCCTGACCCGCTACGGAGTGGCCTGGGAAGCGACTGGATGCGCGATGGGCGCTTACGAGAATGCTCTTAAGTATTGCCAGGAGCGCTTGCAGTTCGGAAGGCCGATCGGCTCGTTCCAACTGGCGCAGGACATGCTCGCCAAAATGCTTGCCAACATCACCGCCTCACAGTGTCTCGTGGTGCGAATGGCTCAACTCGAAGCCGAAGGCAAGTTGAGTGATGCGCAAGCCGCGCTCGCCAAGGCCTTCACTACTGCCAAGTGCCGCGAGACGGTGGCGTGGGCCAGGGAGTTATTGGGCGGCAACGGCATCGCCGCTGAATACAACGTCGGCCGGTTTTTCGCGGATGCGGAAGCGCTCTACTCCTACGAGGGCACGTTCCAAATGCAGAACCTGATTGTCGGGAAAGCGATAACCGGGTTTGGCGCCTTTGTCTAACCCGACGGCGAATCCCAAGTTAAGGAGACGTTCTTCATGAGTACCGCAGTTGGAGCATTAACGCTCGAGAATGTTCTGTATCAGAAAAAGGAGTCGATCGCCTATGTGACGCTTAGTCGCCCCAAGGTGCTCAACGCGCTGAATCAGCGAACGTGGGAGAGCTTGCGCGCAGCTTTCGAGGACGCGCGGGATGATGCCGCCGTGCGCGGCGTGATCATGACCGGAGCAGGCGATAAGGCGTTCATCGCCGGAGCGGACATTGGCGAACTCGCGACTGTATCTGCGGTCGAGGCGGCACAGTCCAGCAATGTTGGCCAGGAAGTCCTCAACCTGGTGGAGAGCCTGGGCAAGCCGGTGATCGCCGCCATCAATGGCTTTGCATTGGGCGGCGGTTGCGAGATGGCGATGGCCTGCACGATCAGGGTAGCGTCAGAAACCGCGAAATTTGGCCAGCCCGAAGTCAAACTGGGACTGGTTCCCGGCGGAGGAGGAACTCAACGGTTGCCTAGGCTCGTCGGCAAGGGCCGGGCCCTGCAGATCATTCTCTCGGGGGAGACGATCAGTGCGCAGGAAGCTTATCGCATCGGACTGGTGAACGAAGTCGTTCCCGCCGCCGAGGTGATCGCACGGGCCGAAGCAATCCTAAAACAGATTTTCGCCAACGCACCGCTCGCCATTAAGTATTCACTGGAGGCGGTGAACAAGGGACTGGAAATCGGCCAATCCGAGGGCCAGGCGCTCGAGGCCGCTTTCTTTGGGCTTTGTGCCGGGACTGAAGACAAAAAAGAAGGTACGCAGGCGTTCCTGCAAAAGCGGGCACCCCATTTCCAGGGGAGATGAACGTCTGGTTCCAGCTTAATAAGGAGTGAGCAATGACGACTGACAATATTTTTTCAGGAGTGAAGGTGGTCGACTTCGCCAGCTATATCGCGGGGCCCAGTGCCGCAGTGATCCTGAGCGACTTTGGTGCGGACGTGATCAAAGTAGAACCACCTTCCGGCGACGCGTGGAGAAATGGGCACCATGTCCCGCAGCAGCCGCAAGCGACGGCCCCATATCAATGGCACCTGGCCAACCGCAACAAGCGCGGCATGGCGCTCGATCTGAAATCATCAAGCGCTCAGCCGATCGTCGAGAAACTCGTCAAATGGGCGGACGTGCTCATCCTCAACACGCCGCATCACGGGCGCAAACGACTGAAGCTCGAATACGAGGATGTTGTCCAATGGAACCCACGCCTGATCTACGCCGATCTCACCGGTTTCGGCGAAAAGGGGCCGGATGCCGAACTGCCTGGCTTCGACGTCACTTCGTACTGGGCGCGCAGCGGCCTCTTGTCGATGACGCGCGATGCCGGCGCCCCGCCCACCTGGCCGGTCGCGGGCAGCGGCGACAATGCTACTGCCGTCGGCTTGTACTCCGCGATCGTCACCGCGCTCTACCGTCGCGAACGTAGCGGCAAGGGTTCGTACGTCACGACCTCGCTGCTGGCCGAGGGTGTCTGGTCCGCGAGCGTTTCCATTCAGGCCGCGCTGATCGGAGCGACATTTTACGGATTGCACGATCGCACGCACCCCGTCCATGCTGCCCTGAACGTGTATCGAGCTGCCGACGATACCTGGTTTGTGCTGATCATCTCAGCTGACAAATTGGTGGCAGTAGCGAAAGCGATCGGACGCGCCGACCTGCTTACGGATTCACGATTCTCTGATCCGGCGAAGCTGGCGGCGAACATGCCGCAGTTGACGGCCATTCTCGACGAAGTATTTGCCGCGCATCCAATGGCTCATTGGTACGAGATCTTCGCCGGCCTAAACGTCACGTTCGGCGCAGTGCGGAACCCACAAGAAGTAATCAACGATCCCCAGCTGCGAGCGAATGACGTCATCGTTCCACTCGAAGGCGCCGGCAGCCAGATGACTTCAACGATCAGCAGCCCGATTCAGGTGCACGGTGTGAGCAAAGTAACTGCAAAGCGAGCTCCGGAGATCGGCGAACATAACGAGCAGATTCTCAAGGAACTCGGTTTTGATCTGAAAGCGATCGAGGGCTTTCGCGCCAGTGGCGCCGTACCGGAACTTCGGCGTGCTGAAACGGCGAGCAAGTGAGGCGCAGGACAACATCATACACAGGAGGGGTTATGAGCTCGGCAATAGTTTCAAAGACGAGACCTAAGGCGAGCGCCAAGACAAGCGGCCTCTTATTCATTCTCGACTTAAGCGGCGGTCGCATTTTGACGGTCAATCCTGATGGCTCCGACCGCAAGGTCATAGTGAACGATCTAGCGCACCTGCCCGATGGCATTGTCGTCGACGTTGAACATGGTCACATCTTTTGGACCAACATGAGCGTTCCTAATCTGAATCAAGGATATATCGAACGCGCAGATCTCGACGGAGAGAATCGCAAAACGATAGTCCCCGAGGGCGGCACATTCACGCCAAAACAGCTCCATCTCGATAAGGAGAACGGAAAGCTGTATTGGTCGGATCGAGAAGGGATGCGCGTCATGCGCGCGAATCTGGATGGTTCGCAAATCGAGACTCTGGTTGATACCAG
>WNFP01002707.1_pt1 | contig 14149 bp, 10 predicted proteins | sample 5400201 | NCBI WGS metagenome assembly WNFP01 (sample SAMN13153355, study PRJNA577476) | soil metagenome | isolation source: 115 cm saprolite under Madrone tree | place: USA:California | collected 2016-06-14
GGGCGTAGTGAACTAAATCACTCGCAACTTGCCTACTGGGACCTCTTGCCTGTTCAGTTGCAGTTGTCGTTTACAGTCTCAGTAAACGAAAATGACATTAGCTCCTACGGTCGTCTGCTTGTCTGCGAGCGTCCCCCGCTTGGTGAGGATCGGTTGGTTCGCCTTGTCGTAGCGAACCTCCCCTCGAAGCACTACGTGATCGGTGAATTTGTACGCCGGTGTCAGCGTCCCTTCCGATAGCGTCGCGTTGGTGCCCGTTCCAAGGCGCACACCATCTTCGTCGCGAAACGTCTCCCCACGGAGCGCGACGGAGAACTTGTTCGTCAGCGCAACCGTCGCGTAGCCAGCGATGCCCTTCCACGTCGCGTCGGATCCAGGATTCACCAGACTCGTGCCGTTCTCTTTCCCATAGTCGGCGTTCAAGCCGAACGTCAGCGTGCTGGTCGGCTTGAGGATGGCGACCAAGTCGAACACGTTGCGGTTCGAGTGATTGTTGTTCGCGAGCTCAGGCCCCCCGATCCAGTTCAGCAGCACCTGGAGCGGCGCGATCGGCGTGAGACTGAGCTGGGCACCGACTGACTTGGAGCGATTGTTGTCGCGCAGGAGGTCCCACCCATTCACCACTTCGACCATCCCGGCCACCTTGCTGGAGAAGGCGTAGCTCGCTTTGGCTCCCGTGTGCGTGAATGGAATGGCGTAGCCGAAGAGGATCGACCGGCTGTAGTTGTCGTTGTAGCCGTCGTATCCTTCGATTACCTCGTAGCCCAGGTGCGTGACGAACTTCCCAACATCGAAGCGCAGTCCGGAGCCGAGGGGCGCGATGTAGCTCGCGAACGCCTGCTTCAGGTCGAACTGCGCAGCGGTCTGGTCCTGTGTCTTCGTGATCTGCGGGATCGAATTGCCCGCGTCGAAGTCCACGCGAAAGCCAGCGTCGTTCGGCTTGGAGGCTGCGATCTGCACTACCAGCTCGGCGACGTCGAGGTTGAAGGAGTTGTCACTGAAGTCGAAGACGCGGAAGCTGCTCGCGCCGTTCGTGGGACGGTTGGAGTTGTACTCGTAGGCGGTGGAGACGAAGGCGTTGACCGCGAGCTCGTCGAACCACTTGGGCAGTGCTGCGGCCGCTTTGGTGGCGGCGGCCGCGGTGTCCGTCGCCTTGGTGTCCGTGTCCCCCCGCGTTCTCGCGGAGTCGGTGAGAGGCGCGGCGAGCGAATGGGTCAGCTGCGGCGCCGGCGTCTGGCCGCCGGCGGTTGCGGCAACCAATAGTGCGAGCGTCGCCGCAGCGAGGCTGATCGTGAGCGGGCCGGCTCTGGATGGGGGAACCGACACGCGAGCGCTTGCGAAAGTTTGTTGCATCATCTCGATCTCCTTAAATGTGGGTGTCACGGTACGTCAGAATCGCTTGGCATTCGAAAACATTTAGCCAGGAATCGCGGCCGGTCGCTGGTCGCGATGAGGCTCTGCGTACTCATCGCGCGGCGACCAAAGAAGCGACACCCCGCGCCCGCCGTTGCACTTCGTCGGCGGTGATCGGGGTGAGTGCGGCGTTGTCACGTTCACCGGTGCGAATCCGGATGACCTGCTCGAGCGGCTGCACGAAGATTTTTCCGTCGCCCACGTCGCCGGTGCGCGCGGACGAGAGGATAGCTTTGATGGTCGGCTCGACGAACGGCTCAGAGCACGCCATCTCGATCTTGACCTTCTCCCGGAATTCGAGGACGATCGACGAGCCGCGGTAGTGTTCGACCACTTCCTGCTCCCCGCCGTGCCCGCTCACACGACTGATGCTGATCCCGGTCACACCGGCGCGGAACAACGCTTCCTTCACCGCGCCGAGTCGCTCAGTGCGGATGATGCAGCTTATGAGTTTCATTGGGTTCCCCGGTTCAGGTGTCGTAGTACAGAAAGAACTCGTACGGATGCGGCCGCAGATTTACGGCCGGCAAATCCTTGCTCCGCTTCATGTCCACCCATGTCTCGATCACATCGGGCGTGAAGACATTTCCCTCGAGCAGGAAAGAATGGTCCTTCTCGAGCGCGGTCAGCACTTCGCCGAGCGATCCCGGAGTGTTCTTGATACCGAGCCGGGCCGGACCCTCGAGCTCGTACAGGTCCTCGTCGATTGGCGCCGGTGGCTCGATCTTTTTGCGGATCCCGTCGAGCCCCGCCATCAGGAGCGCGGAAAACGCGAGATAGGGATTGCACGACGGATCGGGCGCCCGGAACTCGATACGCTTCGATTTCGGGCTCGACGAGTACATCGGGATGCGGCAGATCGCCGACCGATTGCGTTGCGAGTAGATCAGATTGATCGGCGCCTCGAAGCCAGGGACCAACCGCCGGTAACTGTTGGTCGTCGGCGCGCAGAGCGCGAGCAGCGCTGGAGCGTGCGCGATGAGCCCGCCGATGTACCAGCGCGCTTTATCGGAGATGAGTGCGTACCCCTTCTCATCGAAGAACAGGTTCGTGTCACCGGTCCAGAGCGACTGGTGCACGTGCATCCCCGAGCCGTTGTCGCCGAACAGCGGCTTCGGCATGAACGTGGCCGTGTAGCCGAGGTTGTGGCAGACGTTCTTTACGATGTACTTGTAGGTCAGCTGCCGGTCCGCTGTCTGCACCAGCGTGCCGAAGCGGAAGTCGATCTCAGCTTGTCCCGCGGTGCCGACCTCGTGATGCTGCACCTCGACCGGCACGCCGGCCTCGATCAACGCCAGCATGATCTTCGACCGGACATCCTGCAGCCGGTCGACCGGCGGCACGGGGAAGTAGCCCTCCTTGTGGCGCGGGCGATGTCCCATGTTCGGCGTCCCGTTCGAACCGGAGTTCCAGATTCCCTCCTCCGAATCGATGTAGTAGTAACCTTCGTGCGCGTTCTGATCGAAGCGCACCGAGTTGAAGATGAAGAACTCGGCCTCGGGACCCCAGTATGAAGTGGTTGCGATGCCGCTCGTCTTCAGGTATTCCTCCGCCTTGAATGCGATGTAGCGTGGATCGCGCGAGTATCGCTCGCGCGTGATCGGGTCGTAGATGTCGCAGATCACCGAGAGCGTACGTACCCCGAGCACCGGGTCGACAAAGACTGTCGACGGGTCGGGGATGAGTAGCATGTCGCTCTCGTTGATCGCCTGAAAGCCGCGGATCGACGAGCCGTCGAAGCCGAGCCCTTCCTCGAAGACGTCCTCATCGAACGTCGCCGCCGGAAGCGAGAAGTGCTGCCACTGCCCTGGAAGGTCGGTGAACTTCACATCCACGACCTGGACGTTTTTCTCCTTGATCAGCGACAGCACTCTCTTCACAGAGTCGGCCGTATCAATCGATCCGATGCTCTGCGTGGCCTTGTGATTATTCGTTTCGATGCGGCGCGCCACTTTCGCCGGTTTGCTCTTGGTCGTCACCATACGTGCCTCCTTGCAAATGGATCGTGTCGTGTGCGGGCGTTCCTAGGCTGCCGGCCGCACTTCGTTGGAGATCACCACCGCGGAGGATAGATCAGCCTGATCGGGATACGCCAGCGCTCCCATTTCCGGCAGATCGAGCCCGTGCTCTTCGACAGCGGGCGACACACGATGCCCATCCGTGAACAGCGCAGTGATTCTCCAGGCGGCGTAGGCGGCGAGCCCCACGAACACGATGTTCGCCAGCACGCCGATGACCTCCGCCCCGAACTGGCCGGGATCCCCGTAGAAGAGTCCCCTCACGTTGCCCGCGACGCCGTTCGTTCCATCGCCGTAGGTGCCGTCCGCGAGCAGGCCGAGCGAGAGCACTCCCCAGGCGCCGCAGACGCCGTGAACCGAGCTCGCTCCGACCGGGTCATCGATCTTGAGCTTTTGCTCGATGAATACGACTGCAACGCAGACGAGCACACCTGCGACACCTCCGATGAGTACCGCCGACGGAGCAGTGACGAAGGCGCACGGTGCCGTGATCGCCACCAGACCGGCGAGCATCCCGTTGGCGAGCATCGATGGGTCGGGCTTACCGTAACGTCTCCATACGTAGATCATCGCCGTCACCGCACCCGCGGCACCCGCGAGCATCGTGTTGGTCGCGATGACCGCAATGCGCGAGTCAGTGCCCGCGAGCGTCGAGCCGGGGTTGAAGCCGAACCAGCCGAACGCGAGGATGAATGTGCCGAGCAACGCCATCGGGATGTTGTGTCCGGGAATGGCGTTCGCGCTTCCATCCGAGTTGTACTTCCCGCGCCGCGGGCCAATCAGCTTTCCCGCCAGCAATGCCATCACTCCGCCCGTCATGTGCACCACCGACGACCCGGCGAAGTCCACGTGGCCGTGCCCAAGGCCGGCGTTCTTCCCAAGCGCCGAGAGCCAGCCGCCTCCCCACACCCAGTTGCCGTAGATCGGGTAGATGACGGCACCGATGAAGATCGTGAAGATGCAGAAGGCGGAAAACTTCCAGCGTTCCGCGGCAGCGCCGGTTGGGATCGTCGCCGCGGTGTCCATGAACACCATCTGGAAGAGGAAGTACGCGAACACGGATGCATTGTAGGCCACTCCGGTCAGGAAGAAGCCCTGCATGCCGAACAGTCCCCAGGCGTGGCCGCCGATATTGATGGCGAACTCGCTGTTGATCTTGTCGTAACCGCCCAGCGTGCTCAGGGCGCCGATGCCGCCCGCCTGCAGCGCGAAGCCCACCGCCCAGTACGCGAGCATTCCGATCGCGTAGACCATGAAGTTCATGGTCATCGTGTGGCCGGCGTTCTTGGCGCGCGTGAAACCAGTCTCGACGAGCGCGAAGCCGGCTTGCATGAACATCACCAGAAATCCGGCGAGCAGCGTCCACACGAAGTTGATCGAGGTGGAGTTGGCGGCGGTCTGGGTTGCCACTGAATCGATTTTGGCGCCCGCGGCCGCCTGCGCCAACAGCGCGACAGGCGACGCGAGCATACAGACGGCAGCAATCGCCGCGTTCCTCATGAACTTCACAGTTCTCCTCCAGGGCTACAGGTGAGTTGGTCCCGCGAAAAACAAAAAGCCCGCGCGTTCATTGATCGAAACGCGAGGGCATTGGAAATCGAGCTGCGGTGCTAGCTCATGGTGGCGCTACCCGAAACGTTCGATCACGTCCCACAGGTTCTGTGGGAGCGGTCGATTATTTCGGTTGAGTGACGGGAAGCGGGAAGCGGAAGGCGACATGATTTGCCTGCTGACTGAGCTAGTGGTTCCGAACGACACTGAGCAATTCCGGACCCGGCAAGGATATCTCGGCGCTGTTCTGTTGTCAAGAGAATATTGCGGAAACTGCGAAAAAAGGGCCTCAGGTTGCAAAATTATCTCTCTGCAAGGTTGAATTGAGCTGAAACTATTGCAAATTGCGCACGATTCTGGTGACAGTCTGCAAACGGCTGTATCGCGGGTGGAGGAAGGAACACTGCTGCCCGTTGCCCGCTCGACGCTGCGCGCTGCCTGCTGACTACATCGGGACAGAATTGGGCGCAGTGACGGAAAAGGCGGAGGCTGTTGTCGCTCTCGTGACTCCACCGAGGGCTGTCCCGACGCAGTAAAGCGGTTAGCGAAAAGCGGTCAGCGGGCGCCGGCGGCAGCGTCGTTCTCAAACGAATCGAAGCGAGAAATCGCTTTTCTGCGAAGCGCTTCGATCAGCGGAGATGCGATTCGCACTTGACAGCATCAACGAAGCGGAGTTATGCTCACGACAGATCGACTTCACATTCGCCAACGGAACAAATCAGATCGTGATCCGCAACAGCCAGCTCCTTCTCAGCCTTATTCTGTCCCTCCTCCTTATTGGAGTAGGGCTTATCGGCTATGGGAAGAGAACTGGTCTAGCAACTACGTAACGCAGACTTCACGCCTCTTCCCGCGACGGGAGAGGCGCTCGGTGGCAATCGAAAGGGCCTCTCCCGCACGACGGGAAGAGGCCCTTCGGCTTTTTATGTCCACGCCCCCGACGCCAACAAGAAAACCGTAATGCGATCCGACACCATCAAGAAGGGATTCGAGCGCGCGCCGCACCGGAGTCTGCTGCGCGCCACCGGTCAGATCCGCGACCGCGGTGATTTCGACAAGCCGTTCGTCGCGGTCTGCAACTCGTACGTGGACATCATCCCTGGTCACGTTCATCTCCAGGAATTCGGCAGGGTGGTGAAGGAGGCGGTGCGCGCCGCCGGCGGAGTTCCCTTCGAGTTCAACACCATCGGAGTGGACGACGGCATCGCCATGGGGCACGAGGGAATGCGCTACTCGCTCCCGTCGCGCGAGCTGATCGCCGATTCGGTGGAGACGATGGTACAGGCGCACTGCTTCGACGCCATGATCTGCATCCCGAACTGCGACAAAATCGTGCCGGGGATGTTGATGGGCGCGGCGCGCGCAAACATCCCGACCATTTTCGTTTCAGGCGGACCGATGGCTGCCGGCGTCGACCGCAGCGGCCAGAAGGTAGATCTGATCTCCGTATTCGAGGCGGTCGGCGCGCGCGCGTCGGGCGCGATCGACGACACGCGTCTCGAGGAGCTGGAGATCGCCGGCTGTCCGACCTGCGGAAGTTGTAGTGGCATGTTCACCGCCAATTCGATGAACTGTCTCTGCGAGGCGCTCGGCATCGCTCTTCCAGGCAACGGGACAATTCTCGCGGTGTCACCCAAGCGGCACGAGCTCGCCCGAGCCGCAGCGCACCAACTCCTTCACCTTCTCGAGCGCGGCATCCGCTTCCGCGATATCGTCACCGCCGACGCCATCGACAACGCTGTAGCTCTCGATGTCGCAATGGGCGGTTCTACCAACACTCTGCTTCATGTGATCGCCATCGCCCACGAAGCGGGGATCGAATATCCTCTCGCGCGGTTTAATGATGTCGCCGAGCGTGTGCCGCATCTTGCCAAAGTATCGCCGGCGTGGGACGGGAACCGGCAATGGCATATCCAGGATGTCGACGCAGCCGGCGGCATTCCCGCGCTCCTCAAGGAGTTGGCGCAGAAGCCGGGCACTCTCTTCCTCGACGCGCTCACGGTGACTGGAAAGACTGTCGGCGAAAATATCGAGGGCGTCCGGAATCTCGACGAGCAGTGCATCCGGCCGATCGAGCAGCCGCATTCGGCGCGTGGAGCGCTCTGCGTACTGTTCGGCAATCTCGCTCCCGGCGGCGCGGTGATCAAAGTCGGCGCAGTCGAGCAACACGACTTTACCTTCCGCGGTCCGGCCCGGGTGTTCGAGGACGAAGAGTCGGCGATCGCGGCTGTGCGTATCAACGACATCCGCTCCGGCGAAGTGGTCGTGGTGCGCGGCGAGGGTCCGCGTGGCGGGCCGGGTATGCGGGAGATGCTGTCGCTGACGAGCATGCTCAAGGGAATGCCAATCGGCGCCGAAGTGGCGCTCATCACCGACGGACGATTCTCGGGCGGCACTCGCGGGCTTTGCATTGGCCACGTCTCCCCCGAGTCGGCCGAGGGCGGTCCCATCGGACTCATACGTGATGGTGACATAGTCTGCATCGATCTGCCGGAGCGCAGACTGGACGTCGACCTCACCGCCGCGGAGCTGCGCGCGCGCCGCCGGCATTGGACCGCGCCCGAGCCACGATACACGCGGGGATGGCTGTCGCGCTATGCGGCAATGGTGACGAACGCGGGGCGTGGTGCGGTGCTCGAGTGGCCACAGGCGCGCGACGACGGCGACACGATGAGCGAGTCATGGGCCGGCGCCGTCGAGGCAATCACTCACTCGACGCGCGAAACCTACAGGCCCAAGGTGGGTGTGAGCAGATGACCGACGAGCGCACCCCGCTTCCCGCTTCCGCCTTCCCGCCTCCCGCTTCCCACGACCGCACCGGCGCGCAGGTGATGTGCGAAGCGCTCATTCGCGAGAATGTCGAAGTCATATTCGGCATCCCCGGTGGCGCGATCATGCCTTTCTATCACGCGATGTGGGAGTATCGCGATCGTCTTCGTCACGTACTGTGTCGCCACGAGCAGGGCGCCGGCCACGCGGCGGAAGGTTACGCGCGCTCCACGGGGAAAACCGGCGTGTGTGTCGCCACCAGCGGACCAGGCGCGACGAATCTCGTGACTCCGATCGCGAACGCGTGGATGGACAGCACGCCGCTCGTCGCGATCACGGGGCAGGTATCGAGCGTGGTGCTGGGAAAGGATGCTTTCCAGGAGACCGACATCACCGGCATAACGCTGCCGATCACCAAGCACAATTATCGGGTGAGTCGTGCCGCGGATCTGCCGAGCGTTTTCCATGAGGCGTTTCACATCGCGCGTACGGGTCGACCAGGGCCCGTGCTGATCGACGTTACCAAGGACGCTCAACAGGCGCGTCTCGTGCCGGACTGGAACACGACTCTCAACGTCCCCGGATTCAGCGCTCCAGTCGGCATCGATCCGCGTGCCGTGCGCGAAGCGGCGCGTCTTCTGGCGGGCGCGAGCAAGCCTCTCATTCTGGCGGGCCAGGGCGTCATCATTTCCGGCGCCGCCAACGAGCTGCGCGCTTTCGCCGAGCGCACAGGAATTCCAGTCGTGACCACGTTGCAAGGCATCGGCGTCTTTCCCGAAGATCATCCGCTCAGCATCGGGATGCCGGGGATGCACGGCTGGGTTCACGTCAACCGCGCGATTCAGGAGTGCGACGTGCTGCTCAGCATCGGCGCGCGCTTCGACGATCGTGTCACGGGAAAGGCGTCCACCTTCGCACCCCGCGCGCGTGTAATTCACGTCGACATCGATCCTTCGGAGATCGGCAAAAACGTAAAGGTCGCCGTTGCGATCATCGGCGACGCCCGCGCGGCATTGCGCGCACTAGTCGAGGAGACACCGCCACGCGATGCTGCCATCTGGCTCCGCAACATTCGGGAGACACAGGCCACGCACCAGCACCGCCAGCCGTACCTCCGCCGGCCGGATACGCCGGAGCTGATGCCGCACGATGTCTATGCAGCGCTCAATTCCGCCTTGAACAAGCGTGGCGGATACCGCGTCATCACCGATGTCGGCCAACACCAGATGTGGGCCGCGCAGCTAATCGAATGGCGGCGGCCGCGCACCCACATCACCAGCGGCGGCGCGGGGACCATGGGATTCGCAGTGCCGGCCGCGATGGGAGCAGCGATCGCGCATCCCGACGAAACCATCTGGGCGATCGTCGGCGATGGAGGATTCCAGATGACGAATCAGGAGCTGGCGACGATCGGCCAGGAGGGAATCAAGAACGTGAAGGTGGCGATCGTGAACAACGGCTACCTGGGAATGGTGAGGCAGTGGCAGCAGCTCTTTGAAGGACGACGCTACAGTGGCACTCCTCTCTCCGGACCGAGCTTCGCCGGGCTGGCGGAGGCGTATGGGCTGCGTGGCTTCACCGTCGATCGCATCGAGGATGCGGACGAAGCGATACGCGCCGCCTGGGACCACGACGGTTCCGTTGTGCTCGACTTCAGAGTCGAGCGGGAGGCGAACGTATTCCCGCTCGTCCCGCCCGGGCTGAGCATCGGCGAGATGATTACACGCGAAGCACCCGCATGAGGCACACCCTTATCGCGCTCGTCGAGGATCGACCGGGCGCGCTGAACCGCGTGCTCGGCCTGCTGCGCGGGCGCGGACTCGGTCTCCACAGCATCGCCGTCGGCGATAGCGAGACGCCAGGTGTAAAGCGCACGACGGTGCTCGTCGATACGGACTCCGTCGAGCACACGATCAAACAACTCAACCGCTTAATCGAGGTACTAGAGGTGACTGACGTGACGAATGCAGAGTACGTGGTGCGGGAAACGGCGCTAGTGAAGATTCACGCGCCCGAGCCGAGACGCGACGAGATCAGGACCGTGGCGGATGGCTTCGGCGCCAGAATCGTTGGGAGCTCTCCGCAGACCGTCGTCGTCGAGATGACGGACACCCCCGATCGACTCGGCGAGATGATCGCGCGGGTCATGGCGATCGGAGCGTGTGAGACGATGCGGTCGGGAAGCCTGGCGATGGCGCTCGGAGGTCCCACGCGTGGTGCGAGCGCCGGTGGACCCGAGGATGCCACCCGCGCTTGGTGGTCGCAGGCAGACGGAATCTCCACATGACCAAACTTTATTACGATGCTGACGCGGATGTCGGTCGTCTCAGGGGACGGCGAGTAGCGATCATCGGTTACGGCAGCCAGGGACACGCGCACGCTCTGAATCTGAGAGACAGTGGAGTCGACGTTGTCGTCGGATTGCGCGAGGACTCGCGCAGCCGTAACGCCGCGCAGGCAGCCGGACTTGCCGTTGCAAGTGTCGACGACGCGGCCGAGCAATCGCAGATGATAATGATCCTCACTCCCGACACGGGGCAGGCGCGCCTCTACTGCGATCACATTGAGGATCACCTGGGCCGCGGCAAGACGCTGATGTTCGCGCACGGGTTCAACATCCGGTACGGCCAGATAATTCCCCCGAAGGGAGTGGACGTCAGCATGGTCGCGCCGAAGGCTCCGGGGCACCGCGTGCGCGAAGTGTTCGAGCAGGGCGGCGGTGTGCCGGCACTGGTGGCCGTCCATCAGGACGCATCGGGAAACGCGCTGGACGATGCGCTCGCGTACGCCAAGGCGCTTGGCACAACCCGCGCTGGTGCGCTGATCACGACCTTCGAGGAGGAAACGGAGACCGATCTGTTCGGCGAGCAGGCGGTGCTGTGCGGCGGAGTCTCGGCTCTGGTGAAAGCGGGATTCGACACTCTGGTCGACGCCGGCTATCAACCGGAAGTTGCCTACTTCGAGTGCATGCACGAGCTCAAGCTGATCGTGGATCTCATGTACCAGGGCGGGCTCAGCTACATGCGATACTCGGTGTCCGACACCGCCGAGTACGGCGACTATGTGGCGGGCCCGCGCATCGTCGACGAACGCACGCGAGAGGTGATGCGTGAACTGCTGGCGAATATCCGGGACGGATCCTTCGCGCGCGAATGGATCGCAGAGAACGATTCAGGCTTGCCGCACTTCAAGCGCACTCGCTCGGCGGAAACGAATCATCGCATCGAGGATGTCGGACGATCTCTGCGCCGGATGATGCCGTTTGTGAACGCCAAGGAAATTGTGCCGGGCGCGGCGAGCGCATGACGGCGGGAAACGGGAAGGCGAGGGCGGGAAGCGGGAGGGCGGGAAGCGGGAAGCGGGAAGCGGGACGCGAGTTTCGTCCTGACCACGGTCGTGTGCAGATCTTCGACACCACGCTCCGCGACGGCGAGCAAGCGCCCGGGTGCACGATGATGCTCGAGGAGAAACTCGCTGTCGCGCACCAGCTCGCGCGCCTCAAAGTCGATGTGATCGAGGCGGGATTTCCGGCGGCATCCGAAGGTGACTGGGCCGCCGTGCACCAGATTGCCTGCGATGTCGGCGGAGCCCACGGTCCAGAGATCTGCGGATTGGCGCGCGCCAACGAGCGCGACATCGACCGCTGCTGGACAGCAGTGGAGCCGGCGGCCAATGCGCGGATACACATCGTTCTGGCGACATCCGACCTTCACATGAAGCACAAGCTGGGAATGACGCGGTCGCAGGTAGTTGCGGCCGTAGCATCGTCGGTCTCTCACGCCCGCACGCTCGGCGCCCAGGTGGAGTTCTCCGCGGAAGACGCGGCCAGGTCCGATCCAACATTCCTTCACGAAGTTCTGACGGCAGCGCTCCAATGCGGGGCGACGACGCTGAACGTGCCTGACACTGTAGGATACTCGACGCCTGACGAATACGGCGCGTTGGTGGCGGGTGTGCGCGCCAACGTCCCGGGTATCGAGCGTGTCACGGTTTCAGCCCACTGCCACGACGACCTCGGACTTGCCGTGGCGAATTCTCTCGCCGCGGCGCGCGCGGGAGCGCGTCAGGTCGAGTGCACCATCAACGGAATTGGTGAGCGCGCCGGGAACGCAGCGCTGGAGGAGTTCGTGATGGCGCTGCACACGCGCGGGCAGTTCTTTGGTCTTCACACCAGCATCGAGACGCGCGAGCTAGCCCGTACCTCGCGGCTGGTTTCGCAGTGTACCGGGATCAACGTGCCGCCCAACAAGGCGATCGTCGGCGCCAACGCTTTCGCCCACGAAGCCGGAATCCATCAGGACGGCGTGCTCAAGAATCGCCTGACGTACGAGATAATGAGCGCCGAGACTGTGGGATGGGATGGCGTCGGCCTCGTGCTCGGCAAGCACTCTGGACGCCACGCGCTGCGGGTGAAAACGGAGGCTTTGGGCTACGCGCTGACGGACGACGAGCTCAGTCTCGTGTTCGTGCGGTTCAAGGAGCTCGCTGATCGGAAGAAGCTGGTTGATGAGGGGGACATCCACGCCTTGATGATTCGGGAAGAAACCGGATCGATGCGCGAGATGAGCTGAATGGTCTTGGCTCGGGCCAACGAAGAACGCTGCTGCCCGCTCCCCGCTACTCGCTGTAAGCTTCGCGCTAACTGCGACGGGACAGAGTTGTATGGCGCGAGGGGAAAATCGACGTGTTTGTCCGTCCCGTGGATCAACCGCGATGTGTCCCGACGCGGTTAAGCGGAAAGCGTTCAGCTACGAGCGGGCAGCAGCGTAGTTCTCACTGCAGGAGCGTAGTTCTCAGACTGCAGCAGAGTAGTTCTCAGACTCGCGAACATAGGTTGGCCAGCAGCGTGGTTGTCAGTCTCGCGAACAAGCGTTGGCCAGCACCCAACGTCCGCCTACATTAGAAGAGTCTCTCCGGCGGGGCATGCTCCAAATGATCACACAGCTTCACTTACGCCTGGCGGCGGCGCTCATCGTGTTTGCGCCGGCCCTCGGCGCGCAGAAAACTACGGCATCGCCGCCGGCCGCCTCGAAGACAGGGAAGGCGCAAATCGTCGGCGTGGTCGTCGACAGCCTGAACGGCAGATTCCTCCCCGATGCCGATGTCGTAATCGAAGGGACAAAAGCCACACTCGAGACTGATTCCCTCGGGAAGTTCGAGATCGATAGCCTGGCGCCTGGCACGTACCGGGTCGGGGCCTTTCACCCTCTCCTCGATACGCTCGGCATCACGCTCGTCACAAAGCCATTTCATATCGGCCCTGACAGCTCGAGCTTCGTGCTGCTCGCCGTGCCTTCGGCGGCGACTATCATCCGCGCAGCGTGTGCGGATAAGCTGGGCGGCGGGGACAAGTCCGCGGTGATCGGCCACGTCTATGATCCCGAAACTCTCCAACCGATCGCTCAAGCCGAAGTATCCGTCGCCTGGGCCGAGATCGAAATCTCGAAGGAATTCGGCATTCGCCGGACTGCACGACTGATGCGCGACAGCACGGATCGCCTGGGAACGTTCAAGATCTGCGGCCTGCCAAGCTCGCTCCAAGCGACCTTGCAAGCGCGACGCGGGTCCACTGTCACCGCCGAAATACCTGTCTCGCTCGGAGAGAAGCCCACTGAGCTGTTAGCGCGAACTCTTTTGCTCTCTACCGCGGATTCAAGTACGAAGGTCGGAAATGCGACAGTGTCCGGAGTGGTGCTGCTCGAAGGCAGTTCAACAAGTGGGGGAAGCCGAGTTGAGCTGGTGGGCACGGATATCGTCGCGATAACCAACGACAAGGGAGAGTTCACGATGCGAAATCTCCCATCGGGTACCAGGGTGCTGCTGGCGCGTCACCTTGGCTTTGGCGCGGAGGCTGCGCCGGTAGACCTATCGTCGCGCGAGCAGAAGCGTGTCACGATCAGGCTCCCGAAATTCGTGGCGATTATGGATCCCGTCCTCGTGACGGCACGGAGATCGGCAGCCCTCGACAGAATCGGCTTCAGTCAGCGTAAGAAATCCGGGGTTGGCTACTTTATTGGCCCGGAGCGACTCGAAAACATGCACCCCAACGCCGTCACCGATATTCTCAGAATGGTGCCGGGACTGCGCGTGAGCTATAGCCCCGAGGGAGACATGGTCTCGAGCTCGCGCGGAGGCGGGAGTGGATGCGTGCAGTACTTCCTCGACGACATGCCGTATACGGAAATGACACGTGGTGACATCAACCAGTTTGTGACCGGGGGAGAAGTGGTCGCCGTCGAGGTCTACCAGGACACCAACACGCCACCGCAATACATGCACGCCGGAACCTCCTGTACTACGATCGTACTTTGGACCAGGTTCAAAATCCGCAGTTAATGATCAACTGCGACTGAAGATTACCTGCCGGGTGAACTGATAAACTGCAACTGAAGTCGGCA
>WNFP01005817.1_pt1 | contig 14145 bp, 10 predicted proteins | sample 5400201 | NCBI WGS metagenome assembly WNFP01 (sample SAMN13153355, study PRJNA577476) | soil metagenome | isolation source: 115 cm saprolite under Madrone tree | place: USA:California | collected 2016-06-14
GCTCTTTTTCCGGCAATTTGACGTTCTTTTCTGCCGCGATCTTTTTTAGCTCGTCATTGGCTTTGCTATGGTCGGTGACCATCCGCTTGCCGAACGATTTTACGTCCTCACTTTGGCCCTTCTGTTCAGCCAATCTTCCTATCGCGACTTCCATCATTCCGCCTTTTGCGGCTTTCTTCATGAAAGTCTTGTCCTTTTCGCTGACCGAGGAGCTTTTCCCAGCTGGAGTGTTTTGTGCCGTCGCGACGCCGGCAAGGCTCAGCGCCAGAACGGTCAGAGTAACATTACAAAACTGTGAGATAGGTGTGATTTTAGTTTTCATGGCTGTTTACAGGTTGAAAGCTGCCGGCACATGCTGGCAACTAAGAATCGCAAACCGCCGGCTGCTTGGACGCGGATGAATTACCGTCTGCTGATTTTGATTGCTGCCATTTGCTGGCGCCGCCGAAGTGGACACATCCAGCCGGACCTTCTACGTCATAGCTGAGTTAAGGTGGGATTTCGGAAGCCGATCAGGCTCCGGGGACATTCCGCGCGTAAGAGCTCTCCACGCGTCTCGCCACGTCCTTGTAGCCGTAATCAACCTCGTAAATCTGCTTCATACATGCGAGCGATTTTTCCTGTTCATTCATCCGTTCGTAAACGAGGCCGAGATTGTACATCATCTCCTTCTTCATGGCGTCCATTGACAAGATTTCCTTCGAAGCTTCCTCGAGTTGTTTTACCGCAAGATCCAGCATCTCAAGTTCGCGATAGCAGCAGCCGAGCAGGTTCATCGCTTTCAAACGCGCATATGGATTTTGCCGTGCCCGCTGTAACTCCGGGACGGCCTCCCGGAAACGCCCGGCATTGAAAAGGTTTTCGCCCAATTCAAATCGCAGCTGGAGATCTGTGGGATTCCGTGCAACGCGCTCTTGCGCGTGGGCGACGACGATTTCCGCACGTTTCGCTTTTACGGCCTTTAATTGCTCAGACCTTCTCGCATACAATTCGCTTGCTGCGTCATGCGTAGAAAGAAACTCCTCATGCGCAGCAATCTCCCGTTCGAGGCATTTCATTTTCAAATCCGAAGCCTTTCGAACCAATCCGGCGTCCGCGCCTTTGGTCAGATCGGCAGCACACTGATACCAGCGAATTGCTGCCTCGAAGTCTTCCTTTTGCTCATTCAGTGCGCCCAGACGCCGCGCGAGATCGACATTTGCCGGTTCCGCCTGGTGCAGCGCGTAGACTTCGGCAATCTGTTGATCGACCGATTCCCCGGTCAAGTACATTCGGCTTTGTTGCTCGAGTGAAATCGCCGCCTCTTTATCCTTGATTAGGTCTCGGTAACTTTCAGCCTGCGTCCATCCACCCCGTTTCATGGATCCATGGGCCGATGCGTCTTTGCCCATACGGAGCGCTTCAGCATCGAGCGGATTTATGGCCGCGATTTGGTTATAGATTTCTACCTCTTGGTCGTGGTCTCCAAGCTGACGATACAAGCGCCCAAGCTCGTGTAGCACTTTTAGGTCACGGGGATTTTCTTCGAGCAATGTTCGCAGGGCGAAAACTCCGATCTCGGGCCAGCCGGCAGCGAGTGCGGCGTCTTTCAAAATCAGATTTGCCTGGCGATTGTAAGGCTCCTTTTCCAGAACCTTCTCGACTATTTCAACCGCGCGTTTCGGGTCTTTTTTAATTTCGCGCTGCGCTTTCATCACTGAGATTGGCGCAGTTGAGATGGTGAAGAAGCTTTTCTTGGCTGCTTTGATTCTTGTTACTTCGGCGCGCCGCAACAATTGACGGCCCGTGAGAAACTGTGGCTCCTGTTTCAAAATCTCCTGCAAGAGCGAAATTGCGTAACCGACGTTGCGCAACTCGATAGCGCCTACCGCCTTGAGCCAAAGACTGCGCTGTGTATCGCTGAGTTCCTTTTCCGTTTTAACCGCCATCCCGCTGAGTATAATTTCATCGCCGCACCTCGTCACCACAAATGGTTCCAACCTTAACCATTCGACGTTGGGCGTTGGACGTTGAGCGTTGGGCGTTTAATTTTGCCAAGGATACCCGTCGGACATGAAGATTCGCTTCAATTCCTGCGACCGCGCGCCGGTCGAGCTAAATGGCGGCGGGCGATTTGTCTTGTCACGCAAAGATTTTGTTCCCACGTACGTGAACGCGTTCGAACGAGGCGTTCTTCAACAACGCGCTGAAGAAGCGGTCGAATCGTTGCGTTCATGCCGCGTCTGCCCGCGCGATTGTGAGATCGACCGGTTCAACAACAAGATTGGCGTGTGCAAAAGTGGTCGGCTCGCGCGCGTAGCCAGTGCGTTTCCGCATTTCGGCGAGGAAGATTGTCTGCGCGGCTGGAACGGCTCGGGCACGATCTTTTTCGGTTGGTGCAACCTGCGTTGTGTCTTTTGCCAGAATTTCGAGACCAGCCAATTTGGTGAAGGTGCCGAAGTGACGGCGGCGGAGCTTGCTCAGATCATGCTCGATCTACAGGAGACCGGCTGCCACAACGTCAACTTCGTCACGCCCGAGCACCTCGTGCCGCAAATCCTGGAAGCGCTGGTGATCGCAGTCGAGCGTGGCTTGCGTCTCCCACTCGTGTATAACACATCGGCGTACGACAACCTGGAAAGCATCCACTGGATGGACGGGATCGTGGACATCTACATGCCGGATTTCAAATTGTGGGATGCGGAGCATTGCCGAAGATATCTGGTCGCCAGCGATTACGCCGACGCCGCGCGCAAGGTCATCGCCGCCATGCACGCGCAGGTCGGCGAACTAAGAGTGGACGAGAACGGCTTGGCGTTGCGCGGCGTGCTCCTCAGGCATCTCGTCATGCCCGGTCTGCTCGATGACACGCGCAAAATCATGCGCTGGATCGCCAGCAGCTTGTCGCGCGACACTTACGTCAACGTGATGGACCAATATTATCCCGCGCACAAAGCTGAGACCGAACCGCGCTTCGCCGAAATCAACCGGGGCATTTCCGCTGACGAATTCTGCGGCGCACTCGAACTCGCCCGGGCCGCCGGTCTCTGGCGCTTCGACAACCGATGGCGTCACGCGATCCCGCACGGCGCTCCAGTCTGGCTGCCGCAAAAGCGTGAGCATAAACAGACCCGCGCCAACGCGAATTGAGCTGGCAGGCATTCGGCATCTCGGAAGAATTCATCGCAAAACGTACGTGCACACTGTGACAGATTAGCGAAAACGTGAAGATGACAGATACACTACGTTCGCTGAAAAGATGGTGGGACTTCCCTCAGCTGCGCCGCTATCAATGGCAGTCCTCGCCAATCTATTGGCGGTTGAAACGGGCGGGAGAACTCATTAGATTTCAGTTCAAGAAACGCCGATTCAAAGTGCGTTCTTTCTTGCGAGGGACGATCGAGAGCACCTCGATTTTTGGCCAAGTTGTTCGTGTCATTTCTTGGAGATTAGTTTTCTCCATAATTCTCGTCTTTGCGTTTTTTCTGCTTGATCATGTCGTGCTCCGGTGGAGACCCGCCTGGATTTCGACATGGCTGCATCTGTCGCTTCAGAAGGATGCGCAACGAGATTTTCTGACAACGCTTGGAGGCGCTGCGGCGGCTTTTCTCGCTCTCTACTTCACAGCGATCAGCGTTGTTGTCAGCACTGCTTATGCAAGAACACCGGGGACTATCCGCTCGCTAATTATCTGGGAAGAGGTCGGAAGCGTCTATTTCCGTATTCTCGCACAGTTCGCGGGCGTAGTAACGGTAATGCTTGCGGCCCTCGCCTTCGGCTATCAGATCGGACCGCTGAGCACGTTGCTTGCGGGGTTTCTCTGTTTGTTTTCCATCTTTGGCTTTGTAGTTCTTGGAGCCCGGTCGTTCGCTTACTTCGACCGATCCGCTCTGGTTGACCTTCTAAATCGGCGCATTCTGCGCGAGATCGAAGCCGTAACCCCCATCGGATACCAGTGGACGGACCAATCCTTCCAGAGTCATCATCAGCGCCAAGCCGAACAGTTGTTGGGCGGTTATTCGGATTTGGTTACGACCGCGTCTGAAAAGGAAAAGCTGCACGGGAAAGGACTGGTTGAACTTGGACGCGGTTTGTTGGTGGTCCTCAGCGTTTACGCGAAAGACAAGATCAGGATTCCGTCGTCCAGTTTTTGGTTCAGGCGTATTTACCGGCACAAGAACTGGCTTCTGACGTCGTACCACGAACTCGAAATTGCCTTGGCGACTGGAACCGTTGTTCAGCCGGATTCCGTCTCGGACCTCATGTGGCTGGAAACGGATACGGCTCGAATTCTTAGGCAAATTTTTGACGAATTGAGTGTGCGTAAAGAGTCCACCGACATCATGGCACTGGCCACTAGCTTTCAGAGCCACATCGGGCGCATGGGCGAGTGCTTGGCTGTCTCAGAGGCGCTGCAAATATTCAAGGAGGTAGCTCCCACACTGCGTACTCACGCTGCTCGTCTAGAAATCGGTCACACAAAGGACATGACAAAAGTGATGGATCGTCTGCCCATCGCCGAGCTGTATGCAGTTGCGCTGATAAATCTGTTGCTGGGTTTATCGAGAGAGCTCGAGCGGTTAAATCCCACTTCGCTCGGAAAAATCATCGGATCTACAAATCCGCTTAGACCGGAGACGCTTTACACCGGCGCTATGCTGCCACGAAAAATTATCGAAGAACTGGAATTCGTCCGCGATCGACTCGAATTCGAGTTCCGCATCGAGGGAAAAATTCTGACTCCTCTATGGTTTCAAACGGAAATGGCTGCGCTTGGTTACGTTCGCTTTCTTGCGGAGGCGACGAGCGCGATCTTGGAAGAAGTTGAGAACACATTTGGAATTGAGGTCCAGCAACAATTAGAGGCGCAAAATCACCTTTTGGTAGCGGAACTTGTTCAACGGGCTTGGAGGCCTGCCAAAAACTTGCGAGCCATTTTTCGAAATTCCAGACTTGGCACGAAGAATACGTGCTCCTAGACCGCAGTCGGGAATACGAGTGGCCGAAAATCGATTGGGATGACCTCCAGAAAAGAATAGCCACGCTTAGAGTGCGCCTGGTCACGGCTTTGGCACAATCCTCGACCGAATTGGCGAAGCTACCGTCGGCGGAGGTTTTGCCCGACTTCTTTGGTCATGCCTATACGATACTGTCTGAAGAATCTTTCACCGCAATGGCTGATGGAAAGGACGAGTTGTTCGGAGTTGTCTTTCCGGCGTTTTTCAAGCTAGCATTGGAAGGAAGCGAAAGACTGCGGAAAAAATTTCTAACCGACACGCGCAACCTCCAACTTAGCATTGAACCGCTCGCGGATTTGGCGGCGCTTTCGGGCTACGCCGCAGTCTTTTCAGAAATGGATAACAAGAAGTTCTGGGCACTTGTTGAACATTGCTGGGATCAATACTTCGCACTTTTCGCGGACGACGATCAGAAACGGCACGTTATCCAACTGCTCTGCCTCGCTATCGAGCCGACCTTGCGGATGACTCCACGTAGCGTGATGAGAACACGCTGGCAGCGAATGTGTGATGGAATCTTCGCAGCGCGTGGGCTGGTATCCGAACGAGCTCTTTGGCACGGCACCCGGGACAGCGAAATAAGGCATCCCAGCTCACTCGTGAGGATTTTCAGCCGTTCAATCCACCTTCTAAATGATCCTTGCGTTGTGTTCCTTGCCCTCTACGTGTTCAAACGCCCTGAAGCCGTTGGCCTAAAGAAGCCCCGGCAAATTATCTCACTAGAGAGAGATTTACAAAGCGCAACCGACAACGACTTACCCACGGGGGATGAATAGTCAATATCCACAGAGACCACTCCGTAAGCGGCGAGGAATTTTTTATTACTCGGGCGAAGACCAGGAACGTCTGCCGGGATTTTATATGGATATGTTTTCCGAAGATGTGGCGGTGAGCATAATGCCGATCGGTGGACGGTCCTCACGAGCTGACTTTCAAGTCACGATTTCTCCTGCCGATCGTCGAGCTGGGGACATCATCATGAGAGGCCTTGAGGAACACGGCCATGCGCATTCGCCGGCAGATGCTCTGTATGATTTCTTTCGCTTGCTCTCGGCCAACATAGCCACTTCTGAGCGGGCCATCTTTGAGATCGTTTACCTGGAAGAACGCGGAACGCAAACTCTCGTCGGTTTTGAGTTAGCGTTCATCAGCGATGCACAAATCACCGAGAAACGGGGGCAAATTTATCAACGGGTTCCGCGGACCGTAGCAGCGGAGCGAAACGTGCCTGAGATGATCCTGTTGGAGAAAGACGATTTGATCGTCTTCAAGCCACCCGAGGAGTACGAGAAGCCGCTGCGACATGTGAGAACAAGTTTGTCGGAGTTGGACAAGCTGCAGTTTCCTGCGCTTATGCTGGAAGCGACGAAGGAAAACATCCCGTACGATTTCAAGGCGCATGAACGCTCAATGAAACTTGCACTGGTCGAGGCGGTGAAACCGATCGGCTGGAACGCGCGTGGCTCATTCAACGACTGTGTTTTGAGCTATTACTGGATTCTCATGTCTCTAACATTCGAGAGATTCAAAATACGACTGAGGGAGACGATGCTGGACACTTTGAATCTGGGACTTGAATGCATTGGTAAAAAACTCCACTTCGAAACCCGACTCAAAATCGATGGCTTGCCAACTTTAGCCGACGTTGATCGTGCCACCGAGCAGCTGAACTCTGGTACCATGGCCTTTACAGAGGTAATGAAACCGTTCGAGATTAACTAAACGGCCGTCGTGTCCAATGTGGCACGCCGGGTACAAAGTCGAAAAAAACGAGCGGCTGATCGCGCCCTATAGCAGATCCAGTTGCGGCTTTTGCGCCGCTGGCATTGCCTTTGCCGATTTTTTCCGTTTGGCGGCCTGCGCAGCTGCGCCATCAGGCTTTTCCAAGTGCGCGAGGATTTCCTTTGCTCGATCGAGGATTTCTTTTGGCAGGCCGGCGAGGCGCGCGACCTGGATCCCGTAGCTTTTATCGGCGCCGCCGGGGATGATTTTGCGCAGAAAAATGATCTGCTCGTTCCATTCGCGCACAGCGACATTGAAATTGCAGACTCCGGGACGGTCCTCGGCTAGGTTGGTCAGCTCGTGATAGTGCGTCGCGAATAACGTTCGCGCTTTAATCTTGTCGTGCAGAAACTCGGCTACGCTCCAAGCAATCGAGAGCCCGTCGAAGGTGGACGTGCCGCGGCCGATTTCGTCCAGGATCACGAGACTTCGTTGGGTGGCGTTGTTGACGATGTTTGAGGTCTCGTTCATCTCCACCATGAACGTTGATTGGCCTCGCGCGAGATTGTCATTCGCGCCGACGCGCGTGAAGATGCGATCGACCAGCCCAATCTCTGCGCTCTCTGCCGGGACGAAACTGCCGATCTGTGCCATCAATACTATTAGCGCGACCTGGCGGATGTAAGTTGATTTGCCGGCCATGTTCGGTCCCGTAATGATGGCGAGCCGCAGATTTTCGCCGTCAAGCGAGGTGTCATTCGGCACGAACTTCTCTTCTACCAAAGTTTGATCGAGAACGGGGTGCCGGCCGTCCTTGATCACCAGCCGCAGCGTTTCGTTCAGCGTCGGTCGGCAATACCGAAAGAGACGCGCGGTTTCCGCGAGCGCGCAAATAACGTCGAGGACCGCGATTGCCTCTGCAGTTTGCTGCATTGGCCCGAGCTCATGCAAAGTTTCGTCGCGCAATCTTTGAAACAACTGATATTCGAGTTGGCGCGCCCGTTCGTCGGCACCGAGGATTTTCGCCTCCATTTCCTTAAGCTCAGGGGTAACGAAGCGTTCGCCGCCGACGGTCGTTTGCTTGCGCTCGTAATGCGCAGGCGCGTTCGCGAGATTCGATTTTGTCACTTCGATGAAATAGCCGAACACGGAGTTGTAACGCACCTTTAGCGACTTAATTCCCGTGGCTGCGATCTCGCGCTCCTGCAATTGGCTGATCCAGTTTTTCCCGTCGCGGGAAGCTTGCCGCAACATGTCGAGATCGGCGTCATAGCCGTCGCGAAAAATACCGCCTTCTTTGAGCGTCAGCGGCGGATCATCGACGAGCGCTTTCTCAAGCCTCTCCACGAGCTCTGGCATTTCGTGAATGTGATTTTCCAGATGCAGTGGTAGGACGCGACCGGTCCGAGCCGGACTGGCATGGGACGCGCCGTCGTTCTCGGCGACGGTCGGCGTTTTTCCAAAGCTGGTTCTCTCAATCAGCTTTTGCAGATGCGATTTCAACGCCGGGATTTCTTGAAGCGAAGTTTTTAGCGCGACCAGATCACGCGCGTTGCCCGAGGCTTGGCTCAAACGCCCGGTGGCGCGTTCGATGTCGCGAATTGATTTCAAGTTGTTGCGAATGGCCGCGAGCAGGTCCGGCTCCTGCAGGAAATCGGCGATCATCTGGTGACGACGTTGCAGTTCGGTCAGATTGCGCAGCGGCTGCAAAATCCAGGCGCGCAATTTGCGCCCGCCCATCGGTGTAGTCGTGCGATCAAGCACTGCGAGCAGAGTCGTATCACGCACACTGCGGGATTCCACTAGCTCGAGATTCGTCTGTGTGGCCGCGTCGAGGAGGACGTAATCCGCGGGCGCATCGCTGCGCAGCGCCGTAAGATGATCGATCTTGCGCCGGAGCTGGTGTTTCAGGTAGTGAACGATCGCGCCCGCAGCCGCCACTGCCTGGGGCATTTGCGCGCAGCCGAATCCGTCGAGCGATTTGACCTTGAAGTGTTCGGACAACGTGAAAACTGCTTGTTCTGGCAGAAACGCATAGCTGTCGTACTCAATTGCGTGATCGATTACGCCGATCTCCTCCTTCTGTTCCGAGCTGATCAATAATTCAGCTGGCGAAACGCGCGCCAGTTGATCCAGCAACGATTGCCGATCTTCCAATTGAGTGATCCGAAACTCGCCTGTGCTGAGGTCCGCATAAGCAAAGCCGAACACCCCGGCATCGACATAGACCGCGCCGACATAATTCGCGCGCTTCGCCTCGAGTAGACCCAGATCGCTTACCGTTCCGGAGCTGACGATCTGCGTGATGTCGCGTGAAACAATTTTTCCCGGTTGCGGCTCACTGGTTTGATCGCAGATGGCTACGCGTCGGCCGGCCTTGATCAGCTTCGCGATGTAAGTTTGCGCTGCGTGATACGGCACGCCACACATAGGCACGCCGTTCCGTTTGGTCAGCGCGACGTTCAACAGCCCGGACGCCTCCTTTGCGTCTTCGAAAAACAGCTCATAAAAATCCCCGAGGCGGAAGAGCAGGAGCGTGTCGGCCGGGATGCTGCCCCGGAGCCGCCGGTACTGCTGCATCATTGGAGTGAGCGCGTCCCGCATTATTTCAGGATTAAATCACGCCGCGCGAATTGCGAGTGTGGAATGGCGAATTGGCAAAATTCCTTGTTTCTTGGAGAAGATTGCCCTCCAATCCGTAGCGCCTTTCATGCATTTGATGGTTGCTTCCTTTGTCAATCGGCTCTTCGTCTTTGCCTTTCTCGTCGTTCCCGCAACGCTCCTCGCGATTACGCTGGTTGAAAAACATCCGCCGGTTCGCCCTGCCGATGCGGACTCGCCGACGTTGATCTGGGACATTGACTTGAAACTGGCGAACGCTTTACCGCGAAATTTTCGCACGACTGACGACCGGTTTAAGGAGAGCAAAGGTGAAACCCTTGCGAGGACTGGCTTAAAGGATTTGCGCGCCTCGGGCAGCGGCGAGTTTACTCCTGAAGGTCTAAAGCTTTTGTTGGCGCGAACTCGCGGTCCAGTCACCGTCTTCGATTTGCGACAGGAGACACACATATTTGTCAACGAGTTGCCTGTTAGTTGGTATGCCACGAATGACTGGGTGAACGTCGGTCGCAGTCAAAGCGCAATTGAAGCGGATGAGGCTTCCCGAGTGGAATGCGCGAGTACGGAGCACGACATCGTGGGTGCTGGTGGCGCGAGCTATGTACGCCTCACCATTACCGATCATGCGCGTCCGCTCAATGAGGAAGTGGACCGCTTTATTCTCGCTGTTCGCGCGCTTCCGGAAAATGCCTGGGCGCATTTCCATTGCGAAGCGGGTCTTGGACGGACGACTACGTTCATGGTGCTTTATGACATGCTGCGAAACGCGAATCGAGTGTCGCTGGAGGACATCGTCACCCGTCAAAAGATTCTTGGTAACAACTACGACGTGCTTCAGCCAGCTGAACCAGCGAACTGGAAGGCACCGCATATGGCAGACCGCGCCGCATTTGTCCGCGCATTTTACGACTACGCTCGCGCAAACCCGAACGGCCAACCGCAGCTTTGGAGCGAATGGCTCAAATTGGGTGCGAGATAATTACGTTACGCCGTCACTTTCCTCTGCTATCAGTGGCGGTTCAAAAATGGCGACGGGCAAATTCGCGTCCTGATCCAGTCTTCAGATAGCGCTCAAAATCGCGAGGTTTCCCTTCTGATCGGAATGCGATCGCTGTTTCAATCTTCCATGGTCTGTGCTTCGCGGTGTGTGGGCATTTCCCGCGATTATGCTCGACGAGTCGGGCGTTAAGATTGCTTGTTATACCGCTGTAATGCGGCTCGTGATCAGTTTCACTCACGAGTATGTAAACGTAATGAAACGCCTTCATTAGACCACGCGGTTGACGAGCCGATCATGAAGAAAAAAGGCTGGCCTGCCAAGCCGCAGTCTCGCAGCGCTGAAACGTGTCATTGCATGCAAGCCCGCCTCCGTTTTACTCCGGCGTGGCAGCCTTCGCTCTTGCTGCGCTGCGAGCGAAGGCTGGAGGCGAGGGGAATCGAACCCCTGTCCTCGTCGCTATCCACGCAAACATCTACATGTTTATCCGGCGATAAATTCTGAGGAGCCAAGCCATGCGCCGACGCACTACCTGCTCCCGAGCGTCCACGAAATCGGTTCACGAACCGACGCGGTCGCTCCGTCGATTCGCCAGCCTGCTGTCCACGTTTGCCGCCGTAGCAGGCGTTCAGCGTCAAACGTCGCGGTCAATTAAGCCGCGAGAGCGAGACCTTCGTTGTCTGCTTTTATTTTTTTGGTCCGGTTTTTAACGAGGCCAACGAACCATCCTCGACATGCCGCCTGCGCTTCCAACGATGAGTCGAAGCCAGTGCGCCCCCAAAATAATTATGCTTGAACAAGTACCCTTTTTTGCAGTCTTATGCAAGGACCCGACCGCCGGCGAAACGGGCTGAATGGCAATCGAAATAACATCTGAATCTTTGGCTGGAGCTCAATCGGAACAGGCAGCCGCTTACAAGGGAAGCCACCCTGGCCTGCTTCCCGGGGTTTCGACGCCCGACAAATCCGTCCCGCGTTCTCGATTTTGGCACCCAACTTCGCGATGGACCCGGCGCAATTTTAGCAGCCGCGCCAGTGCACTTTCCGGTGGGGAAGTCATCATTCTGTTACAACCAGCCAGGTTTTCCCCGGGTTATATTTTCTCACGATCTGTTCGAACACCGGACTAAAGGCGATCTGTGGGACAGATTGCGCGGCAAATATCTGGTGCCACGAAGAGAGCTTAGCCGGGCAAAAATAATTCTGCTCGCGCGAGACCCACGGGATTGTTTCGTCTCTCTTTACCTTCAGATAACGAGGCGCGATCCAAATGCTCCAGTCGAACTCAGGCAAAAAAGGGTGAGCGAAATGCTGCGCGACAAAAGATTCGGCGTGCCTGCCATCGTAAACACGATGAACGATTGGATTGAAGAGTTCTCCGGGCGCGACGATTTCATCCTAATTCGATATGAAGCATTCCGCGCCTCGCCGCCGGAATATTTTCGAGACTTACTTGCGGTGCTCGGCGAATCCGCGCCCGACATGACGATGTTTCACGAGGCATTGGAGTTTTCCCGATTCGAGAACATGCAAAAGCTGGAAGCGGCCGGTGCCTTTGATTCGAAAATCCTGCATCCCGGCGACGTGCGCGATCCTGAATCGTTTAAGGTGCGTCGGGGGAAAGTCGGAGGTTATCGGGAATACCTCTCGGCCGAAGACCAAAAGTATGCTGCGGATGCCTTGAGAGAGCTTGATCCTCGGTTCGGTTATGCTCCACTGGCGGCAAAGTAATTCGTAGCTTGACTGCAGCGATTTCTTAGGTCGGCGACGCGACGAGTCGCTCGACCTTAAACAAGGGTTGAAATCAAGCGACGCTACGCTCGAATGCGTCGAAAATTCCTACTTGCGCAGTAGGATTTAATGTGATGTCCTACTGGAACGGTAGGATATGAAATTATCTAAACGTGGCGAATACGCGCTGCGCGCTCTCATCGACCTAGGCATCGCTTCTGAACTCGGCTGGCCGATGCTTCAGGTGAGTGAACTAGCGGTCAAAGAAAAACTGCCGATCAAATTCCTCGAGCAGATTTTTGCCCAGCTCAAGGCGGCCGGTTACGTGAAAAGCAGACGCGGAAAGTTTGGCGGTTACTCGCTAGCGCGTCCCTTGCGCCGGATAAAGTTTGGAGCCGTCATTCGGTTGATAGACGGGCCATTGGCACCGATCCGCTGCGTCAGTGCCACATCCTATGCACGCTGCTCCTGCCCGGACGAAGTGCACTGCGGCCTGCGAATGTTGATGTTCGACGTTCGAAATGCCATCAGCACCGTGCTCGATCGCTTCACGCTTGCAGACATCGTCAAGATCACACTTCGCAAATATGGTCGCGACAAAGTCGCACCGCCTTTCCTCGACAGATCCATCCCGCTTACATCGATCTTGTCCAAAGAAAGGAAGCCGCCGATTCGTGGCAAAAGCAGAGTGGAGTCATTGAAGCAGTTTTCAGGGTCCCGAGGGAGCCAGTCACACAACGGTCGCGCGAAAGGCGCGGCAAAATAGGAGAAACATATGCTGATCAGAAACTGTTTTTTATGGCCCGCCGGCGTTGTCGTTTCATTGCTGTTGCTGGCCGCGATCCCACCGCTTGCTGCCGAGACCCCATCCGATGCCGACCGGCTGCAAAAGCTCGAACAGGCCGTTAGCCAGCTACAAAAACGCAACGCCGAGTTGGAACAGGAGGTCAGCAGCCTGAAAAAACACGCTGAGCCTGCATCTGCGGTCCTTGCTGAAGGAAAAACCAAGACGCAAGTGACTTACGACGGAAAGACGTACGTCGAAAAAACCGTCCCCGTCGAGAAGTCGAGCGCGGACAAGTGGAAACTATCCACTTCCATCTCTGAGATGGAACTCTACGGCGATATGCGTCTGCGCTATGAATACCGCGGTGGCAGACTTCCAAGTAACGATCCGACAAACCCAAACGACTGGCAGGAGCGCGAACGTGAACGTTATCGTTTGCGCATCGGATTGCGCGGTACGCTGCTTGATGACTGGTTCTTCGGCGTACGCTTGGAGACGAGCGCCAGTCCGCGTTCAACGAACGTAACGTTCGGTGACGATACCTCGAGCACCTCACCGGGTGGTGGTGGACCGTTCGCAAAGGGTAGCGACGGCATTTTCTTCGGCCAGGCATACGGAGGTTACAAAGGCTTCCCGGGCTTTACGTTCACCGGCGGCCGAATGCCGAACCCGTTCGTCACCACGCGAATGGTGTGGGACGAAGACATCAACCCGGAAGGATTAGCCGAGCAGTGGAAGCACACGTTCACCATCGGTGGCGGAGCAGCGGAGCCAGTGTCCTACAGCAAGGACGGGAAAAATGTAGCCCCGCCACCTCCAGCGGAACCGTTGGTGAAAATCGACGTCTTCGCGAACTTCGGCCAGTTTGTCTATGATGATTCTAACCCGTCAAACCCAATTGGCACACCCCCAACAACGACGCAGCCAATAGGCGGTGAGACTCAGCAGACCCCGCTTGCCAATGCATTCCTGCTCGGCTTGCAGGTTGGAGCGAGGTTCGATTTCCCGCACATCGCGTACTTCCAGCTCGCACCAACCCTGTACAACTACACCGGCGACGGCAACACGTTTAACATCCATTTTTCAGGCGATCCAGGTGGTAATCAAACGGGTATTAACAGTCTTTTGGTTTTCGACATCCCTGCCGAGATCGGCTGGAAAGTTGGGAAAATTCCCATGCGCATCTTTGGGGATTCCGCCACGAACTTGGAAGCCGACGACCGTGCCACCGCCGCAGGGCACCCAGACAAGGATGGCGACCGCTATGCGTACCAAATCGGTCTCGGTCTTGG
>WNFP01020506.1_pt1 | contig 14144 bp, 15 predicted proteins | sample 5400201 | NCBI WGS metagenome assembly WNFP01 (sample SAMN13153355, study PRJNA577476) | soil metagenome | isolation source: 115 cm saprolite under Madrone tree | place: USA:California | collected 2016-06-14
CCCCGCTCGTCTACGGCGTCTATTGGCTCGACTTCCTCGACCAGTGGGACGCGAAGTCGCCCTGGCACGACCAGCGCGTGCGCCTGGCGGCGAGCCTCGCCATCGATCGCCAGGCGATCAACCAGGCGGAGATGCTCGGTTACGGGAAGCTGACGGGCTCGTTCGTGCCGTCGACATTCGAGTTCGCCCTCCCGATCGAGCCGCCCGCCTTCGATCCCAAGCGCGCGAAGCAGCTCATCGTCGACGCGGGCTATCCGAACGGCTTCGATGCAGGCGACCTCACGCCGCTTCCTCCCTATTCTTCCGTGGCCGAGGCCATCGCCGGCAATCTGCAGGCCATCGGGATCCGCAGCAGGGTGCGCACCATGGAGCGCGCCGCATTCCTCTCCACGTGGCGAGAGAAGAAGCTCACGGGACTCCTCATCGGCGCCACGGGGGCCGCGGGCAACGCCGCCGCCCGCCTCGAGCCCTTCTTCACCAAGGCCGGGACCTACGCGTCCGGTGTCCTCCCCGAGATCGAGGATCTCTTCCAGCGGCAGGCGAATGAGCTGGATCGCAAGAAGCGCGAAGCGCTGCTGCACCAGATCCAGAAGATCGTCGCCGATCGGGTGCTCGTCGCGCCGCTCTACCAGCAGGCCTTCCCCTGGGGGGTGGGGTCGCGGGTGGAGGACTCGACGGCGGGGCTCATCCAGGGATTCCCCTATACCGGCCCCTTCGAGGACCTGAAGGTCAAATAAGGGGACTCCATGTTCGGCTGGCGCGCGCGTATCGGTGTGCTCGTTCCGCCGGGCAATCCGACGGTAGAGCCCGAGCTCTGGGACATGGCGCCGGCCGGCGTCAGCCTGCACTTCGCCCGCCTCGAAACGCCGCCCTCGGTGGGCAAGGCCGGCGATCCCGAGGGTATGGAAGAGCGCAATCGCGCCTATCGCGAAGGAATGGCCGGCCCGGCGACAGCCCTCGGCCAGGTGCAGCCGGCCGTCGTCGTCCTCGCCCACACCGCCTCGAGCTATGCGCTGGGGTTCGGCAAGGACCAGGCGCTCGCCGATCGTATCGCGTCCTTATCCGGCGCCCCCGCGCTCCTCGCCGCGCACGCGGTGCTGGCGGCCCTCCAGCACCTGGGCGTGAAGCGGCTCGCCCTCGGCACGCCGTATCCGGAATCGATCAGCCGCCAGGGCAGAGCCTATTGGGAGGCGGCCGGCTTCGACATCGTCGGCTATCATCGGCTGCCAGACGTCAAAGACATTTACGCGGAGAGCGAGGAGCGCGCCTATCTCCTCGCGCGCCAGGCAAACACGAGCGGGGCCGACGCGGTGATGCTGAGCGGCACCGGGCTCCCCACCGTCGCCGTGATCGAAACCCTCGAGCGCGATCTCGGCAAGCCGGTGATCAGCAGCAATCAGGCCATCCTGTGGCACGCGCTGCGCAAGGCCGGCGTCCGCGAGGCCATTCCCGGCTTCGGCCGCCTGCTCCGCGAGACTTGAGCCACCCTCACCCTACCCTCTCCCTCAGTGAGGGAGAGGGAATCTCGAGTCCCTCGCCCCCGGAGGGGGAGAGGGTAGGGTGAGGGGGCGAACGGTGAGGGGGCGAACGGTGAGGGGGCGCTAGTGAGCAACGCAGACTAGGAGGAACGGACGATGCCGACTGCGACGATCGACGGCCTAGAAGTCAACTACATGACGCGCGGCTCCGGGCCCGCGCTCCTCATGCTGGCGCCCGGCGGCTTCGACGCCACGATGGAAAAATGGAAGACGGCCGGCGTGTGGAAGAGCATGCACCCTCTCGATGCGCTGGCCGCTTCCTTCCAGGTCATCGCCTACGACCGGCGCGAGTCCGGAAGCTCGGGCGGCCGGATCGAGCGCCTCTCGTGGGCGCTCTTCGCCGAGCAGGGCCGGAAGCTCCTCGAGCATTTGGGCATCGATAAGGCCTTCGTGCTTGGCGGCTGCATGGGATGCTCCGTGGCCACGGCATTCGCGGCGCGGTACCCGGAGGCCACGCACGCCCTCATCCTGCACTGGCCCGTCGGCGGCTATCGCTGGAAGATGAATGCCAGTGACCGCTTCGCTCGCCATTTCCGCTTCGCCAAAGAGAACGGCTGTCGGGAGTGGTCAAGCGGGCTCACGAGGGCAAATCGTTCTGGCAGGATCCGGAAGCCGGTCCCTGGGCCTCGGTGATCGTGCGCGATCCAAGCTTTGCCGAGGCGTTTCAGGCGCAGGACCCGGACCGATACCTCGGCATCGTCGCGGCCAGCATGCGCGGCCTCTTCGATCGGGAGACGCCGCCCGGCGCGGAGCCCGAAGAGATGCTGGCGATGAAAATCCCCGCGCTCGTCATCCCAGGCGACGATCCCGCGCACGCCACGTCGGGCGCCCACTATCTGCGCGAGATGCTCCCGCAGTCGGACTACTGGCCGGTGATGCCGCCGGAGCAGACGCCGGAGCGCGTGCGCGACCGCATCCTGGAGTTCGGCCGCGCTCACCCGTGAGCCGGTGTATGATCGGCTGCCCATGCGCTTCGGGACCTTCTTCTTCTTTCAAGCCGCCCCCGGCCTGACCCACGAGGAGGTCGTCCACCGCGAGCTGGAGCAGATGGAGTGGACGGAAGAACTGGGCTTCGACCAGATCTGGCTCACCGAGCACCACTTCATCGACTACGGGCTGGCCGTGGATCCCGCCACGCTGGCCACCGCGGCCGCCTCCCGAACGCGGCGAGTGCGCATCGGGTTGGCCGCCGCCATCCTGCCCTTCCATCACCCGTTGCGCCTGGCCGAGCAGCTCGCCCTCGTCGACATCATTTCCAAAGGGCGGCTCGACATCGGCGTCGGTCGGGGCAATCGCCCCGCGGAGTTCCGCGGCTATCACGTCCCCCAGCAGGAAAATCGCGAGCGGTTCGACGAGGCAGTGGACATCATGCTGCGCGCCTGGACCGAGGACCGCTTTTCGTTTGACGGGCGGTTCTTCACCATCAAGGATGCCCGCCTCATCCCCAAGCCGCTGCAGCGGCCGCATCCGATGATCTACCAGGTCTGCGGCAGCGACAGTGGGATCGAGAGCACGGCGGCCCGCGGCTGGCCCATGCTGAATTCCATCCTGACGGGCCCGCTCGATCAGCTCGTGAAGCGGCGCGACAGCTACCTGGCCGCCCTGCGCCGGCACGGACGCTCGGACGCGGAGATCGCTGGGCTCATGAAGGACTGGGGCGTGTCGCGGCAGATCTATGTGGCCGAGAGCGACGCGCAGGCACTGACCGAGGCCAAGGACGCCGAGATGTGGTACCAGGATTCACTGCGACGCTTCCAGGTGCCCGAGCGCATCGAGGACGCGCATCCGAGCCTGCAGCCCGGCTTCCGCGCCGCCGCCGAGCGCTTTGCCAAGGTCACCTGGGAAGGCCTTGTCGCCGAGACGGTGGCCTTCGGATCCCCCGACACCGTCGCCAAGCACATCGAGAACATGCGCGACATGGGCATCGGACAGGTGCTGTGCTGGATGAACTTCGGGGGCCTGCCCCAGGACAAGATCCGCCGGTCGATGGAGCTCTTCGCCCGCGAAGTCATGCCTCGCTTCCGGGGATAGCATGGAGGTCGGGCTCTTCACGGAGTTCCAGAGTCCGCCCGGGATGGACGAGGCCCAGGCCTTCGACGAATCGCTCGCCCAGATGACGGCGGCCGAGGAGCTCGGCTTCGACGCCGTGTGGCTGGCCGAGATTCACTTCCAGAAGGGCCGCTCCGTGCTGTCCTCGCCCCTCGTCATCGCGACGGCCATCGCCGCCCGCACCCAACGGGTGAGGATAGGTATCGCCGTCCAGATCCTGCCGCTGGCCCACCCGCTTCACCTGGCGGAGGACGTGGCCACCGTCGATCACCTGAGCAAGGGACGGCTGGACTTCGGGGTGGGCCGGAGCGGGCTGCCCGAGCACTACGAGGGCTTCAATGTCCCTCATTCCGAAAGCCGGGAGCGCTTCAACGAGACGCTCGAGATCCTCGTCAAGGCGTGGACGGAGGAGCGGTTCACGCATGAGGGAAAGTATTTCCAGTACCGCAACGTGTGCGTGACGCCCAAGCCCTTCCAGAAGCCGCACCCGCCGCTGCGCGTCGCCGCCACCACGCAGGAGACGTACGCCATCGTGGGGCGCATGGGCATGCCGATCTTCATCGCGGTGCGCACCACGCCGATCAGCGACCTCAAGCGCTTCATCGGCGGCTATCACGAGGGGTGGCGCGAGGCCGGCCATCCCGGGCGCGGCGAGGTGTCGCTGATCGTCCCCGTCTACCTGACCGAAGACGGGCGGCAGGCCCGCGAGGAGGCCGAGGCAACCTCGCTGTCCGTGTGGATGAACGTGGGCGGGCGGATCCCCCACGAGCGCGTGCTCGGCTCGATGCGGCTCTTCGCGGAGCGCGTGATCCCGCGCCTCCGGTGAGCGGTCGCCTCAGCAACGCGAGCGATTCGGGTTAGACTCCCGTTCATGTCGGTGGTAATCGTCGGCGGCGGTCTCATGGGCTTGAGCGCGGCCTTCCATCTACGCCGGGCTGATCCCGCCCTGGCCGTGACCGTGCTCGAGCGCGCGCGCATCGGCTCGGCCGCTTCGGGGGCCAGCGCGGCCGGCGTGCGGGTCATGGGCCGCGACCCGCCGGAGCGCCCGCTCGCCCTCGAAAGCCTCGGACGCTGGCCAGACCTCGACCGTGAGCTGGAAGGCGCGACGCGATACCAGCGCGGCGGCGGGCTTCGCGTGGCCCTCGACCCCAAGACGTGGGAGGCGGCGCCGGGCTGGGTCGCCGAGCAGCGCGCCGACGGCGTGCCGGTCGAAACCGTCGACGCGGGAGGAGTGCGACGTCTGGCCCCGGGCATGGCGCCCGCGTGCCTCGGCGGCGTCTACTCCCCCATCGACGGCCAGGCCGGCGCCATGGCCACGGTGGAGGCCTTCGCCGCGGTCGCCCGACGCCTCGGGGCGCGCATCGAAGAAGCTGGTGACCGAGCGCGGCCGCATTGTGGGCGTCGAGCGCAGCGACGGCGTTCGGCAGCCGTGCAACGTCGCCATCGTGACCGCGGGAGCCTGGACCTCGTCTCTGCTGGCAGACTTACGCGTGAACCTGCCCTTGCAGACACGGCCTCTTCAGATGTTGCTGACCGAGCCCGCGCCGAAATCCTTGGCGCCCGTCGTGGGCGCTTTCGACAGGAAGCTGAGCTTGAAGCAGCTCGCCGACGGTGCCTACCTGATCGGCGGAGGCTGGCCGGGACGCGTCGTGGACCATGATGCGAACTGCTGGGAAGTGCTGGAGGACAGCGTACGGGCCAGCCTGGAAGTCGCCGGCGAAGTCTACCCTCCTCTGACCGGCCGCGGGCTTGCCCGCAGCTGGATCGGGCTCGAGGCATTCACACCCGACGAGCTTCCCGTGATCGGTCCCGTGCCGGGCATCGACGGCCTGCTCGTGGCGGCCGGCTTCTCCGGTCACGGCTTCGCCCTCTCTCCGATGGTCGGGGACGTGCTCGCGCGCCTGGCCCTCGGCCGCGACCCGCTCCTTCCTCTCTGGTGTGACCTTCGCTTCGACCGGCCATCACTGGCCGGCTCCTGAAAGGCCAGGCAATGCGGCTCGAGATCATCTGCACCGGCGACGAAGTGCTGACGGGCAAGACCATCAATACCAACTTCAGCTACATGAGCCAGAAGCTCTCCGACGTGGGGCTCTCCGTGCGATGGGAGACCACGGTGGGCGACGATCGGGAGTGCCTGCTCGAGGCCTTTCAGCTCGCTTCCCAGCGGGCCGACGCGGTCATCGTCAACGGCGGCCTCGGTCCCACCGTCGACGATCTCTCCCAGGAGGTCGCCGCCCAGGCGGCGGGGGTCGACCTCGTCGTCAACGACGAGTGGCTCACGCGCATGGAAGACTTCTTCCGCCGGCGCAGTCGCGTGATGCCGCCGAACAACAAGAAGCAGGCCATGCTGCCCGTCACCGCGGAAGTGATCGACAACCCCATCGGCACCGCCTGCGGCTTCGCCCTCGACATCGGCAAGGCGCGCTTCTTCTTCACCCCCGGCGTCCCGCGCGAGCTCCGGCGCATGCTCGAGGAGCAGATCATCCCGCGCCTCCTCGCCAAGAGCGGCCTGCAGGCGATCATTCACCTGAAGCGGTTCCACTCGTACGGCCTCGGCGAATCGCATGTGGATTCGCTCCTCACGGGGGTCGAAGCGCTCGTGCCGGACGGAAGCGTGAAGCTCGGCTTCCGTGCACATTATCCGCAGCTCGAGACCAAGCTCACCGCCCACGGCGCCGACATGGACGACATCCGGCGCAAGCTCGAGGTGGTGGAGGGAGAGATACGCAAGCGCCTCGGCAACTTTATCCTGGGTGAAGACGACCAGACACTGGAAGGCGTCGTCCTCGCGGAACTCGCGGGTCGACAGGCGACGCTCTCCATCGTGGAGATGTTCACGAGCGGCCAAATTTCCGCTCGTATCGCCCACCTCCCGGGCGCGGAGGCGATTTTCCGTCGCGGCATCGTGGCCCGCGACCTCGCCGAGGTGTGCGCGGGCGTGGGCCTGGGCCTGGGGAGTGCCGCGCCGGAGGGAGAGCTCACCCCGCAGACGGCGGAGGCGGTGGCACTGGCCGCCCTCCGTCTCACATCTTCGACGCATGTCCTGGCCGTCCTGATCGATCTCGACCAGGGCGCGGACCGCATCGAGTTCGGCGGCACCATCTGCCTGGCCATTGCCACGGCGGGGAAGGTGGAGTCCCGGCGCAGCCGCATTCTCGGCGGACGCGAGTGGGTGCGCCTGGGCGCGGTGGAGCTCGGGCTGGACTGCCTGCGCCGCTACCTCCAGGGCCTGCCCGTGTACGAGCGCACCGACTTCGAGAAGGCGTGACGTTGACCGCGAGCGACGCGCGGGCGACCAATGCCTACTGGGGACGCAGCGACCTGGAGATCGCGATCGACGCGGCCCTCGCCGGAATCGGCAAGAACCTCAATGCGCTGACCATCGATGACCTCGCCCCCGTGGATCAGTTTCACGGCGGCGGCAAGGCCTCCACCGACCGGCTCGCTCGCCTCGCCAAGCTCACGCCTGGCCTGCGCGTGCTCGACGTGGGCGGCGGCTTCGGTGGTCCGGCACGCACCCTGGCCGTCGAGCACGGTTGCGTCGTGACCGTGCTCGACCTGACGGAGTCGTACGTCCGCACCGGCCAATGGCTCACGTCCCGCCTCGGCCTCGCCGACCGGGTGTCCCACCGCGTCGGTGACGCGCTGGCGCTGGATGTGGACGCGGAGACCTTCGATGTCGTGTGGACGCAGAACAGCGGGATGAACATCGCCGACAAGGAGCGCCTCTATGCCGGGTTTGCCCGGCTCTTGCCCCGCGGTGGTCAGCTCGTGATCCAGGAGCCGATGGCCGGCCCTACGCAGCCGCCGATCTTCCCCGTCATGTGGGCGAAGGACGCGACCTTCAGCTTCCTGTGCACGCCCGCGGAGATGCGCGCGCTCATCGAGACGGCGGGTTTTCGCACCCTCGCCTGGGAGGACGTCACCGCCGAGCTGGCCGGCCCCAGCTCCGGGGCCGCCGTGCCCGCTCACAGCATCGCGCGCATCGTCATTGGAGGGGCCATCGACGAGATCACGCGCGCGGGCCAGCGCAACCGCGACGAGGGCCGCATCGTGAATATCCAGGCCGTCTTCGAGCGGCAGTAGTCCGATAGCTATTCGAAGGGCTGGCCGTAGCGCTCGCGGTGGGCAACGGCTCCGAGCGGCTTCCGGTTCTTCTTGCCTCGCCCGATCTTGTCGGCGGGATAGCCGAAGGGCAGGATGGCCAGCACGTCGAGCTTGGCGGGAATCCCCAGCAGCGCGTTGACCTTGTCGAGACCGCCGAAACCGACCCAATTCGAGCCGACCCCTTCCGACCACGCCGTCAGCAGCATGGAGTGAATGGCCCGGCTCGCGTCTGACACGGCATAGCCGGTCTTCTCGACCGCGACCACGATGGCCAGCGGCGCCTCCGCGGTGTAGGGGCCGGAGCGCGCCAGCGTACCCAACTTTCGGAGCGTCTCACGGTCCTGGACCACGACGAAGTGCCAGGGCTGGAGATTCATCGCGCTTCCCGTCAGCCGACCCGCCTCGAGGATCTTCCGGACAACCGTGTCGGGCACGGGGCGATCCTGATAGCGACGAACGGCGAGCAGAGTACGGATACCGTCGAAGACGTCCATCACCGACTCCTCCTGGTGGCCGTCCGGATGGCCTGCCACACGCGCTCCGGGGTCACCGGCATCTCGATGTGCTCCACGCCTAGGTGCGCGAGCGCGTCCACGACCGCATTGACCACGACCGCCGGCGCGGGCGTGGCCCCGCCCTCACCCCCGCCTCTCAATCCGAGCGGGTTAGACGTCGAAGGCGCCTCGCTAATCTCTGTCGTGAACGCCGGGAGCATGTCGGCCCGCGGCATCGCGTAGTCCATGAAGGTGGCCGACTGCATCTGGCCTGTTTCGGCATCGTAATTGCAGAGCTCCCACAGCGCCTGCCCCACGCCCTGGACGATGCCACCGTGGGTCTGGCCGTGCACGATCATGGGGTTGATGGCGCGGCCGACATCGTCGACCGACGTGTAGCGGGCGACCTCGACCACGCCCGTCTCCGGGTCCACCTCCACTTCGCAGACGGCGCAGCCATAGGGAAAAGACGGCGTGCTCACCGTCTCGTCACACGACGCCTCGAGCGGCCCATGCAACGCCTCGGGCGCATCGCCGCGTAGCGCGGCGCCCGCGACCGCGAAGAGATCAACCGAGCGATCCGTGCCCTTGACGGCGAAGCGCCGCTCGGAGAACTCGATGTCCGCGGCCGCCGCCTCGAGCAGCCACGCGGCGATGTGCCGGCCCTTCTCGACGATCTGGTCGGAGGCCTTGGCCATGACCACGCCACCCAGCCGCATGGAGCGCCCGGAGTGCGAGCCGCCGCCGACGGGCACCAGATCGGTGTCGCCGGTGATGAGCCGCACCTGGCCCACTTCCACGCCGAACCACTCCACGATGAGCTGGGCGAAGCTCGTCTCGTGCCCCTGGCCGGAGGACAGGGTGCCGATCACCACGTCGATCATGCCTTCGGGCCGCACGGTGATCTGCGCGCGCTCGCGCGGAGCTCCCGTGGCGATCTCGATGTAGTTGGCGATGCCGATGCCGCGATAGCGGCCGCGCCCGCGCGCCTCGAGGCGGCGCGCCTCGAACCCGACCCAATCGGCGAGCGCCACCGCGCGGTCCTGCACGGCCGCGTACTCGCCGCTGTCATAGACGATGCCGAAGGGATTGGTGTACGGCATCGCGTCGGGCGGCACGAGGTTGCGTCGTCGCAACGCCACGCGGTCGAAACCGTGACGGCGAGCGGCCAGGTCGATAAGTCGCTCCATGACGTACATGACCTGGGGCCGGCCCGCGCTCCGATAGGCTCCGAGTGGCGACGTATTGCTGAGCACCGCGCGCCCGCGCACGGCGGCCGCCGGCACGCGATAGACACTGGTGGACAGCTCCCGTCCCTTGTTGAGCGGCACGAATGTGACGGCGGAACGCCTCCCGGCGGGTGCACGTCCACTTCACCGGCCGCCCGAGCCGACGTGCCGCCCACGCGACCAGGGCGAACTCAGGGTAGAAGCTGTTCCGCGTGCCGAAGTTCCCGCCCACGTCCTGCGCCACCACGCGCACCGCCGTGTCCGGCACGCCGAGAATCTCCGCGAGATCGTTCTTGTGGCGCACCACGCCGCCGGAGCCCGCGAAGAGCGTGTAGCGTCCCGTCGCCTCGTCGTAGACGCCGAGGGCGGCGCGCGGCTCCATGGGCACGCCCGTGATGCGCGGCACCCACGTGTCGAGCCTGACCACGTGCGCGGCACGGGCGAAGGCCGCCTCGGCCGCGCGTGCGTCGCCGGCCACCGAATCGACGCAGACGTTCGAGCCGGCCTCTTTCCAGAGCACCGGCGCGGTGGTCTCGGCGGCGTCGCGGGTCGCCGTCACCGACGGAAGCGGCTCGTAGTCCACCACCACGCGCTCGGCGCCGTCCGCGGCCGCCGCCGCCGTCTCCGCGATCACCATGGCCACCGGCTCCCCCACGAAGCGCGCGGCATCCGTGGCCAGCACGGGATGCGGAGCGATGAAGATGCTCGACCCCTCGCGGCCGCCGAGGGGAAACTCGTTCGGATTGGTGGGCACCGGCTTGTGGGGAATGGGCCCGAGCCCGTCGGTTTCGGCGTCTTTGCCCGTGAGCACGGCGATCACGCCGGACACGGCCAGCGCCGCCGTGACGTCGATGCGCAAGACGCGCGCATGCGCATGCGGTGATCGCACGAGCTGCGCCTGCGCCTGACCCGGCAGACTGAAGTCGTCGCTATAGCGCCCCCGCCCCGCCACCAGCCGCGCGTCTTCTTTGCGCGGAACCGGCTTCCCGAAGCCTTGGCGGGCTGCGCGTGAACGGGAGATCAGGAACGACATCTGGCTGTGGCGGCGCGGCGCCGCGCGGTCAGTCCGCAGTCTTGACCTTGTGCAAGGCAGGAAGCAGCTCGTCGCTGATCAGGCGCATGCTGTCGAGCGCCTGGGCCGCGGGCATGCCGATCCAGTGGGTCCGCAGGAAGAGGATGGTAGCTCCCACCTTCTCCCAGCACGGACGAAGCTGCTCGTAGCACTCCTCCGGACTGCCGAGCACGAAGCGGTCCTCGAGGAGCGATTCGAAGGGCTGCCGGATATTCTCCTCGTCCGGCATGGCCGTGTCCTGGCCCCACGAGGCGTAGACCTTGTACTTGCCGCCGAGATGCGGCCCCGCGATCCTGAGCGCGGTGGCGCGGTCCCTGGCGCAGTAGATCTCCTTGAAGATCGGCAGCACGCGCGGGAAGGGCTTGCCTACGCGCCGGAGCTCCTCCCGGTAGACCTCCATCTGCCGCAGGATGGTCGTCATCGTGGTGTGCGGGTTGATGAACCAGGTGTCTCCGACCCGGGCGGCGCGGCGGATGGCGTTGTCGTTATTGGCCGCCACCCAGATAGGCGGATACGGTTGCTGCACGGGCCGGCACGTGAGCGTGACGCCCGCGAGGGTGCAGACGTCGTTGTCCACCGTCACGCTTTCCTCGGTAAAGAGCCGCCTGACTACCTCCAGGCACGATTCGAAACGACGCACGCGCTGCCCGCGGGGGACCTTGAAGGCATCGAACTCCACGTCGCGATAGCCGAGCCCGATGCCGAACACGAACCGCCCGCCCCAGATGACGTCGAGGGAGGCCATCGTCTCCGCCACTTCGACGGGGTTGTGGAGGCCGAGGAGGAGGATGCCGGCCACTCCGGTCATGTGTCCCGCTTCGGGAGCGAGACGGGAGAGAAAGGGGACGAGCTGAAGCTGACTCGCCCCTTCGCTCAAATAGTGCTGCCCCGTGCCCACCATGTCCCAGCCACGATCGCGGGCGAGCCGCGTCATCGCGAGCTGTTCCTCCAGGGCGGCGACCATGTCGCTCCCCACCGGATTCTGGTTCGTCAGGAAGACGCCCACCTGCATCGCGCCTCCTCCGCGTCAGCGCCAGAGCTGCGCGGAAGCGATCCGCGCGCCCTCGGCCATCGAGGCGAGCTTGGCCCAGGCGATCTCGGGCTCCACCAGGTTGGAGCGGCCGAAGGTCGCGAAGCCGCAATCGCTGCCCGCGATCACCCGCTCGCGCCCGACCACTTCCGCGTAGCGCACGATGCGCTGGGCCACCAGCTCCGGGTGCTCGATGAAATTGGTCGTGGTATCCAGCACGCCGGGAATGATCACCTTGTCGTCGGGCAAGGGCACCTCGCGGAACACCACCCACTCGTGCTCGTGGCGCGCATTGGCGCCCTCGAAGGACAGGCCCTGCGGGCGCGCCTTGAGGACGGCGCGGATGATCTCGCGGAGGGGGATGTCGCGGTGATGCGGCCCCTGGTAGTTGCCCCAGCAGAGATGCAGGCGGAGGCGATCGGCGGGAATGTCGCGCAAGGCATGATTGAGCGCCTCGATATTGCCCTCGGCGATTCGCACGAATTCCGCATTGCTCAGCTCGGGAAAGCCCAGGTGACGGCCCATGGCCAGATCGGGGCAGTCGATCTGCAGCACGAAGCCCGCGCGGTGGATGGCGTCGTACTCCTCCTTCATCACGTCTACGAGCCGGGCGAGATAGGCGTCGCGGCTCGGATAGTACTGGTTGGGGAGGAAGTGGGCGATGACACCGGGAGAGGCGGCCGTCATGAACGCCTCGGTCACCCTGGCGCCCTCGAGGGCCGCGCGGAGATTGGCGAGGTCCTTGTCCACTGCTGCGCGATCCTTCCACTCGATGGGGCCGTTGCAGGCCGGGCGGGCCACCGCGGCCCGCCGCTCGGCTCGCGCGGCTGCTTCGGGAAAATCCGCCCAGTCGGCCCGCCCCCGCACCGCGCTCTGTCCTCCGAAGCCGGTGAGGCGCTGGCGCACGTAGGTCGAGTAGCCGACCTTGCCCTCCTCGCCGTCGTTCACGATGTCCACGCCCGCGTCGGCCTGCTGCTTCACCACGTCCCGGGTCGCGCTGCGCACCCGGGCCTCGAAGGCGGCGGGGTCGGGCGGCGTACCCGCGTCCACCGCCTCCAGCATCGCGAGCAGATCCTGGGGCCGGGGCAGGCTGCCCGTATGCGTGGTGAGGATGCGGTCGACGCTGCGCTTCATGCGTCCTCGAAGGGGTAGAGGGGCCGGCGGCGATTCCGGAAGGTGAAGAGCTTGAGGTCCGAGCTGGTGCAGCCGTCGCCGTCGCACAGCACGATGTGCCGGGCGATGGGCTCGAAGCCTGCGCGGAAGTGCTGGCGCGACTTGATGAGCACGTACTTCTTGCGGCGCGGGTCGATGCCGCAGTGGGTGAACACGCCGAGATCGAAGGGCTCGCTCCGCCGCTCCGCGATCACGATCTGCATGGCCCCCGTGTCGAGCACCGCGGTGCGGCCCATGCGCACGCGCGTGCCCGTGGCCATGGGCCCCGTGACCACGAATTCCCCGTCGGTGATCCGCGTCACCTTGCCCGTGACGGCGAGGGGCCGGCCGGGGAGATTGATCTGCGGCATGTCGATCCGGCCGCCCAGGTCGAGGGTCACGCTGGCCGCCGTCCCCGCCTCGACCACGCGCTTGACGGTGGCCGGATCGCAGATGGGCCCCGCCACCACGTCGTCGAGGCCCTGGCGCATGACTTCCTCGATCACGCTCATCACGTCCTGCGTCCCTCCCGACGCGGTGTTGTCACCGTGGTCCACGAGCACGATAGGCCCGTCGCCGAGCGTGCGCGCGTGCGCGATCTGGCCAGGCAGCGGCGCCCCTGAATAGAGGAAGGCGTCCCGGCGCTCCCAGGCCATGGCCAGGAGCCGATCGAGCAGCGCGCGCCCTTCGTCGACGCGCCGGTCGCACACGATGACCGCGGACAGGGAGGTGTGCGGGATGTCGGCGTGCGGGAAACCGCCGAACACGGAGGCGTTGAGCACCGATCCGGTCGTTTCGGCGGCAATAGCCATGTCCATGATGTCGCGCATGGGCTGGCGCGAGGGCGCGTGCACGAGCGTGCTCGTCATCATGGGGCGCGATCCCCACACCATCACGGGCTCGATCTCACCATTGAGCATGCGAAGGAGGGTGCGCCCGGCGCGCTGGGCCGTCTCCCCCATGTCGATGTGCGGGTACGTCCGGTAACCGGCGATCACGCTGGCGTTGTCGACCATGCGCGCCGTCATGTGCGAGTGGAAATCGAGGCCGACGGCGAGGGGGGTGCGGGGCGCCACCGCCCGGATGCGCCGGAGCAGCTCCCCTTCGCCGTCGTCCAGATGCTCGGTCACCATGGCGCCGTGCAGGGCGAGGAAGATCGCGTCGCAACCGCCTCGGACCGCGCCCACGATGGCGTCGGCCATGTCCTCGTAGGCGGCCTTCTCCACGTAGCCCGACGGATGGGCCCCCGCCGCGATGGGAACTACCACCTCGGCATCGGCCTCCTGCGCCACGTGGAGGAAGCCGCCGAGCTGGGTGTTGGTGTCCCGGAACTCCTCGATGGCCTGCGGTCCGGACAGCGGCCGGAACGAGGTGAGCGGCGTGGGCACGGGCGAGAAGGTGTTCGTCTCGTGCATCATCATCGCCACCACGATCTTGCGGCGCGCCATGAGCTTCAGCCCTGCATGAAGGCGT
>WNFP01022891.1_pt1 | contig 14139 bp, 15 predicted proteins | sample 5400201 | NCBI WGS metagenome assembly WNFP01 (sample SAMN13153355, study PRJNA577476) | soil metagenome | isolation source: 115 cm saprolite under Madrone tree | place: USA:California | collected 2016-06-14
GGACGCAGCATATTGCCGGGATTGGGAAAGGCAGCGACGAGGCGAATCGTGCCCGTACTTGGATCCACTTGACGGTCGGCCAGCAGGATTTTGCCCTTTCGAGAGTAGGTACTGCCGTCAGTGAGGATCAGGTCAAGCGAGTTTCCGAAAAAACTGACGGCGTGCTCGGTAGAAACGGCGCCGCTCTGTTTTTGTGCCAGGACATACGCCTGTTCGCTAATCGGAAAGTAAGCTTTGATGGGGTCCACTTGCGAAACTGAAGTCAATACAGAATTGGGTCCCACCAGGTTTCCGATCTGCACTTGTGCGATTCCCGCAATTCCATCCACCAATGATGTGATTTTTGTCCACTCAAGGTTGAGTTCCGCCTGCTCTATGGCCGCCTGGTCCGACTCGACGGCGGCTTGGGCCCCTAGTCTGGCCTGAATCTCGTTATCTAATTGACTTTGAGCGATGGCCCTGGCCTCCGCGAGCGGTGTGTCCCGCTTCACATCAAGAGTGCTCTTGCCAAGTTGGGCTTGCGCCTGCGCAAGATCGCCCTTGGCGCGGTCGAGGGCTGCCTGGAACGGCCGCGGATCTATTTCGAACAGTACCTGGCCTCTGCGGACGAGCGAACCTTCTTTGTAGTTTTGCTTGGTTATGTAACCTGAGCGGCGGAGCTGCGTGGACGTTGCCTCTGCCGCAGGCCGCGGCCATGAGCGACAACAGCAGTACGGCAGTAAAACCCAGCTTACTGTATTGAAGATTTAGAATAGCGCTGACTGTTGTGCCCATTTCCATCCTCATCCTGAAAGTTGTGTTTCGGTTCGTGCCAAAGTTGCGAAACGTGGAGCAAGTCTTCAAGTGGAGAGCTGCAACGCTCATCCAATACCGGCTTTTCTGGGTTAGCAGTTAGCGGTTGCTGGAGGTGAAATTCGATCACACTTCCGATCCGCCGCAGAGCGCGGCTGCGCGCGGCGAGCACATCCCGCCGCGCGCAGCCGAGGAGAAGAGAACAATCTTGGACGGAGTAGCCTTCAAGAACCGTCATTACGTAGACAAAGCGCTCGAACGGTTCGAGTCCAAGAACTGCTGCAATCTCCATCTGCCGCTCGGCCGGGAGCGTTTTGCCATTGCTGTTCAGCGAAACAGGGCTCGAATGTGCACTTCCTTCGACCGGCCATGGGTTCATTACCCTCACGGCATTTTTAATGATCACCCGCCGAGCCCATGAACGCGCCCATTCCTTGAAGACCGGGTTGCCATTTACCGCGTCCTCCAGGCCGGAGACAAAACACTGCTCAGCCTTCTCGTGATCCGCGGTTAGCAGAAACGAGAGCAGGTAGAGGCCATTCATGTCTTCGTCAAAGATTCGTTGAAAATCGCCGCTGCTCGCGTATGGCATAGGGTTCTTGATGTTCTTTGTCTCCGGCATGTTCACCTCCGTTATGATTCCTGGTGTTTCTTCCGCACAAGTTGTTTCAACACGTGCTTCGTGAGAACGCCACAGCAGGAAAACTTCGCCCCTTCCTTCATCAGATCGAAGATCGCGGCTTCTCCCTCGCGGCTGATGACGGTAAGGTTCCTCAGGTCGATGACTAATTTGCGTCTGTCCAGGTCATGGCTTGCGTTTCTCCAGGTCGTGCCAAGCTCGGCAATCCAGGGTCCGACGAGGGTTCCTTCCACGACTAGCGTGCGCTGCGACCGCGTATCGACGATGGAAATCTTGAACACGTTGCTGTTGTGCCAAATCTAGATATCGCAACTCGCTTGCCAAAGCCACATTCCCTGGCGCCCCCGTAAACTGTTGAATGTATTGGCGACGGGTAAGGCGGCGACGTGGTGTGTCGAGGAATGTCGAAATCAAAATCGACAATTGTCGAGAGAGAGAGAAGGCGGCCTTAGGCTGAAGCTTTCTCGCCGTCGCGCAGGAGCTGCATAGATGGACCACTGATGGCGAGAGCGCGGGCGGAACGGCACAGTTCATCTACGCCGCAGAGAATAACCAAGGTCAGGGGAAAGCCCGGTTCGAGGCAAGCCTGAGGATCTCCGGCAAGCGGTCGAACACGCTCAAATCCCCAAGAGCTACAGGCGCAATCGTGAACTCATGCGGAGCCGTACAGTACGGATTGGCGTTCTCTGGTTGGGACTATTGCACTGTTCAAGCCTATGTGGATCGGTGCACACCGCGCCGGGAATGCGTTGATGGCCTCGCGCAACACTCCGGCAGGGATCCTCGAGATCGCTGCCTAACATGCATTACCTTCATCATTCCGGCAAGCTTGCCACGCGCCCGTGCGACCTGCGATTTCACCGTCCCTTCGGGGACGCCCAAAACACGCGCAGCTTCCTTGGTCGTTAAGCCTTCGATATGTCGTAGCTGAAATGCTCTGCGAAGCGTTGGCGAGAGTTGCTTGACGCCATTGACCAGTCGATCGCGCAATTCCGCCGCCGACCGGACTTCTTCCGGACCCGGCTTCGAATCACGTAACCTCTCCGAAAGTGTGAGACCGTCTTCCCCCTGCTGTTCGTCGAGGGACAAGTAGCCACCGCGGCGGCGGCGTAATCGCATCCGCGCAGCGTTGGTGACGATTGTCGTCAACCAGGTTGAAAGTTGCGCTTGCCCTCTGAACTGGCCTAAATGCTTGTAAGCCGAGAGGAGAGCATCCTGGACCGCATCTTCCGCATCAGTTGCGTTCCCCAAGAAATGAAAGGCCCTTCTGTAAAACATGGGAAGGTAACGCAACACGACATTGTCGAGTTCCTGAACACGCTCGCCAAAGAAACCTGGGCGAACTGCTAGCGCACCTTCAATGACCGTCTCCATCGCTGACATAAGCTGCCCCCTTTCCAAGCAACCCGGAGCGGCCAGTAAGCCTGCAACCGCACCTTTTTTTTCTGCGTGCTACGTTTGCCGCAAACTAGGCGAAGGCAACCAATCGACCAAAGCGATAATCCAGGCAACGTCGTAAATCGCTGACTTTAATAATGAGAAAAGACCAGGCGCAGGAGGGTGTCGAGAAATGTCGAGGCAATCTCGACACTTGTCGGCGATTCTTGAACAGGCGGTCCATCTAGCAGCGGCAACTCAAGGAACGCGCACGAACCCAGATGAGGCAGGGTGTCGCTTCGAACAAAATGTCGAATGCTCGTCACCTGTCGAACCATGTGTCGAGGCCCTCGACAATCCATGTGCTGAGGCGCTTGCTTCCGTTGCCTAACCTTCGTTCGCTCAAGCATTTGACGATAGTGCAGGACAGGCCGCAACTTCGGCATCCCACATGCTTGTGTTGAATGCGAAAAACGATTCACGCGCTGTGAACATCGCGGCTGGAATCGTCGGCACACATTCAGGCATGGAGGAATCGGACGATGCGACAAACTGCAATTATGCTTGCAAGTTTTGTCATGCTGTTAGCTCTCACTGCGACAGGTCAGGAAAGCCGCTCGGAAATCAGTGTTCAAGGCACCAGGTTTTTCACGCAGGACACAAACGGCCAGGGGCTCTCGCGGACAACAACAGATACGGGCGGATTCCAAGTGGGATACCGCTATCACATCAACCGCTGGCTTGCCGCCGAAGGAAATTATGGCTTCAACCAAAATACTCAGAGAAATTCCGGCGGATCTGTGCCCGGGGCCGGCAGTCAGGGAAAAGGTGCTTTCCTCTACGGAGCCGGTGCTGATTATGCCCTGACACGACGCTTCTCCATACGCGCTGAGTACAGGGGCTTTGTGTACAAGAATCCGGACTTCGGACTCGCCGCCTTGCACACTGACAGCTGGACGCACACGGCGCAACCATCGGCTGGAATTGTTTTCCGATTCTAGTTGTGACGCTCCTGGCGGGCAGAGCTTTTCTGCCCGCCATCGCGCTTCGGTAGTCTGTCGAGCCGTCTTGCCGTTCTCCGCGGCACTGGGGGCCTCGAAGTCCTGGGACATGGTTCACGACATCTCAGCCGTCGCCGACTGTCCGGATAACCGCAGCTGGTGACACTGCTTTACAAGAGTTTCTGAAACATTACGTTCTTTTACAACAACTCGTGCTGCTGGAGGGTTGAAGTCCTCATCTCTTGTATTAAATGACACTTTCAGCGCTTGCTCATTGAAAAGCGCTTCAAGCAAACGCCACGGAGAGACGGAGGAATGTGCGAATGCTGGAAAACACTGTTGAGGTGGTGGGCGGTTTATGTCTGATCGCTCTGCCTTTAATGATCAGTTTCTGTATTGTTGGCTCGATTGTTGCGGCCCTGCGAGCGGTCAGCGGCACGTTGCGTACGAGGAAGGAGCAAATCACTATGGCTCAAGGCGAGCGCAAGAACTGGAGAGAGTTGTGCAAGTCCGCGCTGGGCGCAAAAGATCCCGATGAGCTGCTGAAGATCCTTCAGGAACTCAACCAGGCGCTAAAAAGCGAAGAGCAAGTCCGTCGTGATTTCAGGGAAGCCATGAGAACGATGAGCCCCCGGTGAAATCCGAGGCTAACAACCGTCGAGAGGGCAACGATACGGGCACAGATTTCCAACAGAGCGATGAAGCGGATCAAGCCGGACGTTCCAGTCGTAATGTTTGCCGGCATTGACCGTCAAACGCCGTTCCTGCTTCGCTTTCTCGATGCTTATCTTCGGAATCCGAGAGGCCCGAGTCCGTTCTTCGCGACTTGAACGGATAGTTGCATCAGCTGCTATCCCCCTCTTCGTTAATTAGTACCGAGAAACGCATCGGTAGTGATCGATTGCTGTCGATAAGTCGACTTCCCAGTACCAATCCGCAGGTTTTCAGCGGTGAGACAGCTGGCTCATCTCCTTCACCGTGATTTCGTACTTGAAGCTGTCCGGATCGAATGGATCCACTCGTCCCTCTGCCGTTTCCGCCTGCGGATACATGAAATACACCAGGGGTTGCTTGGCGGAGCCTGGCAGCGCTACGTCGTGAGCGTAGTTATACGCCATCCAATTCATCTCCCATGAGCCGAACAAGCGCTGGCGCGCCTTTGACACCATCTCGTCGCTCAGTGGACGATTTCCAGGAGGCTCTTCCAGAACTACTTTACGTACGTCTGCTGGATCCACCGGAAACCAGCCGTGGTCGCGAAGGTATACCTCCGAGCGGCAATGCTGTCCCTTGGTGGCTTTGTCTGTCGCAACTCCAAGGCTTTTGTAGCCCAAGTCCGATTTGGCAATCCGCAAACCATAAACATGCCGCGCCGGCAGGCCTACGGAGCGTGCCAAGCCGACGTAGAGGGCATTCAAGTCGGCACATTTTCCGCCCATATCACCCGACTCCAGCATGACCCGAATGTCGCCGCGCCCGCAGCCGCGGACCTTCGGATCGCGGAAGGTATTGTCCACCACCCAATCGTAAATTGCGCGAGCCTTCTCCATCTCAGTGGTTGCGCCGGCGGTCGCTTTGAGCGCGGTCTCTTTCACAATGCCATCCGTGGGCACATAGCGACTAGGCTGAAGAAAATAATCGAGTTCGGCTTTTGAAACGTGCGGCGCTTTGGCGGGCGCCGAGAGATCGACGGCGTAGTTCTTCAAGGAAACATGGCTGGTCAGCGTCAGCACGGGCTTCGCATTAGCGGGGTAAGTCGCCGACACGATGCCAAGTGCGCTCGGCTTGTCCGTGCTCAACTTGGCCGTTCCACCCTCAGCCCTGAACCTGTTCGCCCGCGTCCTCTGAAATGGCGTATCACGAATCAGCGCCGCCGGCAGCCAGATATGAGTTACTCCACTCGGCTTCAGCACTTCTACTCTCGTGATGACCTCGAAGTTCCGCCATCCGCCGCCGGTCTGTAATACGTCGGCAAAGACTGGCATTGATCTTGTTACTGCCAAACCAGCGCAGATTGCGCCGGTTGATTGGAGAAAGTTTCGCCGATTCATAAGCCCCCTTCTGAAAAAGTTGTCGTACTGACTGATTTTGGTTGGGAACCGCCGCCGGAGGTTCAGGAGAAACGAATTCAAGTGAAGCCGCGCATGGATGCTGTCTGTGCCGGAGAGAATACACCCACACTTGTCCTGCTACAAATCGAAGTCTTAGGGAATATTCTTCCCATTTAGTTCACGCGCAATCCAAAGGACGCTCCGCTTCTCCGCAATCAGGAGACGATAGCTGCTCCGAACCTGCTGCACCTGATTGGTGGACCCGCTCAGTGTTCGGGCTGGAAGATGAGTGGAGAGCATTCGAGCGTTACAAGGCCATACGGCATCGGGAGCGGTAATATGTATAAACAAAGCCAACAACCCGTGCCAGCGGAATGCTTCCGGCCCTTCCGGGAACTGGCGAGCGGCCAAACTGAGTGCTGACTAGGGAAACATTGACCATGAACGATTCGCGCTCCAGCGAAAACCCCGACTGGAAGAACCACGGCTTGCGTATCATTCGCAGCGGCGGTCTGTACACCCGTAGAGGTAGGCAGGTTCAGCGCACGAGGACGGGCAGCGGATCCGGGCATTTGGGACTGATCCACCCAGGAGGACAAGCATGAGCGACCCGAAAGAAACCATCGACCGGAGAACATTCTTCACTAAATCCGCGGCCCTACTTGCTGGAAGTGCAACGTTCGCGAAGACAGCTGTTTCTTACGCCAAGATTCTGGGCGCCAACGATCGTATTTCGGTGTGCCACATCGGCAATGGGAGTCGGGGCAGGGAGTTGGGCTGGATCGTGTCACAGCTGAAGGTTAGCCAAAACGTCGAAATTACTACGGTATGTGATCTGTGGCGACTGAACCGTGAGAAGGCGGTCGCGGTGAATGCAAAATATTATGGCCGCGCACCGCGCGCGTATCAGTATTTGGAGGACGTGCTTGCTTTGAAAGACGTCGACGCGGTAATTATTTCCACCCCCGAACACTCCCACTCACCCATCCTGAAAATGGCGGTAGAAGCCGGCAAGGACGCCTACGTTGAAAAGCCGATGGGCAATGTACTGGCAGAGGCAAAAGCGGCCCGCGACGCGGCCATGATATCGAGACGGATTGTACAAGTAGGTACGCAGCATCGCAGCGAACCTTATCCCAAAGCGGCTCGCGAATTGCTTCAGACCGGCGTTCTCGGAGAAGTGAGCAAGGTCGAAATTGTTTGGAATTACCACGGTCCGCGGTGGCGTGGGCGCGAGGAAACAAAGCTGGTCCGAGAAGAGGATACGGATTGGCGGAAATGGCTGCTCACGAAGCCCAACCGCCCGTTTGATCCCCAAGTCTATTGCGAATTTCGCTTGTACAAGGAATTTTCAAGCGGCATTCCCGATCAATGGATGAGCCACGCCACCGACCTCGTGCATTGGTTCATGAACGACACCTTTCCTCGCTCGGCGGTGGCCCATGGCGGCATTTTTGCGTGGCCCGATGGCCGGGAAAATGCCGATACGTTTCACGCCTTGCTGGAATATCCGAAGGGTTTTCTCGTGAGCTACTCAACCAGCTTCGGCAATGACTCCCCCAGCTTCACCCGTTACATGGGGAAAAAAGCAACCCTGATGAACATTGGCGGTGAAGGCAGTCCGCGATACCAATTGGTCGAGGAAAAAGGGAATCATGAGGACAACCCCAACATCGACCAGACGAGAGCCGCGAAATACGTCCTTCTCTCGGGCGAAACAAAGCTTCCGCCCATGGGCATTGATGACCTTTCGCTGGGACACATGGCCAATTGGTTCGAATGTATGCGCTCGCGGCAGCAGCCACATTGCACGGTCCAGGATGGATTGGCTCACTCGGTGGCCTGCATGATGGCAGCGGAGGCTTACTCTTCGGGTAAGAAACAGTATTGGGATGCCGCCACTGAGACGATCCTGGATCGGGCCCCTGGGAGCCAAGCGGCTTCTGGGTGACTGAAAGCTGCTCTGCAAGATACTGGAGGTCCGTTCGATCAGTCGGCGTAGGGCTCACCCGGTGCGTCGAATTGCATCGAGTAGTGGCCTCGATATCCGCTGGACTTCAGGATGTCGAACGCTCATTTCAGGTCAATATTCAAGAGCTTGTCGTGATCGTCGGTTTCCACATCTTTGACAGGGCAAATGTCAAGTAGGCGTACTGAAACATTGCTTGGAGTGCCCAGCGGTTGACCTTGTATCAATTGATGAATGTGACGAGCTTTTCTACAAGCACAGTGGCCAGCAGAGGCACGGTCCCGGCAACTACGAAGGCCGGAAAGTAGGAGAACTTGTCAACGATGTATCCAATGAAGAGCGTGAAGACCGTGCTGACGAGACCGGCACCCAGGCCGCTCAGTCCCGTGACGGTGGCGACGACGTCCTGGGGGAAAAGGTCGCTCGGGAACGTCAGCCCCATAGTGGACCAACTCGCATAGCCCCAGGTCGCAAAACTAATGAGCAGCAGTGCGACATAGGCATTGTGCGTCAAGGCTGCGGGAATTCCAGCGATGATGGGTAACGAACTCAGCACGCAGACCCATTTTCGCGACCGAATCACGGGCACGCCGCGCTTGATAAAGAAACCGGTCGCGAAGCCGCCGGCAAAGTTACCGAGATCGGCGGCAAGGAATGGAATCCAGGCGAAGGCACCGATCTGCTGGAGGCTGAAACCACGAGCGTCGCTTAAGTAGGAGGGCAACCAGAAAACGTAAAACCCGATACACACCTTTGCGTGCAGAGGCGGCCGGAGTGGCGCGACGGTCCTTGATAAACTCGCGCTCTGAGGCGCTCAATCGTGGATGAGAGTCGAGCGGGTGATAAAAGTACATCCACACGAGGAGCCAGAAAAATCCCAGCGAGCCGGCCACTAGGAATGCGTACCGCCATCCGGCCGCATAGGCGATGAAGGCCACGAAAGGCGGAGCGATTACCGCGCCCACGCTCGAGCCGCTGTCGAAAATAGCCACCGCCAAGCCGCGCTCCTCTGCCGGGAACCACTCGGCAACGGTCTTGCTGGCTCCAGGCCAGTTGAAACCTTCGCCCATTCCGAGCATGAAGCGAAAGATGGCGAGTGAGAACATTGAGCGCGCCAGCGCAGGTAGCATGCTGGAAAGGGACCACCAAATCATAGCCAGGGTCAAACCCAGCCGGGTACCGATGAGGTCGATGATCACGCCGCCGATCAGCCACATACACGCGTAGGCAATCTGGAAGGCGGAAACGACATAAGAGTAGTCCGCGTGCGTCATGTGCAATTCTTTCATGACCACGGGCGCCAGCACGGAGAGGGTCTGGCGGTCAATGTAGTTAATGACGGTTGAACAGAACAGAGTCCAAACAATCCAAGTCGATATCTCTTCCGTCAGCGTCCGCCAGACAATGTGCGCCTTGCGCTCTCCGGGAACGGAAGCGATGAGGCAAGGCACGCGAAGAAGTGCCGGAATCGTCAGCGTGATCGCGCGCTTGGGAACCTCCGACACACTCGCGAACCAGCCTTCGTTCACCTGTTGCTGGCGGCATTGCTCATCAAGCGAAACGATCTTGATGTCAAGCGGGTCGTTGAAGTCCGCCTCCGTCGGATCATTGAAAGCGAGATGCCCGTTCTCACCGATTCCCAGCAGGCACAACTGGGGATGATATTGGCGAAGCAGCTCCGCGTATTTTCGGCAAGTCTCGCCGGCGTCCGCCGCGGTACCATCGATGCCGTAAAAGTTACGCATCTTCACCTTGTTGGTTAGGCGATCCTTCAGGTAACGCCGGAACGACGCGCGATGCTGGTCGGAGATCCCGAGGTACTCGTCCATGTGGAAGCCGACGAGTTTGTCCCAAGGCAAGCCCGGGATCGAGGTCAAAGCATTGAGCGTGGCCATCTGAGAAGCGCCGGTGGCAAAGATCACGCCGACGGGCTCACTGCTCGCTATCAGCTCACGAAGTCGCTGGGCCGCTGCTGCCGCTGCTGCCTGTCCCATTGCCTCGGTGCTTCTGTACGCTTCGATAACAAGGTTCCCAACTCGGATAGAGTGGGTGGAACCGGCTTGAGTCATAGTAAATTTTCCTTGTCGGGTTGGAGTTTGCGGGCACAGCTTCGATGATCCTCGTTCCCACCAATTTCGGACGAATCCGATTCTTGATGCCCTCAAGGTTCATGGTACGAGATGTCTACCTCTTCCCACTCGGCATCTTTCATAACTTCTGCCTTCTTAACAGAAATGAATGCCGCTGCGGTTTACTCCGACGCGCAGCACCTGTCCAATATACGGTGCGAGGACCAAAGATGGGACTGTCCAGCGTGAAACTCCCTTTTTGTTGTTAACCACCCACCTGACTTCACAAGACTAATCCCGCCGTGGAAGCCGAATAGCTTCCGGTTGGCCGACGACTCGAAATGCTGCGGAGTCTATGATTACTCATGGCTGCTCGCTCGTCTTTTCCTTGCCTCCGACGAGTCGAGCTTCATGACCGGCGCCGAACTCGTGATCGACGGCGGATCAGAGGCGTCTGTAGTAGTTCACTTCTGTGGCGGGATTAACTGCTCGCGGTTCTTCCGGTTCTTGATCTTCACATCTTCACGCTTCACTGGCTTCGTGTCGAGCAGGTTCTTCACGATCCCCTCAAATTTCTTGCGGTCTACTTTCAGGCTTTTCTTGGCCACAAAATCTTTCTACGCCCTAATCTCAATTGCAAAGGAAAAGCACGATTTTTCAACAGCACGCCTCTAGCTTTTAAAAACGTTTCTGGTTACTATGCGCCAGCTATTTTCTATAACGGAGGCGATGAGCAAACCGCTAGGCTCAGCGGACTTAAAATCCGCTAAACTCGTCACTGGGTTTTGTGGGTTCAACTCCCACCGCCTCCGCTCCACAGAATATACGTCCTCTGTCAATCCCCTGTCACCGGCAGCTCCAAATTCCCTTCGTCGGAAAAGCGACTTCCGGGCATTTTATTCACCCCGTTCGCGTCTGTCCGCCGCATAATCTTCAGCCAGATGAAAAAGGAGAAACTCTTTGGACACCCTACTATTGAGACGCTGGTCATAGTTGCTGTGCTCGGTGTTGCCGTCTTTGTGGCAGTCTTCTACGTTGTTTTCTCGCCTTGATTTTCCCGCGCTGATTTGTCCCTGTCACGGCTTTTCCGATTCTACCGGCCTGCTGCGTCAACTGCATAACCGTGCACCAGGACGATTCAGGGCAAAAGGGGTTTCTCTGTGCAGAGGCTTCCGGTGTCGGATCAGGTTCAGGAGGCTGGGGATCTGGCGGAGGCAAGGGATTAGGTAGAACGTCTGGTCCGCCGCAAGTTGAAGTGAGTTCTGTACGCATGAACAATGAGATGAGCACGTAAGTGCGCTCGTTGCATTAGGCGCCCGCAGCCTGCGTCGTCAAAGGCTTGCGTGCGACCGCTAAGCCACAGGTCTTACAGGCGACGGTCTTGGGAGATTGGATTGTGTCGGAGGTACATGATTTTCACCCAGCGTTACAACTCTCCGAAAAGATCAGAGCGACAAATCGTTCCGGCTCGCCAGAACCGCGAGTTCGAGTCGGCTAGACACCCCTAGTTTCTCGAAGATGTTGCTGAGATGACGCTTGACGGTCTCTTCACTGATCGACAGCGTGCGCGCTATTTCCCTGTTACTGCTGCCGGCTTTGATTTCGGAAATGATTTCCACTTCGCGAGGTGTCAACTCCGACTTGCTTTTCGGCCGCTCCTCGAATCGAGCCCAGCTTTCAAAAGCCTCGCTACCGACCCAACATGCACCGCCGCAGACTGATCGGATGCTGCTGAGCAGTAACTCGGGCGGAGACGCTTTCAGCACCACCCCGCGTGCGCCAAGCCGTAAGGCATGTGCAACTTCGACAGGATGAATAGCGGCCGTAAGCAGGATTGTGTAGACGGATGATCCGTCCTGTGCCAATTCCCTCAATGCTTCCATTCCCGGGACTTTGGGCATTGCTAGATCGAGCAGGAGAATGTCGGGCCTAAGTTCTCTGGTGAGAGACACTGCTTCTTTCCCATCTCTCGCTTCTGCCACCACCGCGAAATCTTCCTGGGTGACCAGCAATCGGCGCAGGCCATCCCGAAAAATCGCATGGTCATCAGCGATTAGAATCCGAATGGGATAACTCGTTATCTTACGCAATGGTCGCCTGTTCCTGCCTGGGAATTTTGATTTCCAAGCGTGCGCCGCGGCCGGGTCTCGTGTCAATCGAGAGTTCACCACCAATGGCGCGCACACGCTCTTTGATAATCAATGGTCCCCGACGACTATCTTCAAGTTCCGAATGCGAAAATCGCCCGTAGAACTCGAACCCTCGGCCATCATCCTCGATAGTAAGAATCCAGCCTCCGTTGTAAGAACCAAAGCGCACCAGTACGTTCCGCGCCATGCTGTGTTTCTGCACATTGACGAGAGCTTCCTGGACGATGCGGGCCACGTCACGGGAAATAGCAGGCGGCATCATCAAATCGCTCGCATCGCACACAAACTTCGCGGCAATGCCGGTATCGTAGCGGTACCGGTCGATCATTGCAGCCAGAAATTCGACTAGATGCCTGGGATCGAAGTCTAATGGTTTGAGGTGTTGAATCAACGTACGAATATTCATCGCTTCCGTCTGCACGAGCTCTTGTAAGTCGAGAAGCTCCTGATCGCGTTCGCGGGCATCAATCGTCGCCTGAGTGCGCAAAGCATAGAGACGGAACCCAATCGCGTGCAAAGACTGAACAACACCGTCGTGCAGGTCGCGCGCCACTCGTGTCCGCTCTACCGCTGTCGCGCGAGAACGCAGCCGGCGCAATAGATAGACGTTGTAAATCGCAGGCGCCACCTGATTCACCAGGTTGCGGAGGAAACGCAACTGTTTTTCCGAGCGCCCCCCAATTTTCGACTCAAACAACAACAGTCGAGCCGACACGTCCGGCGCGACCGAAACAGTGCTCAGAAGCAGCCGCCCAAATGGGTGCTGAGCGACAAATTCCGTGGGCAGATAGCATTGTGCACCCGAGATTCGGGCGCCACCATTGTCGACCATGAGCGTGCTCCTGGCATTGCGGCCTCGCCAAACTGCTCCCGCACAGGTCCCCGGCATGGCAAAGAGGTACCTTTGCTTTTCAGAAGCCTCCAACTCTCGCTGTGTAAAGAACGCCTCGCCCGTTTTGCTGAGCAGCCCAGCCCGCCAAAGATATGCACGTTGGGTTTCAGCCTCGCTGGTAACCAGTAACAATTCCCGACCGTCGAATAGATTCAGCAGCTCTGCGAAAATGGCTTGCAGGCTGCCCTTTAAGCCGGCGTCAACCCGTGCTTTAGCTGAGAGCCGGAAAATCCTCAGAGCTTCGGCACGCTGCTGTTTCTCCAACTCTGCCATGTATCCAATCAGAAACCCAAAAATCACCAGGTAAACCACTCGCGTCACGAACCCGTTTACATCACTTTGTGGCCCTAATAGGTGCCTCAGGGGACCGTTGGTCAATGCGACCGCCTCGGCCAACACGATCCCGGTTGCTATCAGGGTAGTGAACAGGGCTCCGCGCATACCCCAGCGAAACGCCGCCGCTAGCAATGCGAAGATGAAATAGAGAAAAAAAGGGCTGTTCGGTCCGTCGGTAAACAGGCTGATGATAGTCGGCCAGAGCACGTCAGTTGCGTGCACTGCGAACGACAATCGGGGTGAAGCCGTAGTTCCAAACCGCAGGATTCCAACCAGTGCAAGGCTATAACCGGTGTACGTTAAAAGCAGATCGTGCGCGAGGCCGGCATATCGCGAAGGTTCCGTGGGATCGAAATAGACGGCAGCCAGGGAGCCGACGGCCAGCACCGCTCGCGCGGTTGCGAGAATTCGCTCGACTTCGATCAGATCGCCACTAATCTGCCGCACGCCCAGCCAGCGCCGAAAGTAATTCAAAACTGAAGGCACGGCCTGCATTCTCGGTTGCAGATTATATGCGCCCCACTTGGGACAGACAATCGAACCTGGAGCCCCACGCCCATGGCTCCGGGGGCAACTGGGATCTATGATCGCTTCTTGGCAGCTAAATACAACTAAGGTTGTAGTCCAAAATTGCAACTTTTGCGTCATTGACCGGACTCCTCGGCGAGAACATACTGCCGCATCTTCTGGCCGGGGTGGCAGCCCTCGAAGGCCCCCCAAGGATGCGTTGTGCGCACCTCGTCACCCGCTCCCTGAGCCCTCCCTGTCGGAATCAGGAGCCCAGCCTTGTCTGATTTGCCAACTTCCGTCAGACGCGGAACTGCAATCCCTTCCGGCGGAATGCGGCCCAGGGTCGAAGGGA
>WNFP01003172.1_pt1 | contig 14131 bp, 11 predicted proteins | sample 5400201 | NCBI WGS metagenome assembly WNFP01 (sample SAMN13153355, study PRJNA577476) | soil metagenome | isolation source: 115 cm saprolite under Madrone tree | place: USA:California | collected 2016-06-14
CACGATTTCCTGCGCTATCGCTGAAGTAGCTTGCCTCCGCCTGCACTCGGTTTGGCGCGCTTATTTCACGGGAGACCGGAAGCAGTAACTGATTTTTTTGCAAGTCATCCCGGTACTCCTGCAGGCTAATGCTGTTTGGATGGCGGGTCAGTGCTTGTTCCACCTCGCGGCGCGCCTGGTCTTTCTTTTTCTGAAGTAGAAGATCTCGCACCAGTCCGATAGCTGCCGCCTCGTCGCTGGGGTTCATTGCTAGCAGTTCACGGAAGAGCTGATTTGCAGCCTCGTATTTCCCGTCGTAACTCAGCACACGGGCCAGTTCGAGTTTTGCTTCACGGTATGATGGGCCATCTCGCAGGATGGCGCGGAATATCTCCATTGCCCGCGCGTCCTGGCGTCGATACACGCAAACCCTGCCTAGTTCAAGCCGCAGCTGGGCATTTCCCGGAAAGCGCTTGAGGGCGTCTTCCAGTGTTCGAGCAGCCTGCGAATAATGTCGATGGCGGAGAGCTACCTGCGCATCGGTGATGCTTTGCTGCACCGAAACCCCTTCCTGCGCGCGCGCCTCCGGGGCCTTTCCGATGAGAAGAATGAAAGCAAAGGCGAAACCGGCGCGATAGATACAAATCCCTACCATGATTTTCTGTTTTAGCTGCCCTCCGACCTGTGCTCCAGTGGGCCTCTGCCGCCCGGTCAGAAGGCTGGCCAGGCTACCAATGCGCTGGCGTCCTCCGATACGAGGCAAGGATATATGGCGTTAAACCAATTGTAGTAAAGCGCGCGACGACGCTCGGCCTCACCTCTCCGCTCTCGTGCCTTACTACAAACCATGAGAAACAGTGCTCTGGGGGCCGCCACATTGATGCTACTTTCTAGCCCCCCCAGAACATCTGGCTGTCAGCGGGAAGCGTTCAACGCAAACGCAGAATCAGAGGTGATCGGAGCACCTCAATCGACCTCTTCATGGTCCTCGTCTGCCGCATCACCCGGCCTCTGCAATCATCCAATGTCCGCGCATCGGGCCGGAAGAACCCTGACCAGCAGCAGAGACGATCCCACACGAAACGCAGACATATTTCCTAGCTCGGCGGTGTAGATCCGTTGATGGTCTACATATATGTTGTTCACAGAAGGCGCTACATACAGCTGCACCCCGTCCTGACGCGCCGCTACGACGCAATGTACGTCGGATGCTTCCGGCTCATCAAACTCGAAATCCGCACCGCCGCCAACCCTTCCCATGGTGATACACAACTTGCTCAGTTGGTAACTTCGGAGTCACGTGGAAACTCATGATCTCCGCGAATGCGTGACATCAGAAAACTGTTCATCGCTCTCTCCGCACACTGTGGGACGTTTACGCAGCACCGTTCTGGAGTTTCTCTGTTCTTAGATAGCATGGCGAAAGTACCTCAGGTCATATTGCCGACTAGCGACCAGCAATAATCGCGTGAAGTGATTTTCCCGCGCGCTTTCGGCTTCTTATTAGAGTTCTGGAACCAATAACGCATTTTCATCACCACTCACGGAGGGCAATAAGTGCTGTACTTTAAGCGCTTCCAATTTTTGTGGGTGTGTCGCATCAACTCACAGGTGTGTACAGGACCACCAGTTAGGAGTTTCCATGCATGCCAGGGTCTCAGACCTCGCAGAGTCCTGGGGATGCTTGCCCATGGTTGCGGGGGTCAGATTTGAACTGACGACCTTCGGGTTATGAGCCTCTGGTTCGTTTCCTCGACGGACCGATTCGTTGGCGAGCTGACAATTATCAGCTCGAGTTTGATCCACAGCCCAAGTGCGTAGATAAGACACTACTCAGTTTTCAGAAGTCTCTGCAGCTTATCGCGATCAAAACCCACCACAACCTGCCCGTCAATCACGGTGACTGCTGCAAAGTCCGGATTCAAAACGCCTCGCAAATTGCTCACGCAAGACCAACAGCTTCTGAAGGGCCTCGCCACGCTCCTCAGACATCAGAATGCCACCAGTCACAGATTTGCGGTCAGCCGCCCCAGGCTTAGGAACTTCAGTCAGTTCGTCGTTGCCGTCCACGTGCCGCACCATCTGGGAATTCGATTCGAATAACTAAAGATCGAGATGCGGATGAGCGGAAACCAAAAGGGCGCCAAGCTGCTGCTCAAGAACAAAGCTGGGGAAAACGGATACAGCCCTGCGTCGGTGCCACACAGGAGCTCTGAATCGTCCGCGCTGAAATTGCAGGAGTTATGCGCTCCATGCAACGGCCCTAGAGATGCCAGAGTGTGTCGTTCAGGCACGGTTCAGCAAGATGCGAAAGGGAGCGATTACGTCGAGCCGCCGGTTGACAAGCCAAAGAAATGGCTTGAATTTGCCAAGGCTTCCGGGTCGTGGGCAAGCCATTTCTGGCCTGTCCTTTTTATCTGTACCTTTTTTGGCCCAAAGGTCACTAGCTTCAGAGGCGGTACGCCTTTAACGTCATGGCCCAGAGCAGCAAACTCGACTTGAATATCCTGTTAAAGGGGGTTTTTCATGCGTGGAAGAAGGAATCTCAGCTGCCGCGTCACCCATGCCCATGCTTTTAGTTCTGTTCTCCTGACCCTGTCCTTTGAGGTTGCCTTTGTGTACGTGTCCTCGTGGAGGCCATAGTGACGGACCGAGTTCTCTTCTATTGCCAGCACGTTCTCGGAATCGGGCACCTGGTGCGCAGCGCCGAGATCGTGAGAGAACTGTCCCGCGATTCTCAGATTCTCTTCATCTCCGGGGGAGAGAAACCGAACGGTTTTCGATTTCCAGAGAATAAAAATACTGAAATCCTGCAGCTTCCACCTCTGAAAACGGATCCCGATTTTTCAAATCTCCAGGTGTGTAGTTCCTCGCGAAGCATGGACGAAACCAAGACGCTTCGCCGCCTATTGTTGCTTCAAGCCTTTGCCGATTTCCAGCCGGATGTAGTGGTGACAGAACTGTTCCCTTTCGGGCGCAAACAATTCCGTTTTGAGTTGCTCCCTCTGCTAGAGCACGTCCGGCAGCAGTCCCGCAGAACGATGGTGGTTTCGAGTGTCCGGGACATCCTAGTTGCAAGGAAGAATCAGGAAGAGTACGAGCAGACAGTGTGCGATCTTGTGAATACCTTTTACGATTTGATTTTGATCCATGGGGATGAAAGCTTTCAGAAGTTTGATGAAACGTTTTCGCGTCTAAACGATCTGCGCTGCCCCGTGTCCTACACCGGCTATGTTGTACAGAGGAAAGACCCCAACATCACGGAAGCGTGCTGTTTACAGGTGACGGAACAAGGGCAGCCGGTGATCGTCGCAAGCAATGGCAGTGGGCAGTACTTAACGGGCCAAATCCTTTTGGAGACCGTTTTGCGCGCCGCGCAACTTTTGCAGAGCCGGATTCCTCATGAATTCCATGTTTTCGCCGGTCCCTTGATGCCGGAAGACGCGTACGTCCGTTTGCAAACTTTAGCGCGCGAAGCCAGAAACGTGAGGCTTTCTCGCTACACTCCCGATCTCGCCGCGGTTCTGAAGCGTGCCGAGGTATCGGTCAGCATGGCTGGCTACAACACTATGATGGACGTTTTGTCCAGTCGTGTACGCGCGTTGGTTTACCCAGTCACGTCGAACGGCGATCAAGAACAGTGCCTGCGCGCGGAAAGGCTGGCTAGAGCGGGAGTCATCGATGTGATCGGGACGGAGGAGCTTACTCCAGAAGAATTGGCTGGCAAGCTTGAGCGAACTCTGAGCAAGACGCCAACGCCGCTCACCGTGAATCTCAAGGGAGCCGTTAGCAGCGCTCTTATATTGAAAAAATATCTCGCCGCACATCGGGAGGGCTCGTTCGACACTCCCGAAGCTGGCTCTGTTCCCACGAAGAGAGCGCCAGACAGCGGCAAGTTTCTGACTCAGGAAGAACGGGAAACTCCGAATAGGGAAGTCTCATGCGGCTAATGGTTTATTCACATGATACTTTCGGTCTCGGGAACATCCGGCGGACGTTGGCCATTTGCAAGCACGTGCATGCGTCCATCCGTGATTTGTCCATCCTGATTGTGAGCGGATCCCCCATGCTGCAGAGTTTCCGAGTGGAGCCGGGCATCGATTACATCAAGTTGCCCTGCCTCAAGCGCACCGAATTGGGGGAACTTGGCGTCCGTTTCCTGGATTTGGATGTGACTGAAATTGTCCGCCTCCGGCGCGAGTTGATTCTCTCCACCGTCATGAGCTATCGGCCGGATGTTCTGCTCGTGGACAAGAAGCCCGATGGTCTCGCTGGCGAGCTGGAGCCGAGCCTGCGGCACATCAAGTGCAGTCTGCCCCAAACACGAATCCACCTAGTGCTGCGTGACATTCTCGACTCTTCCAGAGTCACGGTGGACGCTTGGACGCGCCGGGGTTATTACAACATCCTGCGATGGTTCTACGACCGCGTTCTCGTCCTTGGAGACCAAAGCATCTTCGACGTTTGCGAGGAATATCAATTTCCGCAGGGCTTGCGGGAAAAGGTCCATCACTGTGGTTACGTTCAGCGCCAGCTTCCTGGGCGTTCGCGCTCCGAGATCCGCAAGGAGCTCGGCGTTGACGAAGAGGAGAGATTGGTCTTCGTAACGGCGGGTGGAGGTGAGGATGGCTACGAGTTGTTCTCCGCTTCACTGGCGGCAACTAGCAGCCTGGCCCAAAGGCTTCCGCTCAAGACTCTGCTGGTTACAGGTCCCGAACTCGGTACAGAACGGACCCAGGCATTCTGCAGGGCTGCGCAGTCCCGGGATGGTCTGCAGGTCATCGAGTTCACAGACGACCTAATGAGCTACATGAATGCGGCCGACATCGTCATTTCCATGGCTGGCTACAATACCATCTGCGAATTGCTCACCCTTGGGAAGAGATCCATCGTGGTTCCCCGCGTTAAGCCTGTCGAGGAACAGAAGATCCGCGCCGAGCGGCTGGCCGGCTTCCGAGCGTTTCGGACCATTCTTCCCGATGAACTTACGCCGCGTATTCTGGAAGACGCAATCGAAGAAGAGCTGCAACTAGCGCAAAGCACAGTCCAGCTGTCCACTTGCATTGACCTCGGTGCACTTCCGCGTATTACCGCGATACTGCAAAGGGAGGCGTCAGGTACTGTTTGCGATCTTGAGTCGGCGGCCATTCGGGAGAAGCTGGCCCCGACGGGGAGTGAATGGTGAGCGAACGTCTGCGCGTTGCCTATCTTGTAAAGACGTTTCCTCGGCTTTCGGAAACGTTCATCCTGAATGAGATTCTGGGTGTCGAAGAGCTCGGCTTGGAGCTTGAGATCTTCTCCTTGCGTAAATTACCACCGGCAAACGAACCGGTGCATCCGGACGTGGCCAAGGTCAAAGCGCCGGTCAGATACATCCCATCGTTGATCCGGCCTCTTTGGCCTCCCGGTCTGGCCTTGCTACTATTCTCCCATTTGGCGCTTCTGTTTGCTGCACCGCAGCGATATTTCGCGGCCGCGCGGTTTCATTTCGGCTCTAGCAACAGTCCGCGGCTCAAGGATTTCCTACAGGCTGGCTATCTCGGCAGGGCCCTGAGCAGGGGCAAATTCACGCACTTGCACGCCCACTTCGCCAACGTGCCGACGACCGTGGCCGAAATTGTAAAACACCTCACTGGGATTGGTTACAGCTTCACAGCCCATGCGAAGGACGTCTACCTGACGCCGCCTTCGGAGTTGGCTAGAAAGATTAAGGAAGCGAAATGCGTGCTGACCTGCACGGCGGTCAATCAGCGTTACTTAGCAGGACTGGCGGATCAAGGTACGCCGGTACGCCTGGCTTACCACGGAGTTGATGTCAGCCGATTTCGCGCACTCTCCCCAGGAGACTCACCTCAGAATGACGGAGTCCCTCTCATTCTGAGTGTCGCGCGCCTTTGCGAGAAAAAGGGCCTGGAATTCCTCATCGAAGCATGCCGCATCCTGGTTGACCGCGGCGTTGCCTTTCAGTGCCGCATTGTGGGCCATGGGCCGCTCGAGGACAAATTGCAGAAGATGATAGCCACTCAGGCCTTGCGAGACAGAGTATTTCTGCTGGGAAAGATGACTCAGGATCAGCTGGCGCAGCTGTATCCACAGTCAAACCTCTTCGTCCTGCCATGTATGATTCTTGAAAACGGGGACCAGGACGGAATCCCTAACGTTCTGTTTGAGGCCATGGTCTGTGGGGTGCCGATCATTTCTACCGAGATCCCCGGCATATGCGAGCTCATTGAACATCAAAAGAACGGCCTGCTTGTGGAACAGCGCAACGCGCGAGCTCTCGCCGACGCCATTGAACTCCTAATCGGTTCTCCGGGGTTGCGGAACGACCTGGCCCTCAAGGGACGTCAAACTGTGCTTGGGGGCTTCACGCGGGAGTCCAGTGCGCGTAACGTTTACAACATTCTTTCGTCGGTGCTGGATTCTGCGGAGTCCACTGACATCCTGCGGAAGCGGGTCGGTATGGCTGTTTCGGAATACGGGGAAGGATGACTCGCCCGACTACAAAATCACAGCAAACAGTGGCGAGCTGGCTGACGTTGATCCGTGCCTTCCACGCGGAGATAGCGCTCGAGCGGCGGCTCATTTGCTTATCCGCCGCCGCCGTGCTCGGTGCAGTGGTCTTGCGCGCGCTCGAACCGTGGCCACTGAAATTCATTTATAACGCCCTTTTTCTGGGCCACAAGCACGGGATTTCCCTGGCCCTCCTGCAGGGTTTGTCGCCCGAAATTCAGGTGGCCGTTTATACCGCGAGCATGGTTGTGATAACCGGGCTCGCGGCGACTTTCGAATACTTGAGCACGGTGACGATGGGTGTGGCCGCTTCGCGCATCCTGGCGGACATTCGAGGACACCTCTTCCGGCACCTTGCGAATCTATCTGTCTCCTTCCACGGGCGCAACAGGACGGGCGACCTCATTACCCACGTGACCTACGACGTGGACCGCATGCGCGAAGTGACGGTCTCTTCCCTTCTCCCTTTCCTGGTCAATGTGTTGACCCTCACAGCGATGTTGGGAGTGATGCTGTGGATGAACTGGAAGCTGGGCTGCATTGTGGCAGTCGTGTTTCCCGTGTTCTTCCTCGCAGTGGACCGGCTCATGACGCGCATTAAAGAAGTTGCCCGGGAGCAGCGTCGTCGGGAAGGATCCGTGGCCTCGGCGACGGCAGAGACCATCGGGTCCATTCGCACGGTGCAAGTGCTGTCGTTGCAGTCCCGCTTCATGGATATCTTCTCCGTCGCCAACCGCAGGAGTCTTCAGGCAGGAAACAAGGCGCAGCAGCTCTCTGCCGGGCTCGAACGCATCATCGATCTGCTGGCTACTTCCACTACGGCACTGGTGCTCTGGTTTGGGGCCCGGAATGTGCTTAAGGGCCAACTCACTCCAGGAGACCTTATCGTTTTTACTACCTACCTGCGAACTGGCTTCAAGCCCATTCGCCAACTCGCAAAGTACTTGGGGCAAATTGCGCGCGCGCTGGCCTCCGGAGACCGGATCCTCAGCCTGCTGAACACCCCTCTCGAGATCAAGGATGAAGCGGATGCGGTGGTTGCGCCGCCGTTTAAGGGACACATCCTTTTCGAGAACGTGTCTTTCGAATACGAACCGCAGCGAGTGGCACTTCGGAATGTCAGTTTTGAGGTGAAGCCAGGCCAAAAGGTGCTTCTGGCCGGCCCCTCGGGCAGCGGTAAATCCACAATCGCAAGCCTGTTGTTACGCCTCCACGACCCCTCCGAGGGCAGAATTCTGATTGATGGCAAGGATATACGTTCGTACACCCTTGAGTCCCTGCGCTCCCAGATTAGCATCGTGATGCAGGACAGCCCGCTGTTCGCCCTGAGCGTGCGGGACAACATTGCTTTGGGCAAGACCTCCGGAACTGCTCAGGAAGTCATTCAGGCCGCGCAAATTGCGAATGCTCACGACTTCGTTATTCAAATGCCAAGGCAGTACGACACCGTACTTGGCGAACGGGGTGTCACGCTGTCCGGTGGGCAGCGCCAGCGTATCGCCATTGCGCGTGCCGCCATCCGTCGGTCCGCCATTATCATCCTTGATGAGCCCGCGACGGGACTAGACCGGAAGAACGAACAGGAAGTCTCAGCTGCCCTGGATCGCCTTAGCGAAGGTTCCACGACGTTGCTCATCACTCACGACCTTCGATTTGCGGAAGATGCGGATCTTGTGTTGTTTCTCTCGGAAGGCCGCATCGTGGAATCCGGCACACACGAGAGCCTGATGTCATTGGGCCGCGAGTTTGCTGCAATGGTTCACCGCCGGAGGCTTTGCAACCTGCACGGGGAGGTGGCCTGTGCGTGCAACGTCTGAAACTCAAGTTTGGGTCCTGCGTCATGGCGCGAGTACGTTCAATGCCCAACATCGGTGCCAGGGGTCTTGCGACGAGCCTGAACTGACCTCACAGGGGCGCGAGGCGGCCAGTCTCAGTGCGGAGCGGCTCTCTTCGCAACGGATTGAAGTCATCATTACCAGCCCATTGCGGCGCGCCTTAGATACCGCCGAGCATCTTCTGAAAGCGATTGGTGCGCAGGACCGCAAAATTACCTTCGAAACTGATGCCCGGTTGCGAGAGATCGATCTTTATCAGTGGGAGGGTTTGCCGCTTGAAGAAATAGCGCGTCGCTTTCCCAAAGAATATCGCGATTGGCGTCTCCGACCAGGCGAGTTCCGGATGCAATTAGCCAATAACGAGGTTCAATACCCTGTTCGCAGCCTTTATGATAGAGCGCGCTTGTTTTGGAATTATCTCCTCACAGCTTACCCAGGCAAGTCCATCCTCTTGGTGTCGCACGGCGGAACTATTCGCGCGCTCATCGCCTCGGCCCTCGGTCTTGACGGGGTGCACTTCCACAGTTTCCAGCAATCCAATTGCGGCGTCAGCCGACTTCGCTTTCCGTCTGATTCGCAGCGAGCGAGACTGGACTTTCTCAATGATACTGCCCATCTTGGCGAGCGGCTTCCCAAGCTCAAAGAAGGGCGCCACGGCCTGCGTTTACTTCTCATACCAGTAAGCGACCCAAACCGTGCGGCCATCGAACGTCTCGCCGCGGCCCTTGAGGGCATTCTCATAGACAAATTCCTTGTTGTGGGCTCGACCGCACGCAATGTGGCGCGTCAGCTCAATTCCTGCCAGATGGCTTCTGAGGCTACAGCGGATACTGTCGTTGACCAGGTTTTTCACTACGATTCTGGAGACCAACTTCAACAAGTAGCCGTCCTTGGTCCACTGGCGGTCTTGCGGCATACGCTTCGCCAGCAACTAGGTATTTCGGATGCGGCGGCTGAATCGTTGGACTTGCGCCCATTCGAAATTACTTCCATGCATCGGCCGGGAAAAGATGCTCCTCCAGTATTGCAAACAGTGAACATGTTGAAACTAAGCTGAAAGACTGGTGAGGGTGTATGGCCATGAGAATTTTGGTTACCGGTGCGGCGGGCTTTATCGGCTTTCATCTGTCGAGGCGCTTATTGGATGAAGGCTGCCAAGTATTTGGAATAGACAATCTGAATGATTACTACGACACGAATCTGAAAAAGGCGCGCTTGGCGCAGCTTCCGCAGACGTCGCGATTCATTTTTGATCCGTTGGACCTAGTTGATGGCGAAAACCTGCGTCGTTTGGTTGCGGACTTCGAACCGGAAGTGATTGTAAATCTGGCGGCCCAGGCGGGTGTGCGTTACTCCATGCAGAATCCGCTCGCCTACGTGAACAGTAATCTCGTCGGGTTTGTGAATCTGATGGAAGCCTGCGTACGAGCTGCAAGCTTGCGCCACTTTGTGTTTGCCTCGTCCAGTTCCGTTTATGGAGCCAACCGCAAGGTGCCCTTCTCCGAGCATGACAGCGTTGACCATCCGATTTCTCTGTACGCCGCCACGAAGAAATCCAACGAATTAATTGCGCACTCCTACAGCCACCTCTACGGAATGCCTGTCACCGGCCTTCGCTTCTTCACGGTGTACGGGCCTTGGGGTCGCCCTGATATGGGTTACTTCAAGTTTACCGATGCGATTGTCCGCGGTAAGCCCATTGAGATTTACAACCACGGCCGGATGCAGCGGGACTTCACCTATATCGATGACGTCGTGGAAGCGATTATGCGTGTGCTCGAACATCCGCCAAAACGCAGCGTTCTGCAAGAAAGTGCTGGAACGGTTCTTAGCGATGCGCGCTACAAAATCTACAACTTGGGGAACCATCAGCCGGTCGACCTGCTCAAGTTCATCGAGATTATCGAGCAGGCCGTAGGCATCGAGGCTCGCAAGATTTTTCTGCCGATGCAGCCCGGGGATGTTGTTTCCACGTACGCACAGATGGACGACCTGTATGAAGCAACCGGATTCCGCCCCAAAACTCCCATTGAAGAAGGATTACCTAAATTCGTGCAATGGTATCGCGAATACTACGCCGACAGGGAGCGCTTGGCATGCCTGGCACACTTTTGAAATCAGCGCGTCCCTTGTGGACCTTGCGCCCTGCATGTCCCGGGTGGTTGCGTCTGTGGTGCAGCAGTCGAGCCCAATACCGATTCCGCACATTCAGACGATTGACCATGGCGACTCTTTGCTACGCGGTTCTGGCAGGCTTTGCGCTCGGACAGAGCACGGGAGCGCTGCGAGGCACCGTAGAGGACTCGTCGGGACAAATCGTAGTTGGAGCAAATGTAAAACTCCGAAACCAAACAACCGGCCAAGAACTCTCGACAAGTTCCGACGAGGAAGGTCGCTTCCGATTTAAAGGGCTCGCTTTAGGCGAGTACATTCTCTTTGTCACAGATCGGGGCTTTAAACCGACGGAGCTGCCGGTCAACGTTGGAGATCACAATGACAATTCAATGCGGATATTGTTACAAGTCGCCGCAGACGCCGAGACCGTGAGGGTGTCCGCGGTTGACATCACGATACCCTTGGCATCGCAAAATGCTGATGCCATTGAGTTAGATCGCCGTTGGATGGAAAATCTTCCGTCGAAAGAGGCTGATCCACTGGCTGTGCCTTCTCTCTTTTTGAATCCGGCAGCCGCCGGCACGATGGGCCCCATGATCCTAGTTGACGGAGTGGAATCCAGCGCTTTGGAAGTGCCTCTGACGAGCATCAAGAGGATCCTGGTAAACAAGAGTCCTTATTCGGCCGAGTTTGCCCGGCCAGGACGCGGCCGCATCGAAGTGTTCACGCGAAAAGGCAATCTGCGCGATTATCATGGTAACGTCACGTTCCTGTTGCGGAACTCCGTCCTGGATGCACGCAATGCCTTTGCAGGGGTGCGGCCGCCGTCACAACGAGAAATCGCCGAGGCAGAGCTCGACGGACCGCTGGGCCCGAGAGCGCGGCTTCTTCTGGCGGGCCGATATTTCACGAGCGAGGACAGTAGTACCGTCCACGCTCACACGCCTATGGGCTTGCTGGCAGAGAATGTGAATGTTCCCGGACATAATACCCGGCTTTTCGGTCGGTTCGAATTCGACTTGACTCCGAAACATACTCTGACGCTCATTTATAAATTTAAGAACAAATCCCAGCACAATGAGGGAATACGCAGCTTCGATCTGCCCGAGCGCGCAACCGATTTTTCCATTCACGAGAGTGAAGTGAAGGTGTTCGAGCGGGCGATCCTGTCTCCCCGGTTTCTAAATGATCTGAGGCTAACTTACAAAGACGAGCCCCAGGAAACAACGAGCATTTCAAGCCAGCGGGCAATCCTTGTGTTGGGGGCCTTCAACTCCGGGGGAGCGCAAATCACACAGCAACAAGAAGAAAAGGCGGCAGCAATTCAGGATGTTGCCACGATAGGTTGGGGAAAACAGACCATTACGTTTGGAGGAGGAGCGCGGCCCCGATTCTTCCATGTGACCGATAGTTCGAACTTTGGAGGCACGTTCACTTTTGCCAGCCTGGCTTCCTATTCCGCTTGGCAACCTGAACTCTTCACCATGAACCAAGGGAACCCCCAGATCTCTTTCGCGCAAAAAGAGTACTACACTTTCGTCCAAGACGAAGTGCAAGTCCGCCCCTCCTTCTCGCTGTCACTGGGTTTGCGCTACGAGTGGCAGTCCAACGTGGATTACCGAAACAATTTTGCGCCGCGCGTGGCCTTTGCCTATGCTCCCCGACAGGGTCCAACGGTTCTGCGCGGAGGATTCGGGATTTTCTATGACCGTCAACCTGACGTCATTCAGCAGCAGGCCGCTCTCTACGATGGAACGCAAGGCCACCAGGTTGTTATCAGCAATCCAGGTTTCCCGGTTCCCTTTGACCCGGCATCGCCGCCGCCGAGTTTGCTGCGGGTTGCTCCAGGCATCCGCAATCCTTATCTGATGCAAGTCAGTATCGGAGTCGAACGCAAGCTTGGCCGAGGCAGAAACTTCCTGACAGTCGATTACACTACGACGCGGGGCGTGAGGCTCTACCGCACTCGAAACATCAATGCGCCGTTGCCTGAAACCGGCGCAACACCAGATCCGAATTTTGTGAATATCGATCAATTTGAATCTTCAGGTTGGTCGCGCAGCAACAGTCTGATCACATCTTTGCAGACCGCTCTGGGAAACAGACTGAACCTCCTCGCCCAGTACACTTTTTCCAAAAGTATGGACGATACTAGTGGATTTGCTTCCTTTCCTGCCGATAACTACGACCCGCGTGCGGAATACGGCCGCTCAGACTACGACCGACGCCATCGTTTCAACCTAATCAGCACCTACCATTTCCGCTGGGGCCTCAGGGCTGGAACAGTTGTTAATCTGAGTTCCGGAATCCCGTTCAATATCACCACCGGATACCTTAACAACGGCGATATGATACCTACCGCCCGCCCGCCGGGAATCGGACGCAATACGGGAGCAGGGCCGGGTTATGCCAGCGTCGACTTTCATCTTGCAAAGCGGATCAGCTTCCACAGAGCCGAAGCTCAAAACGGTAATGCTGCGCCCGCCGTACGCGTCCGGCCAATCCATCTTTCTCCCGCCGGAAGAACCCTGGCTGGATTGTCCGGCGGCGGCGGGGGAGGCGGCGAGGACCGTGTGTCCCAATTGGAAATCGCGATTGATGCTTTCAACGTCTTCAACCACACCAATTTCAAGAACTATGTCGGCACGCTGACCTCACCATTCTTCGGGCATGCCAACGCAGCGAATCCGCCCCGCCAGGTGCAAATTTCCGCCAAGTACCACTTCTGACTTGCCGGGATTTGGCGCATCTGCCTGCTGCCATTCGGTGGAGCGCTAAAGCGTCACCACATGCAACTCGGGGCTCGATCCCGAGATCGTTCCTTGTGACCCAGCCTAAAGACTTTTAGGTCTCTGGTCGAACACGAGAATCGCGGCCTGTTCGTCGTCGTAACCGGGCGCGGCCACATACTAGCGGTTCAGTTCCGACGACCAGAAGGTACCGGCGCCCGGTTCCAAAAGATGATGCACTGTCACGGCAGAGGTCTGAACACTCCACTGTCGAAGGATGCTCATTTTCCATCATTTTCCAATTACAGGTTGGCTTGCCGTGTATAAGTGCCGCCGTTCCAGCGATTTAGGGTTTGCTAGAGGAAGCTTGGGAAACTGTATTGCGAATCATGCGGCTATTTCGCGAATTAGCTCAAATCTGAATGGGAGGACTAGAACTGGCGTATTCGGGGCGTTGCAGTCCCCCGCAACCATTCATCACAGTTACATTCTGCCCGTGTTTCATCGAATCTTTTTGCACGATTCGCGGTATCGGTCGGTTGAAGCATATTGCGCGAGGTGGGTCCCCATGACGTGTCGTACCTCCGCGCGAGAAGCACCAACGTAGCTTTCAACCCACCGCAGATCGCAACCGGTTTGCCCTTCCAAATAGGCACGCAGCGAATTCCGCAGGTATCTATCGGCTGAATCTTTCAAGGATCAGAGTGCTGTCGGCATTCATGCACAGATCGACGAGAAGTTTGGGATGGTTAGAAGGCCGCGCTCGCTATCAAGGCGAAGCAGACGAAAGAAGGGTTTCCGTGTAAGTCCTGATGTTTCATTTTGTTACGTCGGATAGTCGGACTAATGGAATTGCCGTTAGTCAATCGGCAGGTCAGGTTTAAGGGAAGCAGGTTCAAGTAGTTAGAAGGCGCGTTGCACGGACGTTGCAGGGAAGGAGCGGGAAAATGATGTTCTCGA
>WNFP01002712.1_pt1 | contig 14129 bp, 12 predicted proteins | sample 5400201 | NCBI WGS metagenome assembly WNFP01 (sample SAMN13153355, study PRJNA577476) | soil metagenome | isolation source: 115 cm saprolite under Madrone tree | place: USA:California | collected 2016-06-14
ACAACTTGCTCTTTTGTCTCCACCGCCCGCTGGTATTCGTAAGCGGCCTTCTGGATTTCGGTCTGCACGAATCCCGATTCGATCGCCCGCAGCATCCCGCCAAACGAATCAATCTTCTCGATGTAGGCCAGCGCGCCGCTTTCTATTTCACTGGTCAGATGTTCGATCGCGTAGGAGCCCGCGACGGGATCGATGGTGTTGGCCACTCCCGTTTCGTGCGCAATGATTTGCTGCGTGCGTAACGCGATCAGCGCCGCGTCTTCGGTCGGCAGTGCCAGCGCCTCATCCATGGAATTCGTGTGCAGCGATTGGCAACCGCCTAGAACTGCCGCAAGCGCTTGGATGGCCACGCGCACTATGTTGTTTTCCGGCTGCTGCGCGGTCAGTGACGAACCCGCAGTCTGCGCATGAAAACGCAAGAGCAGCGACCGCGCATCCTGCGCCTGAAAGCGCTCGCGCATCAAGCGAGCCCATAGTCGCCGCGCTGCCCGGTATTTGGCAATCTCCTCCAGCAAATCGTTGTGCGCGTTGAAGAAAAACGAGAGCTGCGGCGCGAAATCGTCGATGTCCAGCCCAGCCTCCAGCGCCGCTTGCACGTACGCAATCGCATCTGCCAATGTGAACGCCACTTCCTGCACCGCCGTCGAACCGGCTTCGCGAATGTGGTAGCCGGAAATGGAAATCGTGTTCCACTTGGGCAGCGTGTCGCGGCACCACGCGAAAATATCCGTGACGATGCGCATCGCCGGCCGCACCGGATAAATGTACGTGCCGCGAGCGATGTATTCCTTCAGGATATCGTTCTGCACCGTGCCGGAAAGCTTCGAGAGATCGGCGCCTTGCTTCTTCGCCACTGCCACATAAAGCGAAAGCAAAATCGCCGCCGTGGCGTTGATCGTCATCGAGGTCGAAACTTTTTCCAGCGGGATGCCGTCGAACAGCCTTTCCATGTCCTCCAACGAATCGATGGCCACTCCAACTTTGCCGACTTCTCCCAGCGCGAGCGGATAATCGGAATCCATTCCAATTTGCGTGGGGAGATCAAACGCGACGGAAAGTCCGCTCTGCCCTTTGCTAAGCAAATATCGGTAACGCTGATTGGATTCCGCCGCCGAGCCGAAGCCCGCGTATTGCCGCATGGTCCACAGCCGGCCGCGATACATCGACGGATAAATCCCTCGCGTATAGGGGGGTTCGCCGGGATAGCCGAGTGCGTCCTCAGGATCCCATGCGCCCAGACTCTCTTCCGTGTAGACACGCTCGAGCGGGAGCCCGGAAGGCGTGGTGAAGCGGTGCCGTCGTTCTTTGCGCCCTTTTTCAGGTGATTTCGTTTCAGACATAATGTCAACGTATTCTGCGCGCGCGAAGGAATTGCGTTACGGAAAAAAAGGCAAATAGTCCGGCCACGCAAACCGCCAACGCGATCAGCCAATGCGCAACGTCGCGTGTCCAAGCACGGAACGCGGAGTTGAGCCAGCCCAGCGCCAAAACTGCGAACACCGCGCCGGTCACTTCGTAAAAAAGCTGCCGTAAAACCCGCCAAAATCGGCGAAAACCTGTACCCTGCGAAGTTGGCTGCGCCGCGCCGCTCAATGTGCCCACACGAACATCTTAGCGCAGAATTCAGAGCGCGATGTATTGCCAAGCCTCTCGTGGAGCGCACAAATTTACTGGCCAAGGGCTATGAACACTTTGGAGACAACATCCCCAAGCTTGCTTGTATCCAACGCGAGGTGAGCCTAAAATGTTTACAGTGGTAGGGGAGACCGCCTTGCAACTCGACGACCACCTGAAAAACCTGTTGCGTGAATTGGGACACGCCATCAATGACACCGTATCGGAGTCCGACCGCATCACCGGCGCTATCGCCGGCGTACGTGCGCACGGCTACGATATTGTGCTGAAGCTTGACGCCACCATCGGGCTGGCGAGGCGCGACGCCGCAGCGGCCGCAGAAGCAGGCTCCAAGTTGACTACGCAAGATCGCCGCTTTTTGGAATCGCTCCGCATTCAGGTGGATCAGGAATCCTTCGAGCAAGACCCCGACAAGAGACCTGTAGCGCGGCTGACCATGACGCCACAGGACGTGCGTTTTCTCAAGTCCCTTAGAATCGCGACGGATGATCTGGAATGAAATCGTTGAAACACATCGCGGTCCCGGGGATTGCGGCTCTTGTGCTTGCTTCTGCGGCTTCGTCACCGGCCCGCGCGCAAGGCCCCGTTCCCGTAGTGGCACCCATCATCGTCGACACTGCGGTGCCGATAATCGTAAACGCGATCAAGCCCACACCCAAGGCCACTGGTTTGGACAAATTTGAAGGGTTCGTGATGCACGCCAACATTGCCCAAATTACGGTGCGCGCCAAGGGCAACGACCTTACCATTCGCACCTTCCCGCTATCCCAAGTCGCTGCCGCGAAAATGCAGCAGATTGTTGACAAGGGCGGCTACCAGTATGGCGATAAAGTGACCGTGATGTACGAGCCCGCTTCGCAAAGGGCCGTTAAGATTAAAGGGAAACCTTCCAAGGCCATCTGATTTCTTTCGAGCACTCTTGTGCTTCGCCTTCCTGCCGTCGCTGGGCGTTTCTATCCTGCCAATCCTGAAGAATTGACTGCGCTGGTGCGTGAATGCGTTAACCCGCAGCCGGGCACCAAACCGCAGCCCGCGAAAGCGTGCCTGGTGCCGCACGCCGGCTATATGTTTTCCGGGCATGTCGCCGGCGCGGTTTTTTCCCGCATCGCTCTGCCGCAAAGAATTGTGATTCTCGGCGTCCGGCATTTTCCTCGCGGCGAATCCCTCGCCATCCTTGCCAGCGGAGCTTGGCGAACGCCGCTCGGCGACGCTTCGGTTGACGCACCATTGGCGGCTGCCCTCAAAGCCGAGTGTTCAATTCTCCGCGAAGACCGCGTGGCGCACGGCACAGAGCATTCGCTTGAAGTGCAACTTCCATTCTTGCAGGTACTGTCACCGGGGTTTTCCTTTGTGCCGATCGCGCTCGGCACCGTCCATTTCGAGGATCTGATCGCCGTCGGCGAAGCGCTTGGCCGCGTTCTGGCGGCCCATCCCGAAGTCCTGTTGCTGGCAACTTCCGATTTGAATCACTACGAAAATGACGCAACTACGCGGCTAAAGGACAAGAAAGCCATTGACCAAATTCTCGCCCTGAACCCGCGCGGCCTTTACGACGTTTGCAGAAACGAAGATATTTCGATGTGTGGCCTCGGTCCGGCCGTGGCGATGCTCGCCACTCTTCACGCACTCGCTGCAAAGCAAGCCGAACTTGTGCGCTACGCAACGTCTGCGGACATATCCGGCGACACCACCCGCGTTGTCGGTTATGCCGGATTTATTTTCTCGTAAACAACGTCTCCGCGGCTCCGGTGTGGCTAGTGAGGATGCCCCGAAGACCCCGCGGACGAGGTGTGCGATGCACTCGAAGCAGGCGCAGAATGAGACGCCGATGACGGTGAGGCTGAGCCGCGCGACGCGTTGCCCTGACTCCAGCCACCGCTGTAGGATCCGCCGGTCGCCCGGGCCGGTGGCGGCGCCATCGCTCGCGACGGGGGAGTGACAGCGCGAACATTCGCGGCAGGCACCCGCATATTTGGAGCGGCGCTGGCTTCTGCGCGGCCTTGCCCAGCGCGCTCGGCCGCTAGCGCTTCTTTTGTCGCATTAGTCTTCTCAGCGCTTTTCGCCAAGGCACTCGCCGGCACGGAAGCCCCATTGACGAAGCGATGTTCGCGCGCGTCGTACACAATCGAAGAGTTGCGGTCCAACGTGACTACGCGCGCGCTGCTGCCTCCTCCGACGATTGTCCGCGAAACGCGCGCTGGTCCGGCGGACGTTGCCACCGCGGTACTCGTCAACGATTCACGCGGCGGCGCTTTCATCACTTTCCAGCTCTCACCCGCTGCGCTCGCGCTTGCCATTGCTTGCTGCGAAACTGTGCCGCCAGTAACCGGGAAAACTCCCTTCGCTAGGTTGATCGGCTCTTTGCCTCGAACATCCAGCGGATGCACGGGCACGAGCCCAAGCAAGCCCGTTTTTGAGCGAATGAAAACTCCTGTCACCGGCCGGAACGGCGCAATTCCGTTAAACCCAAGACCAAATCCAAATCCCGGCGACCACAGCCATCCAAAAAACGGGTCGAATACCCATCCTCCGAAGTGATACGGCAGCCAGCCCCACGGCTGCGCGCCGATGAATGTCGAGCCGAACACCGGATCCATAAACCAGCCGCCACTCGCGAAGGGTGACCAGCCCAGCCCCACTCCATACGGTCGCCAGCAGTTCCCGTACCCGCTGATCGGATACCACGAGCCGTAAGTGTAAAGGTCCGCTATACCGGAGCTGTAGTAGGGCGAGCTAATGTATTGCTGCGCCGCGGTGGTCGCGGTCACCACCGCGTCCTCCCGTCCGGCAACCCAGCGGTCGAAATCGTCATTTTCCGGAAGTCGCGCAATCTCTGTAGAATTATTGTCGCCCGCGCGCATCGAGAGCGATTGGCCCTTGACCAGCGCTGTGGTCTTGTTCTTCCGCAAAACGCTGACACGGCCCTTAGTCACATCCACAACGCTGCCATCATCGAAATTGTCCAGGCGGAAGCCCACGCGCCCATCCGCTTCCACGGTAAAGTCGCCGCCCGTGACGCTGAAATAATCTCCGCTCCCCGGATTTACATAGAACGACGCTGTCCCCTGCCGCAGAACCAAGCGCGTGGTCTTCGCGCCGTCCTCCAGCGAAAGATCATAAAACTCCAGCACGGTATTTTCCGCGAGAAAGGCCATCGCGCCATTTTCAAACTCGACTTCCGCGCGTCCATGGTCGGTGGCCAGCACGTAGCCCTGCCGGATCGGCAGATTCAGCGTAGCGCCTTCCCATAAAGCTTTGTCGCTGGTTAGCGGATCGCCATGCACGTCGCGCGTGAAGCGCACGTCGCCCTGCGCCAGGCTCAGGCGAATGATGCGCGCATGGCTGGTATCGGCTCGCAGCCAGCCGGCAAACAGGAATGCAAAAAGCGTAAGAAAAACGAAGCGAAGAGCAATGCGGGAATTCATAATGGGCCCCCTTCGGGCACGGCCGACACTACTAAGACGGCCGCCTGACCCTGCAGGTTGCAACACGCTATGCGACCGCTTCCATATTCCCCTGTCTCCTTGCTGGCGTCAACCTCCGCGCCGCCCGCGCCTTTCCCCGGCAGCGCGCAGCACGCCCTTTGGAGTGCGTCGGCCTTGTTTATCCTGCGTCCTGGAGGGCCGTGGCTTTCACAGCGTCACCTTGCCCTCACAAATGATAGGATTCTGGCCTCCACCATGGGACGAATCGCATCACGCATCTCAGAACTAACCGGCGAGGGCGCGCTGGCCGTCTTTGCGCGCGCCAAGGAGCTGGAGAAACAGGGCCGCTCCATCATCCATCTCGAACTGGGCGAGCCGGATTTTCATCCCGCCGCGCCTGTGGTCGACGCCTTGCGCAGCGCCGTGGCCGCCGGCCGCGACCGCTACGTTCCCCCGCGCGGCATCCCAGCCCTGCGCGAAGCGGTCGCCGATTACCTGCGTCGCACCCGCGCCGTGCACGCTGCGCCGGAGCAAGTCCTAATCGCGCCCGGTTGCAAGATGGCCCTCTCGCTCGCCATGATGGCGCTCATCGAGCCCGGCGATGAAGTCCTTTACCCCGATCCCGGCTTTCCCATCTATCCGTCGTTTGCGCGCGGCCTCGGCGCCAAGGCTGTTCCGTTTTTCCTCGAAGAGAAAAATCACTTTCAGCCCAACATGCACGAGATTGCCGCAAAAATTTCGCCGCGCACCAAAGTGTTGATTTTCAATTCGCCGAATAATCCCACCGGAACCGTTTTCAGCGATGCGGCGCTCTCGCAAATTGACGAGCTTGCCCGCCAACACGACCTCTGGATCCTTGCCGACGAAATCTACGCGCGGATTCTCTTCAGCGGCGTATACAAATCCATCTGGTCCCTGCCCGGAATGGCCGAGCGTACGGTAATCATCGACGGCTTCTCAAAAAGTTTCGCCATGACCGGCTGGCGCCTCGGATACGCGGTCGCGCCCCAGCGCGTGATCGACGCCATGGATCTCTTGGTGTTGAACACTTTTACCTGCGCCGCCGAGTTCACCCAGGTAGCAGCCATCGAAGCCTTGCGCGATTCCACGGACGCCGTGGACGCGATGGTCGCCGAGTATCGCAAGCGCCGCGAGTTGTTCGTCGCCGGCCTGAATCGCATTGCCGGATTCCGCTGCCACCCCCCAGACGGTGCGTTCTACGCATGGGTTAACATCGAAGAAACGGGCCTCTCGGCGCGAGAGTTGGCGTCCACGTTGCTCGAGGAAGGTGGAGTCGCCGCCATCGCCGGTGCCGCATTCGGCTCCGCCGGAAAGAATTATCTGCGCTTCTCGTTGGTCAGCGCCCGCAATCTTCTCGTAGAAGCGCTGGAGCGCATCGAGCGAGTTTCCGCGCGCTGGCGTGCAACCGTTTCGCGTTGAGATTCGAACGGGGGAAAATGAAACGATCTTTTCAGGTTGGGCCAGCAATTATCGCAACACTTCTGGCGGCCGCTTCGACGCAAGGGCAGGCGAAACCCTTGGCATCTGGCGCCGACGTCCAAAGAATTTACGACAAGCTCCTCCCCCAGATCGACCGCATCCCCATCTACGACAATCACTCTCACGCCACGTTCCCCGACGATTCCGATATGGACGCGCAAGCCGCGCCGCCCGATGAGAGCTCCGTTCTGCGCCTCCGCGACTCCAATCCCGAATTCGTCGCCGCCGCCAAATCGCTATTCGGCTACCCCTACGATGATTTTCAGGCAGAGCACGCCAAATGGCTGATCGACAAAAAGAAAGCCGCGGAAAAGGCGGGCGGCACCGCCTATTGGGACAGCATTCTCGACAAGCTCAACATCGAAACCTGCCTGGCCAACCGCGTGGCGCTCGGGCCCTATCTCGACCCCAAACGTTTTCATTGGGTTTTTTTCGTCGACTCCTTTCTCTTCCCGCTCGATAACCGCGACCAAACCGGAAAGAACCCGGACATGGGCGTGTACATCCCGCTGCAGGAAAAAGTCCTGCACCGCTACATGCAGCAGGAAAACATCGCCGGCTTGCCCGCCAATCTCACCGGCTATGAGGCCTTCGTGCGCCAAACCCTGGCCGACAATCAGAAAAAAAGCGGCGTGGCCATGAAGTTTGAGGCCGCGTATTTCCGCAGCCTCTATTTCAGCGACCCGCCGCGTGAAAAAGCCGAAGGCATCTACGCCAAATATCACGCCGGCGGCGTTCCCTCCAACGAGGACTACCGCACCTTTCAGGATTACATCTTTCGCGTGCTGATCGATCAAGCCGGCAAACTCAACCTGCCCGTCCATTTTCACAGCGCGGTCGGCATCGGCGATTACTTCAGCATGCGCAACGGCAACCCGCTCAACCTCGAAAATGTTCTCCGCGATCCTCGCTACGCCAAAACCAAATTCGTTCTGATCCACGGCGGCTATCCCTACACGCTCGAGATGATCTGGCTGACCGCGGCGAAAAACGTCTACACCGATTCTTCTCTCGTCGGCTATTACGTCTATCCCTCCGAACTGAAGAATATTCTGAAGCAGTGGATTTCGCTTTTTCCGGAGCGCATGATGTTCGGCTCCGACGCCTTCCCTTTCAACGACGCCGTAGGCGCGGAGGAAACTTTCTGGCTCGCGGCGCGTTCGGCTCGTACTGCCGTCGCCGCCGCCCTCGCCGGACTCGTCGCGGAGGGCGCTTTCACCGAAGAAAAGGCACTCGAACTCGCGCGTATGTATCTCCACGACAATGCCGCGCGCCTCTATGGAGAATCAAAATGACCGCAGCAGCAAAATTGAAATACATTCCCTGGAAAACGGTCGAACGCGAAAGCCTCAACCCGCTGATCGACCGCGAAATGCTCGTCGGCGACAAGGTTATGCTCGCGCGCGTACTCCTGAAGAAGGGCGCACACGTTCCGCTCCATCATCACCACAACGAACAAGTCACCTACATTTTGGAAGGTGCTCTGAAATTCGCTATCGACGGCAAGGAAATCGTCGTCCGCGCGGGCGAAGTCCTATGCATCCCCCCGCACATGCCCCACGAAGCCTGGGCCCTGGAAGACACGGTCGACCTCGATATTTTCGATCCCCCGCGCGAAGACTGGCTCAACAAAACCGACGATTACCTCCGCAAAGGCCGCTAACTTGGGGAAGAGGAAGAGAGCTTGGGCCAGCAAAATAAGTTTGAGCAGGGAGACTAGAGTTGAATCGGGGTCAGGGCTTCCTGTTGTGACGCGATCAGGAGGTGTCCAGTAAATGCGCGTTCAGATGGCCGACGGTTCAACGCTTCTTGCGCGGAAATTCTAGCAGTGTGCGGGTTGTTGTTTTCTTGAGAGAGATGCGCGAGTACGAGATAGCGGGCGCGCTCGTCAAACCCGATGGTGCGGTCTGAATCCGCGAGATATTCGCTTACATTATGATTTGAAAGGTGCCCGAGTTGCCCCATGACGCGTTGCTTGACGACCCACGGATACGGGCCAGCCTTGAGCATCTCTGACTCGTGATTGGATTCGAGCATCACGCAGTCAGAATCTCGTAGATGCACTTTGACATGATTGGGCATGTATCCAAGATCGGTCAAGATGGCCAGTTTTACGCCATTGGCTCGAAAGGTGAAGCAGACGGGATCCACCGCATCGTGCGGGACGCGGAGGGCGTGCACTTCAATATTGCCAACGCAGAAACGCTGCCCGGCCTGGATCTTTTCCACTCCGCGGAGCCGCTTGCCCAGCGTCTCCGGCAGCGTGCGCTCCATCGCTTCCATGGTCGGCTCGGTCACATACAGCGGCGCCTTCCACAACCCCAGCATCTGCGGCAGTCCGCTGCAATGATCGTTGTGTTCGTGAGTGATCAGAATGCCGTCGAGCCGGTCCACGCATTGTTCGACAGCCGCCAGCCGCGCCAGGGTTTCGCGTTTGCCAAGTCCGGCGTCAATAAGGAGGCGCGTGCTCTCCGTCTCGAGTAAGGTGATGTTCCCCGAGCTGCCCGACGCCAAAATGGACACGCGCAAGCCGATCGCTTTCCCCCAGTGCCGCCCAACCAAATTTCCAAAATCATCGCAGAGCGCAACCTTGGCGTCAACGAAATAGCATGGAAGTTGTCCAGACATTTTCTCTTACGGGAACGAGTGTTGAAGGACGGCCTAGCAGGCAAGGCGGGAACGATCTAGCGTGAAACCGTTCAGCGGGCCGAGGACCGTGACAGCGATTTGCTCCGGCCGGAAGAATTCCTGCGCCAGCTTTTGCACTTCTTCCCGCGTCACGGCGCTGATGGACTCGAGAATCTCGTCCAGCGAATAAAAGCGGCCGAAATACAATTCCTGGCGAGCCAAGTTTGACATCCGAGCGCTGGTCGATTCCAGCGAAAGCATCAGCGAGCCTTTCAGGTGATTCTTGGCGCGCAGCAGCTCTTCCTCGCTGACCGGCGACTCCTTCAAATCGCGGAATTCCTTCACGATCAGGTCGATCACCTGGCCCACCGTTTCGCGCGCCGTGCCCGCGTACACGGTCATCATTCCCGCGTCGGAATAGGGCGTCAGTTCGCTGAATACCGCGTAAGCCAGCCCCAATTTTTCCCGGATATTCTGGAAGAGCCGCGAAGACATGCCGCCGCCCAGCAAATTGTTCATCACTGCCACGGCAAACCGCCCCTTATGCGCCAGCGGATAAGATGGCACACCCATGCACACATGCACCTGCTCAAGGTCGCGTTTGGTCTCCAGATGAATCGGCGCCTCGGTCGACGGCGCCGCGTGCTCCTCAACTTTTCCCGCCGGTTTCAATCCGCCGAATTCGCGCTCCACCAGCTCCAGCACTTTTTCGTGTGTTACATTTCCCGCCGCGGTCAGCACAAAGCGGTCTGGCGCGAACCAACACCCAAATCGTTTCCGCAACGAATCCTTGCTGAATTTGCGCACCGTCTCCGGAGTCCCTAAAATCGGCCGGCCCAGCGGATGCCTGGGCCAGAAACCGCTGGTGAAGATTTCATGCAGCAAATATTCCGGATTGTCCAGGTCCATCTTGATCTCTTCCAGGACCACCTGCCGTTCCTTCTTCACATCCTCGGAATCGAACTTTGGCCGCAGCACCAAATCCGCAATCACGTCGAACGCGATGGGCAGATGTTCGTCCAAAACTTTGGCGTTGAAGCAAATCTGCTCCTTGGACGTAAACGCGTCCAGCATCCCGCCCACGGAATCCATTTCCCGCGCTATCGCTTCCGCCGAGCGCCGCTCCGTGCCCTTGAACACCATGTGCTCCATGAAGTGCGCCAGCCCGTTTTCCTCCGGCACTTCCCGGCGCGAGCCATTGCGCACCCAAACGCCCACGGAAACCGACCGCACGTGCGTCATCGTCTCTGTGATGACCACCAGGCCATTGGGCAGCACCTGCTTGCAGATATCGCGCGCTTCCGTGCTCATACACGAATTGTGACACATCGAGTGGGAAAGAAGGAATCAAAGGGAAAACTGCACAACAACTGGCCTGTTTACTTAGAGTTACGGGGAAGATATTTACATCCGAAGCCAAACCATCTCGCCAACCCAAGAACAAACGACGCGGGGCTCTAAATCTCTTTCCGCCACGAACTTATGGTTTACCACCCTAGTTACAGCAGCTTCTCCGCCAGGTTCAGCTTCCCGTATTCGCTTGTGTAGTGTAGCGGCACGTCCGCGTACGTGCCCTTCTCCCGCTGGTAAATCTCGCAAGTATCAAAAGGTTTCGAGTACACATGGATGCTGACCGCCCGCTGATTGACCTCCGCCAAATTCAGCACTTGGTGCACCGGCTCCAGCGGATTCACGTACGCCGGATGTCCCGCGTCCATGTCGTAAGTGTCCGTGGGAACGATGTGGCACGTGCCGCACATTGCGTCGCGCTCGTCCACTCGAAAATTTTGCACCCGCAACCGCCCGATCGGCGCGGCCATCCAGCAATTCTGCCCGCGATGATTGTGGATGCGGCTGAATTGCCCGACTTCCCAGCAAATGGTCATGCACTCGAACACATCGTTCTTGAAAATGAGATTCCGCGTGTAATTTCCCTTCGAATAGAAAAGATATTTCTCCAGCGTCTCCGGCCGCACCGCATGCTGCAAAATGTAATCCTGAACCGCTTCGAGCGTGAACTCCCTCTCACGCATCACCGCCAACCCCTCCACCCACTCGCTAATGGGCAGCTGCTGCGTCGCAATTTTCACTTGTTTGTGCATTGTTACGCCTCGAGCGTCTCAAAATTTGCTGTGGTCCGAATTATAGCGCGCACCGGCAAAGAAGTAGAGCGCCCAATCTTTCGCGCCCCCCCGCTGACGCGGATATCTGCGCATCGTGAAATAATGGGATAGCGAGGACCGCGATGGAGCTTCTTGGCAAATCCAAAAACCAGCTGCGCGATTTCTGCGTCTCGCTCGGCGAGCCCGCCTACCGCGGCGGCCAGCTCTACCACGCGCTCTACGCCGACCGAGAATTCTCCGTCCGCGAAATAACCAACCTCCCCGCCGCGCTCCGCCAACGCCTCACCGCGGAAACGACTATCACCCTGCCGACCGTCCGCCAGACCTACGCCTCACAAGACGGCTCCGTCCGCTACTTATTCGGCTTGCCGGATTCCGGAGCCGATGCAAAACGAAAGTCAGGTCCAGCTTCCGTCGAGGCCGTCTTCATGCCCAGCCCCGGCCGCCAAACCATTTGCATCTCCACGCAAGCCGGCTGCGCGGTCGACTGTCATTTCTGCCTTACTGCGCAACTCGGTCTGATCCGCAACCTCACCCCCGCGGAAATTCTCGCGCAAATTCTAATCCCGCTCGAGCGGCACAAATCGCAACTCGCGCCGCAGACCAATCTCGTGCTGATGGGCCAGGGCGAGCCGCTCCTCAACTTCGACGCCGTCATGGCCGCGTTGCGCGTCATCCTCGACCCCGAAGCCTTCGCGCTCTCCCCCAAGCACGTCACGCTCTCCACCAGCGGCATCGTCCCCGGCATCGAGCGCCTAGCGCAGGAAAAAGTCCGCCCCAAACTCGCCATCTCCCTCAATGCCTCCAATGACGAGCAGCGCGACGCCGTCATGCCCATCAATCGCAAATATCCGCTCGCCGCTCTGCTCGAGGCCTGCCGCAACTATCCGCTCCGCCCCTGGGAGCATCTCACCTTCGAATACGTGATGCTCGGCGGCGTCAACGACTCCCCCGAAGACGCCCGCCGCGTCGTTCGCCTCCTCGCCAACCTGAAATCCGTCAAGGTCAACCTGATTCCCTGGAATCCCGGCGAACTCCCCTACCGCGAATCCGCCGCCGACGGCATCGAAGCCTTCCGCAAAATTCTCGTCGACCGCGGCATCCCCACCTTCGTCCGCTATTCCCGCGGCCGCGACGTAATGGCCGCCTGCGGCCAGCTCGCGCTTCTCAATATCGCCCCGGCAAACGCCAGCGCCGCAGCGCCGCAACCGTAAAAATTCTACCGAGCCGCCGCTCTCTTCCTTTCCGTTCGAATCCCAATCACCGCCATCATCCGCCCGCTCTGCGCTCCTTCTTTTCGATAACTGAACAAAAGGTCCCGCCGACAGCCGGTGCACAACTCACTCACAAAAATATTGCTCGGCCGCACGCCCGCAGCTTGTAACTGCGCCCGGTTCGCCTTTCGTAAGTCCAGCAAAACTTTCTTCGGCGGCGGCTGATGCCCCGGCGGCATCATGTTCATCCACTGCAGTGGATTTGGCTCGTCGCCCGTGCGCAGCTCATCGAAAAATTCCGCCGCATTCGCAAATTGCCCGCTGAATGCCGCCGCCACTTCCGTTCCCACTTCATAGCAGCATCCGCCAATCGCCGGCCCGATTGCCGCCACCAAATCCTTTGCTTTCGACCCGAACTCCATCTGCATCCGCCCAATCGCCTTCTCCACGATCCGTGCCAATGTGCCGCGCCATCCCGCATGCACCGCCGCCACCGCGCGATTCTTCGGGTCCACCAGCAAAATCGGCACGCAGTCTGCGGTCTGCACTGCCAGCAGCAGCCCCGCCCTCTTTGTGACCGACGCATCTCCCCGCGCAGGTTCGGTAGGTGCCGATTCGAAACTCAAAATCGTATCCGAATGAAATTGCAGCAGCGAAATCAGCTTCAAGTCCGGCGCGCCAACCGCTACCTGCAAGCGCCGCCGGTTTTCCTTCACGTTTTCCCGCTTATCCCATTCCGTAAATCCCAGGTTCAAGACGCGCTTCCGATGCAGCTTGCTCACCCCTCCCACGCGCGTGCTGAACCCATGCACCAACCACCGCAGCTTGGCCAGCTCCGGCACCTGCAAAATGCGCAATCCACCCTGAACGCGCTGGGCCCATGGCGATGCGCTCGCCTGACGCGAACTTCGCTTCTTACGTTTTTGGCCCTTGGCCCTGGAACCCTTGGTCGCCGCCATGAATGTATAAGTATAATCGCAGTTCGCGAGCGCCTGCCGCTCGCGCGCGAGGAAAATTTCTTGATTATTGGCTTGGGTGTGGATATTGCCGAGGTTCCGCGCATCAAAGCAGCCATCGAGCGCCGCGGCCAGCTCTTCCTCCGACGCGTCTTCACGCCAGACGAAATCGAATACTGCGAGCGCTTCAAGAACAAGTTCGAACGCTACGCTGGCCGTTTCGCCGCCAAGGAAGCGGCCATGAAAGCGCTCGGAACCGGTTGGCGCCGCGGCGTACACTGGGTCGATTTCGAAGTCGTCCGCCAACAAAGCGGCCGCCCCACCATCGCCCTCGCCGGCGAAGCTGCAAAAATCGCCGCGCATCTCGGAGTGAAGCGCATCTCCGTCAGCATCACCCACACCGAAACGCAAGCCCTGGCGCAAGTTATCTTTGAGGACTAAGAAATCGGAGGCTTCGACAACGCTGGCTCGCCGATCAATCCATCAGCCTCTGCAACCGTCACATTCACCCACTCGTTCGGCGCAAATTTCCCGCTCACGCCAACTCGCAAATAATTGCTCGACAGCGCCGGGGTCGTCTCCGCGGAATCCCGTTCATCCCGCAGCGTCAGCACCCGCAATTCCCGCCCAACCTGCGACCTCCGAAAT
>WNFP01002713.1_pt1 | contig 14129 bp, 6 predicted proteins | sample 5400201 | NCBI WGS metagenome assembly WNFP01 (sample SAMN13153355, study PRJNA577476) | soil metagenome | isolation source: 115 cm saprolite under Madrone tree | place: USA:California | collected 2016-06-14
TAAACGCGCCTACCGGCGCAGGCCTCCGCTCCAGACGCCATCCTTCCTTCAAAGCCACTTCTTCTCCAACTTCCCAATCCTTCGGCTGGTCTAGTTTTACTCCGGCCTGCTGGACTAATCTTCCACCGGCCTTGACACCAGAAGCTGTTAACCCTTGGAGTCGACTCTGGAGCGGGGCTGTGTAGGCAAACGTTTATCCGTCGGGATTGTTCTGATCTTAATAACTCATTCGAACTGCACAGGCTTAGTTAGTGCGGCGAATGAGCAGATTGATTCTGACTTGTGGTAGTCAGGGGAGTGCAAGTAACCGTCAGCTTGTTCCCTTCCCAATCTCTTGCATCGACCCCATTTTTATCTCCCTTCCCCTGAAGAAACTCGCAAAGACCAGGATCTTGCAGAATCGAATAGGTACTAACAGCCTGATTATGAAGAGTCCTTCTCAGATGACCACAAGGCAACGGGGGAGAAATTTTCGCTGCTTCGTCATTTGCTACGTCTTTATAAATATCTTCGTACTGGGGAAGTTCATCATCTAAATACTTCTCATCGTTCGGAAAATACTCTGAACAACAAGTATGAATCCCGATCACTAAGGGATCTTTTCTGGCAGGTAAAGACTTTGTGAACGGTGGGACAGATCCATCCAAATCCGTGAGCGCAACATCCCGAAGGGTCTGGTTGTAACGAAAATTGATCACGGGCGCGCCGGATTCGCCCAAAGTTGTATCCGCAACATCCGGAAGGATGTGGAGGTTGTCATCACAGGTCTCCACTTTGCCAATCCAGTCCATCAACGCGAATTTTAAATGATCGTAATCGTGATTCTTGCACTGCGAGTTACTATCAGTCTCATTAATCTCATAACAGTGATAAAACTCTTCAGCATGCTTGTCCAGGAAATGCGATAGATCCGCATACCCGATGACAGCAGCCTTTTCCCCTTCGAGTTTCGACGGTTTGTCAAGGAAGACGGGAAGTCGTGACGGAGGCGAAACTTGATTGTCGCCATCTAATATGGTCAGCAGAGCGACATCCAGCCCTTCTTTTTCAGAACACTTGACTTCTTGGCTATCATCAATGGGAAATTCGTAGGACTCTAACGATTCTCCATCATGGAATCTAACTACCAGTTTGTATTGCACAGCGAACTTTCTTGCGCCATTGTTTATTCTCAGCAATGGATGCACCGCATGGCAAGTCATGGCAAATATGTGGTCTGCGATCATGAAACCTGTGCCCCAAAATTCACCCTTGCCGCATCCAGATGTACAGCCTCGCAACCTGACAATCAAAGCCCCCACAGCTAGAGCAGACCTAATAATGTCTTCCTTCTCCTTAGAAGATACAGTGCTGGGCTGCATCTGCCCGCATAAAGCGGGCGGCAATGCTTCATCCAGTTTGTTGCCTTCGATCCTTCGAGGCGGAAGTGCACAGGCAAGTTCATAGTTTACTGGCCGGGGCAGCTGCAGCATATCCGTTTCGGATTGTTGGCATATCTGTTTGAGTTCTCCGCATTTGTCGCTGCGGTTTTTACACACCTTTTCGAGTTTCGCACAACGCTCCATAAAGTCTGCATGGTTATTGTTCAAGATGCGGCGCTTGTCCTCGCGCTCTATGTTCTCTTTCACTTCTTCTCGCAGTTTCTTGGACTCTTTACGAGCCTTGCTCACGCAGGAGCCGGCTCCATATCTTTGAGAGACATGGTAGAAACGGCAGCAAGGGTAGTTATAATAATAAAATGCAGCACTGAAAACAGCCACTGCGATTACTATGGGGCCGATAACCAAAAGTGTTTTTTGCCGTTTCATACCTTTGCTCCAGAAGATTGTTAGATAGGTTTGACACCAAGCATCACTGTAGAGCAATTCGTGGGAAAGGATCCCTCTCCTCCGCTCATCCACTCCGAGAGACCCTGCTCTTGTTCCGGTGGAAGCCCACAGACTCCGGTGTCGAGATCCAGCGGAGCGGTCTTTGTGACCAGGAGTTGGAACTGGAGCGGAGCGAGCATCTCCGACAACTTGCCATACGCGTGACATGCATGGTCTTGGCCGAGCCGAAGTGGCGGTTCGGCCCAAATGTGCAGATTTGCAGTTTGAGTCGCGGGATCTATGCAAGGACTCCAGGAGGTGTCAGAGAGCGCGAGTTTGCGGTAATCGGGTACGGAATAAGTTAATACCTGGCAAAGAGACAGCCTACTGATCGGAAGAATATGAACAGGGGACGGGGATGGGGATGGGCACGTCGCTGTTGAGTTCTTATCCGTAACACGCCTGATAAGGCTAATCTTGCGCGGAAAAGGCAGATGGATGGTAAAAACGCTGCATTCGGGCCGCAGTTGGTAGGAGGACTCCCTCGGTACAATATTGTATTCAGAATCAACGGGGGGTGCCGTTTTTAGACTTTCAACTCCAAGAAGCTCGTATTCCCTTGCGCGCTCGTGCGGCTTAGTGGGCAACAAATGCGTAAGTGTTTTCCAGTCCCAGTTGCCCGCCCTGTAAATATGATCTTCCACTAAAGGCGTGAACAGCTCGATATTTACATCGGTGAAGTTGAGAATAAACAGGCCGTGCAGGACCACATTCAAAGTAATACGCGTTCCATACTCTGCCCGGCAACCCGTAATTTCTGGTATCCAGGGAGCTGTCGCGGCCAGCATGGACATGCGTGCCATTTTTTGTAACAGGGAACGTCTGCTGAGTTTGTTCATAAACTCCCCTTTGCAAATAAACAGTTTCGAACTGCTAATAAGCCCGGCCGAATACCGCAAAAGCAGCCCAAAAATAAGGATGCCGGGTCTTCTGGTCACTTCTGAGTCCAGCTTCGGCAGATTGGATCGATAAAGGCACGGATTTCCCTGAGGTCAGGGCTGCATAAAATAAGTCCATAAAATGAGTAGTCATGTTGGAATCGATGTTCCACCGGCTGCCCACGATATTGGGAACACCGGCCAGCAACAGCGACCTCACCAGTTGCCCATGGATTTCCCGTCTCCCCCGGTAGTTCTTGCCTGTTGAGCATGCAGAAAGCACTACCAGTTTGCTGTGAAGAAAGAGATCTTCGCGCACTTCGTCCGCGCCCCATAGTTTGGTATCTAGTTCGCTGCGTTTGGCCAGCATCACAAGGCCTTCCTGGTTTACTGTGGATATTGCATGGCCAATAAAGTGCACACTCTCGGCTTTGGGAAGAGAGTCCTCCATGTCCTGAATTGACGCATTTTGGTCCTGCAGAAGTTTGCTGTTAGGAAACAACTCGGCAACTTTTTTGGCCTCATCGACTACATTGATAGGGGTGAGCGAAGTATCGGCTCCCACAAAGTTCGCTGTGGAAGCAACCACCAGAGCATGAGCGTTCTTCGAAAGCGGAGCTGCGGGCCTCAGGCCCCGTTCGTTCGCTACCCCGGAAGACAGAACACTGCTGTAGACCTCCCCGAAATATCGGCCATCGCGGGTTACAAGTGCTGTAAAAGGCAGGTCGCCAATGACCTCATCGGGCTCAACCACAATGACCCGTCCGAGGGCCAGTTGGTCTTCCACCGGACCGAGCAGTAGCTCATAGAGATCTCGTCCTTTTGACTTGAGGTGATCCAGACTGGATTCCCGATCGGCACACATTTCCGAGAAGTCGCTGACCAGTTTCGCCAGATGTGCCGGATTGAGAGCGACAAATTTGGATTCGATTCCACGCTCGTCGAAAAGCCAAATCTCCAGTCCTTCCGGCCTCAGAAAGTATGAGACAACAGTTTGGTTTCTTAGACTTAATATAAGTGGCCGCAAACCGTCACTGGTCAGGAATGCTTGCAAAGACCGGGATGGCAATGATGGCTGGCCAAATAAAGCGGCACGGTACCACTCCCAAATAGCCAATGCCGCTGGCGCATTGCCTTTCTTCAATTCCAGTTCGACCAGCGATCGGTAGAGCCCTGAGTTTTCCTGGGTCCAGAAGTAACGCTTTGAGGGGCTCTCGAGTTTTTCAAGACTGGCATCTGCGATCTCAATCGCCTGCCGATACTCCGTTTCTGCTTCAGATATTTTTTGTTGTCGGACCAGCAACTGCCCATACGTTATGTAAAAGGCGCGGGGGACAGTGAAGCTTGCAATCGCACCGACCTCTCCGCGCAAAGAACTTAGCCTTTTGTCCGCTTGATCCAGGCGTCCTTGCTGTAGTTCGATGTCCGCGAGCCCTATTTGTGCGTACAGACGATCCGAACGCAGCCCCTCTGGGTGAGGCAGCGCCCCGAGCATGTCGCTGGATTTTGCCAGTTGTTCCGCCGCCAAAACCAAGCTTCCGTCCCGAAGCGCAATCTTAGCTAGGTGCTGGCGCGCCAGCGCTTCCAGTTTTCGATCACCGGACAGCGAGATCATCCTGACGCTTTCCTGAGCGAATGCGACGGCCAAATTTAGCTGGTTGGTATTTTCGGCTAAATAGGTCAAATCGTCGTAGAACTGCTGGGCGCGCCGCGCGGGAGAAAAGTCTTTGCGCCAGTATTTAGAAAGGCCATATTGATCCCGGGCCCAGGCTTCCACCAGGTTCCCTTCATCCGTCTCAATGGCAGCAGCGATGCCGATACTTCTCAATTCCAAAGTGGGGTAGCCTTCACTTCTGGAAGTTTTCTCGACAATCGATATATGAGCTCGTGCGCGATCAAATTCACCAACCATCAAAAAACACGAGGCCATATCTATATCAAGGCGCCCCTGAATCCACGGATAACTGCGACCTGCGAGTTTTTTGCTCAGGGATTTGGCTTCCGACAGGCAGACGTTTCCATTCTGCGAGTTGCGGAGGGCATAAATTTGCTCTCCCTGGGAGCGCGCGGTCCCGGCCAGATTCTGGGCAACTGTAAATAATCTGGCAGCTTTTCCCGCTTCCTCATACGCGCCAGCTGCATCTCCGGCAACAGATTCAATAACTGACTCTCTTAGAGAAACAAGCGCTGAAACGAATGCAGGCGAATCGTTGGCGCTGGCGAGCAAATCATTGAGCCATTGGTCGCCGTGATGTGCATGCAAAAGTTCCCCTAACAACTTTAGGGCAGCTGATATTTGGGCACGCTGGGCAGGTTCAATTTGTGGAGAAAAAGCATTGGGCAGCCATTTTGTGACAGCAAGGTTCTGGTAGTCTTCGATGCGCTCGTCGAGTTGAGCGATGGTTGCTGGGTCATTCGCCAGACCTGCAAACATTACTGGATCAGCCAGGGGTTGCGCCAGAGCATCGGCATGGGTTTTTGTGAGCTTCTGAAGCCGCTTCAATCGGGTGCGAACTTCGTCTGCCCAGGGACCTGTGGAATCAATTTGCAGATAGTGCTCGCAATCTGCGACTGCCTGGCTGGGTAACCGCAACTCCTCGTAAATGATCGACCGATTGAAAAGAGCGACGGGGTCGTCAGGATTCTTCTTGAGTATCTTCCCTAGATTGTTTGCAGCCTGGCCGTAGTCACTAGTGGATTGCTTCCCGCCCTTTTTGGCTCTTTCATAGAGTGCGATGGCATCGTCCTGAAGCAGGGCTGGGTCGTCGGGCTTGAGCTGCAGCGCTTTATAAAGCATCCCATAAGCTCTGTCATAATCCCATTCCAGCAACGCTGCTCGCGCCTGGATTTGAAGCCAGTCAGGATCTTCGATGTGTCGTGCTGATTCCGATATGATGATTTCTTCAGCCTTATGAAATGACGCGGGAAGATCACGGCTACCGCCTCCACGCTCCACGCGGACGGCACCGTACTCCGCTCCGGCTATCCTAAGTTCCATGGTTCTGTGTTCTGTGTACGCCTGAGCCAGCAGCTTGTTCGGATCGGGGTTGAATCTATGCCAAACAAGCCATCCAGCCGCGACCACCACGGCAAAACTGGCAGTCGAAAAAGCAATGCGCGGCCACCAAACAAATCGTTCCTTTGTTCTGGCAGGCGTCTTGCGCACGGTCGCCGGCGCGGCAGTCACTCTATTTCCTGCAGCCAGTTTCTTCGCCAGTTCATGCTGCCAGGCCGTGCCTGCACTGGGCAGCTTGTCAAACTCGGCTTGTTCTTCGGCAGTCATGTCTTCTGACAGGTCTTCCATCGATTCCCGCAAGAGCCTGCCGCACCAGTCACACTGGGCGGCATGAGATATGTATTGCGACGCGGCTGCGTCATAGATCGCTTCGGCGGCTACGCGCGACCAGATTTCCTCTGGCGGACAATTATCTCCAGGCGGCCCCGATAACGGCTTATTCCGCCAGGCGGCATTTCTTAACATCGAATCGGCATTGGCATACTTCTTTGCCATTGCAGTGCAAACGTCACACCGATCCAGGTGCTGCTGTGCCTCCTGAGAGGTCACGTTGTCAACGGCAACATTCGAATCGGTTGCCGCGAAGAGCAGGGATTCCAGTTCCGACGGGGTCAAATGCTTATCCGCGGCTCTCATGACTGCCCTTCTCCTTTTATTAACGTATTTGGCAGGCAAATACCTTTGGCCTGGTCCGCAGGCCGGTGGGATTCTGCGTCCTTCTCCACGAGGGACTCGCGCACCAGCCGTGTCAGCCGGAACAGGGTGCTCTCTACGCCCTTGGTAGTCAGCTCGTAACAAGCGATACTGGCGATGGCTTTGGCGGAAAAGCCCTGTCGGTAATACAACCAGAAAATTTCCCGGTCGCGGGACGCTGTCGGCGTGAAAATGCTGGTCAGGATCTTATCGACCTCCTGCAACTGAATTTCCCGCTCAATCCGGACCATACTGGCAGAGCGTGAATCGCTCACAAATAGCTCAGCTTCTGTCAGTTCGCATTCGGTCAGCCCGGATCCGCGTTTGGCTGAGTGGCGGTTGCGGAAGTAATCGCGGGCCACGTTAGAGGCGGTGACCATGAGCATACCAACGAAGGCATCGGGACGTTCTGGCTCAAAATTACGCAGTAGGCGGCATTCGTTTGCGCAAAGTTTGAAATAGGTATCCTGAATCAGATCATCAATGATCGAAGTGTTGGTCTCTCCCCAGCGCTGGACAATACGCCATACGGCTGATCCAATCCGCTTGTGAAATCTGCGCATAAACTCTGCCCATGCCTCGGCATTCTCTGATTCGGCACAGGCTTTCACCAACTCTTCCGCCGAAAAAACTGAATAATTCATTTGACTATGGCAGAGAAGTTTACACTAAGCAGCAAGCCTTTTGACTGGGGAAGGGACTGCCGGTTCCGAGACCGTTCAATCTGTATGACAACGAAGAAGGGCAATATGCTCTTGTTTCCTGCGTCGACTCAAGCGGGGGATACTGAAACGGTTCAGTGTCGGGAACGTTTGGGTGGACTCCTGAAATACTATGAGCGCGGCGCAGCGTAAATAGCGACTGGCCCGACTTGATCTCCATCCCCACCCCTTATTCGCCCCAGTCGTGCTGAGAGTTCGGAGTCACTACTGGACTCGCAAAATAAGCCGGGATCTCACTGCCAGCGCACTGAAATACCACCCTCTTGCAGGACTCATCAAACCAGCTCCTTTGAAGCTTTGCGAGTGCCAATTGGGAAACGACCTCAGCTGCCCAGTTGAATATTTTGACCCTACGGAAATTTAGTCATCTACCTTTCGCTGCTTTTGACGTCGTTTTGCTTCGTCAATTCTCGTTTTACTTGGCTCGAATTCCACCTCAAATTGCAGCCTTCGCCAATTATGCTTCAACTCGCAAAGCTCGTCATCATCCATATAAATAGTGTTGTGGCTAGGATGAATCGAAGCGGTACTAATGTCGGGATCTAAAATAACCAATCTTTCAGGAGTGATCCAAAACCGCCGAATAATTTCGCCTTCAGGCATAAACTTGTAAACCACAGCACCACGTTGCTCTTTGATCTTCGGAGAAATATATACAGGTAAGAGTGTTGAATGCCCCCCCTCATTTTCTTTTCCAATGAGCATATACTTCCCTTCATGTCCCTTTGCATAAAGTTCGTCCTGAATTGCCAATATGACGGCAGCAGTTTCTTCTTGGAGAATATCACGCTGTGGGATACCGAGAGAAAAATCGAGTTCCACGATTGTACTGACATCTACCGGACGATTTTCAATCAAAAATGGTTTGTAGCGCCATTGCTTTACAGCGTCAATTGTTGATTGCAAAAAGATAGGGTGTCCTTTTATTGGAACTACGCTGTTGACTGTTCCTTCGGCAGATATCACCACTCGCACTACAACCTTCCCCTCCGTGTGTGCTGCCTTGGCAATTACTGGATACTCCGGATTGACCTTCGACAGCAAGTGTTCTGATGCGGTAGAACTTGGTATTTCCGGCAGTCTGGACTCTTGGTTTGGTAGCGGCAGCACCGCTCCTCTTGCGTTCATCAAGAGAAATATAAAAAAACAAAGCACGAATGGAGCTCGGGATTGTATGGTCGATAATCTCATCATTTCTCCTCTTTTTATTACAGTCATGGCATCTATTACTATTTTAGCGAATAACTATAATTCCCGTCGGGTCACCAACATCTCCTCCGCCGCGGTTACCAAAAAGGCCGAAGCTTGCTACTGGTATACTCTTAGCCCAATCAGGATACCAACTCTGGTCCGTTCCAGGAGCTACACCTGGCTTTAACAGGAAAAAGTGTCTTGCACCTTGTGTACTATTTGAGCCATTTAATGCCTCATGTGCAGCAGCCAATGAGTCATTATATGCGGCAAGTGTGTTGGGGTCTTTGCCTCTTAGTGCTTTTTTTGTGCTCTCAGTCAATGAACTTCCCGCAACCGCAGAATTGCGCAACGCTATTTCGGCAACAGCTACTCGGGCGTTGTGAAGATCTTGGGCATTGCCAAAGCCCTCTACGCCTGGTCTGACATAGAGACCTCCTGTCTCGTTATATACTCTGTTTGCGAGGTTGGTTGCGCGTGCATTATTTGCGTTGCGTGGGTTTAATTTTACAGGTACAAAAGCTGCTCCGTTATAAAGAATATCCGAGGAGCCTACCTTCTGGATTTGCTGTGTCACCGTACCGTCTTTGTGCGTTATGGTCGTTACATCATAGCGATCATCATCTTCCCCGCCGGGATCGCCCAGACCACCATGTCCTGCGATTAGCGTGGGCGTGTCTAGTATTGCAGCTGTGTGTCCATCGGCATCCACACGTACGACAGGGCTATTGCGGACATATGAGTACAGGTTAAGGCTTTGCGGGTCGCCAAACTCAGCGTAAGGAACAGACGTAGGTTTGGCGGCCCAATCAGGACTCATGAAGCGGCCAGTAATGTTCGCGTAATACCGCGCACCAAAGTAATCGAGGCCGCTTTCCGTATCCCGCTCTTTGCCTGTGAACTTGTAATGATTATTGCTGCCGGTCGTACCCACGCCAGGCACAACTCCGCCCCAAGGATAGAAATCATTGTCGTCGAGCACTGAGCCGTTTTTGTCAGCAAATACTGCGGTTGAGTGCAGGTGGTCGGTGACGTAGTACTTGATGTCCGCAGGATTGGGCGAGGGCTGCGGTATGTTCCGTGCCAGGCGCTGCCCGCCGAAGAAGACATAATTAGTCCAGTTGGCGTTGGCATCGGTTTCGGCCAGGATTTCACCGCCCGGGCCGTACCAGTAATTAGTCACAGCCGAGCTGGTTGATTTCTTAATGCGTCGCCCATATGGATCGTAAACGTAATTCGTAGTCACTCCGCCATTGGCCACAGAAATGATGCGGTTTTCGGCGTCATAGACAAACGTATTGCCCAGACCGTCATTGGTTACATTGCCGGTTGCGTCATATGTAACCCCGCTCAGGCGGTTATTAGCATCGGCAGTCTTGACCATGTACTCGCCCGCAGGAGTGCCCGGATTCTTTTGATACAGGTTGCCCCAGGCATCATACAGATAGATATTGGACCAGTGAGTCTTGTCACCGGCGGACAATAGCCGATTCAATGCGTCATAAGTGAAGGACTGCGTGCGGCTGTCGTCCTTCACATTGGTGACCGTGTACACGTTGCCGTTGTTCATCTGCGAGGTATTGGGCGCGTTGTAGGAATATTGCTTGTCGAACAGCACGGTTGCACCCTGAGCCGGTCCTGCCCATGTTTCTGTGGGTTGCAGGCGGTTATTGTAATCCGTATGAAACTTATTGTTACTGAAGTTCGGACTAACGAACTCCTGGATTGCTCCACTAGGCAGGAACGTCGGGTTCTGCGCATAGGTAACACCTTTGGAGTCAGTGGCGGAGATGAGCCGAGCCGCGATGTCATATCCGTAGCTGACGTTAAATGAGCCCGTGGGATAGGCAAGAGTGGTGAGATCCCCAAGCTGATCGTAACTGGCGGTCATGGTCGGGCAGCAGCCCACTCCGGGAGTTGACTGCCAAACCTGCGCGACACGTCCCATCGAGTCATAACTAGTGATGTCAGCCGTTACTCCGCCGCCGGTTGTCGCCAATACGATGCGCCCAATGGGGTTCTGAATCGACGCGCCCCAAGCACTGTTGGAGTCATAGCGGAGGCTGGAGCCCAGAGTGACCCCGTCAGAATACGACTTGTCCAATTGCCGGTTCAGAGCGTCATAGGTGATGGTAGTTGTGACCGTGGCCGTGCCCGTCTGATTGGGCGCGGGCGAGGTCTTCGAGGTCAGGTTGCCGTTGTTATCATAGCCGTAGCTGGTCAGTCCGGATTCAGGATTGAAGGCGCTCACCAGACGTGAGAGCGAATCATAGATAAAAAACCGCTGCCGCCAGGCGGCAGGGACAGAGGGCGCTGCTGAGCCGGTACAGGCCACGTCCGCGCTGGTGTCAGTGGCCTTTTGATGGACACACAGCAGATTGCCCAGTGGGTCGTACTGATACGTGGTGACGTAGGGATGATTATTGAGATCGCCCGCGTTATACCCTCCGGCCAAGTTACTCCCCGAGGTCGCAGGGGTAAAAGAGGGATTGGCAAATTGCCCGCTGTTCCAGGTCCAGGAAGCTGAAACTGAATAATTGCCCGCAGGCCCGGCGGTCTTGCTCGTCAGATTCACCGTAGCGCCTGAAGCCGAGGCGCTGGCATAACTGCCAGCACTAATGGCCGTTGCCAGGTGCCCGGCAATGCTGGAAGCCGTGTCTCCAGAGCCGTAAGTCACGCTGTACTGTGTGCCGTTAATGGTTGCCGTGACCGTCCCTGTATCCTGCGTGCCGGTAGTGGCATTGTGACCGCCAGTTAGCGCTCCCGATGCCGGAGAAACAGCAAAGGACGCGGCCCCAAAGTCGGTTACATCATTGGTGCTGGAAGAAGTGGTAAATGCATAATTCGTGGATGTGCCAGTAGTCTTAGCCGTGATATTTAAGGTAGCACCTGAAAGGCTGGCGGTGACGGAGGCGACCGAATCTCCGTTAATCGCCGATACCAACGCGGAAGCAAGCGTCGAGGGAGTGTCCTGCTGCCCATAGCTTACGCTGTTCGTATGGCCATTGACTGTTATCGAGACTGAACCTCTGTCCCAAACCGTATGCGGGCATGAGCCTGTCCCCGCGTCCGCGCATGGATCGAGGATCGCCGAGGACTCACTACCACTGATAGTTACGCTGCCGTGACCAGAAGCTGCCGGCTGTGGACTGCTTGTTTGCTCCGAGCCGCCAACGGCAATCCAACCAGTTGCGGTGGTTGGAGTTGAGCCAGGATTGGGTTCGAGTATCTTGACCAGCCTGCCCAAAGCGTCCGTACATGCCTGGCGCTGCTTGCCTGCCTCATCGGTGGCCGTGCTACAGATCACTGACGTTCCTGCTCCGTCACCAGGAGCAGTATTATAAGCAGCGGTGCTGAAACTACCATCCTGTTTGATGTTCTTTATGGCACGACCCAGAGCGTCAAACTGCGTTTGAGTTACGCCGTAAATCAGGTCGGTGGAGTGATTGCTGCCCTGATAATACGGATTCGATACGCTGGCCACGCGGCCATCAGAGTCATATATCGTATCTGCAAGAATCGTGCCGCTGGGCGCTATCTGCTGGCTCTGAATCGGACGGCCAAGCCCATCAAAATTCACTTTGAAATCATCATAGGTGGTACCACTGATCAGCCTCTGTCTCTCAACTTGGATTGGGCTGGGATAATTAAATGTTGTCTGTCCTCCATCCGGATGATTGCCCTGCGTCAGCCGCAGCATATTGTCGTATTGATAGCTATACGTCTGTCCGTTCTCGTCGGAAAAGCTTGTCAGCAAGCCGGTATTGAAATCATAATTGCCACTGATCACATGATGCACCACAGCCGCACCCATATCCGGCATCTGTGTGTCCGGCAGATTGGTTTGGGTCAGATATGCGCCGGTAAATGTGGACGAATATGTATAGCTGGTTATATGGCCCAGAGGATCGGTGCTGCTGGCCTTGGCTCCGGTATTGAAATATGTCGCGCTACTGGAGATGAAAGAATTAGCAGTATTTAGCCAGCGACTTACCGAGGTTACATGGCCGCGAATGTTGGCGCCCGGAGAAGCCACCAGGCCAGTGGCAACTCCCGAAGATATGACCGCAGTTTGATCGTAATAATAATCAGTGTGGGACAGCTGATTTCCTGATCCGTCTTTGATAGTCGCAGAAGCAACCAGTGAAAGAAGATTGTTATTTTTGTAGATGGCGTTGTCCTGCCATACATAGTGATTCAGCGTGGAACGAACCAGAGTATTGGAATAGTCGTACTCATCCTTCTGCAGCAGACGACCCAACACATACGGGTCGCCATTGGGGTCCGAGCCCCCTCCATCATAAGTGTTTACCAGTTTGCTGGTTTGACCGCCTGGCGAACTCGTGGTTGCCTGCACAGGAACAACATTGATGGCCGCTCCTAACCAATACGCCGTTGTGCCGGTATACTGCGTACTAACCGTCCTGAGCAGCGTACCGTTGGCAGAAGACCCCTGATAGGACTTTACCTGTGTGTCATAAAGCGAACAGGAGTTCTGAACTGGAATCGTGACGATGTGGACGGTATCATTCCCATTGGGATCGGTGACCGTGGTTTTGCCGTTTACATAGCTATAGTTCCAGATGTGCGGTCCCGTGCCGTCATTGGCATCCACAGTGCGCGAGGTCACCCAGCGACTCACCGCAGTGTAGTCTACTTGAAAAGGGTCAGTACACGATGCTGTCGCGCTTGTGGTATAGGTATACGATATAGAGCCGCCGGCGGGAAGACCAATTTTCGCAACATTTCCATAATTGTCATAAGTCAGGGTCCACATGGTCAAATCCGGCAGGACAATAGCAGTTAAGAGGGACAAATTGCCATTGAATTCCGTAACACCCTGCTGCTGAAAATTAGTCGCAATTGCAACCGAAGAATAACAAAGCTTGAATGTCCGCACACCGGCATTAACGCTGGCCACACCGGGCACATTCCACACCATAGCCGAGGCAATCCCTGTTGGGCAGTTCGATAAATCAGATGTAGGTACACCCGACTGAACGGGAAGCCCAGTTGCAGCCGAGGAACCGGGGATGACCCGGCCCATGGTGTCAGTCCAACCTCCAGAGCCGATCGTGATCTGGTTGCCGTCAGCGTCAGTAATCGTCGACGGCTGTATTCCCTGAGGCACAGTGAGTGTGGAGTTTTGCGGCACACTGGGATAGTAATAATGAGTGCCATTGGGCAAAACCATATCGTTGATATCCGGCACATAAATGCCAGTAGCATCCTTGGAATAAATTGGATAAACTAGAGCTCCCGTTGTCCCATTGGGTTCAGTTCCTGCGCCACCTAATTGGTGGAGGGAACCATCGGGAGAAACTACGCCTTCAATAATCGCCGTCGTTCCACCACCACTTGGGTCGGGCACATTGATTGCCGTGCTCTGCCTCCTCCAATCCACGCTACTGACTACCTGCGCGCCAGCGTCTCCACGTGCAACTATCCATGAATAGGTACACGTAACACCTGTACTACTTGTTCTGACACACCTCTGCTTCACTTGCCACTGTTTGCTGCTGAAGCGCAGAGAAAAGCTCAGATCGAGCTGGCCGCGCTGCGGGAAAGATACCAAGGGAATATGCCCAGCCAGTGCACCATTAGTCAGGCTGACGCTATCCAGGTCCCCGCCATGGAAGGAATCATAGGGTCTTAAGCCCTGTTCTTCATTAGGATTGCTCTGTGCAAAGGAGGAAACACTACCCAGCACCGCCAGCAAAACCAGCATTAGTCCAGCAGGGATAATTCTTCTGATTTGTTG
>WNFP01009376.1_pt1 | contig 14127 bp, 10 predicted proteins | sample 5400201 | NCBI WGS metagenome assembly WNFP01 (sample SAMN13153355, study PRJNA577476) | soil metagenome | isolation source: 115 cm saprolite under Madrone tree | place: USA:California | collected 2016-06-14
TGAGCGCATCGGGCTGGGAACCGGCCCACAGTCGCCCGCGCAGATACTCTACAATGGTTTTTTCGATTTCATTCATTCTCCGGCCATCCTTTCCAGCCTGCCACGGTCAATCTTCCCGGCGGAGCCGCGTGGCAGCTTCGCTAGAATTCTTATCTCGGCTGGAACCATGTGGCGAGGCATCTGTTGAGCGCCATGTTCCAGGAGGGATTGGGGCTCCAGTCCAGGGGCCATACCGCGCACGAACGCGATCAGTCGGCCTTCGGCCGCAAGCACCACGGCGGCTTCGGCTATTAGCGGGTGCCTGCACAATGCCGCTTCAATTTCTCCCAACTCCACTCGATGTCCCCTGACCTTCACCATGTGGTCGCGACGGCCATGAAAAATGAATTTTCCGTGAGGGCCGATCTCGGCGAAATCTCCTGTGCGGAAGCAGCGCTCTTGCAGAGGAACGTCCGCGGGAGGCCGATAACGCCGGCGCGTGCGTTCTTCATCACGCCAGTACCCCTTTGAGACAACCGGGCCATACACCACCAACTCTCCGATTTTTCCTGGCTGCGCAATTAAGCGGTCCTCGTTGTCGATCAATACGACCTTCGTGCCCGGACAAGCACGGCCGATGGAAATCGGGATCGAAGGATTCCAGCCGTCCCGATCGATGCATTCAAAAGTGCATACATTGGTTTCCGTAGGGCCATAAAGATTGGCAAACCTGGCATGGGGCAATAGCTCCAGAAGACGGTCCAGCACGCGCGGCGGGCATGGCTCGCCAGCAAACAAGACCGCGCGGAGGCTATCGAGCCGCCTGCCAGCCAGATTGCCGCGTTCCGCCAAGCCCGCCAGCACCGAGGGCACGGTATAGAGTACGGTAATGCGTTGTTGTTCGAGCCATTCCGCAAGCCGCACTGGAAACATGAGAGCATGAGAGTCGGCCAGCACCATCGTTGCTCCAGCTATCGCGGAGCTGAAGATATCGAAGATGGACAAGTCAAAATTAAGCGGGCTCACTCCGCCGACACGGTCTCGCGGCCCGAGTTGAAATTCGCGCGCCGCCCATTCGGCGAAGACAAGCATGTTTTTATGGGACAACATTACGCCTTTCGGCTGCCCCGTGGATCCTGACGTATAGAGCAGATAAGCCACATCCGAGGCTTTACTTATGTTCTGTTCGATCAAGATTGGACCGGCGCCGTTCCCGCACAAAAAATCAGCAATGGTGCTTCGTGGCACCGACGAGGAAGAGGTCAGCGCGTCTGGTTGTCCGGAAACGGGCGTACCTTCGGAATAGACGATAAACGACGGAGCGCAATCTTCGATGATCCGCTGCAGACGGAATGGCGGAGAACCGGTATCCACTGGAACGCAAACGCCCCCGGCTTTCAAAGCGCCGTACAGTCCGGCGATGGTAAGAGGGTGTTTCGCGGCGCAAAAAACAATGCGCTCCCCCGCATGTATTCTTCTGAGACGAAATGCGTGTGCTATGCGATCGCTGACGGAGTTCAATTCCGACCAACTCATGCGCTCCGCGCCGGAAACCAAGGCATCAGCGGTCCCCCATCGCGCCGCAGCCTCCATCAGCGTATTAGGCAACAATTCCGACTGTATAATCATCGGGTTGCTTTCTTATGAAAATCCAAGCATGCGCGAATATCCCGGCCATCGAAGGAGGATATCCGGTTCGGCAAGAACTGCTTGATTACAGCCGGCCCCACCTTGGCGAAGGGGAGATGAAGGCAGCCCTGGAGGTGCTCAAAGGAAAATGGCTGACGATGGGACCCGCGGTCCACGCTTTCGAGGAGCGCTTCAAGCGCTGGCTTGGAACGAATCACGCGTTGGCCGTAAGCTCGGGAACAGCAGCCTTGTCCTGCGCCACCTTCGCCGCCGGTTTTGGTCCGGGCGATGAGGTCATCACCACGCCCATGACCTTTGTAGCGACAGCAAATGCTATCGTGTATCGTGGGGCCAAGCCGGTGTTTGCCGATATCGACCCGCGCACGCTTTGCCTTGATCCGGCAGCTATTGAATCCCGGCTCACGTCGAAAACGCGTGGCATTATCGTTGTCCATTTCGGCGGACAACCCGCGGAAATGGACGCTATTCTCGAGATTGCCTCCGCCAGAAATCTGACTGTAATCGAAGACGCCTGCCATGCGCCGGGGGCGGCGTATCGAGGCCGGGCCGTCGGAACACTGGGAGATATGGCATGTTTTAGTTTTCATCCCGTAAAACCGATCGCCACCGGCGAAGGGGGATTGATCGCCACAGCGAACGAGGAATTCGCCCGAAAGATGGCTCTCTTCCGCAATCATGGCATCATGCGCGAGCCCGCGCCCGCGAATTCCTGGGAATACGATGTAGTAACGGCCGGCGAGAACTACAGGCTGTCTGATCTGCACTGCGCGATCGGAGTCGTTCAACTGGAGCGGCTGCCGGAATCGCTCGAGCGTCGCGCGCAAATCGCCGCATTGTATGATGAGGCTTTTCGCGAGCTTGATTCCGTGGAATTGCCCTGCCGTCCGGCCCACACCAAACATGGATGGCACCTTTACCAGATACTTCTCAGGCTGGAGCGGCTTCGGGTTACGCGCAAACAGATCTTTGACGCGTTGCGGGCGGAAAACCTCGGCGTAAATGTGCATTATATTCCTGTGCACAGGCACTCCTGGTATCGGAAGGAATTCGGTTCTCCCGGAGGCCTCCCGCATGCCGAGGGCGTCTATGAACGGCTCATCACGCTGCCGCTTTTTTTCGGGATTACCGACCAGGATGCGGCCGATGTCATCCACGCCGTAAAAAAAGTGCTGCAATATTACCGGGCTTGATTGGGACATTGGGTCAGCAGATCTCCCGTATCACGGAAAAGCATTCCGCCGCTCTCCGGCAGATTGAGAGTCCGCGTGCTTGCGCCATGATTCTGATTCCTTCAAGTGACCGTGGGTGCGGATAAGCCCGCAACTCACTCCGGTATTTTTCAATCGACCGTAATTTCAGCTCCAATTGCTCAGAAATATCCACATAAACCTGCGGATGAAAGCTTCGCGCGGCTGGATCCTGCCATTCCGAACTAGACAATGTTTCAAAGGCCCAGATCCGGTATTCTCCGCCATTCACCCTCGGACGCAACGCGATCGCTACGGCTTGGTTCGTCAGCCGGTGATCCACATTCAAATCGCCGGCTTCATGCGTGAGCACCATATCCGGCTTGACCATGGACCGCTCTTCCTCAACGGCGGATGCCAGTTGTAGAAGTGGAAGAGTATCGAAGCGATTATCGGGAAGATCCAAGCGCCTGTATTGATGGACGCCAAGTACAGCGAGCGCCTCAAAAGTTTCTTGCTCGCACTGCGCTATCTCGGCGGCCGATGCGCCGCGAGAGGTTGTCACACCGCTCATGATGAGCACGTGTACCTCTGATCCCTGTTGCACCAACCTGGCCATGAGTCCCCCGCAGCCAAGCACTTCGTCATCCGGGTGCGCCGCAACCACCAGAGCTCGCTTCACTCCCCTAATCAAGGTCGCACCTCGCGGCAACAGATATGGCTTCCGAAAGAGCATGCAGCAGAATCCGCGCTACGCGCTTGCGGCCGCGGCCATCCACCAAAGCGCGGCCTCCCTGTGACATCTGCTCTCTCGCCTGAGCACCGGCAGCAAGGGAGATCAGCGCATGCGGCAAACTATATTGATCCGCCACTATGCCGCACCCTTTTTCGGATAATGCGCGGGCGGTAAAGTATTGATGGTCTTCTACCGGCCATAAGATCATGGGCACTCCGAGCGCCGCAAATTCATAGGCTGTATAACCCGCGGCGGTCACGGCGATATCCGCGGACCACATAAGTTCTGGCATGTTCTCCGGCGCATGGAATATCGCGAGCCGGCCATTGGAATTGCGTGACAGCTCGGCCAGTTCCTTTGATTCAGAAAATAATGGCCCACAAACAACCTCCACACGGACCTGGGGTAGGCTTGCCAGCACCATGCGCCCCATCGGCAGCGTTGCGTGCGAGCAATCCGTTCCTCCCATGGCAATTAAGACCCGCATTATATTCTGGCCTGTCATGCGCATCCGGCCCAGCTGCGGATCGAAGGCTGGGCGCAAAATCCAGTAGTCGGGGCCGCGATAAATCTCCGGGCCGGAGACATCCGCAGGCATTCTCCACTGAGCGACTACATGCGGCTCAAAGACAATGTCCGCTTCAGTGGCAGCGGGAGAATGATCGCTTAAGATAACAATCTTCAAGCCAGAGGCTGCCTTTCTGGCCACAGCTACCGTCTCCGGGGGCAAAAAGGGGCTGTCGATCACCAGCATATGCGGCTGGGCGTTGCGCAGCATCTTGGTAAAATCATCCGTTTCCCTGAAGCAATAAGGGACATCATGCGAATCAAGCACCTGTTGCATGCGCGGATCGGGCATATCCAGAAAAAAAGAACAGAGGGCCGCACCTCTCACCTCCTGCGCCAGCGCCAGACAGCGAAAGAAATGTCCCAGGCCAATTTGAGCGCCTGCCGCGGGCCAGAAAACAACGCTTCCGAGTTCCATAGTCACTGACTCCCATTCGATTGTATGAAAGCGTTTCTGGTCGATGAAGCAGCCTGGCGCAGCATGTCCATAAGTCCGGAATCCATGGATATCCCTGTTTTATATCCCAGGCAGCGCGCAGCCCGGGAGATGTCCGGAATTCTGACCCAGATTTCACGGTCGCGAGTGCGGTCGCTGCTGCTGAAAGGTATGAATTTGGGTACGAGGTTCTGAGTGCTCAGGACGATTACACGCTTCGCCAAAGCGGCCATGGAGACGGGTTCGGAGCTGTTGCCGATATTAAAGATGAATTCGCCGTCGTACTCCGAGAAGAGCGCCTGCATCACACACCGCACGCCATCATCCACGTGACAGAAGCTGCGCACCTGGGTCCCCGGCCCATAGATCACGGGCGATTCGCTGCGGGCAACAGCTTCCACGAAGCGTGAAACCACGAATTGAGACCGTTGCCGCGGCCCATAAAAATTAAAGAAGCGAACTACACGCCAAAATCGCGCTCCCAAGTTGCGGAAATGAAAGACAAATTCCTCGCCTTTCAGCTTTGATTCCGCATAGACCGATTTTGGCACCAACGCGGCGGTCTCCTGGATCGGTTGCATTTCTGAGTCGCCATAAACTTCTGAAGAAGAAGCAAACAGCAGCTTTTCAATCCCGGCCAAGTATGCTGAATCCAGCACGTTCCACGTGCCGATTTCATTGACTTTCCTGACGGCATCGGCGTTACGTTCGGTGTAGTCTACGCCAACGGCGGCGGCGAGGTGAACCACCGCGGTGCAGCCTTGCATAGCTTTCTGCACGACACCGCGATCGACCACGTTTCCATGGACATAATCGACGTGGTTCGTTTGCGGGGGCAAAAGATCCAATATTCTTATGGCACAGCCCGCGCGCGAGTTGCGTATGGCCTCAACCAAGGCAGAGCCCACGAATCCAGAGCCGCCAGTGATCAGGATGCGTTCCATATCCTCTTACCGTTTACCCTCAATCCTTTAAACCATCGATTGCAGCCGCGCAAAAGAACGTGGCAAAATAGACCGAAACAAACGATCATCGCCGCAAGGAATGCTGTTTCTTCTAAGAAAATCCCGCAGGTCCTCCGAAACATCGAACGAGCTTCCATGAAAACTTCCCGGTTTTATTTCCAGCAGGCTCCAGCCGGCTGGTAAACCGTTGGCCAGTTTCTCGTCCGCGTACAGCGAAACCAGGATTCCCCTTGGCCACGGATAATCCGTCAAGTCGCAGCCTTTGACTGGAAGCAACTGAAAGTAGACATACGAATCGCCGGAACGAAGTTCAATAAATTCATCGTGTCTTTTTTGTGCAGTCCAGCCTTTCCACGCCAGCTCCCGTAACCAGTGCTGTAGAATTTCGAAAAGTTTCTGCCATGCGGAGGAATCGTCGAGCGGCTTAGGGTCGAGAGCCTTGCGCACCTGCGCTGGAGCGCCGGCGGCCATGACATTGGCTGGCAAAGGTTTGGTTACCACCGAGCAGGCTGCAACAATGGTGTTCTGGCCAATACGCATGCCCGGCATCACCGTGACATGGTGCGCCAGCCAGACATTGCGCTCGATGTGAACGGGAGCATAGGCCGCGCCATAGCCTTCCAGCACGGAATGCCCGAAATGGAAGCCGTGCGTCCAGATCGAAAGATAATCTCCTGAGCCTACCTGGTCTTCAAGCTCGACCGGTAAATTGGCATTCAGCATCGTGTGCGCACCCAAGGCCACACGATGCCCGATTCTGACCCTGGCGGTTGATTCATGGTGGCCGCCGCCGCCAATTTCCAGATGATCGCCAAAAAACAGCAGATTGCCCGCTTCGAAGGTGCGGCACGTGATGGAGACATTATTCAGGATGCGGCTGGCGTGCCCGATGGCAACACTTTCCGCCACCAATATCCGCACACCCGGGTGAATGGCGCTGCGCGCGCCGATTGTGAGCGATTCGGAGCGCAGATCGCATTTTTCACCGATCACCACGTCATTGCCAATTTCAATTTCATCGCCAGCGAGCGTCACGCCATCCGCAATCGTCACGCCGCTGCCGACTTTGAGACGGCCAGCCGCAATTCGAATGCCCGCTCCCCTGCTCTGGATCCCAAGCGCGGCGAGGTCGTTATCGCTGGTAATCAGCACATCCTGCGCGTTCTTCATTTCAGGTGGAACTCCGACGCGAGCCGCGCATCAAGTGTTCTAGGTTGCGGATGAAATCCAGGAGCTTCTTTTCTCCGGCATCATCCAAGGCATCCACAAAACCTGCGCAGCGATCGGCGAAAACGGGCCCTTCCAGGCCCTCTACAGCTGCGCTCGTCATATCAGTCTTCACCATGCTGGCGCTGAATAAATGAATGCCCTTGGCGCTGGCATTGCGAAGCCTCGATTGGTTCAAACGAAGATAAGCGCCCATGACACTATCAAGATTTGCGCCTTCCAGGTCAGCCGCCAGATAGGCCTGCACAAGATTGGCGGACCGAAGGTTCGCTTTGCGGAGCGACATGGATCGGGGCGGGTCGCCGGTGAACATGGCGCGATAGAGATATGCCTGCTCCAGATTGGCCTCGGTTAAATCGCAATCGCGAAAGAAGGCGGCCCGGGCGGAAAAGCCGGTCATGTTCGCTGAGGATAAGGTAGATTCGATCACGTGAATCTTTTCAGCGGCGGCATGCAGGAAAATAGCTGCTTTGAAACAACACCGGAGGATACTGGTCTCGGCCAGGCTGGCTCCAGTGAAATCCGCGTTGCTCGCCGACGAATCCACCCATCGTGATTGCCGGAGATCGGCGCGGACGGCAGAGAAGGCATCCAAGGTGCAACTGTGCGCGTCCGCCCCCGGAGCCCTCAGCCCGTTTGCGTTGATTCCAGATCCGCGGACACCTTCCAATCGTAGCAACGGCAGAGAGGCGCCAGCCAGGGAAAGCTCATTCGCCTGCGTCGGGGTTTGAAAGATGACGCTCGAGCCTATGGCCCCGCTCATGTCCGTCTGCTCCATCCAGCACTTGGTGAAGACCGCCTGGTCCATGCTGGCACCTTGCAACGATGCCCTTGCCATGTAATTTTCGTTGAACATGGCTCCGGTAAGAACGGATCCGGCCAGATCTGCGCCGCCCATTTCGCATTGGTAAAACGATCCTCCGCCCAGCACCGCGCGCCGCAGTTTGGCGCCGGCAAGTTTGCATCCATGAAACAGGGAGCCTGTGGCATCCACGATGCCGTCCATGACTGCGTTGCTGAAATCGCATACCTGGGCCGCCAGGGCGTGGGCGTCCCGCTGCAAAATGAAGCCGGAAAGATTGAGCCCGTTCAAATCGGCATTTGCCAAATCCAGTCCCTTGCCCGTTGCCGAGATGCGCGCCAGGGTCCTTTTAGCGACGGCTTCCAGCGCGCGCGCCCGATCGCCATGCATCGACCACGCGTGGAGCCATTCTGCATCAGGCTTGGACTCGCTGATTTCGGGCGTGGAGGCTACCCCCAGTCTAGCTACTGATTCCACATTGATCCTTTCCTGCGCTCGATCAGCAAAGATCTTTCGCGCAACCACTCGCCGGCGCGGTGCGCGCCTTCTTCCGCGGCATCCGTCGCGATGGAAGTGAAACACATCCTGAGCCAGCTTCCATAGTGCGAACCTCCGACCGTGCCCGGCGCGAGAGCCACATCGGTCTCGCGCAGAAGCGTCTCCGCCACGGAAGCAGCCTCTCCACGTACCGGGAAGAAATAGTAGATCCCTCCCGCGGGAGGCGGAACACCCAGAGCACGGGCGCAGCGCAGTCGTGCATCATCGAATACCGACCGCTGAGTCTCAAAAAAATCCGTTTCCTGAAGCGCGGCAAGACAGCCTTCTTGCCAGAGCGCCGGCACGCAATAGGTGGTATGCTGCATGATCCGGCCTAGTTGGAGCATTACCGTCGGCTCTCCGATCGCATAGCCAACCCGGATGCCGGGCATTCCCAAGGACTTGCTGAACGAGTGAATAGTCACTAACTTCCCGTTCCGCGTCGCCAGGGAGTGGCCGGCGACGAACAGTCCGGGCGTAAAAACCTGCTCTTCGTATACTTCATCCAACAGAAACCACAGGTCATGCTCGGCGCAGAACTCCAAGATTGCGCTCAGTGTCTCGGGCGAAGTGATTACGCCATCAGGATTATTGGGATTGGCCATATATATCATCTTGGTGGAAGGCCGAAGATTGGCGCGTAAAATCGAAACCGTGCGAGCGGGATCCGAGGTAGTCGCGGCATCGAAAAACGGCACCTCATCGGCAATGCATCCATGCTGTTTTATCTGGCCGCGAATAATCGACCAATGAGGAGACAGCAACATCACCCGGTCCCCGGCCGTGAGCGCCAGCCGGACAAAAGCCGAGATGCACTCCGTGGCTCCGCAACCGATTACGATCTGGTCCGGTCCCAGTTCCCGTCCGCACCTGACGGAGTGGCAGCGGGCGAGCAGGTTGCGCAACTTCGGTAATCCACCGGGATCGGAATACCGGAACATATCGGCTTTGTCCGCAGCTTGCCGCAACACCCGGGAAAATGAGGAAGGCGGTCCAAGATGAGAATCTCCGATGTGCATGGGGAACCGGCAGCCGCCCCGGGCGGCCAGGGCCGCCCCAATCACAGCCATCGGGGCCGGCGCTATCGGCTGAGGAATGAACGGGGACCGCGTGAGCGGGCACCAATCGCGGCGGATCTTGGGAAAAGGGGTGACATCAGAGATGGAACTCTTGCCGCTCAGGATCATCAGCAAGCGCTCAAACCCCACTCCAAATCCGCCATGCGGCGGGAAGGCGTACTGCAATGCATCCAGCAGCGTTCCCAACAGGTATTCCCGGTCTTGGGCCGAGAACTCCAGCTGGTCCAAGACCGCGTTCTGTAGAGCGGGATCGGAGATGCGCATGTTCCCGCTTGCCATTTCAACGCCCCCCAGCACCAGATCGAAGCCGCTCGAAGGCATCTTGGTGAGGTCTTCCCCCGCAACGATATGGTTGATGCCCGCGGACGGCGCCATCATGGGATGATGCGATGGTCGCAACTTGCCGCGCTGGTCGCGATACGCCATGGGTATTTCAGTAATAAATATGCCGACCGATATGCCATTCTCTACGATCGCAGGCTTGTCCGTGCCGTACCGGCTGAGCGCTTCCGCCAGCGGCAAACGCATGAAAGGCTGCCGCAATCTTTTCCCCGTATAGGCCAGGTGCATATCAGCCACGAAGTCCTCAAGCACATCCATGAGGTCGCTTTCCGTGACGAAAGACATTTCCACGTCGATCTGAGAAAACTCGGTCAGGCTGTCGTTGCGCTCTGGTTCGTCCCGGAAGCAACGGGCAATCTGGAAATAGCGCCAGACTCCCGCTCCCATCAGAAGCTGTTTATAGAGCTGGGCCGATTGGGGCAGCGTGTACACGCCTCCGCTCGAGTAACGGCTCACGACCAGGTAGTCGTCCATCGTGTACTCGCACTGGGTGCGGGTTAAGATCGGGGTATCCACGTACATGAAGCCGCGCTTGCGGAAATAGTCGAGCACCAACTGCCGATAGCGCCACGAGTCGCGCAAAGCGGAGCCGTTTTGCGGATCGCGCAGGTGAAGATACCGATGGCGGAATGCCTCCTCGATGCCATTGCTGCCCCAATGCCGGAGCGTTTCGCGGGCGGCTGGTTGTGCGGCATGGACGAGCCTGGTATTGGAAAATGCTCGTCCGTTGCCGTGCGTGGAAATACTGCACCGCACCAGGTCGCCGATATTGGCTTCAATACCAACGACCTTCACGTGCAGCGATCCAGTTCCATCGGCAAGGGTGATGCCGGCAGCATCCCGCGCGACTACCCAGCCAGCAATCTCCGTGTCCCCGCCGGCCAACGCCTCGGCAATAGGAGTGACTCCCCGGATCATTTAGAGCACCTTGTTGAAATCGATTTCGAAATCAATTTCGCGGCAAAAAGCGCCGAACTTATTGACCATCTGCTGCGCCCTTTGCATGGATGGGGGGGCGCCCCGCTCTTTCGAAGACCAGCGGTCAACAGCATCCAATTGCGCTTCCTTGATCACATCTTCCAGAGGTTGTGCGATATTTTCATTCTCATGCAGCTTGGGCAGCCAACGGTGAATCTGGCGAACATGCTGCTGCTCATCCGCGATGTCGTATTCGGTGATCAGCGCGGGGTAAGGATGGCCCTGCGTGTAAAAACCTTCCACCGACTCGTATTTCCGCGGGAATGAGCATCCTTCCCCGGTATAGCCAATCGTGGCAAGAGTGTGGGTATAGCTTTTCGGCCGGCGGACGGTATTGAGCGGCAGTTTTGAAATGTCAACATGCAGGCGCTTCAACTCGCGGATTCCCATCTGCGTGTGCCTACTTTCGTCCCAGATCTGTCGCACGAAATCCCGGTAGAAGCCGTACGGCATTCCTTCAATGTCATAAATCATATAGGCCAGTCCATCGCAGACGAACAATTCAGTCAGGTTATGATATAGAATGTCGCTCAGCGAGCCCTCGGTAATTCGCTGCGAAAGATACATGAAAGCATCGGTGACCTCGAAGCCCTCTTCGATCCGCGCCGGTTCCGCGCACGCATCCAGGAGCGGCGCGACGGCTTTCGGGACCTCTGGGAACTCGTCAGTCTCACCTCCGCGCGGTCCGCCTGCAGCATTGAAGACTTTATTGACATAATCGCACCATGCCGCCAAGGCTTCCGCCTGGGCCGGAACGTTGCGCGCGGGGGCCACCCAGCGTTCTGCCCATTGAATTTGCTGTTGGATCAGCCGGATGGCAATTTCCAGGCGATCGATTGTCGGCCAATCCGCGATAGGATCGCACGAAGGCAGGTGCCGGGCCAGAGTCCTTGCCTTGGCGATGCGGATTCGCATCTCGCGCGCTGGAGCCGAACTGCCGATATTCGCAGAGTACCCGGGAAGCTCTTTCAGCCGATCATCGAACAGATCGATGATTTGGGTGCATATATAGCCCTGGCGGGCCAAATCCATTTTTACCTCGAATTTCTCCATGGTGGGAATCCAACCGATCAAGAGCCGCATTAACTGGAACTCAACTTCGCGGTAATGCGTGAGCAGCGCCAGGTTCTCCTTGGGACGAAGATAGGGGATGTCGGCCTGAAAATCCCGCAGTGCATTGACGGTGTTGTTTTCCCGTATGCGCTCGATCACATCATCCAGCTCTTTAGTACTCATTGCCCACGAGGGTTTTACCGCTAATTTCTTTTCAGGCTGCATTTTTGCTCGTCTCCCGGTTTGTAGAGCCTGGCATTGCCTAACGGCGCAATACGAAATTGCCGTAAATGCGCAGGATTTAAAGAGCATGTTATTTCGGAGAAGATCACTTGGCGATTATGCCGGTCGCAACCTTTTCACCCGTTTCGGCGGCGTTGGTGATCCACATGCGTAAGGCCTGCCGGTCGGCTTTACCCGTTTTTCCCACCGGCACGGCGTCACTGAAGTGAATCCGGTCAGGCAGTTTGTAACGCTCCAGCTTCGATCCACCCCATTTGAGGAGTTCCTCTCTGCTGATCGCCGTTCCTTCGCGAGGAACGATCAGCAGGTGGATCCGTTCTCCCATCAAAGCATCAGGCATGCCGGTAACAAGCGCGGCAGCGACATTGGGATGGCCGGAAAAGACTCGCTCGATTTCCAAGGGAGAGATCTTATTGCCGCCGCGAACGATCAGTTCTTTGCTGCGCCCGATGAGCGCGACCGTGCCGTTTTCCATCATCTGTCCCATATCGCCGGTTTTCATAAAACCGTCCTGGAATGATGCCGACGTAATTTCCGGCGCATCCAGATACCCGTTCATGATGTGCCGCGTCTGGATCTGTAATTCGCCTGGTTCGCCCGGACCACATTGCTGCCCACGGTCACCGATGATCCTGAATTGGACGCCTGGCGTCGGCCAGCCGATGGTGCCTGCATGCTGGTCGTACTTCGAGGGCGGCAGGATAAAATCTGACGTGCTGGTCTCGGTTAATCCGAATACATCCGCAATTTCCATATGAGGAAATCGCTGCCTGAACTGCAACCCCAAAGCGGCCGGAAGCGGCTCGCCTCCGGCGATCAGCAATTCAGGACACCCAGTCCTGTTCATCTCTTCGAAGGCCTGGCGCGTTTTCGCCGGATTTGCCGCCGCCCAGGCGCGCATCATGGTTGGAACAACGGCAATGCGGTGCGCGCAATGTTCTACCAGGGCCTTCAAGCTCTCGATAGCATCAAAGCGCGGCATCATGATCAGTTTGCCGCCCGTCGCCAAGGTCAAAAGTGTAACCCATTGGCCAAAGCTGAAAGTCAGTTGCAGCACCAGCAATGTGGCCTTGCTTTCGGTAAAAGGAAGAACCGATTGAATCGAGGACAGTTTTGTGGCGAAAGCGGCGTGGCTGAGCACCACGCCCTTCGGTACACCGGTCGAGCCAGAAGTAAAAATAATATAGGCAGCATTTTGTAGAATTTTCTTGTTGCCGGGGGGACTGGATCGCCAGCAAACCACCTCTTCTCCGTCGCCTTCGATGCCCTCGGGCAAAGAAATGGCTTGCTCTCCCCGCACCAGAAATCTCGATCCCACTCGCAAAACGATGTCCGACACGGTAGCGGAAACGGCCTTGGCATGCAGAGGAACAGCCACCCCACCGGCCTTCCACACACCATAAAAGGCAGCCAGGTCAGGCGCTGTGTTCGTGACTGCTATAAGGACCGGTTCGTTGGGAACAATGTTGGCGGCCAGCAAACTGGCGGCAATAGAGGCCGCTTTCGACTCCAGCGCGCTATAGGTCAACTCTGTGGGGCCGGCAACCGCTATTTGGTTACCGTAGATTGCACAAGCCTTGTCCAATACTTCACTCAGGCTCCTACTTTCCAGCGCGTTCATCTTTACACCTATCTATACTGCTGCGTACCTTAGGTTTTTGACGATCAAAGTCACTGCATTTAAATGACGGCATATTATACTCAATTATTTCCTGGAATAAGTGATTCAAGAAAAAATTCTTTTACCGGCAATAAGCCGATGCTTGCGCCAGATGCCCTCGCGAGAGCGAGGGCATTTTTCATGGCGCATATCCGGGGTGAGGCGCGGGAGCAGACGACGATGTTTCCGGCGACGCTGGACGAGTTGATCCCAGAAGACCACATGTGTCGTGTGATCGAGGCGTTCGTCGACCGGCTGGATCTGGCGAAGTTGAGTTTCGTGCGGGCCAAACCGGCGGATACAGGACGTCCCGGTTACGATCCGCGCGATCTGCTGAAGCTGTATCTGTACGGGTATCTGCAGCAGGTGCGGTCATCGCGGCGGCTGGAAGCCGAGTGTCAGCGCAACGTGGAAGTGATGTGGTTGCTGAAGCGCTTGCAGCCCGACTACAAGAGCATCGCCGAGTTCCGGCGGGTGCACAGCAAGGCGGTGACCGATGCGGGAGCCGAGTTGGTTCGGTTTGCACGATCCGCAGGCTTGGTACGGGGCGAGACCGTGGCGGTGGACGGTTCCAAGTTCCTGACCGTAAGCCGTGCCAAGAGCGTGCGCGAACGCGATGCGGTAAAGCGCTATCTGGAGCAACTGGACGCGGCCGACGAACAGGACGAAGTGGTGATCGACTCCAG
>WNFP01006258.1_pt1 | contig 14110 bp, 10 predicted proteins | sample 5400201 | NCBI WGS metagenome assembly WNFP01 (sample SAMN13153355, study PRJNA577476) | soil metagenome | isolation source: 115 cm saprolite under Madrone tree | place: USA:California | collected 2016-06-14
CCCTGGCGAGTCACACGATAATAGCGGCGGCGACGCTGTCCACTTTTTTCAACCCAGCGGCCATGCAGCCAGCCGCGTCGTTCCAGGCGGTAGAGCATCGGGTAAAGCGAGGCCACGTGGAAACGCACTGCGCCGCCAGAGCGTTGCTCGATGAGTTTGCTGATCTCGTAGCCGTGGCGCGGGCGCGCTTCGAGGAGCGAAAGAATGAGCAGTTCGGCGCCGCCTCTTTTCCATTCCGTTTGTGAAGTTGTGCTCTCCATATATGGCATCGCAACATATTGAACGACGGTACGGACTCAGAGTCAAGTGAATGTTTCACGGGCCAGCTATCCCTGGGGGTAGGCGCTTCCGAATGGAGTTAATCAAGTGCTTCAGGGACTGGGAATTGAACAGACTGTCCTGACGGATTGCGATAAGGGGCTGCATTCGCTAACCACAGCGTTCGATTCTGGGCGTATTGTCTGCTACACGGAAGTTATCCAGAACGGGGTTCTGGGAAATGACGGACGAGACTAGCGGACGCCGTGTCGCGCACTCAAGCATAATCGCCGTACTCGATTTGCACGGTCGGCTCAGTCTCGACTCCACAGCCATGCTCAAAATGCCTAGGAGGCTCGACCAGAAAAATTGTCTCAAAAACGGGGGTTCACTCCATTGGCCCTAAATGCGAGGGAATGGATTTTGGAATTGGGCGAAATGCTTTAGAATGAATGGTACTCCAACTGTGGGCGTGTAGCTCAGCTGGGAGAGCGCGTGCTTTGCAAGCATGAGGTCGCAGGTTCGAACCCTGTCACGTCCACCAACTCACTTTCTGAGCTTTCGATCAGGCAATCATTTTGCGCCTTCGGCTGTTGATGAGCTGCCAGTCGCAAATAAATCTCCTGCGAAAAATGACTTAAAACCCCTTAGAATCCGCACTTACAAAAAAAGGCCGGGGGAGGGGTGGGCCAGTCTCCAACATTCGCGCGCTATAGCCCAATCTTCCTGCGCGGCCAAAATCAACACGCGTACCTTCGAGTCGGTCGTGGAGATGTCATGCTCCATCGGCGATGACAAATTCTTCGCGGGATCGATGGCTAGGCCTAGAAAACTCAAATTGGCGCATGCGGCAGCTCGGACTTCCGCTGAATTCTCGCCAATCCCCGCCGTAAACACCAAAGCATCAATCCCATTCAAGGCCGCGACCATCGAGCCGATCCCCGACCGCAACCGATGCACAAAAATGTCGAACGCCAGCTTCGCACGCTCGTTTCCTTGTTTCATAGTCGCTACAACTTCGCGCATGTCGCTCGAAACTCCGGAAATTCCCAGCAATCCGGATTTTGCATTCAACATATCGTCCAGCGTCTTGGCATCGAGCCGGTCTTGCCGCAGCAGGTAAGTAAGAATTCCTGGATCGACTGAGCCCGAGCGAGTTCCCATCATGAGTCCATCCAGCGGCGTGAATCCCATGGTCGTGTCGATACTTACGCCGCCGCGAATCGCCGCGAGCGAACACCCGTTGCCGAGGTGGCAAGTCACAAGTTTCAGGTCGGCGAGATTCCGCCCGAGCAATTGCGCCGCACGCCCCGCGCAATATTGGTGGTTGATTCCATGAAACCCGAATTTGCGGATGCCCCGCTGCACCCAGTCATACTGCCCCGGATAAACCGCGGCCTCTTCCGGCAAAGTTGCATGGAAGCCCGTATCAAACACCGCAACCTGGCGAACGGGACCACACAGCTTTTCAATTTGCGCGATTCCTTCTAGTTCCGCACGGTTGTGCAGCGGGGCAAACGCAGCCATCTTTTCGATCGCCGCTGCAACTTCCGGCGTAATCAGTGTTGGCTTCGTGTACTCGCGCCCGCCATTCACAACGCGGTGACCGACCACATCGATCTCCGAAAGTTGCTCGAGCACTCGAGTCTCGCCGGAGAGCAACTCCTGCAACATTTGCGCGACTGCGTAGGCTCTCTTGGATTTATCCAGCTTCTGTTCAGAGTTTTTTCCGGAAACGGTGCGCACCTTCAGCGTGGTGGCGCCATCGCCCCACTCGATTTTGGCTTCCCACAAAGGAGCCGGTGGAGAATCCGGGAGCGAGCCAGCCAACTCGTAGAGACACGACTTCTGGCTGCTCGATCCGGAGTTAAGGACCAAAATCTTCATTCAGTAGGACCATTTCCAATCGCGGATTTCCGGCAGGTCATCCCCGTATTCGCAGATGTACTCCTTGTGGTCCACCAGCTTGTTCCGCACCATCTGCTTGAAATGCGCGTTCAAAGGGCGCAGCCGCTCGACACGGTCCACGACGTCGCTCGCCAGATGAAAACGGTCCAGCTCGTTGAGTACGGTCATATCAAACGGCGTCGTGGTGGTTCCTTCCTCGCGGTAGCCGTGAACATGGAAATTCTCGTGATTCTTGCGTTTGTAAGCCAGGCGGTGAACGAGCGTCGGATAACCGTGAAAGGCGAAGATCACGGGTTTATCTTCCGTGAAGATGGAATCGAATTCCCGGTCCGCAAGCCCATGCGGGTGTTCGGCGGAAGTCTGCAACGTCATAAGGTCGACGACATTGACGACGCGGATCTTGATGTCCGGAAAATTCCGCCGCAGCAGGTCGACGGCAGCCAGTGTCTCGAGGGTCGGAATATCTCCCGCGCACGCCATCACCACATCCGGCTCGCTACCTTCGTCCGTCGAAGCCCATTCCCAAATCCCAAGGCCCGCGCTGCAATGTTCGATAGCCGATTTCATATCCAGCCACTGCAGGGCCGGTTGTTTTCCAGCAACGATCACATTCACGTAATGGCGGCTGCGCAGACAGTGATCCGCCACGGAGAGCAGAGTATTCGCGTCGGGCGGCAAATACACGCGCACCACGTCTGCCTTCTTGTTCACCACGTGGTCGATGAAGCCCGGGTCTTGATGCGTAAAGCCGTTGTGGTCCTGCCGCCAAACGTGCGATGTCAAGAGATAGTTCAGCGATGCGATTGGCCGACGCCACGGAATGTCGCGAGTAACCTTCAGCCATTTCGCATGCTGGTTAAACATCGAATCCACAATATGAATGAACGCTTCGTAGCAAGAAAACAATCCGTGCCGCCCCGTCAAAAGATATCCTTCAAGCCATCCCTGGCACAAATGTTCGCTGAGCACTTCCATAACGCGTCCGTCTGGCGACAGGAATTCATCGGTCGGGAGCGTCGGTTCCAGGAAAGTCTTGCCGGTCTCTTCGTACAGAGCCTCGAGCCGGTTCGAGGCGGTTTCGTCAGGCCCAAACACGCGGAAGTTTTGCGCGCTTTCATTGAGCCGCATCACATCGCGCAGAAGCCGGCCGAGAATGCGAGTCGCTTCGGCGTTTTCCGTTCCCGGCTTGCTCACGCTCACGGCGTAATCGCGAAAATCCGGCATCGCCAGATCGCGCAACAAAAGCCCGCCGTTGGCGTGCGGGTTGGCACCCATTCGCCGGTTGCCGCGTGGCGCAAGGTCAGCAAGCTCGGGCACGAGCTGGCCGTTTTCGTCGAACAGCTCCTCCGGCTTGTAACTCTTCATCCACTCTTCGAGCAGCTTCAGATGCTCGGGATGTTTCGCAAAGTCCGTCAGCGGAACCTGGTGCGCCCTCCACGTATCTTCCACCGGCTTGCCATCGACAACCTTCGGTCCCGTCCAACCCTTGGGCGTGCGCAGAATAATCATCGGCCAAGTAGGCAGTGCGGCGCGGCTTCCGTTTCCGTCACCACTTCGCGCGTTCTGCTGGATAGCATGAATCTCGTCGAGCACCGTTTCCAACATTTGCGCCATCAGTTGATGAACAGCCTGTGGATCGCGCCCTTCGACGAAATAAGGCTTGTAGCCGTAGCCGGAAAACAACTGCGTAAGCTTCTCGTCCGTGAGCCTCGCGAGCACGGTCGGGTTTGCGATTTTGTAGCCATTCAAATGCAGGATGGGAAGAACGGCGCCGTCGCGCGCGGGATTGAGAAATTTGTTGCAGTGCCAGCTTGCGGCAAGCGGTCCGCTCTCCGCTTCGCCATCGCCCACCACGCAGCCGACCAGCAAGTCCGGATTATCAAACGCCGCGCCATTCGCGTGCGCGATGGAGTACCCGAGTTCGCCGCCTTCGTGAATCGAGCCGGGAGTTTCCGGCGCAACGTGGCTCGGAATGCCACCGGGAAAAGAAAATTGCTTGAACAATTTCTGCATTCCGTCTTCGGTCTGCGCAATGTGCGGATAGAACTCGCTGTAGGTTCCTTCCAAATAGGTGTTCGCCACAAGCGCTGGCCCGCCATGTCCCGGGCCAGCGACGTAAATCACGTTGAGATCGCGTTTCTTAATCACTCGATTGAGATGCGCGTAGATGAGGTTTTGACCGGGAGTCGTGCCCCAGTGCCCTAGAAGCCGAGGCTTGATGTGATTCAGAAGCAGGGGTTCGCGCAGAAGCGGATTGGCGAGCAGATAAATCTGCCCAACGGAAAGATAGTTGGCGGCGCGCCAGTAGGCGTGAACCTTGCGCAGTTCTTCTGCAGAAAGGGGCTGCGGATGGGCAGCCTGTGCCGATCCTGTTCCGGACGCGGAAGGCATGGTATTTTCTCCTTCGACTAGATTTTACTCCCACTCATGGCTAGGGTTATCGGCTCAGCAGTTAGAGCTTTTTGCGGGCCCCGCGGTTGCAAAAGGCTTGGTTTTTTCCTCGCCTGTTCGTCCCAGCCAACCGGAGAGTGCATCGCTTGCCTTGGCGGCGCATTGATTGGGCTGGGAGTGCTGTTTTTTCTCTACTCGCTTGTCTCCGCCCCTCTCGACTCGAACGACCCATCTGCAGTGGCCCAGGATAACGACTAAAGAAAATCAGGGTTCGCCGCCATGGAAGCTGCATGACTGGCCCTAGCGATCGCGTTCTATCAGCAAACGAGATCTTCACGGCAAATATACGGGAAGATACGACGCGTCAGAACAGATGTTGGGCGCTCTAGCTTAGCGTGCTCTGCAGGACTTCTCGCAGCAATTCCTGTTTCGGCTGGCTGAGTTTCTTGCCGCGCTCGGTGAGGTAGAAAACGTCGATGGCTTTTTGGCCTTCGGTGTCGATCAGGGCTACGTCGATGTTGCAGCCGAGACGGGCGAGCGCCGCGCCGACTTCATACAAAAGCCCTGGGCGGTCTTGCGCCATGATTTCCAGCAGGGTACTGTGCGCCGAGGACGTATCGTCGTAGCCGATGCGGGTTTCCACGGCCACTTTGGGCGGCTTTGCCTTGCTGGCGCTTTCGCGGCTTTTCAGCAGCGGCTCGAGCGGCGCTTTTCCGTTCACGATGTCGGCAAGACTTTTCTGAAAGCGCGCGATTTCACTAGGGTTCAGCTCGAGCGTGTGGTGCAGATCGACAAATTGAAAGGTGTCCAGGACGACGCCTGCGGCGTTTGCAAAGGCGTCGGCCTTTACGATGTTCATTCCCCAGCCGGCGAGGACGCCAGAGATGGTCGCGAACAACGCGGGCCGATCGGCGGTAAGCAAAGTCAGAGAGAAAGAATGGTGACGCGCTTTTAGCTCGGTCTGCACAGGCTCTGCGCCTAATTTCTGGTAGAGCTCGAAGTGGGCGGCTATCTCCGGGGCGGAGTGGACGGCGCGGTAACGGCGCGGGAAGCCCTCGAGGAAACGCTCGACCTCACGCTTGTTCGCGCCGCCGGCCTGGCTGCTGACCTGTTCGAGCAAAGATAGTTCGTCGGAAGCATGCAGGCGGTCGCGATCCAGAGTGCGGCTGAAGTGGTTCGAGGTGGCGACGAAAAGCTGCCACAACATTTCGGCTTTCCACGGCGTCAGGGCTTCCGGGTTCACGGCGTGAATGTCGGCGTAGGTCATCAAGCACAATCGCTGAAGCCGCTCCTGCGTCGTGACAGTGTCAGCGAAAACGGAAACGGTTCCTGGATCGAAAATGTCGCGGCGCTGCATGGTCTCCGACATGTCCAGGTGATGCTCGATCAGAAAATGAACTTCGTCTATTTCGTATGCCGAGAGGCACAGCCGGGCCGCGGCGCTGTCCAAGGCCTCGAGACTGCCGATAATGTGATTCTCGACGGACATGCCTTTGCCGACGTCGTGCAGGAGAAGAGCGAGGATCAGAAGGTCGCGGCGGTCGACGGTTTTCCAGAGCTGGCGGAAATGAGCGGCACGTTCATCGGGAGGCTCGGCGAGCTCTTGCAGATGTTCGATCGTGCGGAGGGAATGTTCGTCGACGGTGTAGCGATGATAAAAGTCGCGCACCACAAGGGAATCGATCGCTTTGAATTCCGGCAAGGCTTCCATCAGGAGCGAGAGACGCTGCATTGGCCGGAGCGCCATGCTGGGATAATCGGCGGCGAGAATTTCTCGCAGAATGGCCCAGTTGACTCGCGTGTTTTTCTGGGGAAGCTCGGGATGTTTCAGGATGTAGAAGATGGCGCGTTCCGCTTCGCGGCTGAGTGGGATGCCGGTTCGCGCGGCTTCCGTGAACAGCGCGAAGGTCACGGCGCGGTCGGAAAGAGCGGGCTCGTCCACCACTTCCAATAAGCCGTCACGCAAGGCAAACGGTTTTGCTTTGCCTACCTCGGCGCGCGCGCCACGCGCTGCGCTAAAAAAGCGTTCGCGAAAAGTCAGCTGCACCGCCGGTTTTTGTTCGATGTAGCGAAGCAGCAGGCGGTTGAGGATACGGGCTTGGCGGAAATACAAGCGCATCCACTCTTCCGGGCTGCGTTTCGCATCGCGCGCGGGGCCGCTCGCTACTCCCAGAGAGCGTTCCGCAGCGGCGCTCTGCAACTCATAGGTTAGAGTATTGTCGTTACGGCCGTTGCTGTAATGCAGGAAGCAGCGAATGGCGCTGAGGAAATCGACGGCGTTGGCGGCGAGCTCTTCTTCGCCCGCGCTGTTCCGCAAGCTATCTCTTTGTCCGTTGGCGATCTGCCGCAGCCACGTGGCCGCTTGATAGTCGCGAAGTCCACCCGGCGCGTCTTTTACGTTCGGCTCCAAATGGTAAATTGTGTTTCCGTAGCGCGCATGGCGCTCTTTGGTGAGTTTGGTCAGTTCTGTTAGCAAGAAGGGCCGCGCCTGCTTTTCAGGTCCGGCCAGGATTTTTTTGGTGAGCCGATCGAAAAGTTCTTCATCGCCGGCTAGAAACCTGCGGTCTAGGAGCGCAAGATGAAACTCGGCGTTGTCTTCTTCGATGCGTTTGCATTCCTCGAGCGTGCGGCCGGCGGAACTGACACGAAAACCAAGATCCCACAACGTACGGGAAAAATCAGCAATCAGCGGACGAAATTCCGACTCGGCTTTTTCGTTGCCAAACAGAAAGAGGATATCCAGATCCGAGTAGGGGAAAAGCAGGCGCCGTCCGTAGCCACCTAGGGCAACAAGGCTGAGCCCCTGCGGCTCCGTATTGTGAACGCGCAGAACCTCGCCGAAAATCTGCTGAGCGGTTTTGTCTGCCAGCGCGCAAAGAGCTTGCAGGGTTTCTTGCGCGCTTCCGCCCGCTTCAAATTGTCGCCGGATGCGTTGCCGTTCGTCCTCGGCCTGTGGTCCGAGGACGGACAAGGGAGTCAAAGAACCTTGCATGGTTTTTGCGGGCCGGTTGGCCGGACCAAGTCCTGGGCGAGCTGCGGTGGTCACGTTATTCAGAGCGCGTTTTCACCGCGCTCCTCGTTACGGATCCGGATGGCTTCCTCAACCCGTGATAGAAATATTTTACCGTCGCCAATCTTTCCTGTCTTGGCCGTCTTCAGGATTGTGTCCACGGCACGCTGCACGAGCGGATCCGGCAGCACCATCTCGAGTTTGAGCTTGGGCAGAAGGTCCACGGTGTATTCGCGGCCGCGATAAACTTCGGTGTGGCCTTTTTGCCGGCCGTGGCCGCGCACTTCGGTGACGGTCATTCCCTCGATGCCAATTTCGCGCAGCGCATCTTTCACGGATTCGAACCGCGAGGGCTGAATGATTGCCTCAATTTTCATCATGAACGTTTCTGCTCCGCCCCATACCAGAAGTTGCCGTGCTATTTCGTTCTCAGGACTCGAGGTTATACGCCTCTTCACCGTGTTGCGTGATGTCCAGACCTTCGATCTCCTCGGTCTCGCTCACGCGCACGCCAGTAATCATATCCGTTATTTTCAGCAGAACGATGGTTCCCACCAACGCAAACCCCCAAGCGATTAATACCCCTGCAAGCTGGTTGCCGAGCTGTCCCCAGTGTCCATCCAGTCCGCCAACTGGTTTGCCCGCGCCGAAAATCGGATTGATTACCCGTTGTGCGAAGACGCCGGTTAAGAGCGCGCCGATTGTGCCGCCAGCGCCGTGCACTCCGAAAGCGTCCAGCGCGTCATCATAGCCGAAGATCGACTTAACTTTCGTCACCATCCAGTAGCAGACCAGGCCCGCGATAAAGCCAATCGCCAGAGCCGACATCGGTCCTACGAATCCAGCCGCTGGAGTAATAGCGACTAGCCCGGCAACTGCTCCGGAGATTGCGCCAAGAGCGCTCGGACGGCCGTTCTTGATCCACTCCGCGATACTCCAGCCGATGGCGGCAGCGGCGGTGGCAAAGTGGGTGGCCACAAACGCGCTCGTCGCCAGTGCGCTTGCCGCCAGTGCGCTTCCAGCGTTAAAGCCAAACCATCCGACCCACAACAAGCACGCGCCGATGAAACTCAGCACCAGAGAATGCGGCGGCATTGGTTGCTTCGGATAGCCGGTACGCTTTCCAAGGTAGAGCGCGCACACTAATGCTGACACGCCGGAGCTGATGTGCACGACCGTTCCGCCAGCAAAATCAAGCGTGGGAAACTTTCCGCCGAGAGAGGCGTTCAAGAAGCCGCCCTTGCCCCACACCATGTGGGCGAGCGGAGCGTACACCACCAAAAACCAAAGCGTCAGAAAGAGAACTGTACCGCTAAACTTCATCCGCTCGGCCGTTGCACCCGTGATAAGCGCCGGTGTGATGATGGCAAACATGAGCTGGTAAATCATGAACGTCGCTTGCGGAATCGTTCCCGCGTAGTCGGGATTTGGGTCGGCACCTACCCCGCGTAGAAAAGCGTGTTCGAACCCGCCGATCACAGACCCCGTGTTGAAGTGATCGCCAATTTGGATTCCTGTCCCGAAACACAAGCTGTAACCTACAAGCGCCCAGAGCACGCTGATCAGGGCCATCAGCAGAAAGCTCTGCATCATGATCGCGAGGGTGTTCTTTCGCCGGACCAGCCCGCCGTAAAAGAGGGCTAGGCCTGGTCCGGTCATCATCAGCACCAGCGCGGCACTCACCAACATCCAGGCGTTATCGCCGGCCGATTGAGCCGCTGTGACGCGCTGGTCAAGCTGGTTCAGTTGCTCGCTCACGGCCTTCGGAGTCTCTGAAGCTGGGGCCGACGTTGCGCCGGAAGTTGCTGTGGGAGAACTAGTTGCAGCGGAGGAGGGAGGTTGCTGCGCGAGGAGGGTCACAGCGGCGAGCACCATGGTCATGAGCAAACAACACTTCCATCCCAGGTGCTTCATAGATATGTCCACTCCGATGCGTTTGGGTTGCACCCGGTCGGGCCGGGGCTACGCTGAAAAAGACAATGCCAGGCTGCATTCGGAGCGACATTTCACCCCACCCAATTCTTTCCGAGGCCCTCCTTGCCTAGCGGCGCTGCCATCGTATAATGCATCGCGGTTGTAAACTGGCCACTGCTGTGGTTTCGGTCAAGCAGGGCGAAATCGCAACAGCATAATGAAGACTTCGAGCGAAGCACTATGACCGAGCACCCACCTATGGAAATCAACGTTCGAGAGTCCGGGACCATCCCGATTCTCGAAGTGCGCGGCCGTCTGACTATTGGCGATCCCAGCGAGCAGCTCCACGATGCGCTCGAAGCTGTCGCTAAGGCTGGCTCCCGCAAGGTCATCGTCGACCTCCATCGCGTTCCTCAAATCGATAGCTCCGGTATCTCTGCGCTCGTTCGCATCTCCATTAAGCTGACCCGAGAGGGCGGTGCCTTGCGTCTCATCTGCGGCCCCGGCCGGGTGCGAGATGCCCTCACTGTCACACGTCTAGTCGAAGCCATCCCGACATTCGACACCGAATCGGCCGCGCTCGCTAACTTTGCATAGACAAAGCCGCGTAGGCGAAGCAACGTTTACGGCGCGCAGCGCGTCCTTCAGCTTGGGTGTAGCTCAACTCCATCTAAGAGACGTCGATTTCAAGTCGGGACATGTGGGCTTCATTGGTAAAAACGACCTTTTTTGATGTGTGTCCGGAATTCTCCTTCGTTTCTAGCGCCGTTACCCGATTGATGATGGCTGCGCTTGCGTGCTCGCTGGCCGGCGCTTCGGCTGCGGCACAGGATGGTTCTCCCGCGTTGCCGCAAATCGCCCGAGCCCAGATGGATTCCCTGGCTTCGCGTGTGGCCGAACAAGTTCGCCAGTCGAAGATTGACCCTGCCTATCCAAAGATCTTGGTCATCGATTTCTCGAATGCCGGCGACCGGCAATTTTCCAGACTGGGCAGCATACTCGCGGATGACTTGGCGCAGTCTCTCTCCGGTCTTGCTTCCGGTTTCCAGGTGCAGGACCGCAAGTCCTTCAACGCTTATTTGAAGGAAAACTGGATGGGGCTCGATGATTTTCAAAGTGAGGTAGTGTGTTTGACTCTTGCGCGTTCCATGGGCGGAGCTGGAGTGGTGAGGGGAACGATCGAGCCAGAGGCCAATCAGGAGCTTCGAGTCAGTCTGCGAATCGACGGACTAGGATCGACATGGTCAGGGGATACGCAGCTCCCCTTGACCGCGGCTCTAGAGGAACTGTTGAAACAGCCGGCGATTTCCTTTGCCCGCTCTCCCGATGCCATACCCGCCGAGCCTGGTATCCTTCAGCCCGGAGTGGATGGAGCGTCTCTGCCAGTGTGCGTTTTTTGCCCCGGTCCGGACTACACGGACCTTGCGCGCACTGCGAAATACCACGGGACGGTTGAACTCTCATTAGTTGTGACCAAGGATGGCGTCGTCAATTCCGTCCTCGTCTTGAAGGGCGCGCCTTTCGCGCTAACGCAAAAGGCGATCGACGCTGTTCAGAAATGGAAGTTCAAGCCCGCCAAGTTTCATGGACAGTCTGTCCCCGTCCGCGTTCCCGTCGACATTGAATTTCAACTTTATTGAGAGTAAGGAAGGTTCAGCCGCCCTTTTTCAGTTCCGCGAGGACAAGCTTCGCTACTTCTTTGAGCGTCTCGAATACGCCGACCCCTTGAATGGCGACTCCTTCGAGGACGGGCTCGCCTTTTTTCTGGAGTTGCTTTGTTAGTTCCGGCACGGGCATCGCGTTGGGCAAATCGCGCTTATTCAACTGCAGTACATAGGGAATCGTATCGAAATTCAGGTTGTGTTCTTTCAGATGTTCTTGCAGGTTTTCCATCGTTTCGAAATTCGCGTCAAGCCGCTCTTCCTGGGAGTCGGCTACGAACACGACGCCGTCCGCGCCCTTCAGAATCAGCTTGCGGCTGGCCTCATAGAACACCTGCCCGGGGACGGTATAAAGGTGGAAGCGCGTTTTGAAGCCGCGCACGGTTCCAAGATCCAAAGGCAGAAAATCGAAGAACAGGGTGCGGTCCGTCTCCGTGGCTAGAGACACCATTTTGCCCTTCTGGTTTTGGCCGGTGTGGTCGTAGACCCACTGAAGATTCGCGGTTTTTCCGCCCAGACCTGGACCGTAGTAGACGAGTTTGCAGTTAATTTCGCGCGCAGGAAAATTGATGAAAGGCACTTGTTCTTAACCAGAGTTCGGCCACAAACTTATAGCATACGCAGTGCTGGCAGGCCAGCATTCCGGCTGTGCCTGCCGTGTGTCGGGTAACGTTCTTACAGTCTCCCTGAAACCGCGTCATTTTGATGCCCTTTTTTCGCTTTGAGGCGCAGGGCAGTAACTCATTTAGGCCCTGGCAATCTCATTTCCACTCCCATTACCACTCGTTGACGCCGCCATTTTCCTCTGTTACGATTCGCGGCATGGCAAAAGCGCGCAAAGCCTCTTCGGGCTCATCCGGGCATGGCAAAGGCGCGGCGCATGGCCACTCTAACACACTGAAAAAGAAGAACTTGCCTCCACCTCCACCCGCGCAACGTGGGGGTGTAGAGCTGGTCGATCCCCTGGTTCAGGCGCAGCTCAAAACGTACGACGAAGCGCTCGCCCTTTTCCACCAACAGAAATTTGCCAAAGCCAAGCAAGAGTTGGAAAAGGTTCTCGAAGGGCCCAGCAAAGGTCTGGCAGACCGCGCGCGTATGCACCTGCGCATCGCCGAACAGCGCATGAGACCGAGCTCGGAGCAGAATCCGAAGACCGCCGACGAACATTATCAGCGCGGCGTGGCTATGATGAACATCGGCCGGTGGGATGATGCCCGCGAAAGTCTCATCAAGGCGCGGAAAGCTTCGCCGAAGTCGGATTACATTCACTATGCTCTTGCCGCGCTCGATTGCCTCACTGGCGAAGCGGACTCGGCCATGGCAAATCTCAAAGTGGCCATCGAACTTCGCCCCGAAAACCGCTACCACGCGCGCAACGATGAAGACTTCGCCTTCCTTCAAGAAGATCCTCGTTTTACGGAACTGCTCTATCCGGAGAAAGACGGCACCGCCGGCTGAGTGTTCGTGATTTCGATTTCTTACCCATGAATTCGAACGCGACTAAGGTAATCTCCTGATTGCAGGTTCCGGCCTGATAGGAAAGTGTCTCGATGCAGGTTCTTAGCCGATAGCAATGATTAGGTCTGCGGAAACACGCCTCGCATGAAACGTCTCTTCGCTCAGTATCACTGAGTCATCCGGTGAAGGAAAAAATGCACAAACCGAAGACACTGTCACGTGGATTCCGCGTCGTTGCTCTCGGCGGCGGCACCGGACTCTCGACTATTCTTCGCGGCCTCAAGGAATATGTGGTCCGCCGCAGCGACGAGCATCCCAATTCGGACCGCCCTATTTCCGAGCTCACAGCCATCGTTACGGTGACCGATGACGGCGGCAGCTCGGGACGTCTTCGCCGGGAAAACCGCGTCCTGCCGCCCGGCGACATCCGCAATTGCATGGTCGCAATGTCAAAAGATGAAGCCCTTCTTGGCCGCCTCTTTCAGTATCGCTTTCATGCCGGACGCGGGCTCATTGGGCACAATTTCGGCAATCTCTTTTTGGCGGCGCTCACGCATGTTACGGGAGACTTCGCGGAAGCCATTCGCGTGAGCAGCAAAGTGCTCGCCATTCGCGGGCGCATTTTTCCTTCGACACTTTCAAACGTGAATCTCATCGCCAAGCTCACGAACGGCCGCATTGTCCATGGAGAAACGCGCATCACCGCGAGCCGAACGCCCATTGAAGAAATCTCTCTTTCACCTCGCCGCGTTCCGCCCTTCCCAGCGGTCATCGACGCCATTCGCGAAGCCGACTTGATTCTTCTCGGCCCCGGCTCGCTTTACACCAGTATCCTTCCGAATCTTCTTATTCCGGAAATCGCCGCCGCGATTGCCAAGTCCGAGGCTCCGCGCATTTACATTGCTAATCTCATGACCCAGCCGGGGGAAACCGCCGCGTATTCTCTTGCCGATCATCTGCGTGCGATCCGTTACCACACGCCACGCTCTGTCGTTGATTGGGTAATTGCGAACCGCCGCCCTGTTTCGCCGGAGGTGGCCAGGCGCTATCGGCGGCAGGGTGCTGAGCAAGTAGCTATCGACCTGCCCGAGCTGCAGAAGCTTGGCTACCGCGTCGTTCTCGATAATCTGCTTGAGGAGCACGGTGTCATCCGACACAATCCTCGCCGTCTCGCGCGGCTACTCCTCGAAGAGTTTCTCTCCTCTCCGAGTCCATTTCCGCGCTGACGCTGTTTGGCTTTCTGCAGAAGGTTAGGATTTAGTCGGCGCGAAGCGCCACGTTTGGGTCGACGGCAGCGGCCCGTTTCGCTGGTAAGTAGCTTGCGAGCGCCGCGGCAGCCAGCAGCGTCAGGCCAACGCCGCTGAACGTCAAGGCATCTGTCGGCGGCACTTCAAACAAGAGCGATTTGACAAGCCCCGTCAAAGCGACTGCGCCAGCGATTCCAATTCCGACTCCCAAGACAGCCAGCAACATGCCTTGCCCGAGCACCATCTGGAGAATGCTCGCTGGC
>WNFP01010354.1_pt1 | contig 14105 bp, 14 predicted proteins | sample 5400201 | NCBI WGS metagenome assembly WNFP01 (sample SAMN13153355, study PRJNA577476) | soil metagenome | isolation source: 115 cm saprolite under Madrone tree | place: USA:California | collected 2016-06-14
CGTTGGTTTGGCTGAAAAGTATCGGTGGAGGATTTAAGATCGAAGTGCACGAGCGCAGGGTCGTACAGAGCGTTCTCAAGGAAGTCGGTGAGATCGTCGACTTGGCGTTCCGAAAGGCCAAGACCTCTCGGGTAACCAGGCCCGCGAGGATTCGTGAACCGGGCCGACAGCGTGGGCGCCTGTCCGGCGGTGGAGTCCTGGGGAACACCGGCGTTGAAGTACTCCACTACATCACGGACTTTGGTGAACGAAGCGTTGTGGAAGAAATTGCGCCCGTCCCTGAGCTGACGCAGGGTCAAGCTGCGGAACCTGAACGCGTCGTCCGGGTTGTGGGTGATTTCTTGCCGCCCGTTGTCCTCGGCGTGGTAGGGGAAGCCGTCCTTGCCCAGCCTCGTGGGGTCGAGATGGCCCCTCGCCAGGGCATTCAGCGCTTGGACCGGGTGGTCGCCGATTCCGACGTTAAAGAAATTTTCCTCGACGAATGCACCGATGCCGGCGACATCCGGATCGTTAGGCTGCTTGTTCAGCGTCGGACCGCTGTGGCAGCTGAAGCAGCCCGCCCCGCCGGCTCCGTTGGCCGCCGGGGTGAAGAACAGCTGCGCTCCGCGCCGCTGAGCGGGCGTCAGGGCGCTGTTATCCTCGGCCACGAAGCGGTCGAACGGCGTGTTCCGAGTGACCACAGTGCGCAGGAAGGTCGCCTGCGCCCGGAATTCGGTCTGGTCGTTTACGAGGAGCGTCATGTCCTTCTTGGCGTCGGCCATAGCGGCTTCCTCCGGAAAGGCATCCCGGAAGAGTTTCACGAAAGCCGGGATCTTCAGGAGCTCCGCCGACTGAAAGTTAAGCATGCGGTGGGCGTCGAGGAGCAGGAGCGTGAGGTTCTCCTGAGCTGGGTCGCTGAACGGGTTGAGCGAGCCCGGCGTGGACTGCGGCTCTCCTGCGAAGCCGCCAAAGAGGAGGCGGTTGTTGAATGCGAAACCGACCATGGCCATCGACATGCGCGCCACGCTGTCCAGCTGGTCGAGCCTTCCGGTCGCGACCAGCGCGTCCACGGGAGGCAGGTGGAAGAATCGGGCCGGCGTGGTGACCTCTCGCTGGCCGCCGACGGTGTAGATGTCGGTCAGGGTCGGGAGCGCATCGACAAGCGTGTCGCCGGGGAAGATCGGCGCGGTGCGCTGGTACGGGGGCAGGAGGAGCTTGGTGAGGATCGACTGAGGCCGACGGCGGGGGAAGAAGTCCCCGTGCTCGTCGGTGTAGCCGCGGCCCTCGCCGCCGGTGTTGAAGTTGAGCTGCTGACCTGCCTTGCCCGCCGCCTCGCCAATATGGCAGCTGCCGCATGATCCGGTCAATCGCTGGGCATTGACGATCGCCTGGATGTTTGGATCCGACGCGCTCACAGTTCCGCCGAAGGCCGTCCCCACGGGCAGATCAAGAGGCTGGCCCGTGTTGATGTTGATGCGCGCCGTCCGGACCGGGTCGTGGAAGAGCAACTTTCCGAGGAAGCGCTTTGCTTCGGTCGTCTTGAAGCGCGGATTCACGCTCCCATCAGGCTGCCTGGGTACGGGAATGTCCGCATCCTTCGCGGGAACCTGTAGTTTATCGATGCCACCAACCTGCTGGCCGATGTACTGCCGCAATTGGACAGGGCTGTCGCCCTGAGCGTAGATCGGCATGGTAACTGCCAAGGTCATGAAAACCATTAAGGGGCGCGCCGTCTTCAGAATTCGCGTGCAGCGATAGCTGCGCTGATTAAACAGGTTCTCTTCAGCAGCGAGTTGCATTTGCTCCTCTTTCTCATGCGGTGTTTACTAAGTAAATACGCTTTCGGCCTATGCACAAATAGATCTGCTCGCGCAAACCTGCTTCGAGCGATCTGTCGAGTGCGCCTAACGCTAGAATAGGCTCGAAATAGCGGATTTCGACCTATGAACTTTTTAATTTCTCTAATCTTTCAGCAGTTTTAGTCCCTCTTTCGAAGGCGTGACCGGATGACTCGCAAAATGGCGGCTCAGAGAAGGCACCGCTTGGGACACTTGCAATATACTGCCGTGGCGAAATGCCCATCTGTCGACTAAACCAGTTGGTGAAGTTATTGGAGTGTTGATACCCCAACTCTGTTGCGATAGAACCGATGGATCGAGGCGGGATTTCGGAAAGCAGCGCGCGGGCGCGACGGAGTCGAACTTCAGACCAGTATTCAAGAATAGTCATGCGATAGTAACGCCTGAACTTCTGAGCCATTTGGGATTGGCTTAGGTGCAGATCGGCGCAGACAACCTTTACGCTAAAGCGAACGCTGCCGTTACAGCGGTCTATTAACTCTCGAACCACGACTGCAACGCAAGGCGAGTCGGAAGCGATAGGTGTTATCCTCATGGTTCGCTCAGGGCTTTTTGGAAACACGCCAGAGGGGTACAACGTTTGAACCATATTCGCCGTCGTTAGCGCCACGGCTGGACTTTGCGCTGTGAGCTCTGGACGCCCTCAGTGATTAGTTCCGATTATCAATTGGAAAAGTTACACCGGAAGCGCAAGTGACGGATCGCAATCGTGGTGTGAAAACTCCCGATTATGATCGTTCGTACGCTTGGGCTCCGTGCTGGAGCGCAGGCCCGCGCAATATTCACGTAGAAGAGGAGGCCGATAGTGGTGTGGATGCTGGACCGGCTCGGTCGCTCACCACGGCGTCTCGTCGAGACGGTGAATCGCCTCGCCGCTTGCAAAGCCGGTATTCAGAGTCTACGGGAGAGCGGTCTCAGTCGACGATTCAAGAATGAGTTCGGTCGTCATCTGGATCGCAGCCTTCAGGCTGCGGTAGACCGGACACTTATCCGCAAAGATGCCATGCACGCGAGCGGCAGTCTCGCGGTGAGCCTCGGCAGCCCTCAGACGAAGTCGCACGTGAATACGGCGGATCACGAGCACATGCTCCTCCAGTTCGATCTCGCCCACTGCCTCTCCCACCAGGCGTCCGGCGGACGCATCGATTTGACGCGCCTCCAGCGCGCCTCCAAAGGTTCCTATCAGTCAACCCGCAGCCGCAGCGATGATGTAATCGAGGGTGGTGGCACGGGGCTCCGCAACATTCGCGGGGACTTTGTAGTGCTCGGCGATCGCGCCGTGGACGCCAAAGATTACCGGTTCCGATTCGGCCGGCAGATATGCTTTACGAACCGGTCCTTTCACACGCTCGATCCGCACTTCAGAACGATATACGACCTCTGACATAACAGCTCCAGATTCAATTCGGTTTACGTTGCAATTCCAATGGGGCCCGCTGACGGTCCAAACCCTGAAATTTGAAGTGCCATTCGATCGGCACATCTTGGGGAAGGTAGCACTTGCGATCGTCACATGCCTGATAACGGAATACTCCCTTGACGATCAGCTCACCGGTTGGGCTGACCAGTTGCTTCAGAGCAGCTTCCTGGCCAAAAGTGATCTCACGGTGAATTTGGATTTGCCCGCGATAAACTGGAACGGTTTCACCGATCGCTTCGAGATGCAACATCTCCGAGGCCGGGAATTCGAAGGAGTGCCGCTTGGCGGCCGGCCCGCCGTCGTCCAATTGCCAGTCGATCGGAATGTAGCCCTGCACACCGGGAGCGTAGACGTGCATGCCGGGTTTCAATTTGATGTCGAGACTGAGAGCGATGCGAAGTCCAGGCCGCGCGATGGCATTACTCGCCGCCGTGGTGATCTGCAGGTGATTGGTTTCTGCTGTTCCCCGCGCCGCATCCACCGATGCTCCGAACTGCCTGGCCAGAATATCGGCGGTAGCAATGCGGTCCTTGTAATCATCTTCGAAGTACTTCGCCACGACCCTGCCCTGGGCATCGATGATGTACACACCCGGATACGGGATGCCGTAGCTGATGGTGCCCGGCTTGACGCCTTCATTAAGGATGTCGAAAGCACGTATGATTCTCGACTCAGGGTCAGAGAGAAGCGGATAAGTTATGTGCTGCCGGTCGCCGAAGTTCTTGAGCGCGCCCGTTGAATCGTAGCTGATGGCGGCGACGCCGAGCCGCTGCTTCCGGATAGCCGGCAGATTTTGTTCCAGCTCGACGAGCTGAATCTTGCAGAAGGGTCACCAATCCGCTGAGCGGAAGAAGACGAGCACGGCGCCCTTCGGCCCCATAATGGATTTCAGAGTTTGCGGCCTGCCTTCCTGGTCCTTCGCGGAAAAACCCGGGATCGGCTGCCCAACTTCTGGTCCGGTCTTGATTTTCTGTCCGTAAAGCAAAGCAAGTGGAAGCGCCCATAACGATAGAGCACGCGCCCCCCTTCTCATGCCGGTCGGAAACCTGGTTGCCATAGGCTGACTCCAAGTGCCAGTCATTACACCCTCGCGACGCGATCAGAACATGAATGAATCCTCTTCCGCGATCATGATCAATGGCGGCCCGCCTGACGAGATTCTCGCCGCATGCGCCAGCGTTTCCTTTCCGCCCATTGACCCCGCGCATCGCTGCAGCGCGTCCATGGAAGGAAAATGAACTTCGGCGATGCGATAGAACGGCGGCGTGCCCTGCAGCGACTGCAAAGTCTTTGTGCTGACGATCTTCGTCTTGCCCGCCAAATTGGCGATCGCCAAGGGCACGTGCTCATTCTGGTATACAGCTTCGAAAGCCTGCACGTCCGTGGGCTGTGGATATGCCACTATTAGTTTAGCGCTCGTCATACTTATCTCAAGGTTTCTTCGTCTGCGCGCCGCATGGCGCTCCAGACTGCGCGAGTATTTCGGGTGTCGGCAAGAATCCCTGTAAAGAAGCCTACGGTGGCGCCCAGTACCGCAACCCCCAAGTGCGACACCAGGATATGCCCTGCATGCAGGTTCGGGCAGTGAAGCTCGAGGGCACTGGTGCCGACCAGGCCCGCGAGCAGGCCGGTTGCCGCTCCGGTCATGGAGGGAGACAGAATTGCGCCGCGGCGGAGCACCAGCCAGAAAGGCACGGCCGCAATGGCTCCCAGCGGGATCCCCGTCTTGAGACAGGCCCAATCTCTTGCCCAGAAATTCCGCTCTTGTTGAAACTGGAACAAAACGGCGATTGCGACGCCGAGCGCGACCATGATGCCAACAGGCAGTAACCGTGGGGGGATCCGGTGACGCCGTCCGGGCACCATTTGTTGTACCACCGATGAAGCCAGCAACCCTGTGCAGACTGCCAGCGCCCCGAAAATTACAGATACCTGCAGTGGGCTCATGACCGCGATGGCGAAGGCGCCCAGACGGTAGACTCCAACGGCCACCACGCAAACGAAGACCGCAATGAGAGCTGCGAAAACCTGGAGTCGAGGCGCCACGGGGTGCACTGGGTGCAAATCGGACATGATGCCGGATTCGATCTGGCGGAGAGTCGCAGGCGAAGGCAGGTCCCCGGGAGCGAACGTCCCGAGGGCACTCACGAGTGCCCGGCACCGCATGCAGCCTCTTACGTGATCCTCGACTTCGGCCGAAAACGGGGAAGCTGGCGGCCGCTCGACAAGCATTCCATCGATGTCCCGGCAATTCATTGTGAAGCTCCTTCCCGGTCCTCTTCCGCACCAGCCTGGAGCAACTGACGCAGCCGCTGGTAAGCCCGATGTGCTTTCTGCTTCACAGCGCCCACGGTCGACGATGTGGCACAGGCTACTTCTTCCAAACTCAATCCTCCCACTTTCAACATCGTAAGTACTTCGCGTTGCGCGTCGGGCAGGGCCGCAACCAGCGTGTCGAAGCACGGACGCGTGTGTGGCTGTTCCGGCCGGACAGGTAACTCCGGCAGGGTCTCCATCGCAACTTCGTGAGCGGCTACTCGCCGGGTCCTCCGATAACCGTCGATCCGCACCCTCCTGGCTATGGCATAGATCCAGGGTAGGACTGGTTCGCCAAGCCGGTAGGTGTGGCGTACCCTGTGGATGCGCAACCAAGTCTCCTGCAGAAGATCATCAGCCTGTTCCCGGCTCGCGACCTGACTCCGAAAGAAGCGCAGTAAAGCAGGGCTGAGAGCACCGATCAAGGCCGCTGGCGCCTCCGGGTCCGCCTGCTGGTAACGCTCCATCCAGCGATCCACGGCCACAAAGGTCTGTCGGGCCCCAACGTTCTCCACGCCGCACTTCATTTCTTCTATAAGGTTCGCAGCAGGTGCGGAGGAAGTCACGCCATCCCCGAAAGTTCTGGAAAGAATGGGCACGCTTGGAGTAATCCGCCGACGATGGGCCGGGGCCGCGCTGAAAGGAAAGGGCTTAATCGACCAGATGGTCTTGCGCGATGGCTATAGTCTGGCCGGCGTGAAACACAAATACATCATTGGGCTCAACCTGCCTTGCCGGCGGGGCCGCAAATGGCACCGCGGATCGCCGCCAATGGTGCCTGATCGTCCAGCGCTATCCCTTGTCCGGTGCGCCTCACCCCAAGCTGTTCCCACAATTGATCTAAGTCGACTGCCACTGGCTCGAAAGCCATCTTGGAATAGAGTTGCATCAACGTGCCGCCGCCCGTCGCCCGGTCTCCGATCTCGAGCACGCGTTCCAAAGGCCATTCGACCTCGATTGTGCCTCCGGCGCGATTGATTGCGCGCAGAGCATCCTGAAGTCCTCTCGTGTTGCCCGTTCGTTGGTGAATCTTGACGTCCGCCATCAGACAAAACAGCGCGCCGCCCCAATAGGTTCTTCCCCAAGTGCGGGTCCGGTCGAGCCCGCGGTCGCCGGTCCCTGGCAAACCTTGAGGCATATCGCGGAGCATTTCGCCCCACACTTGCTCGGGGGCCAAGATGCTGATGGAAGCTCTCGCGATCGGCTCGACGTAGGTGGCAATTCCCTCCTCGATCCAATGGTGCCGGTCCTCGACCGAGGGAAAGCCGAAATGCACCATTTCATGGGTAAGTTTCCAGTCGTCGAAAAGGTCCCGCGGCGTTACATGCGGGCCGACCGCTATCCGGCAATGCGCACCGCCTGCACCGAAGCTCATTCCATTCGAAACGCGCCCACGGTCGGAGACCGTGACGCGAATGCGGGCATGAGCGACGGGAAACTTACCGAAGTAGGCTGTCGCCGCCTTCGCGGATCGGGTTATCCAATCCAGCAAGACCGTTTTACCAAGCTCAGACTGGACGGAGCCGATATCTACATCGAGCTTCGCGCCGCCCACCTGGATACGCTCGAGGGTCTCCGCTCCGTCTAGTAAAGGCGCCACTTTCATCGCCGCGGGAGCGCCTATCAGGCCGCGCAATGCGGTTCTTCGGTTCATCAATCCCTAACCAGGAAGGTTCAGTTCTGAACGACTACGTGCGATCCCCTGCCGGCCGTTCTCCGGACCTCACCGCCACCCGCGCGCGTCGCCAGGAGGGCATCCATTGAAGCCTTGCCGGGGCCGAAGATGAGCACCAGCAGTGAGGCGATCAGAAAGGTGTAGGGAGCTGCTCCTGTGAATTTGTCCGGATTGGAGATGATCGACAGGAGCGCCTCGCGCCCAAGCTGGTGAAGAAATTCACCACCTTCCCTATATCGGTGAGCTTGCCCCACCCCGTTTGCATGAACTGCCATCCCCAATAGAGACGCACGGCGAGCAAGAACGGAGACTGCAGGCTTGAAGATATTCGTGCCAACATGCGATAGTACTTTTCTATAATTTGCGTCATCGCTTCACCTCTTTCTCCTTCGGCGGACACAGCCATCCCAATTCTGCCCATGCTGCGAACCACGTTTCGAGCTTCGACCGCTGTTCATTGGTCGATGCGGGACTATTCTCAAAGGCGTACCGAATGGCCCCCCCGATCGGGCGGCCATCACGCAGCGCGCCGAGCAGGCGATACTCATCGGCCTCGATCCTGCGGTAGTACACCATATCGTTGCGGCGATGCACGGCGAGGAAGATTTGCCGGGGCTTCAACTGTCTTACCCGCCCTGTCACGGCGCGATGCTTCTGTTTCAGAGCGGCGTTGCTTACCGCGCCGCGTTCGTCCGAAGCCCGGTTCACCTGAATCCGCAGGTCGTCCACCGGGTGCTGAAGCTCAAGGAGCCGAACGTGAGGCTGCAGGCCCGCCCGAAAGTTGGCGCCGAGCTCCAACAGATCTTCAGGCCCAAGCACTTTATCCGCGGCATTGTCGAACGCTTCAATATGCGCCCATTCCAGCCGCACCATCTCGATTGCCACGGCGTGACGCTTGCCCGCGTACTTAGGGTGCAGTTCCAACCAGTCTGCAAGACGCGATCCCAGGTTGCGCAGTGTAAAGGACCGCGAAGGACAATCCGCCAGATAGGCTCTGGAAAGCTGATGAAATGTTCGCTGGCCAAGCACGGCGCGAAGCCCCGGGAAGTCGTCGTAGAGCGAGTCGAGCACGCGGAACCAGTAGCTACGGCTGTAGATTTCGAGGCGTTCGCGGGGACTCAGGCGATCGTTAGGCTTGACATATCGGGCATCCGTTCGCGGAGCGATCCGATCAGCGCCGGTAAGCGGCTGCATGATCGCGCGCGCCATGCGCCTCTGTACTTCAAGAAGCGTCATAAGGACACCAAAGCGGGAGCATGGATGTACTTTTCAGCCTTCAGAGCTTCCGCGTGAACTTCGTCGAACGACGGAATCCGGTCGTCCCACTCGAGCAGAGTCGCGGTGGGGCCGATGCGCCGAATGGCCTGCTCGTACATCTTCCAAACCGGGTCGATCACGGGGTGATCGTGCGTATCGAGAACGTATTTCTGAAAATTCGAGTGACCGGCTATGTGAAGCTGTGCCACGCGCTCAACGGGAACACTGTTGAGGTACTCATAAGGATTGAAACCGTGGTTCCGCGACGACACGTAAATGTTGTTCACGTCCAGAAGAATGCCGCAGTCGGCGCGCTCCACCACTTCATTCAGGAATTCCCATTCGGTCATCTCGGACATGTGAAACTCCGCATAGCTGCTCACGTTCTCGACGGCGATCGGTACTTCCAGGAAATCGCGCGCCGCGCGTACCTTGCGCGCCGTGATCTCCGCCGCTTCGAAGGTGTATGGCATGGGCAGAAGATCGTGGCTGTACGTGCCATCCACGCTGCCCCAGCAGAGGTGATCCGAGAGCCAGGGGGTCTTGGTGCGCTTGACGAGCGCCTTCAGGCGCCGCAGATGATCCTTGTTCAGCGGTTCCGCTGAGCCGAAGTACATAGACACGCCGTGCTGCACAACCTTGTAGCGTTCGAGGATCATGTCCAGAGTTGCGAGCGCGCAGCCGCCATCGACCATGTAGTTCTCTGAAATAATCTCGAACCAGTCGACCACTGGCTTGTTGTCCAAGATGTGCTGATAGTGAGGAATTCGGAGGCCAATTCCGATCCCGTAATCCGTGAACGCATTAAATCGATTCGCAGGCATGGCGTTTTAATGACGGGTCGAGCCCCGCCGGGCTCGACCCGGATGGTTGTGTTACCCCTTCTTGGTGCTGTCGGTCTTGGAGCCGTCGGTCGCGCAGCCGCCCTTCCCTTTGCAGGAATTCTTGCCTTTGCAACCGTTGTCACTCGTCTTGCAGCCGCCCTTGCCTTTACAGGAATTCTTGCCCTCACAGGCGTGCTTCTCCTTTTTGTCGGCAGCAGTTGAAACCTGGCCGGCGGACGCGGACAAGGTCGGGTGGGAACTGCTCGATGACGGAGCAGCGTTGAGACGTGCCATGGTGCCGCCCAGCAAGCCGGTGAAGGCCGCCGTGAGCATCAGAGAGTTCTTTGAGATCTTCATATGTACCTTCTTTCTTCGTAGATTTGTAGGTCTTCTGACTTGATCGGCGGTTGACCTGGCAGTTATCTTGATCATCTCAGCGCTGCCCGGATGTTCTCACCGTCAATTAATAGTTCGCGGGACAATCTGAGAAGTTACGGAACCCAGACTACTGAGGCACCTGCCGAAATAGAAAGAAGGGCAGGGGACAGTATCGTCCCAGGCCCTTCTCCGCGACGGTCTAAAAGTGAGAACCGCTTACCAGGTCAAGCGCCCGGTCAGCGCAATCCGCCGCGCGTTCGTGTCGGTGCCGGAGTAGTAGCCGAAAGTCGAGGGCGATGACAGGCTCGCACCAACGGTACTAAAGGTTGTGTTGTTGAAGACATTGAAGAACTGTGCCTGCAAGGTAAGATGCATGCGCTCCGGCTTGAGCCTGAATACCCGGCCAAGAGTCAGATCGGACTCGACCACTGGATTCAATCGAATCACGTTCCGGCCCAGCGTTCCGAAATGACCAATCAGCGGTTGCGCCAGTCCTGAGTTCGTGATGAGATTCGGGTTGTTGGCGCCGCCGCCCGGGTTCGGCTGGAAGGGAATGTTCAGAGGCCCAACCAGATCACCGCGCTGGGCGCCGTTACCTCCAAGCAACGTGCCGTCCCCGATACCGGCGACTGTACCGGCGAAGAGATCCTGAGGCAAGCCTCTCTGCGCCTGGAAAATCCCTGCCAGTTCCCACCCGTTGGCCGCAGCGTTGAGCCAACGGTTCCTGATTCCTTTGAAGCTAGAAACGAAATCGTTGGTGATGACCAGACGTTGCGGAACGTCGAATGCCGACACGGCACGGTTGTTGCGGTTGTTGCGCGGATCCTGCTGTGCCGAAACGTCGGTGGCGAGCACGTTCAGAGCGTCGGATACATCGTCGATCGATTTGGAATACGTATATGCCACGGTAAAGCCGTACCACCCGGAGAACCGGCGGTCGAGGTATACCTGCAGGGAGTTGTAATTCGAGTTGGCGGAAGATCCGACTACGCTCACGCCATTGAACCGTGGATCGAGGCGATTGCTCCGCGTGGATACTGTCCCGCTCAGCCCGGAGTTCAATGTCCGGTACACTCCGGCAGCCTGATCCGCCTGCTGCTGCGCGAGCGTGGCGGGAGGCGTGACCGTAGGAGTTCCCGCTCGACGGTCAAGCTGTATTGCTGTGTCTGGGGATTCTGCAGGTTGGGATCGATATAAGTGACGGTGCCAAAGTTTTGAATGGTGGTGCCGAAGGTTCCGACCGTAGCGTTCCCCTGCGCCTGAAACGGAGCAGTGCCCGCAAGAAGGTTCGCGATGGAGTTCGCTCCTACGCCGACTTGGCCCTGGGGCAAATTCAAGGAATAGTAAAACGGTGGAAGGAAGCGGCCGTTCGTGATGGGATTCAGGTAGATGAAATCGTACGCGATTCCATAACCACCGCGGACCACGGTCTTGCCACCCTTGGGATTCCACGCAAAACCGAAGCGGGGGCCGGGATTGAGGTTGTTGTGGAAGTACGAACCTCCTGTGTAAAATGCGCCGAGTGGACCGCTGCCCGCGCCGCCGAGCGGCGTCGTCTTTAAGCTAGTGTTCAGATTCGAGAGAATGTTGTTCACCTCGGATACGCCGGAAGCGATCTCCTGGCGGAAGCCGATATTCAGAGTCAGCGTGGGCTTGATTCGCCAGTCGTCCTGGGCGTAAAAGAAGCCGTTGCTCACGCGGTTGCCGCGGACGGTATTGCCGAAGCCCTGCGAGTACGAGAAGGGGATCCCTTGCAGAAAGTCAGAGAGCGTCAAAAACGTCAGCGACCCATTGATATTGTTGTCGAAGTAGCTGTTTGCCTGAATGCGATCGAACTCCCCTCCCACTTTAAAAGTGTGCTTGCCGACGATGCGCGTGACCGCGTCCTGGTATTGATAGGTATTCTGAATGCGGCCCTGCGGCAGGATGGTAGAGGTGCCGAAATTGGCCGTTCCATCCTGGAAAAAGATCTCGGGCCTTCCGGCGTTGTTCACGAACGGCGTGAAGACCGGCGCGCTCCGTCCAAATGAGGCCAGAAATGTGTTTACGGTGTTCGGTCCGAACGTGTGGGTCTCGGTCAGAGTGCCGTTCCACGGGCGATTGCTCGAGCTGGCCCCATTCTGTATAAGATTCGAGTTGATGAATGTAAGCCCGGCGCCATTCGCATTGGACGACTGCTCCCCGAAGCGTCCATAGAAGAAATCCTTGGCGGTGATGTTCCAGTCCACGCGGCCCGAAAAGGCGCGCGTATCGGTTGTGCTCGGCGCGACCTGACTTATGGTACCAGCGGCGCTGAGGGGCACGTTATAGGTCTTGAGGATCTGTTGGGCAATCGCGCTCGCGCCGGCAGCCTGGGTCGCTGTCGGCACTGTAGCGATGCGAGTTCCGCCCAGTCCGCGAAAACTGCCCTGCTCGTACGATCCGAAGTAAAACAGCTTACCTTTGATAATCGCGCCTCCGGCGAATCCGCCCCAATCGTGACTGACGTTTGGCGTGGAGCTTCCCGTCCGGTCGAAGTAGTCCCGTGTGTTCAGATACCCATTGCGGAAGAACTCGAATAGCTCGCCGTGAAAGGCATCGGTGCCGTTCTTGGTAAGCAGTTGAAGCTGCGAGCTCGCATTGCGGCCGAGCTCCGCCGTAAATTGGTTGGTAATCAGGTTGAACTCCTTGATGGCGTCGAGCGGCACAGTCCCGAGGCCCGCGCCTCCAGTCGTGCTGACGTCGGTGGAGTAGGCATTATCGATCGTAATGTTGTTTGCCCGTCCTCGCCCGCCGTTGGAGTTATAGCTTCCCAAACCGAGGAAGGGATTATTGGGAGTCACCGGGATAACGCCTGGTGAGATCGACGCCAGTCCCAGGATTCCGGTGTTACTCAAGGGAAGGTCGATAATCGCCTGGTTCTCAGTAGTTTGCTGAAGTTGAGAGTTCACGGTATTGAGTGCCGCTGCCTGGTCCCTAACCTCGATCTGTTGACTGCTTGCGGAGACGCCGAGCGTGACGGGAATGGTCTTGATGTTGCCGCTGTCCACTTGAACCGTTGTGTTGACCGTGGTAAAGCCGCCCAGGCTCACCTGGATTTCGTATGCTCCTACCATTAACTGATTGATACGCGCCAATCCCGTCTCGTCGCTCCGCACCGTTCTTGTGGTACTCGTTTCGAGGCTCCGGACTGTAATCGCGGCATTCGGTACAGCCGCCTCACTAGCGTCGGCAACCCGCACTTGCAGATCTCCCGTGATCTGCCCGAACAGGGAAAGCGCGCCAAGCGAGGCTGCCAAAAGCACTCCCGCAAATCGCCTAAAAGACTTCTTGACCATTGAAACGCTCCTTCTGTGAATTCGAGTTGTCATTAAGAACACCCGCCGGGCGCCCTCCGATCCTGGCGAGACAAAACCTCTCCTGCTGCTTATTTCGGAGGCAATCGCAAGGAAGTCACGCAACGCTCGCTCTTGTTCGCTGCCGACGCAGCGCGCTCAGCCGGGCTGCTCTGCCTATGCCGCGTTCAGGAATATGGGTTCGATGCTATCAAGAGCTTTCTCTTGACCGAGGTCTGCCGCTTCCTGGCAGCGGATGCACAATGGCGTCCACGGCACAGCGTCAAGGCGCCGCGCCGCGATGTCATTGCCACAGTGCGCACAGGTGCCGAAGGTGCCGTTCTCAATGCGGAGGAGCGCCATCGCCACATTACGGCTCATCGTGGAGGATCGAGTCAGACCCGATACGGCAAGTTCGCGAGCGAACTTATACTGGGCCTCCTCAAGCGGGTCTGCGCTACGCTCGACCGCGATGCTCTCCAAAGTTCGCGAGTTGCGGGCTAGCTCTTGCCGTTTGCTCAGCAGTATTTCTCGAAAAGTTGCCAGATTCGTATTCGTCATGTGATTGCTTATCTCCCGCAAGTCATTTCGCGCCGGTGCGAGCGAAGGTCACGCGGATTTCGGTTGGGCCGGATGTTACTTTTTCGAGCCCGCGGGCGAACGCAATCGTCAGAGGCGGCTAGCTGGGTACGCTCCGGCATTTACGGCATAATCAACCAGGAGAATCACATTTGGCGGCTCAACACTTCCCAAGCGCTAAAGGTCTCTCGAACGATGACGGCCTTCTGACTATCGGACTGGCGCAGATCGCGCCGGTCTGGCTGGATCGTGGGGCGACGCTGGCTAAAGTGGACTCGTATGTCGAGCGGGCCGCGCGGCAAGGATGCAAACTGGCGGTTTTCGGTGAAGCATTGGCGCCGGGCTATCCGTTTCGGCTGGAGTTGACTGACGGAGCGCGATTCAATTCCGCCCTGCAGAAGACCGTCTTGCCGAATACGCGGCTCAGGCCGTTCAGCCAGAGGCCGGGCATCTCGATCGACTCCGCGCCACTGCGGCCCGGAACGGCATCGCCATCTACCTGGG
>WNFP01002871.1_pt1 | contig 14094 bp, 15 predicted proteins | sample 5400201 | NCBI WGS metagenome assembly WNFP01 (sample SAMN13153355, study PRJNA577476) | soil metagenome | isolation source: 115 cm saprolite under Madrone tree | place: USA:California | collected 2016-06-14
CGTCGATGGGAACTCGTGCCGGCACGAGTTGGACCGCGTGGAGACAGGGCTGGGGACGGGTTCGCGGTGAACTCATCTCGGAACGAGTTGGCGGAAGGTGTCCTCGGGCGGCGTTTCAACCGGTTGAAATGGCGCGTCCGCTCGGAGCGGCCTCCGCGGTGCGGACTCGTCCCGGGAATCCCGGGACGAGTTGGGGACGGGCATTGGAGTGAGCGTCGATTCCCACTCAGCTGATACAGATGCGGCCGTGAGGGCCCTCCAATACGACGCCTATGGTGGGATCGATCGGCTGACCTTGCGTGAGGTCCCTGTTCCGGCGGTTTCGGGGAGCCGGGGGCAGGTCCAGGTCCGTGTCGTGCGCGCCGCGCTGAACCCCAAGGATGCGCTGTTTCGCAAAGGGCGATTCCGGGTGATCAGCGGTGGGCGTTTTCCCAAGTGGTGGCGTTTTCCCAAGTGGTGTGGTCTCGATTTCGCCGGAGAGGTCACGGACAGCAGGTCGCCGAGTCTTGCGGTCGGACAGCGCGTTTTCGGCGCGCTCGACGAGTGGAGGTGCCTTCGGGGGACGTTGGCTGAATCCATCGTGTGCGAGGAAGAGGAAGTCGCGTCGCTGCCTGCCGGAGTGCGCTTCGACGAGGGGGCGGCCATCCCGTTGGTCGGGCTGACGGCCCTGCAGGCATTTCGCGACGTAGCGCGGATCGCGCAGGGCGCGAACGTATTGATCAATGGAGGGTCAGGCGGCGTGGGGACCGTCGCGATCCAGATCGCTCGTCTTCTCGGGGCGCGCGTGACCGCCGTCTCCAGCGCGGGCAACCTGGGGCTGTGTCGCGAGCTCGGCGCGTCGGAGGCCTTGGACTACGCGCGCGGGGATTTCTTGCAGCGGGGCGACCGTTTCGACTGCATCTTCGACGTCTTCGGCAATCTTTCCTTCGCGCGCGCGCGGGCGGCGCTCGAGGCGAGCGGCACCTTCGTCAGCACCGTGCCGTCTCCCTGGCGCGCGGTGCGCGACGTCATCTCGCGGTGGTCGGCGCAAAAGGAGCGGCTCGTGGTGGTGAGACCGAACCGCAAGGATCTGGAGCGGCTCGGGGGATGGCTCGAACGCGGAGAGCTGCGCGCGGTGATCGATTCGCGGTACCCGCTGGAGCAGGCAGCGAGCGCGTTCGGGCGAGTCGAGTCCAAGCGCGCGCGGGGAAAGGTGCTGATCGAGGTCAGTACATCCGGTTGAAGACGGCGGCGCCCCAGGCGTTCGCGGCGAAACCCATGAACGCGGCGAGCCAGAAGAGGGAAGTGAAAGTGCGGCCGCCGAGGGCGAGCAGGAGGATCAGGTAAGGCGTGTAGTCGAGGGAGAAGCGGAAGCCGAACTGGTAGTAGCCGCTGTTCTGGTAGAAGAAGCCGGGGATCGCGACCAACGCGACCGTCAGCCAGAGCGAGCGGTGGAGGCGGTGCTTCTGCCTTGGCCAGAGCAGGTACAGGAACAGCGGAGTGGTGACGAAGAGGCTCATTCCTTCGCCGTTGAAGCCGATGCGGAAGGGATGGAGCTGGATCTCCGGGAGCCGGGTGAAGGCGTCGTGAAGGTTGCGCTCCAGGAATGCGTAATGGAAGAGGCCGTAGCGGCGGACCTGCTCGTTGACGCGGTTGGCGAACAAGTGCGAGTGGCCGAATTCGGAGAAGCTGCCGAAGCGCGCGTAGTTCATCCAGGCCATCGGCACGGCGACGGCAACGATGGCCAGCGCGTAGGGAACGAGCTTCGGCAGCGCCGAGCGCCAGCGCGCCGGATCGCGCAGCTTGCGCCATTCCAGAGGGCCGTCCGGGCTGAGGGACTCGAAGAGGAAGAACGCGGCCGAGAACGCCAGCGGTGCGCGGGTGATCGCGGCGCAAGCCACCGCGAGGCCAGCGAGGATCGGATGGCGAGCGCCCAGCGCGGCGTGCAAGTAGAGCAGCGTCAGGGTGACGCCGAGGGTCTCCGCGGTGAACCAGACCTCTCCGCGGATGCCGCAGCTCCAGGCCAGGGTGCCGAAACCGTAGATCAGGGCGAAGGTGGCGTGCTCCCACTCGGCCCGCTCTGGCTGGAGGCGGCGCAGCAGGCGGTAGAGGAGCGCGACGTTCGCGGCCGAGAAGAAGAGCGTGAAGGCCACGTCGTTGAACGAGAGCCCGAATACCGCGACGAACGGCATCATCAGCACGGCAGGAAATGGCGGGAACGACACGTACCAGCGGCCGTCGCGAAGCACCCAGTCGTTCAGGTTGGGCGGGCGCGGGACGGTGAGGGCGAGCTGGCCGTGGAGGAACGCGTCCGCCTGGTAGACGAAGTGCGGCGCAAAGGACTGATGCGCGAGCAGCCCGCCGCTCGACACCGCATACGCGGCCAGCGCGCCGAAGAAGAGGATCAGGTCGACGCGGTAGCGCGCCACGAGCTCGCGCCACCTCATGCTCAGGGCGACCTCGAGGGGCCGAGCGCCTCCCGCAGCAGTTGCAGGGCGCCGTACGCGGACTGCAGGCGGACGCGGCCGCGGTCGCCGCGGTAATGCACCCGCTTGGCCATCGTCCCTGAAGGGCCGGACAAACCGAGCCAGACCGTGCCCACCGGCTTCTCGGCGGTCCCGCCGTCCGGGCCGGCGACGCCGGTGATCGCCGCGGACCAGATTGCCCCCGAACGCTGGCGCGCTCCTTCGGCCATGACGCGCACGACCGGCTCGCTCACCGCTCCATGCCGCTCCAGCAGCTCGTGAGGGACGCCCAGCGCGCTCTCCTTGAGACCGTTCGAATACGTCACGAACGCGCCGAGAGTCCACTTCGAGCTTCCCGGCATTTCCGTCAACATCTGCGTGAGCAGGCCGCCCGTGCAGCTCTCCGCACAGCACACCGTCTGTCCGCGCCGCGCCAGCTCTTCGCCCACCGCTTGCGCGAAGGTGGCGCCGTCCTGTCCATAGACCAGCGGCCCGAGCACCTCGCGGCACTTGCGCTCCACGCGCGCCAGATTCGCCTCGGCGGTGGCCGCGTCCGTAGCGAGCGCGACCAGCGAGAGGTGGTTCTCGGGAAACTTGGTGCGGAAGCCGAAGCGGACCTCGGGGTGGGCTTCGCGGATGGCGGAGACCATCTCGTCGAGCTTGCTCTCGGTCACTCCGTAGCAGTGCAGGATCCGCGACCGCAGCACGGCGTTGCCCGTGGCGGCCACCAGGCGCGGGAGCACCATCTCGTCCACGATCCGATGGTGCTCGATGGGGACTCCGGGGAGGAAGAAGAACAGGCAGCGGTCGATCCGCAGGGCGAAGGCGGGCGCGCTGCCGTCCGGGTTGCCCAGCACCTCCGCGGACTCCGGCACCTCGGCCTGGCGGAGGGTGTTGGCCGGCATGGTCTCGTTGGGCCGGATCTTCGCCCACCGCCGCCGGAGGTGCTCGAGCCACGGCTGGTAGGTGCGCATCGGGACGCCGGCCGCCTCGGCGGCGCAGGCGGCGGTGAGATCGTCCGAGGTGGGCCCGAGCCCTCCGCTGACGATGCAGAAGTCGGCGCGGGCCCCGATCTCCAGCAGCGCCTTGCGGATGTCCTCCGGACGGTCGCCCACCACGGTGGTCCGCCTCAGCGAGAGCGCCAGCGGATAGAGCTTGGAGGCGGTGATCTGCGTGTTGGTGTCCGCGATCAGCCCTTTCATCACTTCGTCCCCGGTGACGAGGAACTCGACGATGGGCGCGCTCATGGTCCGAAGAAGCGCTGCTCGAGCAGCACCACGCCCCAGGTCAACGCGAAGGCCCAGACGCCGGCGAAGACGTCGTCGAGCATGACGCCCGCTCCGTTCTTCCAGCGCGGCTCGCGATCGAAGACGCGCGCCGGCCAGGGCTTGAAGACGTCGCAGATGCGGAAGAGCACGAACCCGGTGATCGCGGCGAGCGCGGTGCGGGGAAGGAACGACATGGTGATCAGATAACCCGCCACCTCGTCGATGACGATGTGTCCTGAGTCCGCCACCCCGTAGTAGCGGCCGGCGCGCTCGGCGGCCGCCACGCCGGTCAAGGTGATCGCCAGCGTCGCCAACAAGTACGTCCAGCGCGGCGCGGCGGAGAGCGCGTACCAGACCGGGATGGCCGCCGCGGTGCCCGCCGTCCCGGGCGCGACCGGGAAGTACCCCGATCCGAAGAACGTCGCCCAGATCAGCGCTGGCACCGGCGCGGGACCGCGCGGGCCCGGGGCGCGACGCGGCTTCGCGCTGCTCGCTCGAGGCAGTCCTGCTCCGGCGCCGGCGGACGGCGGCGAGGGATCGGTCACGCGTCCGGCTCGTCGTCCGACGCGCCCGCGGTGGCCGTGGCGGCCGCTTCCAGCGGAACCTCGTCTTCCTCCGCCGGCAGCAAGGGCTCCTCGGGCTCCGGAGCCCGGATGGCGGCAGCCGCGGCCGATGCCCTTGCCGCGGCACGGCGGCGCCGCCCGAAGAGCACCTCCTCCGCCAGCCCGATGAGGATGTAGATGGAGAAGTAGACGAGCAGCACCAGCGAGGGCCGGCCGCGGATGGCCACCGCGACGCCGACCGCCGTCACCAGCAGGAACAACAGCAGCGTCCTCGCGTTCAGGCCCGCTTCCTTGAAGGTGCGGTAGCGGATGGTGGAGACCATCAGGAACGAGAGCACCAGGACCAGCGTGGCGATGGGCCACAAGCCCACCGCATCCGCCACCGGCGTGTCCAGATCGTTGAGCGCGATCACCAGCGACACCAGCATGCCGGCGGCGAGGGGAATGGGCAGCCCGATGAAGTAGCGCTGCGTCCCTGACTCGGCGTGCGCGAGCACGTTGAACCGCGCCAGCCGGATCGCGCCGCAGGCCGCGTACAGGGAGCAGATGACGATCCCCGCAAGGCCCATCCCCGCCAACGCCCACTTGTAGACCAGGATGGCGGGCGCAACCCCGAACGTGATCACGTCCGCGAGCGAGTCGAGCTCCACCCCGAACTCGCTCTGCGTCCGGGTCAGCCGCGCCACCCGCCCGTCGAACGCGTCGAAGAAGCTGCCGAAGAAGATGGCCACCGCTGCCCGGTAGAAGTTGTCGCCGGTGGGCTCGCCGGCGGTGAGGGTGATGGAGTAGACGCCGCAGAAGATGCTGCTCACCGTGAACAGGTTGGGGAGCACGAACATCAGCTTGCGCAGGTTCACGCGCGCGCGGCGCGGTTGTCGCCTGTCTGCCGGCGGCTGCTGCAACCCTGGCATTTGCGGGACGCTAACACGGCGACCCGACCGTCGCCATGATGTGATTTCAGCGGCTTACTCCGGGCAGGTCCGTTGTCGGAGACGTCCCGCCATCGCCAGATTCCCGCCGCCGATCTGCGTCTTTCCGACCTGCCCGCGCCCGCATCCCGCGTCGACGTCGAGGGGGCCGTTTCCGCCGAACCGGTTCCCGTCCAGCCTCGCCGACGACCGCTCCACGAGCTCGACGCCGGCCTTGTGGTTGCCCGCGAACGTGTTGCCGGTGGCGGCGCCGCGCGAGCGATCCAGCAGCAGGACGCCCGCCCTGCCGTTCTCGATGAATCCATTGCCGCTCAGACGCACCTGCGAGCGGACGGCGGCGACGCCGCTGCCGGAGTTGCCCCGCATCACGTTCTGCTCGATGACCAGCCGGGAATCCACCGCGTAGAAGGCATCGCCCATGTCGCCTTCCGCGTCCGGCGACGCCCCGGTGATGGTGTTTCCGCGGGCGGTGATCGAGGACCCGGTGACGTGGACGCCCATGGTCCCCGGGCGGGAGATGCGGTTGTCGACCAGCAACACCGGTTTCTTCCGGTCGGCGCCGGTCACGACGATGGCGGCGTCGGTCCCGCCCCGGGCGATGGTGACGCCCTCGACCTTCCCGTGTGAATTCACCATCGCCACCGCGGCGACGCCGTAGTCGGTCAGCTCTCCCCCGCTGACGGACAGCTCGGCGCCGCGATAGCCGAGCACGGCGTACTCGCCGTGGCGCACCGTCGCGCGATCGACGGCGAGGTGGGCGCCGCCGGCGTACAGCGTGGCTCCGCCCTGCCCTTCGTAGCTGCCGCGAACTACCCGGACGTCAGCCCCCTCCGTCGCCTGCAGGGCGGAGAGCGCGGAATCCTGCACGGTGACGTCTTCCAAGAGGCCGCGCCCGCCGTGGAGCACGACCGCGCGCCTGCCGGCAAACCGCAGCGCCACGTCGCGCGCGTGAAGCGACCCGCCTTCCAGGTCGATGCCGCGGCCGTCCTGCCCGGCGCTGACGTCGACGATGGTGCTGGAGAGGATCTCGACACGGGCGCGCCGGGCGGAGAGCCCCGACTCCGGGCACCCGCGCAGCTCGACCCTGCGCAGCCGATGGGCGCCTCCAAGGAAGGACACGCAAGTGCTGCCGCCCTCGACGGAGACCCCGTACATCTCCACACGATCGGCGCGCACTTCGACGGCGTTGGCGGCGCTCCCGGGCGCGACGATCGTCGTCCTGCCGACGCCCTTGCCCAGCAGGACCACCGGCCGGGTGATCAAGAGCGACTCGCGATACGTCCCCTCGTCGATTCGGAGGAGCGCTCCCTCCGGCGCGGCGGCCAGCGCGGCGCGAAGCGAAGGAAACGGGCGCGCCGCCGATCCGTCGGCCTCGGCTTGCGGCTCGGCCCCGGCGGAGGGCTGGCGAACGAACAGCACGGCGGGAGCGATCTCGCGCTTCTGCCGCGGGCCCGACAGCTCGCACGCGCCGCAGAGGACGGCCACCGAGGCGACCGCGCAGATCGGAACCCATCCAGATGCTGTGCGCGCGAGTGACAACGGGGCCGGAAGTCTACGTCAGCGGCCCGCGCTCAGCGAATCCGGCGCCGCGGGCGCTCCCGGCGGCGGCTGGAGGTCGGCCGCGGTCGCCACTCCCTCCTCCACCAGGGTCGCGCCGGCGTGGAAGGAAAATCCCTTCATCTTCAATTGAACGGAAAGGGGCAGCCCGCGCCAGATGCAGCGGGTCAGGGTCGCGCCGCGGGAGAGGGATTCCGTCAGCAGCTTGCAGGGCCGGCCGGCGATGCGGTCGGTGCTGGCGTGGGGAAGGACCGGCGAGGGAGTGAAGGCGATCCGCAGCGCGCCTTCCAGCGTCTTGGGCCTGGCCGGCTCCAGCTTGCCCTCGACGATGCGAACCGGTCGGGAATCGAGACCTTCCAGCCAGAGCTCTCCCGCCGGCGCGTCGCCGCGGACCCGCGCGCGCAGCCGAGTCCCTTCCGCCCAGACGTCGAGCTCCGCGAGGCGCGCTTCGGCGGCGCCACTCTGCACCCTGGCCATCAGCGAGACGTGCGCGTTGGCAAAGGGCTCGCGCGGAACGTCACCCCCGGCCGCGAGGGCGGGCAGAGCGACCAGCAGCGACAACCCCAGTGTTCTGCGCATCGCGTCATCCGGGAAGGGCGGCCAGTCTGGACCCATCCCGAGAGAGGGATCAAGCCCGCCCCTTGGGGCCCGGCAGCAAATGCGGTCCGGATGACACCGGGGTGCTCCGTTCGCCCGTGCCGTGGCGGCGAACCAGCTCTTCCTGGCTCACACCCAGCATCCGGGAAGCGCGGGAGAGGAACGCCGCGGCATCCAGGAAGTGCAGCCGGTCGCCGGCGAAGGCGGCGATCAGCACCCCGCGGCACTCGGGGAGGCGGGCGCCGATCGATTCGAGGTGGTAGACGAGCTTGGGCAAGAGGTCCTGGGCGAAGGAGTCGAACCCGGTCAACACGATCTCGTACGCGCGCAGCGCCGGAGCATCCTCGTCGTCCGGGTCTCCGCCCGCCCGCTCCCGGCGGACGCGGGAGATGGCTCTGTTGGCGTCGCGAGCGGGAGATTCGGCGAAGGCGTCCTGCAACAGCTCGCGGAGCTTCTCTTCCATGGAGTGAACGTACTCCATCGAACTACGGGTGCGCACCTTGCGCGCAAGTGTCCGGTACCGCGCAACCCGGCGCGAATCCGATTTGTTTCATGCGCGAAGGACGCATCCTGTGGCCGTCCTCGGAGGTGCGGTGGACGTCCTCGGTCTCACCCGCGTTCGCGACTGCTGCACCTTCATCTGGACGCAGGGAGCGCGCGCGAGCCGCCGCACCGTCTTCGTGCGCGCTTATCACTGCGCGGCGTGCGTCGGCGAAATGGTACGGTCCGCGAAATTGCAGCGGATCGCGGTGACCGGGAGCGTTCCCATGGATCGAGTGCGCGACGCGCTCGCGCGGCAGGACAGGGAGCTGCTGGAACGCTGGCGGCGGCAGCTTCGCGCCGCGGCGGAAGCCGGGTTCGCCCTGGATCCGGAGACCGCCGCGGTGCTTCCGCGCCTCTTGGAGGCGACCGATCGGGCGCTGGAGCGACGCTTTCGCGTGGTTGCCCCGGGGACCGCGCCGTTGGTCGCGGAGGCCAGCCGGGCGGCGATGCAGTCGAGCATGCTGGGCGATTTCCTCTTCGACGCGGTCCTGGAGGCGCTCCCGGAGATGACCGCGGCCGAGCAGCGCCTTTTGTCGGACGCGCTCGCGCACGCCGCGGTGGAGGTGCTGGTCCAGGGGGCCCTGGAACGGGAGGCGGAGCGCCGCCGCCGCGAGACGGCGAGGCTGGCGCGCCTGGCCCACGACCTGCGCAACTCCGTCACCGCGGCCCGCCTCGCGCTGGATCTGCTGCGGCGGCGCCGAGCGATCCCCGAATCGAGGGCGGGCAACCTCCTGGAGACGAGCCTGGCCGCGCTGCGCGACGGGATCGAGGACACGCTGCTGGACGAGGCGCTCGCGGCTGGCGGCCTGCGCACCTCCGTCGTGCGGCTGGCCCCGATGCTGGCGCAGGCCCATTCCGCCGCCGGCGAGCTGGGGGCGGATGACAAGAAGATCACGGTCTTGCTGCGGAAACCGCACAATGGCCTCAGCGTCCAGGCGGATCCGCGCGTCGTACGACCCGCGGTGCGCGGCCTCTTGCGGGCGGCCCTGCAGGTCGCTCGGCCAGGGGCGACCATACGTGTTGGTGCGGATGCGGAGCGCGACAAAGCGCGCGTTGCAGTGGCGGTAGACGAATGCCGGAAGCTGCGCGGCAACCGCCTGCCCGATCTTCCCACTCTGGCGCTGGCGCGGAAAGCGGCGAAAGCGCATGGCGGATCGCTCAGCACCCGGCTGTCGGGCAGCGAGGGCTGCGAGTTCCGCCTGGCGCTCCCGCGGGTACAGCGTCACTGAACGTGCAGTGACAAGTTTTGCAGGGTTGACCGGTACCTCTTCCCTGCGCAGCTTACTTGGATAATCCGCGCTCGGAGGGGAGACTTGGAACCGAAGTCCCATATCATCGCCATTTTCAATACCAACTCGGAGGTCCTGGAGCTGGTCCGCGAATCGCTCCAGCAGGCCGGGTTCCAGGCGGTCATCGCGCACATCGACGATCTCAAGCGCGGCCGGCTGGACATGATCCAGTTCGTCGAGGAGCACAAGCCGGACGTCATCGTCTACGACGTGGCTCCGCCCTACGACACCAACTGGACCTTCCTGCGATTGATGCGGAATTCAAAGGTCATGCAAGGGCGGGCCTTCGTGGTCACCACCACCAACAAGCGCGCCCTGGAGGAGCTGATCGGGCCCAACGACCTGGTCGAGCTGCTTTGCAAACCCTACGACCTGCAGCAGATCGTGGACGCCTGCACCAAGGCCTACGACAAGCAGCTCACGGTGAAGACAGCCTAGCCTCGATCAGATCTCCCATTGCGCGGCTCTGCGCGACGTCCTCGCGCTTCAGCGCCGCTACGTCCGAGAGCGCTACGATCAACGTCCCGTCTGGCAAGAGCTTCACCACTCCGTTGTGCCCGTAGTCCTCCGTCCCCCGCGTCCAGACCGTGCCGCCTTGCGAGACGAAGAAGCCGCGGCCGGCGAAGCCGTCGGAGATCGGGATGCGCTTCTCGAAGAGGCGCTCCGGGCGCTCGACGATCGCCCCCTTCGAGAGCGCGCGCATGAACCGGGCGAGGTCGGCTGCCGTGGAGCAGATCCCTTCCCCGCCTTTGAACCCCCAATTCTCCCGGGCCCGCGCGCCGCGCGGCGGGCGGCTGAGCCGCGCCACCCGGGCGCCGCGCACGCATCGGGGCCAGAAGCCGGTCTCGCGCAGACCCGCCCGGTCCAACACCTCGCGCTGAAGCAGCTGGAAGAAGGGCGCGCCGCCGGCTCTCTCGGCGACGATGGCGAGCAGCGAGTACCCGTCGTTGCTGTAGGCGAACTTCCCCTTGGGACCGCGCGGCTGGGCCAGGATCTTCCGCGCCGCGACGGCCGCGTCCGACTCGCCCTCGGCGAGATAGGTCGCCCGGGGCAGGCCTGAAGTGTGCATGAGCAGCTCGTCGATGGTGACGTCGCTGCCCAGGACGCGCTCTTCGAGACGCAGCTTGCCGAGGTCAGCCAGCCGCAGGATCAGCGCCGCGGTGAAGGACTTGGAGATGGAAGCGACCCAGAACGTCGTGCGCGCGTCGAGGCGGTACCCGCGCTGTGCCTGGTCGCTGTCCCTTTCCAGGCGGGCGACGCCATGGAAGTGGAGCTCAGCCGCGGCGCCGTCCATGGTGGAGAGGAGGGCGGCGGCGGCGAGGATCTGGAACATGCTAATGGATTAGCACGTCCCGTTGCTTCTAGGTTCCCTTTTTCAGCTCGGTGAGGATCAGCTTGGCGATGGCCTTGAGCGTCTCGTACACGCCCTCGCCCTTGGGGGCCACCGCCTCGAAGTGGGAAACGCCTTTCGGATTCAACAGCCCCTGAAGCTCCTCCAGCGGCGCGGCGTTGGGCAGATCGCGCTTGTTGTACTGGATCACGTAGGGGATCTTGTCGAGGTCGTACCCCTGCTCGGAGAGATTGGTGCGCAGGTTCTCCACCGATTCCACGTTGGCTTCGGTGCGCTCGATCTGCGAGTCGGCGACGAACACCACGCCGTCCACGCCCTTGAGGATCAGCTTGCGGGAGGCGTCGTAGAAGACCTGGCCGGGCACCGTGTAGAGATGGAAGCGGGTCTTGAATCCACGGATCTCGCCCAGCGACAGGGGGAGGAAGTCGAAGAAGAGCGTGCGCTCCGTCTCCGTGGCCAGCGAGATCATCTTCCCCTTCGCCTGCTGGTTGGTGTTCGCGTAGATGTACTGGAGATTCGTCGTCTTTCCGCAGAGCCCTGGGCCGTAGTAGACGATCTTGCAGTTGATCTCACGCGAGCTGTAGTTGATGAAACTCATTCGGGGCCGGGGCCTTCCTTACTCGCTGAAGAGGTTGTCGATGTCGTCGTCGGTGATTTCGGCGAACGGCGACCCGGCGCCGGGTACCTGCACCTTCTTCATCAGCCCGTCGAAGATCTTGTTCAGCTCGTCGGATGCCTTCTTCACCCGCAGCCGGACCAATCCCAGGGAGGAGCGGGTGTCGAAGATGACCACCAGGATCACCCGCCCGCCGATGATGCTGATGTGGAGGTTGTCCTTCTCTCCTTCATGAAAAAGGATGGAAAATTCCTTCTCTCCGATGAGCTTGGCGAGTCCGCCGGTGGCCGCGATGTTGCCGGCGGTGAGCGAGGCGAGCGAGGTGGTGTCGAGGTTCTCGGTGGCGCCGACGGAGGCGATGAGCTGGCCGTTCTTGTCGACGAGGAAGACGATCTTGGCGTTGGCCTCGCGAGAGAGGCGCTCGCAGACCCCGCTGATCTGCTGGAACTCCTCGTCGTACATCACCATCTGCGGCTGCATTCGCGAGACCTCTTCCGGGGTTGGAGTCGCTCTCGCGGACGCTAACAGAGGCGCGGGCCAGGGTCCAGGAAGTCGCGGCGGGTGGATCCGCCTACATTTCGCGATGTTGGCGAGCGGAAAGGGTTCAGATCTCGCGGCGTCCCTGTAACGCGCGCGCGAGCGTGACCTGGTCGGCGTACTCGAGATCTCCGCCCATCGGCACCCCCTGCGCGATGCGGGTGACGCGGACTCCGAGCGGCTTGACCAGCTTGGTGATGTAGAGCGCCGTGGCCTCTCCTTCCACGGTGGGATCGGTGGCGACGATCACTTCCTCCACTCCGTGGTGCAGCCGCGCCACCAGCTCCTTCAGCTTGAGCTGATCGGGGCCGATGCCGTCCAGCGGTGAGAGCGCGCCGTGCAGGACGTGGTAGCGCCCGCGGAGCTCGCGCGTGCGCTCGATGGCGAGCAGGTCGGGGACGCTCTCCACCACGCAGATCACACGCCCGTCGCGCTGCGGATCGCGGCAGATGGCGCACGGGTCCTGGGCGGTGAGATTGCAGCAGCTCGAGCAGAGCCGGATCTCCTCGCGCAGCGCCAGGAGCGCCTGGGCGAGCTCGCGCGCGTACTCCGGAGGGGCCTTGAGGACGTGGAAGGCGAGCCGCTGGGCGGTCTTCTCTCCCACGCCCGGGAGCTTCGCCAACAGAGCGGTGAGGCGCGCGATCGGATCGGTCACTTCGGGAAACCCGGCAACCCGCCCAGGCCGGCCGCCATGCCGGAGAGCGGGTTCTCCGCGGCGGCCGCTTCCTGCGCGGCCTTGAGCGCGGAGTTCACCGCAGCGAGCACCAGGTCCTCGAGCATGGGCACGTCGCGGGGATCGACGGCCTGCTTGTCGATGCGCACCGTCTGGATCTCGCCCTTCCCGTTGGCGGTGACCACCACCATGCCGCCGCCGGCGGAGCCGGTCACCGTCTTCTGCGCCAGGCGCTCTTGCGCCTCCCGCATCTGCTCCTGGATCTGCTGTGCTTGCTGGAAGAGCGCGTCCAAGTCGAAGCCGGCCATGGTCTACTCCTCTCCCAGATCGCGGACGTCCTCGATCTCGCCGCCCAGGAGCTCCACCGCGGCCCGGACGGCGGGATGCTCGCGGGCGACGGCGAGGCGAGACTCGGACGCGGCCGCGCGCAGCTTCTGCTTCTGCTGCGCCACCGACGCGTCGGCGGGCGCTTCCTGCTCCACGAGCTGGAGGGGCGCGGCGAATCCCAAGGCCTTCTCGAACGCCGCCTCCACTCCGCTTCGCGCCTCCTGCACGATGGCGGCTTGTCCGGCGCCTTTGCGGAAGGCGATCTGGACGCCGCTGCGATCGATCTTCAGCGGAACGGCGTGCTCGAGAGCGGCGGCGACGCCGGCCTTGCGGGCCGCGCGGACGGACTCGATGAGAAGGCGCCAGCGCGATTGCAGATCCAAGGGACCGCGCGCGGGCTGGACGTCCGCGTCGGACTCCGTCTCGCGCTCGGCTTCCGGCTCCGCCTCCGTCTCTGCCTCTCGAACGGGCGACGGCGTCGCGCGCAGGGGAGCAGCATCGGAACCGAGCACGCGCGCGCCCCACCCGGGCGGCGGCTTGCGCGGCTCGGGAGCGGCCGGCTTCGCGGGGGCCGGCGGCGTGCCGTTGGCCAGCGCGTCGACCTTCGCGATCAGCTCGGGCAGCGACCCGGCGGGAGCGAGATACACCGCGCGCAGCAGCGCGACTTCCAGGGCGTGCCGGGGGCTCGCCGCCTTCGCGACTTCGTCTTCCCCGATCTGCAGCAGCTCGAACACACGCGAGAGCTGGGCCGCGTCACGCCCCGCGGCCTCTTGCGCCAGGGCGCGGACCTCGTGGTCGGGCAGGTCCTGCTTCACGCCGGGCAGCGAGGCGAGGACCAGGTTGCGCGCGTGCGCCGCGACTTCTTCGGCGAGGCGCTTCATGTCGGCGCCCTGCTCGTAGGCGCGCACGACTCCCGAGAGCGCCGCGCCGGGATCGCGGGCGAGCACTCCCGCCACGATGTCCCGCACCACGCTGGTGTCGAGCGCGCCCAGCGTCTCCGCCGCCTCGCGGTCGCTGATCTCGCCGGCGGCGGGATCGTGGGCGGAGAAGAGCTGGTCCAGCAGCGAGAGCGCGTCGCGCATGGAGCCCTGCGCCTGTCGCGCCACCAGCGCCAGCGCGCCGTCGGAGGCCTGCACCTTCTCGGCCTGCGCGATCTCCCGCAGGCGGGTGACGATCTTGCCCAGCGGGACGAGCTGGATGTTGTGCCGCTGCACCCGGGAGAGGATGGTGGCGGGCAGCTTCTGCGGATCGGTGGTGGCGAGCAGGAACTTGATGTGGCCGGGCGGCTCTTCCAGCGTCTTGAGCAGCGCGTTGAACGCCGCTCCCGAGAGCATGTGCACCTCGTCGACGATGTAGATCTTGTACCGGTCGCGCGCCGGCAGGTACTTCGCCGCTTCCCG
>WNFP01002723.1_pt1 | contig 14093 bp, 11 predicted proteins | sample 5400201 | NCBI WGS metagenome assembly WNFP01 (sample SAMN13153355, study PRJNA577476) | soil metagenome | isolation source: 115 cm saprolite under Madrone tree | place: USA:California | collected 2016-06-14
TAGCACTCGTTGGGGAAGAAAAGAAAAAGCCCGGGCGTTCATCCACCCGGGCAAAGTCAGAGTGAGAAGAAGACTGATTTAACGGGCCGTGCGCGGCGTGGGCTCCGGCGAAAGTGTCACTCCCGGCGCATCCGCGGACTTGCCGCTCTTGGCTGGGGAAGTGCGCGTAGGAACAAAGGGCTCTGTCTTGCGCGTGGGGATCGTCAGGTTTTCACCCTCGCGGACGAAGGTGAGGCGGTCCTGCTCCTTGTTCCAGTCGATGCAAACTAGGTCGCCAAGGTGAATCTGCTCGGTCGCCAGCAAGTTCGCCAGTGGATACACCACGTGGCGTTCGATGGCGCGCTTGAGGTGCCGTGCGCCGTAGCGCTGGTCCGTGCCTTCCTGCAGGAGGAACTCGCGGCCGGCGTCGGTCACGCGGAACAGGAATTGACCCTTGGCGGTTTCCAGAACGCGCTGCTGCACCTGGCCCAGCTCGATTTCGAGCACCCGCTCAAGCTGCTCACGTCTCAACGGATGAAACACCACCACTTTGTCGAGACGGTTCATGAATTCCGGTGAAAACTTCCGACGGGCCGCTTCTACGGCCGTACGTTCCACTTTTTCGTCCAGGCCGGCGGCCGGCTTGTCCTTCGGCTGAATGAAGCCCATGCCGCCCTCCATGAGTTCAGTAATTTCTCCCCCGCCGAGGTTCGACGTCAAGAAAATCACTGTCTGAGAGAGGTCCACGCGGCGGTTATCGCCCAAGGTGAGCGTGGCTTTGTCGAGCATGCCGAGCAGCAGTTGCCACAGTGCATCGCTGGCCTTTTCGATCTCATCGAAGAGCAGGAAGCTCAACTTCAATTTTTCGGAGTGGCTCGCCGCCAAGGCTTCTTGCGTGATTAGCGGATGGGTCTCGCGATGGCCCAAATAGCCGGGAGGCGAACCAATCAGCTTGGCAATCTCGTGCGAGTGCTGGAACTCCGCGCAATCGACCTTTATGACCGCGCGAGCATCCCCAAAGAGGATCTCGGCGGCAGCTTCCACAATGCGCGTCTTTCCCGAACCGGTTGGACCGAGGAACAGCAGGTTGCCTACCGGGCGGCCGGGCGAATTCAATCCGGCACAAAACACCTGAAACATGTCAACCAGGGACTGCACACCCTCTTCCTGCCCTACGATCTTTGCTCGCAAGGAAGAGTGAAAATCGCACGTGTCATTGCTACGGATGGTGGGATCCAGTTGATGGCGGACGGCGGCTTTCATTTCATCAACCCTTCTTCGCGTCTAGCTCCCCAAACGCGCTGCGCGTCTCACTTTCGCGCCACCAGGAAACACTGCATGGGGAATGCCAATCTTGTCCGCAGTTTGGACATTCGGAAGATAATGCAAACTCAACAACATACAGGCTTTGCAGTTTTGGAAACTTTCTCAAGCCGTGAGACGGTGTTTCATCTGCACAAAAAGGGAAAGTGGTGAAACAGTTTGTGTCATTAGCTGGGCGACAAAAAGAGGCGCACCGTTCCACGCGCCTCAGGAGAAAGTTAAAGTGCTGCTTTAAGTATTCGAGCGCTCCTGCTTCTTGCGCCCTTGCAGAGACGGTGATGGGACGGCGGCGGGCTGTGCCGCCCGGGACTTCCTGTCTTCAACCGTGGCTTCCTTCGGCATCTCGGCAGGCTTCCCGTCCATCGCCTGGGCAGCGGCGGCACCGACGCCCATGGCCCGCTGCGAGGCGGATTGGACGAGCGCTCCCTCCCCTTCGCGAACGAACGTGAGCAAGTCGTGACTCTCGTCCCAATCGATACGCACCAGGTCGCCCAGGTTGACTTGATCCGTAGCCAGCAGGTTGGCCAGCGGATAGACGACGTGTCGCTCTATGGCGCGCTTCAGATGCCGGGCACCGTAGCGCTGGTCCGTGCCTTCCCGCAGAAGGAAGTCGCGTCCGGCCTCTGTTACACGGAAGAGAAACTGCCCTTTGGCGGTGTCCAGTACCCGCTGCTGCACCTGACCCAGCTCGATATCGAGCACTTCCTGAAGCTGCTCGCGCTGCAACGGGTGGAATACCACAACCTTGTCGAGGCGGTTCATGAATTCCGGTGAAAACTTCCGCCGCGCCGCTTCCACCGCCGTGCGTTCCACCTTCTCGTCCAGGTCGCTGCTAGGTATGTCGGACGGCTGGACGAAACCCATGCCACCTTGCATAAGCTCGGCAATCTCACCGCCACCCAGGTTGGAGGTCAAAAAGATGACCGTTTGGGAGAGATCCACCTTACGGTTATCACCCAAGGTCAGCGTGGCCTTGTCCAGCATTCCCAGCAGCAACTGCCACAGCGCATCGCTGGCCTTTTCGATCTCGTCGAAGAGCAAGAAACTGAGCTTCAGCTTGTCGGTATGGCTGGCCGTCAGGGTTTCCTGCGTAATCAGCGGATGTGTCTCTCGATGCCCTAGATATCCGGGGGGCGAGCCGATCAGCTTGGCAATCTCATGAGAATGCTGAAATTCCGCGCAATCAATCTTGATCACCGCACGGGCTTCGCTAAAGAGAATCTCAGCAGCCGCTTCCACAATGCGCGTCTTTCCCGAGCCGGTTGGCCCGAGAAACAGGAGGTTCCCTACCGGGCGGCCGGGCGAGTTCAATCCGGCGCGAAAGACCTGGTAGAGGTCCACGAGTGCGTGCACACCCTCTTCCTGTCCGACGATTTTTGATCGCAGCGCCGCCTGGAAATCGATGGTGTCTGTGCTGCGCTTGCTCGGATCGAGTGGAAGGATATAGTCGCTCATGACCACCTCCTAGCGAGCCCGTGATGACGGGTGCGCATTGCTAAATCGCCCGCGTCCACGGCCAAACTGGTCGAGCTTGACCTGAATGGTTGACTGCAAGAGCCGCAATTGCACCAGTAGCTCTCGTGCCACGACGGGTGATTCGGAAATTCGGAGGAGCGGCGGAAAAATGTCCGCCAAGTCGAGATTGAGGGCTCGAAGATCGGACACCAGCTTTTGGACCGCCGGCGAGTTAGGGTTCGCCAGGTCCACTTGACCGTTTAATTGTTCGCGCAGGGTTTTCCAATTCAGCTCCACGAAGGGATGCTTTTTGGAAACTTCGCGCACGAGGTCGTCGGTAATTCGCGCCCGGGCTCCGAGACGGGCCAGATGGAGCTGGCGCACTTTTCCCCCGCGGCGCACGTTGTGCACCAGGTAGAAGGAATTTCCTTTGCGGCGGACAAAAGCCACGACATCACCTCAAACTTCCATCATCCTGTGTAGTGCAACTCGCTTCCACTACACCCTACACTATTAAGATGCACTTTTTCGGAAAAAGTTACCTCCCCGCAGTGACGCGTCCAACGTAGTGGCAACTCCGCGCAAATCCTCATCACTTTTTTTACTGTGTTTCATCAATGTTTCGCATCCTCGTTTCATTGCGCCGTTTCCGTCTTGTCGCCCGCTGTCTGATGGGATGCTTGCTGTTCCCCGCCGCTTCCTGAATTGTCGTCGGCATCCAGCTACTGCGTTAAACCCGGTCGCGACATTTTTTTCTTGTTCTTATGGAGAAAAGGGGCCTACCATGCCCCCGCCAGTTTCTTCCTAATCTCTGCTTGGAGCCTGGTTGGCAATGTCCTGGGATCCCGTCTTTCGCTTCGTGAAACGAATTCCTCGCGGAAGGGTTCTAACTTATGGGGTACTGGCGGAAGTACTGGGCCTCCCGGGAGGCGCGCGCAGTGCCGGACGCGCCATGGCGGCGACTCCCCCCGGTAAAGGCGTTCCCTGGCATCGCGTTGTCGGTGAACACGGTAAGATCCTCATCCGCGAGCCTTACGGTTCTCTGCAAAGAAAGCTCCTCGAAAGTGAAGGCATCAGGATCGTCGAGTCTCGCGTGGATCTGAGCCGCCACCTCTGGAGGCCCTTAAAGAAATCCACACGGAAACACGGAACCCCTAAAAGACGCAATCAGAAGTGAAGCCGGAACAGGTCTGTTCCGGTTTTGCGAGCCCACCCCCGATCTGCGGTATGCTATACACTCTTTTTCAAGTGGCCCCTGAGTGGTGGGGGGCAACGAACATGGCCAATTCCATTCTCGAAGTGGAAAACCTCGTCAAGCGGTACGGCGACTTGGAAGCGGTTCGTGGCGTCAGTTTTGCGGTAGAAGAAGGCGAGGTTTTCGGGCTGCTCGGGCCGAACGGGGCCGGTAAGACCAGTACCGTGGAGGTACTCGAAGGTCTGCGCATTCCCGACGGCGGGCGCGTCTCCGTCTGCGGCCTGGACCCGCAACGCGACTCCGCGGCCTTGAAACACGAGATCGGTGCCGCGCTGCAATCCACGTCGCTTCCCGACAAACTTCGCGTGATGGAGGCACTGCGTCTCTTCGCCAGCTTTTACAAGCGGCGGCGCAATCCCGAGGAGCTGCTCAAGCGCTTCGGTTTGGAAGAAAAACGCAACACCTTTTACAATCAGCTGTCGGGCGGACAGAAGCAACGCCTGGCCCTGGCCATGGCTCTGGTCAACGATCCCAAAGTCCTGTTTTTCGATGAGCCGACCGCAGGGCTCGATCCGCAGGTGCGGCGCGAGATTTACGACATCATCGAGGAATTGAAGCGTGAGAAAAAAACGATTGTAATGACCACGCATTATATCGAGGAAGCCGAGCGGCTCTGCGATCGCGTCGCCATTGTCGATCACGGAAAAGTGATTGCTCTCGGAACACCCCGTGATCTGAAAGCTCATTCCGGCGGCACCACGCGCATCGAAGTTCGTCTTTCGAAGCCGGAATCCAATGGCACGTTGAAGAACCTCGAAGGAGCGACTGACGCGCGCGAGGTCGGCGGCACTTACGTAATTCACTCCAAACGTCCGCCACAAACCATCGTCTCCCTGGTCAAGCACCTCGAAGCTCAGGACAATGAACTCGTCAGCCTGGAAATTTCTTCGCCCTCCCTGGAAGACGTTTTTATCGAAATGACCGGAAGGAGGTTGCGCGATTGACAAACTTCGCCACCTTGACGCGCATGCGCATCCAGCTCACGCTGCGCAATAAGATGTTTTTATTTTTCAGCGTAGTCATGCCCTTCGGTTTTTTCTTTCTCTACGCCGGGGTCTTCGCAAGAGGTATCCCTCGTGCGGTTCAATATTTTCTCGGCCCGGTCCTGGCCCTCACCGTGATGGGCAGCTTCTGGGGTCTCAGCGCTGCTCTCGTCACGTTTCGCGAACAAGGCATCTTGCGCCGATTCCACGTCACGCCCGTTACGCCCAGTGACATGCTGGCTTCCAGCGTCGTCGCCAATTTTGTGCTTACGTTACCGACTGTTCTCATCGAATTTCTTTTCGCACGCGCATTCTTTCATGTGACGCATTTGGGCAACCTTGTCTCGGCGTTCCTGCTGATCGCCGTCGGCGCCGTCTCCTTCGCATCCATGGGGCTCGTCGTCGCCAGCGTCACCAACACCATGCAAGAAACACAGGTGATCAATCAGCTCATCTGGTTTCCTTTGATCTTCCTTTCCGGAGCGACCGTGCCGCTTGCTGACCTTCCGCAGCTCGTCAAGCACGTAGGCCTATTCCTTCCCGCCACCTACCTCGTCACCGGCCTACAAAGCGCAATCTACTGGTCCTTTGCTCCCTGGAGTGTGGATGTTCTACTCGCGCTCTGCTCGCTCGCCCTCTGGGCCATCCTCACGTTCTTTTTGTCCGCCCAGCTCTTCCGCTGGGAGCCCGAGTCAAAAATCCCCCGCCGAGCCAAGCTTCTCGCCGCGGCCACTGCTATCCCCTTCCTCCTGTTGGGATTTTGGGAATACAAAACCAACCGGACCATGGCGCAGGCGCAAGCTATGTTTGATTCGCTCAATCCACCTTCAAAACCCAACGCTACTTCCGGACCAACGCCCTGACCTCCAATTTCAGTTTTTTATTCCCCTGCAGCTATCGACGTATCGCCTGGAGACGGGAGGCGCCAAATTGGTTGGAGAAAACTAGTTTCCATCACGGTTGATGCATTGACGGTATATCCCGCGTACCGTATTCTGCGATTTCGAGCAGTACGACGGTGAGTGACACTACCAAATGGGGAGTATCTATGCCGATTCAGGCGACCGAGAAAATCTGGCACAACGGAAAGTGGATCAATTGGGACGACGCCAAGTTGCACGTCCTTTCGCACGTGGTGAGTTACGGCTCCGCGGTCTTCGAAGGCATCCGCTGCTATGAAACTAAGCAAGGATCCGCGATCTTCCGGTTGCGCGAGCACATGCAGCGGCTGATCAACTCCGCGAAAATTTACCGCATGGAGCTTCCCTTCTCCGTCGATCAGTTCGCCAGCACGGCTTGCGAACTGGTGCGTCTAAACAAATTGAATTCCTGCTATGTGAAGCCCATCGTGCTGCGCGGCTACGGCGAAGTGGGAGTGAATCCGCTAAACTCGCCGATCGACATTTACATGGCCTGCTGGAGCTGGGGCGCTTATCTTGGCCCGGAAGCTTTGTCGAAAGGCGTTGAGGTCGGAGTCAGCTCCTGGACGCGCATCGCTCCAAACACCCTGCCCGCCATGTCCAAGGCCGCGGCGAATTACATGAACTCGCAGCTCATTCGCATGGAAGCGAGCTTCAACGGCTACACCGAAGGCATCGCTCTGGATTCTCAAGGCCACGTCAGTGAAGGTTCGGGCATGAACATTTTCCTCGCGCACGACGGCGTGCTCTATACACCGCCTCTCGCCACCAGCATTTTGCCAGGCATCACTCGGGACGCGGTCGCGAGGCTGGCGGAAGACCTGGGCATTCCCGTCAAGGAACATGTAATTCCGCGTGAAATGCTCTACATCGCCGACGAGGTTTTCTTTGTGGGCACCGCCGTCGAAATCACGCCCATCCGCTCCGTCGATCACCTCCAGGTCGGCAAGGGTGTGGCCGGACCGATTACCCGGAAGCTCCAGGAAGAGTTCTTCGCCATAACCAGCGGCAGCAAGCCCGATCGCCACAACTGGCTGACACCGGTAAACGCCCCTGTCGGTGCCGCTTCTCGCTAATCGATTCCCATTCCGTTTTGTAGGCGCCAGGGACTTTTCTCGATCCTTCTCCCTTTCCTGTCTGAATCGCCCGCGATTTCGCCGCGTTGACTCACTTCGTTCGAACCCCTATCATTTCGCGCAGCGGCATTCCTTGTAATGATCGGCCAAACTTTCTCGCATTACCGCATTCTGGAGAAGCTCGGGGGCGGCGGCATGGGTGTGGTCTACACCGCCGAAGATCTCAAGCTTGGCCGCCGTGTGGCGCTCAAATTTCTCCCGGAAGAACTCCACCAAAACTCGCAGGCGCTGGAGCGCTTCCGCCGCGAAGCGCGTGCCGCTTCCGCGCTGAATCACCCCAACATCTGCACCATTCACGAGATTGAGGAACACGAAGGAAGATTTTTTCTGGTGATGGAATTGCTCGAGGGTGAAACCCTCAAGCAACGCGTCAAAGGGCGCGCTCTTCCAACGGATGCACTCGTGGACATCGGTGTTCAAATCGCGGAGGCGCTCGACACCGCGCACAGAAAGGGCATCATTCACCGCGACATTAAGCCCGCCAACATTTTCATCACCGCGCGCGACCAAGCGAAGCTGATGGATTTCGGTTTGGCGAAGCTGGCCCCTGACGGCAACGCTGCCGGAGCCACGGAAGAATCGCTCGAGGGAGTGACTGCCGAGGAAGCGCTCACCAGTCCGGGAGTGGCAATGGGGACCGTTGCGTACATGTCTCCCGAGCAGGCTCGCGGCGAAGAACTGGACGCGCGGACCGATCTTTTCAGCTTTGGAGCGGTGCTCTATGAAATGGCCACGGGGCGCGTCGCTTTCCGGGGACCGACATCCGCCGTCGTCTTCCACGCGATACTCGAGCGCACGCCGCCGAACCCCAGCGCCGTGAATTCGAATCTTCCCCAGCGCTTCGACGAAATCGTCGCCAAAGCACTGGAGAAAGACCGCGCCCTGCGCTACCAGAGCGCAGCCGAAATTGGCGCAGACCTGAAGCGCCTGAAGCGCGATACGGATTCCACTCGCGGAACTTCCGTGGTGCAAGCCAGCTCCCCTGCCCCGTCCGGTTCGCGCAACATGAAACTGCGCATGGGTCTTCTCGCCGCTGGCCTTTCCATCGCCGTGGTCCTGGGGCTGGCATTGCTCTTCAGCGGGCAAAAAATCAAGGAAGCCACCATGGATTCGGTCGCCGTGCTTCCGTTTGTAAATGCCACGGGTGATCCGAACGCCGAATATCTGAGCGAAGGTATCACCCAGGATCTTGTCAGCACGCTTTCCGAACTCTCCAACCTGAAGGTCGTTTCGCTGGCGTCGGCCTATCGTTACAAAGGCAAAACTATTGATCCACCCGCGGTTGCCCGTGAACTTGGCGTCCACACCATTCTCACCGGCCGCATGCTGCAACGAGGCGACAGTCTCTCCATTAGCGCCGAATTTGTTGATGCCGAGCATGACCGCGTGCTGTGGAGCAAGCAATACCACTGGAAGCTTGTCGATGTGCCCAACATTCAGACGGAGATCACCCAGGACATCACCGAAAACCTGAAACTGAATTTATCAGGCGTTCAAAAATCGCGCCTGGCGCAGCACCCAACCGAAAACGGAGAAGCGTATCAACTCTACCTCCGCGGACGTTTTTACTGGAGCAAACGAACTGCCGATGCCGTGAACAAAGCCATGGGCTATTTTCAGCAGGCCATTGACCGCGACCCCAATTACGCCCTGGCCTACGCGGGCCTGGCGGACTGCTACTATGTAACGTTCTTTAATAACTTCACAATTCCGCAAGCCGAAAGTGCGGCCAAGTCACGTGTGGCAGCAAGCAAGGCCCTGGAACTGGATCCTTTGCTTGCCGAAACCCATGTCTCCATGGCCCAGGTCCTCGAAATCTTTGATTGGGATTTTGCCGGCGCTGAACGTGAGTTTCGCCGGGCGCTGGCCATCAACCCGGGATACGCCATCGGATTGCAGTGGTATGCGGAGCTCTTGGAGAATCTGTCGCGATACGACGAAGCGCTGGCCATGATCCGGCGTGCGCAGGAAGCGGATCCCTTCTCGCTCATCATCAATGCGGTGCATGGCCAGATTCTTTCCCGCAGCGGCCGGACGAAGGAAGCTACCGCGCAGTTCCAGAAAACGCTCGGCCTGGAGCGTAACTTCCCCCTCGGCCACTACCTTTTTGGTCTGGCGCTCGTGCACGATGGAAAAAATGAGGAGGCCGTGAAGGAGTTTGAGCAGGCCGTGCAGTCCTCGCCGGAATCGTCCGTCTACCAAAGCATGCTCGCTTTTGTATACGCGCAAAACGGCAGAATCGAAGAGGCCAGAAAAATTCTTGGTGATGTCATCGGGGAAGCCCAGGGGGACCGCGCTTCCTGGCAGGACGTTGCTGGAATCTACGCCGCTCTTGGTGAAAAGGATCATGCTCTTGTCGCGTTGGAAATGGCGTTCCAAAGACGTGATAGCCGCATGACCATGCTGCTCAATCATGAAGCTCTCATGCCGTTGCGCAGCGATCCTCGGTTCTCCGCTCTAGTGCGCCGCGCGGGTCTGCCCGAGCACAATTGATCGATCTCGGCGGGAAGGCTGGCGCTCCGCGCCGCATTCCAGATAGAATGCAGCCGGTCGAATCGGGCGCATATTCCTTTCCGTGCATGGAGAGTCGAATGTACAGCACATTGCAAAAGCTGATCGCTGAATTCCTGGGAACATCTGCGCTGATTTTCTTCGGCGCGGGTTCGGTCTGTGCGGATCAATATTTGCATGGCGCGGGCGGCCTTGGTCTTCTCGGTATCGCGCTCGCTCACGGCCTCGCGATCGGCATCATGGTTTCGGCGCTCGGCCACATCTCCGGCGGACACTTCAATCCCGCGGTGACCATCGGCTTCTGGGTCACCAAGCGCGTGAATACTGTGGACACCATTCTCTACTGGGCCGCACAGCTGGCCGGCGCGACGGCCGCCGCATTTCTGCTGCGGGCCGTCATTCCAGAAGAGACCTGGCGCGCCGTCGCTCTGGGCACGCCGGAACTCGCGCGGGATTTTCCGCGCTGGGCTGGAATGGCGCTAGAGGCGGTGACGACTTTCTTCTTGGTTCTCGTTGTTTTTGCCACGGCTGTCGATGAAAAAGGCGCGTTCCATTCGATCGCGGGTTTTGGCATCGGTCTGACAATTTCCCTTGGCATCCTCGTCGCCGGTCCGCTTACGGGTGCCGCTTTGAATCCAGCTCGGGCATTTGGCCCCGCGCTTGCGGCGTGGCGGTGGGCCAACCACGGTGTCTACTGGGTCGGTCCGCTGGCCGGAGGATTTGTCGCCGGCCTGCTTTACGATTCGCTCTATCTAAAAAAAGCCTGAATCGGTTTTAGGTTATAAGTTCTTACTACCCAAGACTACGCTCGAACTTTGCATCGCAGTTTTCTCCCCGTCATTTTTCAGCTGGAGTGCTTAGTCTTCTCTCCTCAAGGTTCCTGGATCGCGGGCCGCGACTGCGCCACCAGGCTGTCATCGGGCGTACTTCCCTAGGCCCAAGTTTTGTCCCTATCCCGTTTCCCCTGTACCGCAACTGCGGGCTAACAACTTAAGACTGCAGACGCCAGGTACCGTTAACTAGCGCGCAACTGGCCTGCGCGGCTTGCTTGCCCACCCTACCCCCGGATGTTAGTGTCGCGTATAGATGCATGCTTGCGGGGTTCACACGACATGTCCATCAGCATTGACGATCTTCTCCGCCGCGCGGTCGAAAGCAAAGCGTCCGACTTACACTTGAAAGTCGGCAATCACCCTTACTTGCGCGTGGACGGCCTGCTCACCCCCCTGACCGACGTGCCTCGTGTCACGCCGGAAGAGATGCTCTCCATGGCGTTTAGCATGATGACCAACCGCCAAAAGCAAAAATTCAAGGAAACTGCGGAATTGGATATGGCCTATGGCGTGGCGGGTTTGGGCCGTTTCCGCGTCAACGTTTTCCAGCAGCGTGGCAACGTCGGCATGGTGCTGCGCGTCATTCCGACAAAGATTCGCACCACCGAAGAACTAAACCTCCCTTCGGTAATTTCCAGAATTTGCGAGGAGCAGCGCGGATTGGTGCTGGTTACAGGAACCACCGGTTCCGGCAAGTCTACTACCCTGGCCGCGATGATCGACCGCATCAATGCCAACCGCGCCGACCATCTGATCACCATCGAAGACCCCATCGAGTTCCTGCACCGCGACAAGAAGAGCTTCATTAATCAGCGCGAGGTCGAAGTGGACACCGCGAACTTTTCCACCGCGTTGCGCGCTGCTCTGCGTCAGGACCCGGACGTGATTCTGGTCGGCGAAATGCGCGACCTCGAAACCATTTCCACGGCGCTGCTCGCCGCGGAAACCGGCCACCTTGTGCTTTCTACCTTGCACACCTTGGATGCCACGGAAACGATTCAGCGTATTATCGCGGTCTTCCCTCCACCGGAGCAGAAACAGATTCGCTTGCAGCTTGCCGCCACCTTGAAAGCGGTCGTCTCGCAGCGCCTGGTGCGACGCGCGGATGACAAAGGCCGTGTCCCCGCTTGCGAAATCATGATTGCCACAGGTTACATCCGCGATTGCATTATCAACGCAGACAAGACGCGATTGATCCATGACGCCATCGCCGCCGGCACCAGCCAGTACGGCATGCAAACGTTCGATCAGTCGCTCTTCGATCTCTACTCGAAGCAGCTCATTACGCTAGATGAAGCTCTGGCGCGCGCGTCGAACGCCGACGAATTCAAGCTGCGCATTCAAGGTATTCGCTCCGCCGCCGACTCCGCTCGCGAGGAGATGGAGCGCCAAATGGCCGACTTCGAGCGCTTCGCCCGCAAGTAACCTGGAATGCGGAAGCCGCGGAGCGTTCGATCTGCGTCTCCGTGCCCTCGGCGTTAAGCCTTTTCCTTACTCAGCGTGTGCTCCATCTGTTTTCTTTACTTCCCTACTTGGTTACTTCTATTCTTATCTTGTGTTTGCCAAGCCGCAACAAGTTGAAACCGAAGCTGAGTTGTACGATGTCGCAGTGCGCGCGTTGATGCGGCGGGCGCTTTCCGTGCATGAGATGAAGCAGAAGCTGGAGCGGCGGAGCGATAGCAAGCTGCTGGTCGATGTGGTGATGGCCCGTCTCAAGGAAAACGGCATGATCGATGACGCGCGTTACGCCAAACAATTCGCCCGCCAGCGCACCGAATCGCGCAAGCAAGGAAAATTCCGGGTGGCCCGCGACCTCCGCGCCCGCGGAATTCCCGACCGGCACATCGAATCCGCCCTCGAAGAAGTCGCCGAGAACACCGACGAAGCTGCTATGGTCCGCCAGCGCATCGAGCGCAAACTGCAGTCATATCGCGGCGAAATCGACGAAAGGAAAATGGCCTCCATCTACAGTAGTCTCCTGCGTGGCGGCTTCTCTGCCGACATCGTTCGCCGCGAACTCCGCGCGCTGACTCGCGAGGACGTGCCCGAAACTGAGGCGGGTTCGGAGTAGACTCGCCCACTGTGCCTCCAATGGTGCTATCTCACCCCCTCTGCGATAATGAGGACACTCCATCGTGCCGGAATTGAGGCTCACGTGACGGGCAACGAGATACGCGAGAGATTTTTGCAGTTTTTTGAGGGTCAAGGCCACCGGCGGGTGCGGAGTTCGTCGCTGCTACCACATGGGGATGCTACGCTGCTGTTTACGAATGCGGGGATGAACCAGTTCAAGGACGTGTTTCTGGGGCTGGAAAAGCGAGATTACACGCGGGCGACGACGGCACAGAAATGCGTGCGCGCGGGTGGGAAGCACAACGATCTTGAAAATGTGGGGTTTACGAAGCGGCACCACACCTTTTTCGAGATGATGGGGAATTTTTCGTTTGGTGATTATTTCAAGAAGGATGCCATCGCCTACGCCTGGGAATTGATCACATCGACACAATGGTTTGGAATCGCGAAGGACAAGCTGTACTTAACGGTTTTTGGCGGGGCGGAAGTCGCGCCCGGAAATACGCTTGGCGTGGATGAAGAAGCGCGGGGGTTTTGGCGCGACCAAAACGTTGCGGCAGACCGCATCATTCCGATTCCTGGGCTCAAAGATAATTTCTGGGCTATGGGCGACACCGGCCCCTGCGGGCCGTGCAGCGAAGTTCATTACGATATGGGGCCGGCCGCATCCGATGAAGGCCACCCGGATTGTAGGTTCCCTTGCGGCTGCGGTCGCTACGTTGAAATCTGGAATCTCGTCTTCATGCAATTCAACCGCGATGCTTCCGGCACGCTCACCTCGCTGCCGAAACCTTGCGTAGACACCGGAATGGGTCTTGAACGCGTCGCCTGCGTCCTCCAAGGCGTCATTTCCAACTACGACACCGATTTGTTTCAGCCGTTGATGGGTAAGGCGGCCGGACTCTTAGAACATGACATGAGTGATACTGCTGAGGAAGTCTCCAGAAGGATTATCGCTGACCATTCGCGAGCCTCCACCTTTCTGATTTCTGACGGCGTAATGCCTTCCAACGAAGGTCGCGGTTACGTGCTGCGAAAAATCATCAATCGTGCGCTGCTCAATGCGGGACCGCCGGAGACAGTGTCCGACCAGGTACTTCCTGCCATGGCCGAGACGGTGGCTCAGCAAATGCGGGTGGCATACCCGGAACTTGACGAAAACATGCAGCACGTAGGTACGGTTTTGGCGTCGGAGACTTCGCGCTATCGCCGGACCATGACGACCAGCCTGGCCAAGCTCCGCGAAGAAGTTGCTCAGCTAGTGAAAGCGCTGCCCCCGCAATCCACGGAGGCGCGGGGCACGCCTATTCATAAGGCGACTCTTTCAGGCGATGCTGCCTTTAGGCTCTACGACACTTTCGGCCTTAGAAGAGACGTGATCGAAGAGGCGTCGAGGCTCCAGGGGGTGGACGTCGATTGGCACGGATTTGACTTGGCCATGCGTGAGCAGCGCGACCGCGGCAAGGCGTCGTGGAAGGGTGGAACGAAAGAGGCGGCCAATCCGGCCTACGCGAAGATTGCCGACCGATTCGCGACCGAGCCGGATTTTTACCTTAGGACGAGCGCGAAAGATTGCGGCATTGAAGCGATCATCACAAAGAACGGTCCGGTGAATGAACTGATGG